>Ga0209580_10000035_pt1 | contig 158653 bp, 151 predicted proteins | sample Coa_R1_5_FD_187153 | JGI IMG/M metagenome (GOLD analysis project Ga0209580, IMG submission 187153) | Surface soil microbial communities from Centralia Pennsylvania, which are recovering from an underground coalmine fire - Coalmine... | ecosystem: Environmental > Terrestrial > Soil >... | reverse complement strand
AGCGACAAACCGCATTCTCTCGTCTATCACCGAACACTCCCTCCAGGGCATCGTCCCTCCCCCTTTCAGGGAAGGAGTGTTACCCATGTGTCCGGTACAATCTGTTACCTATCTCTCAGGTCGCTCAATTCCCCCTACCTGCGGCGCTTCGGGAGGATTTGGAGACCGTCCCGTGAGTCTTCCCGTGAGTTTCAGGCCTCGACACAGCGGCATGACGAAGGATATCATTTCGGTCGGAGCGCCGAACATCCCCGTAGTGTGGCAAATGGCCTTCGAGCACTAACAGGGGCCGCGAGGTGAATACCCCCATGCCCCCGCCGAGCGCCACCTTGGGTGACCGAGGCCCCTCTCATAGTGCCGTAGACGGGGCGGCCGGCCCGGGCGTCAGGGTAGCGGGTCGGACGGAGTAAAGTAGACATTGCTACCTTCATCTGTACAAGACCGCCCCGGGCTGCTCGGCGAGTTCGGTCGCGTCGGCTGACGACGGGAATCTCATGAGCCGCGGGATCGGCCAGGATGAGGCAATGATCTTGATCATCCGCGGATTTATCGAGCCGATCTCACGCGAGTTGCCGATGGAGTACAGCGTGGAGCTGAACGGCAGATCCCAGCTGGAAATGGAAGGGTCGGTCGGCTAAACGAAACCACTGACAGGCCTGGGGCGCCTGTCAGTGTCGGGTGCCGCAGGTTATGGAACGTCACGTCGCGCTGGTCCTCCTCGCCATCGTCGTGTTACAGTAGCTGCGTCTCGCCCCATGAGAAACGGTGGGCGAGGTCAAACGTCGCTTGCACCTGACCGTTATCCGAGGAGACCAGTCGGTGTCGAGCGCTTCCATCGCCTCATACCGCACAGGGCAAAATCATGGCCGCTGCGTAACTTCTGTTAAATGACTTGATAGGACCGGGGGGGATCTTGTGGCATCATGCGCCTACATCACACCGGACTCGCCTGAGGGCCTCCGACATGCACGAGGAAGAATGGATTAAAACACTTCCGGACGGCAGACGAGTGAAATTCACACACCAGACGCTGCTGAACGATTGCGCGTTTATCACGGCGCAGATCGAAGGCAACAAGGTCGTCTATTCGGTCGTCTTGACCGACGCCAAAAACCTCCTGAGCCGTGAAGAAGTCGAGAGGCACTTCGAGGGCGAGCTTTCGAAGAAGTAGCGCCGCTAGCCGGCCGCCGCGACCTCGACGCAGTCGCGGCCTTGCTCCCCCGCCCGATAGAGCCCCGATCCGCCACCCGGTCAACGCCTCGCCGCTGAGACCGTGGACCGGGAGCACGTCATCCTCAGGGAGAACATCAGCGACCCGAGCGGCTGTCCCCATGCGAGATCGCCATGTGCGGCTCGCCTCCCGGAGCTGCTGCGCCAGCGCCACGGTGTCCTCGAGAGATGCTCCCGGTAGAATCAGCACGAACTCTTCTCCACCGTACCGGCAGAGACGTCCTCCTTGCGGACCCGGGACTGTAGAAAGTCGGCGAACGCCGCGAACACGACATCGCCGGCCTCGTGGCCGTAGGTGTCGTTCACGCTCGTGAAGTGGTCCAGATCGAAGACGATCCCCCGATGGGCTGCTGCTGGCGCTCAGCCCGGCGAAGCTCCCGCTCGAGCGACGCCTCCATGTGCCGGCGGTTGAACAGGCCGGTCAGCGAGTCGCGGATCGACTTGGCCGTACCGGATCGACGATTGAGTCGGGGCAGCCATGCCGATCGCCGCCGACTGTGGAATATCCACACCCTCCACTAATATTGAGATGGAGGTTATCGTTGGGGAGTAGTCTAGCATAGACGCCAATTTCCAGATCCGAACCATTGCGAGCAATGGTGAACAGACGCGAACCCCATCATCCATTATGGTTAACAGTGGCGGACACTGTTCATGATCCTGGGGAAACCGTTTGATGTGACGTCCACGGAGGTATGGGCATGAACAAGAAACGGTTGGAGGGAAAGTGGCGGCAGGCGCGGGGCGCCGTGAAGAAGCGGTTGGGCAATCTAACAGCCGACAAGCGCGAGCAGACCGAGGGCGACGCCGATCGGCTGATCGGGAAGGTGCAGGGGAAGTATGGCACTGCTCGTGAAGAGGTCGCAGCGATACTCTCCGGCGTCAAGAAAGAAATGGCGAAGCCCCGCAGGGCCAAGTCGGCGCAGGAAATAGGACGATATTGAGCAATGAACTGTGCACTTGCGCACGTCGTCCACCATGCGCCCACCCAATCCGTGGACTAACGGCCTCTTCTCGATGGATGGAGGAGGGTCGGGCCGGCGCGTCCGCCCAGGCCGGCGGATCCTCGGGGCGTTCCCCTGCAACGCCCGGAGCGCGGCGACGACCGAAGATGTACACGACCCCGCTGCCCGCTCACGCCCCTCAGGTGCCCGTACTGGAGCGCGGTTTTCGGCCCCGAATCGACCGCTTTGCCCCATCAGACCGCGGGAAACAGAGCGGCCGGGAAAGGCGCCCTCCCGATCCGGCCCCCCACTCCGGAACGTCAGGCGCCCGTCCTGAACGTAGACACGGTACCTCTGGCGCTAACCACGAATCCGAGGCGAATCAGACTCTCCGTCTGATCGATCCCATCGTTGACGGTCCGACTTGCCCCTGGGTCTCGGATATCTCTGGGCGGGCATCGGGGCGACGAGGTACCCCAGTTGTCGATCTGGATTTCGCGGGAAGAGCACGGCACTACGGAAAAGGGGGGCATCCGTTATCCCTCAGAAGGTCTGTTTAGCTCGCGGCTACGAACGGCACTGGGGGAAACGAGGTCGATAAATCCAAAATCCCCCTCCCGGCATCAACGCTACTCACAGTGCGGGCTAAGAACCGGCCTGACTCGCCTTCGTGCATGAGGTTGCCCTCAGATGCACTTCGTCGGCCAAGGGGTATCCGACTATCCGCCAGCCGGTAGAGTGCAGCCTCAAGTGACCTCGGCCACCTCGCGTTGTTTTGGCGCGGGTCGTCGGTCGGGACGTGGTTCAATGGCCGTTCACGCAGTGTACGGGAATCTACTCCGCGAACTCCCGGCAGAACTGTTCTTCAGCGACGCCTGCGTTGCCAGGCCAAGCCGTGAACGAGGTCATACTCAGCAGCACTTCGTGGGCTGGCAGGTTATACGACCACCTCGGGTCTTGCCGATCCCGCCTTGGACTACTGAGGTCCCTCTCGCTGTGTTCCAGCGCGGGCACAGTCAAGCCATTACCGAACAAATCGGAACAATGGTTGCGCATTCAGTACCTGTCCTCCAGGTGTAAGATACCCAGACGCACGCCGGGAGACCTCCGATGCCTTCCGCACACACCGCTTACCCCAACACAATGCGGACTTGATGTTCCACGCCATCATCAGCAAGCGGTATGGTTGCAGAGCCCCCCAAGCGCTTGCCATCCAGTTCAGTTAGAACAACGCCTCGGCACACGCTGGACGGGTTTTCGATCCGGACCTTGTAGATTGCGGAGTGATACCGAAAACGGATGGAGCACCCTGGCCAGGTTCGCGGGATGCAGGGATCAATCGAGAACATCGGTCCGCGCACGCGAAAACCCAACATCCACTCGATTGCCGCGCGATAGAGCCATCCGGCTGATCCGGTATACCAAGTCCAGCCACCGCGCCCCACATGTGGAGGTTCGGAATAGACATCGGCGGCCACCACGTAGGGTTCCACTTTGTACCGCTGCACGGTCACTCGCGAAACGGCGCGATTAATCGGGTTCAGCATGCCGAACAACTCAGCCGCCTTGTCCCCCTCGCCCAGTGCCGCAAAGGCCAGCACGGTCCACGCGGCTGCGTGCGTGTATTGCCCGCCGTTTTCGCGGACGCCGGGCACATACCCGTTGATGTAGCCTGGGTCGTGTGCCGACCGGTCAAAGGGCGGCGTGAGTAACAGCACAAGTGCCTCCGAACGCCGCACTAGGATCTGGTCGACCGCGGCCATCGCGCGCGCTCCGCGGCCGGGCTCAGCGGCCCCACTGATAACACCCCAGGATTGAGCAATGGAGTCAATCCGGCACTCCGTGTTTGTGGCAGAGCCGAGTGGTGTGCCGTCGTCAAAGTACGCGCGACGATACCACTCGCCGTCCCATCCGTGCCGTTCGAGCGCGGCCTTCAGCGCGCTAACATGCAACCGCCAGGTCTCCGCGCGCTGGTGCTCGCCCCGCGCATCAGCAATCTTGGCGAACTCCCACAGAATCGTATGCAAGAACCACCCCAGCCACACGCTCTCCCCCTTGCCTTGCGGCCCGATGCGGTTCAAGCTGTCGTTCCAATCGCCCGTCCCGATCAGCGGGAGTCCATGACTTCCCACCGCGAGGCTCCGATCGAGCGCACGTGCGCAGTGTTCAAAGAGTGTACCGGTGGTCTCCGAGACCTGCGGTTGGAAGTAGGATTCGTTCTGTCCATCAGCGAGCGCTTCGCCTTCCAGGAACGGTACGACTTCATCGAGCACTTCATTATCGCCCGCCACCTCGATGAATTGGAGGACGACATAGGGAAGCCATAGCAGGTCGTCCGAAATGCGCGTGCGCACCCCGCGTCCCGACGGCGGATGCCACCAGTGTTGAACATCGCCCTGCACGAACTGTCGTCCGGCGGCACGCAAGAGGTGTTGATGAGCGACGTCGCGTGTAGCCACGGCGAGCGCCATCACATCCTGCAGCTGATCACGGAAGCCGTAGGCTCCACTCGTTTGATAGAATGCCGCGCGTGCCCACACCCGACAGGAAAGCGTCTGATAGAGTAACCAGCGGTTTACCAAGATATCCATTGACCGCTCGGGGGTGGCGATCTGGACAGTACCGAGTACGTCGTCCCATCGCCTGGTGACGTCTCGCAAGACCTCGTCGAGGTTTGCGGCGCGATAGCGATTGATCAACTGCCGCGCCTCTTCCTGACCCTCCCCTTGACCTAGGAAGAAGACGATTTCGGCGCGCCCGCCCGGACGCAATTCAAGCCGCGTTTGCAACGCCGCGCACGGATCGAGACCCGCGCCCACTCTTCCGGAAAGCGGTCCGCCCCGCTCAAGTGCCGCAGGCCGCTCCGGCACGCCATTCCGACCCAGAAACTCGGTGCGATCGCCCGACCAAGAACTCTGGCGTCCGCTGAGATCGGCAAACGCCATGCGTCCGCCGAACTCGCCGCTCCATGCGCTTCGCGCAAGCAGCGCGCCCGTTTGCGCATCAAGTTCTGTGACAACGTACGGAGCGGTCGAACTGCGCGAATTCCCCAGCACCCACTCTGCGTATCCGGTCACGGAGAGCCGACGAGAACGCGCCGAGTGATTCTGGAGAACGAGACGGGAGATCTTGATCGGGTCTTGCACCGGAACATACTGCAGCAAGTCCGTCAGAATCCCGCGCGAGCCATGCTGGAACCGGCTGTAGCCTTGGCCGTGCCGTGCCACATACGGCGATGATTCATCCCGAACCGGCAGCGGCGTCGGACTCCAGACTTCGCCGGTGTCCTCATCGCGAATGTAGAACGCTTCGCCGGACGGATCCGTCACCGGGTCATTTGACCAAGGGGTCAGTTGATTCTCATGACTATTGAGCGACCACGTGTAGCCAGAGCCGGACTCGGAAACGAGAAACCCGAACAAGGAGTTCGCAATCACATTGACCCAGGGGGCAGGCGTACGCAGATTTTCCCCAAGCGTGATCACATACTCCCGGCCACCGTCGGCGAAGCCGCCGAGGCCATTGAAGAGTTCGAGCTCGGGCACATTCAGCGATACGTCCGCACCGTTTTGAGGGGAGAGCGGCCGTGAAACGGGCGGTGCCGGGGCTTCGACGCGCTGCGACCGGAGTACTTGCTCGGCCAATGAACCGTGCCGGCTCAGCAGCACCGCGCGCGCCGCTGTTTGCAACAGCGTGCGTTCCTGCGCAGAAACCAGGTCTCCCCGCAGGAGAAAAATGTCCCCGTGGATGTCGCTCGGATCCAAAGCCATGCGCTGCCGGCGTGCGCGCACCAGTTCATCCAAGACGCTCTGCAACTCCTGTTCATACGACGGCGGTTTCTCGTTGAGAATGATCAGGTCAACGGGCAACCGCTTCAGACGCCAGTATTCATGGGCCCGCAGTAATTGCCTGATGATGCCAACATCCTCCGTCTCGTCGATGCGAACCAGCACGATGGGCAGATCACCTGAAATCCCGTGCGACCATAGTGCAGATTGCTCGAGCGCACCGCGGCTCAGCACCTCGGCAGACGGTCGCAACGCAGGATCCGAGTACAGGATGGCATTGGCCAGCCTCTGGAACAAATGCGCTTCGTCAGACGTGATCCCCAGATGGTACAGTTGCACTTGCGCCTGCGTCCAGGCCAACGTCAGCGTGCGTTCGAACGTGCCCGCATCCCGATACTTATCCGCCAACGCCAGCACCTGGGCGCGAGCCGGCGCGACAATTGTGGAGAACACAACGCGCGCGGTCATGCCCGGGCGGATACGCACCGTGCGCCGCAAGCTCATCACAGGATCGAGGACAGCACCGACGGTGTTCGAAAGAGACCGCCCGTCGGTAATGGAAACGGGCGCGCGCACATGATGCCCACGCCCGAGGAACCTGACGCGATCCGTCTCGCACTGCAGGTCCCCAACTGAGTCGCCCTCCACCACCGCCACATGCGCGACCCAGATCGCCGCGTCTTTGTCGCTTTGGCGACGGCGCGTCGCAAGGAGCGCGTCCGCAGCCGCCACGAACTCCGTTTCCACAAACAAATTGGAAAAGGCGGGATGCGCCACGTCAGCGGCCTGCGGCGCCAGCGACAGCTCCGCGTACGACGTGACCTGAACTTCACGGGTGCGGACACCGAGATTGGTGATCGATACGCGGCGCACTTCCGCATCGTCCTCGTGCGACACGACCACCTCGAGGGTGGTGGTCAGTGCACCATCCCGCCGAGTGATTTCGGCGCGGTCTTCGGTGAACCGGACTTCGTAGGCATCGGGAGCGACGCCGCTGGGCTGGTAGCCGGCCGACCAAAACTCACCGGTCTGCGCGTCGCGAAGAAAGATGTAGGCGCCCCAGCAGTCCCGTGTGACGTCCTCGCGCCAGCGCGTGATCGCGAATTCGCGCCAGCGACTCGACCCCGAACCCGCCGTCGTGACCATCACCGCGTAGCGCCCGTTGGACAGGAGATGTGTCCGCGGCACTGCATCGTACGGCGTGGTGAATCGGCGCACTACTGGCGGAACGAGCTCTCGAACATACGCCGCCGTGGAGACGTCTTCCGCACGAGGCCGGGCGACCAACACGTCGCGCGGCGTACGCTCCTGCAACAGCAGCTCGGTCGCCTGTATGATCGGGGCTGCGTGGAATCGGGTGCGCATGGTTCCATCGATGAGCACGTTGGCGAGCGCGACCACCGACATGCCCTGGTGGTGTGCCAGGTACGCGCGCACGATCGCGACATGTTCCCCTTCGGGCACTCGCGCCCTCGTGTAATCGAGCGCCTCATAGAATCCGTACGTCCCGGTTCCGCCGGCCCTCGCGAGGTGCGCAAAGTTCTGGGTCGCCGTGCTAGGGTCGATCATGGCCGCGAGTGCGGTGGCGTATGGTGCGATAACAAGATCCTCGCTGAGTCCGCGCTTGAGTCCCAACCCCGGCACACCAAAGCTCGTATATTGGTACGTGAGGTTCAGGTCCCTTGCGTTGTACGCTGACTCCGAGATTCCCCAGGGCACGTGGCGCTCTGCGCCGTAGGCAATTTGCCGCCGTACCACCAACTCGTACGTCTGGCTCAGCAAACTATCGGTCGGCGACCTCATCACGAGCGCCGGCATGAGATACTCGAACATCGAGCCCGACCACGACACGAGGGCGGACCCGCGGCCCACCGGCGTCAGCGCTCGGCCGAGACGAAACCAGTGTGACGACGGAATATCGCCTTTGGCGATAGCGATGAAGCTCGTGAGGCGCGCCTCCGAAGCGAGCAGGTCGTAACAGTTGGGGTCCAGGGTGCCGTCCGTGACACGATATCCGATGGACACCAGCCTGTGCACATGATCAAACAGAAAGCTGAAATCCATCTCCTGGAACATGGCCTCGGCCTGCCGTGTGATCGTGGTAAGGCGGCGAACGAGCGCGGCGGCATCGTCCGCCGAGCGTCGGATGGCTTGCGCCAGGGCATCGACCCACGCCAAGGTGTCAGTGGTCGTGGAGGAATGATCGAGCAAGCTTGCACGCCATGCCGCGAGTTCGCGCAGTGCCCCTTCGAATCGTTCCGGAACGTCCGCGAGCGTAGGGAGCGGGTGAAACAACGACTCGATCGATACCCACTCGGGCGACCGCCTTAGAGGGGGTTCGGCCACGGTCGTATGCTTGCTCGAATCCAACCGGATCCACGGGAGAAACAGGGCCACGTCCCGCGCGTGGCTCTCGATGCATGCCGTGACGGCATCGGCCCACGCGCACAACTCGGAGTCGGGAGCGTCCCCGCGTTCCTGGGCGAGGGCGCGCGCAATGTCAGCGACGGTGTGAGCACGCGTCCGCAGCGCGACGAACCGCGCCGCCCACTCGCCTGGAGTTACCGGTAGAGGCTGCAGCGAGTTGACCAGTGCGTCGATGGCAGTGCTGAGTTGCTTGCGGGTGACGGTATGCGTGCGCGGCGTCTCTGGGATCTCCCTGAGCGCTTCGCGCAAGAGCGCGATCGTGTCGTGCACGCCGCCGAACGCATGCCGTCCGAGAAAGGAGTTCTGGATCAGCTCTCGACAACCGTTCCCGAGGGCGAGCAGATGTCCGGCAAGGTTACCGCTGTCCACAGAGGAGACATACTTGGGATCGAGCGGACGAAGTTCGAGCGTGTCGTACCAATTGTAGAAGTGTCCGCGAAACAATTCGAGCTGACGCATGGTCTTGAGGGTGGCTTCCAATCGCTCAACGGCGTCTACTGCACCTAGCCAGCCCAGGTCGCGCGCCGCCAGCGTGGACAGTAGATACAGCCCCATGTTCGTCGGCGATGTGCGATGCGCTACGATCGGCCTCGGGTCCTCCTGGAAATTATCGGGAGGCAGCGCGTGGTCGGCGGGAGTGACGAATGCCTCGAAGAAGCGCCAGGTTCGGCGCGCAATCAGCCGGAGAGCTCGGGCGTTCGTCGCGGAGAGTGGTTCGACCCCGGTGGGCCTCGGCGGGAGACTGATCCACCGTGCGACCGCAGGTGCGGCAATCCACAGAACGATGAAAGGAAGTGCAGCGGTCCACCCCGGGTGCCGTTCAACGGCGAGCATTGCCAGCACCGCGACCGCAAGCGCCACGCCGCCGGCCATGCGCGCATAAATGCCGGAGAGCGTGAGATCGTCGCCAGACTTGGCCTGCGTCGCAGTCACCCACTCCAAGAGACGTCGGTGAGTGATAAACATCCGAGCGATGGTGCGTAGAATCGCGTCAAGCATCAGCCATGTCTGGGACGCCAACAGCGTTCCTGTAATCGCCAACTGGGACGCGCCGACCGAAAGGTCGGTGAGGGCGGCGCGAAGATAGGCGCGCTTGGAAATCCCACGACGCGGCGGGGTGATTCCAATGAGGAAGGACAGCAATGCGGGAATCGCCACCGTCGTCAAGATGAATGTTGTCCACACCCAGGTGGCAGCGGACGGCAGCAGCCAGGCGGCGACTAACGTGAAAAATGCCGCCGGGGCTGATAACGAGCGCCGCAGATTATCGATCATCTTCCAGCGGCTAATCGCGGGAATCGCGACAGCCCGTCGTTCTCCGAGCGCCGCGCGCCGAGGTCCGAAAACCCACGGCAACAGTTGCCAATCACCGCGCACCCAGCGATGCTGCCGCGCAGCCGCCACCTCATAGTGCGAGGGAAATTCGTCGAACAGCTCGATGTCCGACGCCAGCGCGACCCGCGCGAAAATGCCTTCGAAGAGATCGTGGCTCAGCAGCGCGTTATCCGGCATCTTGCCCGCCAACGCCGTCTCAAACGCATCGACGTCGTAGATGCCCTTGCCAGTGTACGAACCCTCTCGGAACAAATCCTGGTAGACGTCCGAAACCGCGGAGGCATACGGATCCACACCGCTCGGGCCAGAAAAGATGGTCCGGAACAGGGATCCCTCGTGATCGACTGGGAGCGATGGCGTGATGCGCGGTTGCACAATCCCATAACCTTCCACGACGCGCCCGGCGCGGGCGCTGAAACTCGGCTGATTGAGTGGATGCGCCATGGTCGCGACTAACCGGCACGCGGCGCCTCGCGGCAGGCGCGTGTCTGCGTCGAGCGTGATGACGTACCGAACGCCCGACGGCGCTGATACCGGACGTCCGCCGATCGGCAGGAAGGTCGTGTTCGCGCCGCCCCGGAGCACCTGGTTCAGCTCACGCAGCTTCCCTCGCTTGCGCTCCCACCCCATCCACGCGCCCTCGCGCTCGTTCCAGACACGCCTCCGATGGAAAAGCAGGAAGCGCTCGCCGCCGTCGGACGTAGGGCCGTGCAGTTGATTGAGCTTCGCGACGCCGGCCACGGCGGCAGCAAGGAGTTCGTCATCGCTGGGGAGGCTCTCAGTCGGCGCATCCAGCCAGTCGGAGAGCAGCGCAAAACGCAGGTCGTCATCCGGATTCGCCAGGTAGTGCACCTCCAGCCGCTCCACTAACTGTTCGATTTGATGTTGGGTCGTGAGGAGCGTGGGCACGACGACGATCGTTCGCAGCGCCTGCGTCACGCCGTTGCGCAACTCCAGCCGCGGCAACACCTGCGGCCTGAGTAAGTGGGTCACGACCCGGTTGATGAGCGCAATCGCCAGGTCGGAAGCAGGGACCATAGCGAGGAGGCCGAGCAGCACGAGCCCCCACGCGGCGACTCCAGCGTCCCGTTCGTGTAGCAGCGGCGGCAGCATAATCAGGGCGGTAACGAGGGCAATCGTTCCAAGGTAGCCTGGCACCGCGCCTCGCAAGTATAAGCGTAAGAGCCGGCCTTGCCAGGCGACGCGGTAACCGATTTCGCGCTCAAACGCCCGACGGCCCTCGGAGATCAGGTAATAGCCCGCATCCGCGCGTCGATCCTCGCGTGGCGGGCCATCGGCAGGTGGCTCCAGGCGAGCCTGTTTGATCTGGCCCACCACATGTCTCACCACGTCGATTTCTGAACGATTCGACCCCCGCGAGAGGTCCTCGATCGCATGGCGGTACGAATCCCGGGTGGCAAAATCTACCTCGGCGAAGTTGGTTTCGTTTCGCAATATTTCGTCCGCCAAGCTGACGCTCTCGACGAATTCGGGCCAGTCAAAGTCCGTCATCAAACGCATGCTGGTGATGATGTTCCGGACCGTGACGTTCATGGCCGCCTGTGCCTGGTGCTCGGTCCGGACAATTTCGTCAGCCGTCGTCCCCTGCGCAGCCACATGTTGGTCGAGCCAGCGCAGGACGACGTCCATCTTCGGGCCGTGATCGCGCGCCCGCTGGACAAGCTGCACGACGAAGGCCGTCGCGAGCGGTGTTCTTTCGACGCGGCGGAGGGCCGTTTCTGGTGGGATGGGAACGTGTTCATTTGTGCCGAGCACGCTGTCAACCAGCGTGTCGACATCCTGGCGCGCGGCGCGGTTCCGCACGATACGCTCCGCTAGTCTGCGGAGGTTTTCCACGAGCACCACGCGGAGGCTGATGGCCACGGCCCAGAGCTCACCGATGGTGAGCGGTTGCACCCGCTGGTACGCTGTCACAAAACGGCGTAACATATCCGGATCGAATCGGCTGTCCGTGTGCGCCACATAGGCCCAGGCCAGACCAAACACGCGTGGATACCCCTGCAAATGACCCGTGGCGAGCTTCGGGAGTTTGCGGTAGTAGCCGGACGGCAAATCGTCTTCGATCTCCCGAAGCTGTTGATCAACGATATGGAAGTTATCAATCAGCCACTCAGCCGCAGGTACAATCGCATACTCCTCCCGAATCGCTCGAGCAATCGCCCGATACGAGTCCAGAAGCACGCGGCCGTTCTCTGCGACTCGCGGGATCAGCGGACGGCCTTGGTTCGTGTCGTTCGTGACGGTCTGCGCCGCCGCAAGACTCTCGGCGTGCTGCTCTAGCCGCTCCAGGCTGAAAAGTTCCGCCCGGATGGGTTCTTCCAGATCGTCAAGCGAGAAAGTGGACGGTTGATCCTTATTCATGCTGGCAATGGGGGATTCTAGCACGGAAGATGTTTGCGAGCCGTCGCGCACTGTCGCTGAATGCCACCCAACCGCTGGCAATTGTGGCACCGGCCGTCACCGAGTTCAATGCATGGAACGGCAGCGTGCGATACCCTTGAAGCTGCACCAACGGTTACTCCTCTCATCTATATGTCTATTATATGTCTCGCGTGGTTTTGGGTTCCGTTCGGAGCGTTGGCTGAGTTGCTGCCCGAAACCTCGAAGAAGCCGGCGTCTTGTCGGCCGAGGGAGACACCATCACGCCAACATCTTGTGCACCATCCCCGATTAGTACAATAGGCGCAAGGTCGAGCGACGACTCCCCAGTCGCGGGACGAATCGAGGCCCCTGCAAGCTGGAGGAGCACCCTCGGCCGCGCCCCGGTGCCGCTGCATGTCAACGGTCGAGCATCTCGGCGGTATTCGACATGTGAGGGTGTGCTGCTTACAACAACCTGCACTTGATCGATGTCTACGACCGGGACCCCGTGGGACCGAGGCGGATCCAGCATCGAAACGAGGCCAAGGTCAACTAACTCGTGCGCACGGGAAAGCGGTAACCACCGAATCATTCAGACCATCGAGAGACTAGACGCGGTGACTGAGGAATCCGTCTTGCCGTTCGTTATGTACCTATACGTCGGCTGAATTGGCATCGGGCGTATGTAGTGTCAAGAGTTTTGTGTAGCTTCCCACGAGAGCGGGCGTCCGGCCTGGCGGAGATTGAACGCGTGGACGACGGCGTAGATGATGCGGTCGCAGCTGGCCAGGTTGGTAAAGCACGTCATGGGGCGAGTGCGGCGGCGGATCTCGCGAAAGGCGCGTTCAATGGCGTTGGTCGTACGGACGCGGCGACGGTCGGCGGCGGGCACCGCGTAGAAGGCGAGTAAGGCTTTCCAGTCCCCAGGAGGGTCGCGACGGCCGTCGGGGCGGTGCGTTGCCAAGCCTCACGCCATTGTTGGAGGGCGCGCTCGGCCGCATGGCGGGAGCGCGCGTGGTAGATGCGGTGAGCAGGCGGGCATGGAAGGTCGCGACGGCACGATCCAGGACTTGGGTGACCTTCGAGACCGTGGTGGGGCTGATCGTATCGTGGAGCAGCGGGGCGAGGATGGGACCGACCTGGCGGGTGCTGAGGCCGCCGAGGAAGACGCTGCGGATGAGGCGATCGACCTGAGGCATGCGCTGTTGGTAGCGGGTGAGCACGGTCGGGCGAAAACCGCTCTGGCGGGCGCGGGGGATGTAGAGATCGGGCACAGCGCCCCAGGTGGTGAGTAAGCGCCGGCGATACCAGCCATTGCGATGGCCGAGCCGGCGTGGGTGGCGGATGTAGCGGCCGGCATTGAGGTACTGGACGAGTTAATCGAGCATCCGATTCTCGAGGAGCAGTTTGACCGCGCGAAGGGTGTGCTGCGAGATGTCCCCCCAGAGGTTCTCGGGGTCCTTGACCTCCTTCCACAGATCGGCTACGGTGAGATCGGTCAGTGCTGTCACACTGGCCACCGGGCGTATCCTCCTTTCCGTGGTGGAGTCAAGTGAGGGTACGCCCTTCCTCTTAGGGGGCTCTCTGAGAGGAAGGGCGTGAAAGTACACAAGACAGCGTACACTACCCCGGGTGTACAATCGATTTCCCAAGAAGTTGCGGTAGTACTATACTGTTGTTGATAGGTTATTCCGAAAATGTTCGGGCTAGATCGGCAGTCAGGATTGGGGGGTGTGCAATGCACACATCTCCGCCGTGCGATAGTTCGCAGCCTCCGGTTTTCAATTGTGATGTTAGTCCACTCGACGACGTAATCATCGTCACCGTTGTAGGCGCGCTCGACCGGGCGACGGCTCATGTATTCGCGGAGGCGTTGGTGCATGCGATGACGTATGGCCTGCCAATCGTGGTGGAGTGCTCACATCTGACCTACATCGACTCATTCGGGTGTCGTCCGCTGCTTGACTGCCGTCATCGTTTGCCGCTCATCACTCTCGCCGGTGTTGATGGGGTTGCGCGCAATGTCCTAGAAAGCTTGAACCTTCAGACGGTGTTTCCGATATACGATAGGCTTGATGCGGTCACTCCCGAACACACATCACCCCCACGCTTTCCCGCCCGAAGCGCATACGTCAGCCGCCCCAAACCAACGATACACTTTCGAGCTCATGGGAGGTCGCAAGCGAAGACGCACAGTTCCCGCAGTGCATAGACTGCGAACACATTCGCGCCGCGGAGTATCGCTTCACCAATTAACCGACGAGTATTCGAATGCCCTCGAGCCCGTCGAGTGCCACCTTGAATGACCGAGGTCCTTCTCGCGGTGCCTTAGGGTGGGCAGCAGCCTAGGGTGCCAGGGGTAGCACCTTGCTCTCACCTAAGCTCAATGCGCCCCGGTCGCTAATTGCCAAAGGGTCAACAGCGCGAGCGCGAGCGTTAGGAGCGTTGTCCCCCAACCGACGACGAGCGACGCGGTCCGGTTAATATGGCCACGGCACACACGCCGGTCGCTCGATAGCAGCAGTAGGACGATGAACAACGGGACGAGCAGCCAGCCGTTCAACACCTGCGACCAGAACATGAGCGCCACCGGCGGGATCCGCAACAGCGCGATCGCCGCGCCCACCGCCAGGGCCCCGCCGAGCACCACGTAAAATCCACGAGCCTGCCACACCTTCTTGTCGAGGCCCTCGACCCAGCCGAACGCCTCGGCCAGCGCGTAGGCCGAGCACGCCGCCATAACCGGGATCGACATGATGCCGCTCACCACGATCGCCGCGGCGAAGATCGTGCCGGCGGCGGGACCGGCCAGGGGCCGCAGTGAAGCGGCCGCCTCGGCCGCCGTACTGATCCCTGCTTGGTGTCCGAGCAGCACCACGCCCGCCACCAGAATGATGAAGTAACAGATCAGATTGGAATAGATCATCCCGACCGCGACATCGGTCGCCTCCGCGGCAAGGTCGTTGACTGTGCCGCGACCCTCCACTTCTTCTGTCGTCTGCCAGAAGAAGATGTAGGGTGTCAGGGTCGCGCCGAGCAGCCCAAGCGCCGCCGCGAAGTACCCCGGTGTGAATCGGATCGACGGCAGCAACGTGTCCCGCACGACAGCAGCCCAGTTGGGATGCACGATGAACCCCTCGATGACATAGAGGAAGAAGAGCGGCGTGATCAGCAGCAGGAACCGGCTGACCACCCGGTAGCCGGCATAGACGAGCACCACGCCGAGCGCGAGGCTGACCGGGAGGATCCACCACTCCCAGGCGATTGACGTGACGAGCTCGAGCGCGGCACCTGTGCCGGCCAGATCCGCGCCGATCGAGATGACGTTCGAGACCAGGAGCGGTACGACGACGATCACCGCGACGACGGGCCCGAAGTGGGTGCGGAGAATTCGCGCGATGCCCTGCTTGGCCACGACCCCGAGCCGGGTGGACATCTCCTCGAGGTAATACATCATGACCGTGGAGAGGGCCATCAACCAGAGCAGGCCGAACCCTGTCGTGGCGCCGATCTGGATGTAGGTGACGATGCCGGCGGGATCGTTGTCGGACGCCCCGGAGACGATACCGGGGCCCATGACGCGGAAAAACTGCCGCCACGTTCGGCGGTGGTGCACGTGCCGGCCGTGGACTCTAGTGGCGACGGCACACACAGCGGGATCGGTTCAGCCTGCGAGCGCGCCGTCCCTGCTCGCGGGGTGGAACGACGCGAGGCCGGCGGGTATCCGAATACCCACGAGCCCGCCGCCGAGTGCAGCCTTGAGTGTCCGAGGCCCCTCTCGCGGTGCCGACGTTTCCTCGGGTCGGAGTCGTTTTGAGTGAACACTCGACGCTTGTGCGCGTCGGCCGCGCATAGTCGACCGTGTCAACAACCGCGGACGTCTTCTTTGCTCTGCCGCAAGTATGCGAACCGGTGGGCATGCGTGCTTGCGCTGGCGCATGGACCGCTCGTACGAACGGTGCTAGGTTTGGCACGGCACTTTTCGTCATACGGGAAGCGCCGCCCGATATCAAAGTGCCATCAGGACGGGCAAGGGCGATTTTACAGTCAGGTACAGTCGGGCGCTTTGCGGACATCGTGAGCGGCCCGCAGTTGCGCGGAGTGGCAGGTTGGTCGAGGACTCCTACGCCGCGCTCAAGAAGCAAGCTTCGAACGTGCGTTGTTGGCCGGGAGGCTGCAGATGACAGAGATCACGCTGCCTGTGAACATTTATCGAGGGGTCCGGCGGCTCATGGTTGCCACGCGTCTTCCGGGGCTGGAGCCCCAGAATATCCGTCTCCAGGTTGAGGGCGGACGATTCTCGATCCAGGGCATGCTGCGGGGCCTCCGGCAGGAAGGGAAGCCGGGGTATCTACAGCAGGAATGGATGGTCGGCCCGTACCGCCGGGAAATCGAACTTCCGGAGCCTGTCGACGCGACGCGGGCCAACGCGTCCTATGATAACGGCGTGCTCGTCGTGATGTTCCCTCGGGTGGCTCGGCCGGTCTCCGGCTCGATCAGGATGGCGAAAGTCGGGACGTCAAAGGGCCGTTGTCGCCGTCACGTCGGATCGGACCTGCGGCCGGTCTGAGAGCAACGGATGTCCGAGCATGGCCGCTTAGGGCGCAGTAGAATGCGGCGGGTAAGGGCCCTCCGGCTCAGGCAATAATGCGAGTTACTCGAGGGTGTAGGGGTAACCTCAAAATCCCCCTCCCGGCACCAGCAACGTGCGCTGCAAAGCGCACGGACCAGAATGAGCGGTTCGGGAGACTCTCCGAGCTTATCGAGAAATATGAAGCGGAGATTGAGATACACGGTTTCACGCGATTGGCCAGCACGAAAACTCTTTTGTCGGGATATTCAGCGGAAGGGCGGCGGCGAGGTGGAAAAGCGACTGGAAGAAGAATTAACTAAGGACGGCCGAGGCTCTGGCAAGATGCAGCGGTGGCTGCGGTGGGTATACCCTGTGCCCGCCAACACAAAAACATCTTGACGAGCTAGCCTATTTCGTAAGATACTCAAGCCCGTCGGCGCATGCTCGGCTTACATCTTGGCTAGCCTCTTTTTGCCCGGGCATTTTGTCCCAGCCCCCTTTTTCAACGAACGTATATCTCTCATAGGAATCTGCCGCCTTTAATGCTTTGAGGTTTTCTTTATAGTTCGGGTCTTTTATGAATTGGGCGACGCAGATCGCGGCCCGAGTCGCCAGGACCGCCGCTTCGCTCCTCTGACGGCTAGTGCCCCCGGTTGTCCAACCGCCCCACGCAAAGCCGACGATCATTGTGATGACTGCCCCACAAATAAGGCCCCAAACTCCAAACTTAACCTTCTCTCCAGTTTCCGGTTTCACTGATGTACCTTGCGGAGCCCGCCGCTTTTTCTCCCGTTCGTCTATTTCCTCGGCCTTATTCCGAATTCGTTCCTCTGACGTGCTCAAGCACATCCCCCCAGCCCTGCCCTGTCCAACGTAGCTCATTCGTGCGGGTCTGCTGAAACCCTCCGCGGATCATCCACTGCACGTCACACGGCCGTATGGAACAGTGGGGAAGAGGGTTCACCTCCCCGCCCTGAGGTTGTCCGGCGGCGGCGCCCGGCCGAACATCCTGCCGTTGGGATGAAGAGCCGGTGCGGCTCTTCCTCGCCGAGGCGAACAGAACCCCGCCACATCATCTCTTGTGTTCGGTGAACCAAAGACCTCTACTTCGCAATGCACGATCGACCTTGCCACAAGGCCTTCGCTAACGCATTATACACAAGGGTTGGCAGGGCGACCCGCTGAATGTGGATCAGGTGGTCGCCGATTCAAATCCGGCCGGCCCAACCACATCTATCGACGTCTCCCCTGGGGCAAGCGATGACTCGGCATTCCGTCCCCGTGGCGCGTATCTTCGGGATCTCGATCGGCCTCGACTATTCCTGGTTCCTGATCTTTGTCTTGTTTACATGGGCGCTCGCTTCGAGCTATTATCCGGCCGCGTACCCCACATGGTCTCGTGGCACGTACTGGATCATGGGCGCGATCACCGCCCTGATGCTCTTCGTGTGTGTTTTGCTGCACGAGTTGGGGCACTCGGTCGTGGCGATGCGCTATCAGATCCCGGTCCGTAGCATCACCCTGTTCATCTTCGGCGGGGTGTCGCAGATCGAGGGAGAGCCGCACAGCGCCGCCGCTGAGTTCTGGATCGCCATCGCCGGCCCCGTCGTCAGCGGTGCTCTGGCCGCCGGCTTCGCGCTCTTGCGGCCGATCGTGGCCGCCGTCGGGCCGTTGCTGGCCTTGACAACATATCTTGCCTATATCAACGGCGCACTGGCCGTCTTCAACCTCATTCCGGGGTTCCCGTTGGACGGCGGCCGGGTGCTCCGGGCTATTCTCTGGAGTTCCATCCACAGCCTCCGCAAGGCGACGTTGGCGGCCGCGACCGTTGGGCGCTTCATCGGGTTTGTCTTTATCCTTTGGGGTGTCGCCCAGATTTTTGCGGGCCAGTTGGGCAACGGGCTGTGGATCGCGTTTATCGGGTGGTTCCTGGAGAACGCGGCGAGTGCGCAGGTGCAACAGCAGGTCATTGGAAGCCTGCTGGCCGGGCACACCGCGTCGGAGGCAATGAATCCCCACTACGTCAGCACCCCAGCGGCCACCCGTCTTCAAGATCTCGTGGACCGCCATATCTTGGGGAGTGGAAGCCGAGCCGTTGTGGTCACGCGGGACGACGAGCCCGTCGGCCTCGTGACGGTGCATCAGATCGCGGCGGTGCCGCGAGACCGATGGCCCATCTCCACCGTCACGGACGCGATGACGCCGATCACGAGCGTGAAGCGCATCAAGCCGACGACAGGACTGTGGGAGGCCATGACTGAGATGGATCACGACGGTGTGAATCAATTGCCGGTGACGGAGGACAGCCGGATTGTCGGAATGCTCACACGGGCCGACGTGATTAGTTATCTCCGCACCCTCCAGGAATTGGGACGTTGATCCGAGGCACCACGGCGGCGCGGATCACGCCATTGCCGCGGCGGGAGACCGGGCGATCGTCGAGGGAGAAGCGCAGACCGCGCTCAATATCATGCACGAAGCCGAAAAGAGCCGGTAGCCGCGGGAGGTCACATCCGATCGCTGCCCTTGAAATATCGCCTCGCGTGGGCGGCTCCCCCCGCGGCACGCGGTCCAGGCCCTGTTCGGGGCGGGCACGTCAAGCTATTACTGAACTAATTCGGAACGATGGTTGAACATCCCCCAAGTAAAAGGCAGAAGCCTAGGCTATCCATACACGCGCCCGCCTCTCAAATAAAAATCCCCCTCCCGGCACCACGTCGTAGAATTCGTGCTCCAATTCCGGTAGGGCGGGAAGATTGTCCCGAAGTTCAGCGACCAAGACGTCCTCGTTCTTCCTTAGCGTAGTTCGGCCCGGGAGTTTCGACGGCAAGCTCCTGCCTCGCTCTGGATCATGTTCAAGAGACTCCTCAGATGAGGCAGGTACATCTCGACCACGGAGGGGAGGTAGGGGCGGCACCCGGCAATATCGGACCGTGCTATGCTCGCCTCATATTTTCGAGGAGGAAGCCGCATGACCGTGTATCCGCAAGGCGGACAACGGTGCATGTGCGGGGCCGAGTTGCAGCGGTTGGGGGAGGGAGAGCATTTCGAAATCCCCCTTAGACAAGTAAGCGCTGGCACAGGCGACGCACGGCGCGAGGCCGGGATCGAGGTGGAGGTATTTCGCTGTCCGAGGTGCCGCCGCATCGAGTTTTTCCAGGTGGGAGGCGGACCTGAGGCAACCGTACGGTATGGCGGCTGAGCGATAGAACTACGCGGTCGAGGACGCAGGACGCGAACTGCGCGTAATCTGAAAGCGCCATCGAAAATGAGGCCAGCGCCTCGGGGATTGCGCTGAATGAAGTGCACCCCCCATTTGGTCGGGGGAGTGCCGGTTGACTACGCGACGAGGTCCGAGGCGGTGGCCGACGGCGAGAAGGAGGGAGATAGGAAAAGCGTAGACGCTTGCGTCCCCCTGCTTACGGTGGCTTGTGGCACGCTTCGCTCGTCGTCAGTCGGTCAGGTCTTGAGTCCTCCGCTTGGGCCGCCTTCGCGCCGAAGGCGCCACGGCCAGTCGCCCTCGATTTCGACGACAACCGACCAACTAAGGAATGTCCGGACCAGCACCAGCAGGGCTAGGACCTCGACATTTTTGCAGGGTCCGTGCGGGTGCTATCGAGTGCGGCGCCCGCTGTAGGGTAGCGAATCTCCGCGCTTGGGTCGCCGAGTGGTGACGATGCTCCGTGGATGACGTGCAGGCCGGCTGGTTCCGCGGGGGACACCGACGCACGGCCAGGACGCGCGACGCGGCGATCGTCGGAAGAGCAACGGCTGATTGACGACCTCGCGCGGCTGGAGGGACGGCCGCTGACAGCGCAGGAGGCGAACCTCGCGGTCGACTCGGCGAGGTGGTTCGAGGACTTGTAGCTTGGCGTTCTGTGCCCCCAACTGATGTTCAGGACACCGAAGGGCTCGGTCATTTGTTACGCTCGGTCGTCGCCAAGCGCCAACGCAGCATGGACAGCGGAGAGACCGGCCGCGCGAGCCTTGTTCACGACGTTGAAGTCACCGGAGATCGTCAGTACCCGCGCCTTAGGATGCTCCCAGAACACCTCAAGCGCCGACGCGATGAAGCGATCATCGGCCACATTCAAGTCGAGCCATGACGAATGCGTGTTTGCTCGCGGCTCGTAGGAGCGAGTCATCAGGACAATCCGGTCGGTTATCTTGACGCCTTGGAACAGATCACCCTGGTCGCCAAGGGCAGCAACCCGCCGGATCACCTCCTGCGCCTGGGTGCGGACTTCGTCGCGCTTGCCCCGGCGCCGCTTGAGGTCGTCCAGTTCTCCCAAGACGGTCGGGCTCATGAGCAACCGCACCGACGGAAATCCGACGTGGTAGTCATCCAGATTCGAAAAGTCGATCAACGCGCTGGCATCGGGCATCACGAGAACTGTGTTTTCTAATGGATCGTCGAGGCGCAGGAGAGTGTCGAGGCTCTCCGCAATGGAGTCAACAATCAGGGACTTCGCATCGTTGATCGTTGCAATCTTGGTTTGGGCGCGGTGCTCGATCAGTTCGAGTGCCTCTCCGGCCCCGTATTGGAGCGTATGCAGCCGCATCCGGTCACGACGACCGAGGATGCCCGCAAGTTCGTTTTGGAACGAGTTGAACGCCTCAAGCGCGCGGTGTCGCAGCGGTTCCTCGTCAGCGCCGAGCATGCGCCACTCGTGATACCCACTTGACCCCTCGACCGGACTCAACGCGGAGACGTCGAGCAACGCGTCGATCTGCACGCGGGCGTTATCCGCAAGCAAGGTCAGCCGCTCGATGGCCGATCCAGGGATAGGTATCGACGTCGTGTTCTCCTGGGGGGAGCTCTTTCACCATCCTTTGCCACAACCGCCGCGCTCCTCCTTTAAGGTGCTGTCACATCCTGCCGCTTGAGCGGCATTGCCGAGCGGCTCGTAGTAGCGAGAGCGCCCACTCGTTCCGCCGCCGCCGTGCCTTCAATTCCGCGATGCGCGCGTCCCGCTCGGCCAGGTTGTCGAGCAGCCAGGCCACAAGATGTCCGGCGCATAAGCGGGACCTGCCCCTGATGGTCGGGCCGCTCGCCTTCCGGTTCGGTGGGCGCAGTCGCAGGCGCTTGGGCGGGGGAGGGGGCGCCTCGCCGTGCAGAAGATGGCTCGCTATCTCGGGCATCAAGCGCAGCGCACCGAACACGGCAACAATCGGTCGTCGTCGTCCGACCTCGATCAGGTCGACCTGCATTAACGCATCCCAGGTCGCCGCCGCATCCACTCTAACGACGGTGGCGACGGCATCAGAGACATAGGGCAAGAAGTATTCGGCCGCCCTCCGGCGACAATCGGCGGGCCAGTGGAGGGGTCGAGTCGCAAACCCACTAACCGGATGTAGTTGCTAGGATTGCGATCGAGGCGCCTCTATCGGTCTTGCCCAGGGATTGATGTTGCAGGCGCGGACGGTAGCGTGGAAACGACCGGCTGGAACGTCGCCATGATGTGCTCCACTTGTGGGAGGTCGTCCTGGACTGCGGCGGGCGTGTTCGCGGTCGTGCCGACGAGCAGGAACGCCCGGCGGCCGACGGTCACGCAGGTCTGGACGCTGCGGCGCGGCGCGCCGGTGCCGGTGCGCCATACGTAATCCCGGGTGTAGGCCTGCATGCCGTTGAACGTGATCGGCCCTTCCTCGAGCGTGGTCCACGCGCCCGCCGTTGGCTTGCCAGGACCTGGCATCCTTCCATAGCTCAGCATCTCTGGAGAAGCAGGCCACGTGCCTCGACCTTGCTGAGTCCGAAGGCGCACGGAGGCGGATCAGGGAATGCTTGTTGAGGGATTGGTAGGCCGACGAGGGATCTATTCCTCAACCAGTAGCGCTTGGGGATTCCCTTGAAAGTTCAGCGATGAGGCGGCCCCGTTTCTCCGCGCGCCGCATATGAGGGCGATGCGGTGTGTGCGCGAGGTGCTGGGAAACATCAGGGCGTGACTGGCCCCGGCGCACAACCGGAGGCAACCCTAGTTCGGCCTAGGATCGATTGGGAAGAAATTCCTCCTTCAGAGCAGCAGAACGTAGCTTCTCAGCTGCTGCAGTACAGCTCGCCGCGAGCGTCCCGGACGAACGCCTGCGGGCAGCGTTTTTGCAGTCGCCGAGCGTACAGCGCGTGCTGGCAATCGCCGGGACCTGATCGGACGGGTCGAAGGAGGACCCCGGCCGGCATCGGGAATCAGGAACAGAGTCAGACTGGGGGAGGCGTGCCGTGTTCAGGCCGTCCGGCAAGGTCGCCTTGGTACAGAAAGTATCGCTCTTTAGAGACCTGTCGCGAAAACAGCTCGGTGAGATCGCCAGGCTCACCGAAGAAATCGATGTGCCGGCGGGGAAACGCCTTGCAACTGCCGGCGAGCGCGGCAACGAGTTGTTCGTCATCATCGCCGGCGAGGCGGTCGTGAAAACCGCACCGGGCCGCACGGTGCGCCTCGGCCCGGGCAAATTCTTTGGAGAGATGAGCCTGATCGACGGGCGGCCGCGGTCGGCGAATGTCGATGCAGGTACGGACATGCGGCTGCTTGTGGTCGGCCGCCGCGAGTTCTGGGCGTTGCTCAGCGTCGCGCCGTCGCTGGTCCACACGATCATGCAGACCCTGTCAAACCGGGTTCGAGAGGCCGAGGCGTCGGTTTCAGCGTAAGCGCGGAGGACGCGGTTCTTGTATCCTGGCGAGTAGTACCCGGATTCCGTTCATCCGCCGTTAGCGGGGCCGGATGTCACGCCGGGGACGGCGCCAGCCCCGTAAGCACGCTGCCTGATCATCTACCACGGTTTTTCGGCACACAAGTGGCCCGCGGTTGGCGCGGGTGGCGCGATTTGATCGTGTAGAAGCCGCTGCACACACCGCACCGGAGAAGCCTAGAGAAGAGGTACTGCGGCCGCCGGCCGACGCGGTTGCCGGGGAGTACCATCCGTCGGCCGTGGCTCCGCGCCTGGACGCGCGCCCGGAGGTCTTCGTCGACGATCCGCAGGTCCGGCGCCTCGGTCGTGAGCCACTCGGCGGGCGGCTGGGGCCGCATCGTGCGCTTGCCCGTATCGGGGTCGAGCACCTTGAGCGAGCGGTTCCAGACGAGCCCGCCCGCGTAGCATGGGGTTGCAGAGGATTCCGATCCCACTGCTCGGGACCCCGTTGATATGACGCCGGCATGGGCCCGCACTCGATCGCGCGACTGTTCAACGTGGAGCGGGTTCCTCCGCCTCGCGCGGGCGCGCGGCAGGCGCCTCATGGGATGGACCTGGACCAACCGCTAGCGTCCGCTCTCATGACTCGGGGTAAGATGCCAAAACGGACCGCGAAGGCCCACGGCGTCAAGGATTGCCTGGCGCTCGGAGATCGTTTTTCGCCGCCAGTTCGCGTCGAGGCGGTCACGGTACCACATGCCGGCAAGCCTCCAAAGCCGTTCAAGATCGAATAGCATCCCCGCAGCGATCTCCTGCTCCCTGCACCACGTCTGCACGTCGTCTTCCGACCGGAAGAGCAGCATCGTCGCTCACGTGAAACCGATATCGCGCCACCAGTCGCGGGCCTGAACGGCAAAATGCACGACGCCGGGAGCCTCGGCCAGAGCACCGTCGGAGACGACAACACGGAGCCGTTGCCCCGAATTCGGACAGGCGGTTGACACCTCGCCGTCAATACCGAGTAGGTTTAGGATGCCAAGGGCATCCCAGATGCAGTTCCCCCACCACTGCCGCCTGTCCGAGCGTACGGTGAACGATGTCGGAACCGCCGAAAACGGCTCAGCCATCCAGATGTAGGAACTCCCCGGGATGAGGACGAGCGCGTCGACGCCCCGCTGAAGACGATGCAGTGCCTGTTCCGTTTGGTGAGGCGTCAGCCCAAACCGGGCCGCGATCTCGACCGGACTGGGGGCACAACCGGTATCGGCGAAGTGCTGATAAATCCACAAACGAATGTCGGAGTCCTGCGCGGTCACGGCCGTCATTTTCCGTCCGCTGGTGTCGATCCCCTACACCGCGAGCCGCGCCCGAACCTGACCCTCTCCGAGACGCCAGCGGAAGATCGTGGATCCTACGCGGTGGCGCTAGCGCGGCTGCTTGCCGCCTACTGCACCCGACATCGCGGCGGTCCCGATCGAGTCGTCTAAAACACAACCAGCTCGGGCATAGGACGGTTCAACGATTTCGCCAGGAGTTCCATCATGTCCAGCGCCGGCCAGCGTCCTGAGCGGCGGGACACGTCGCCTGCCGGGAAGTGGTATAGTGAACAATTTGATGCCTCGCTGATTCTGTTCCATGTGCTTGGTTTGTCGGATCGCGTCATTGAGTATTGCACGCAAAGGGCCCGTGAGACGCAGCAACTTCCCCATGAAGTCCTCGTCCAGATGATGGAAGAGATGGTTCTTGCTCAGCAGGTGATCCAGTGAAGATGGATGAGGCCCACTGAGAAAGGGGACTAGACCATTGTTCAAGGAGCGCTACGAACAGGCGCTGTGACAAGTGCAAGACTCTGAGCATCGGCGTCCAAGTCGACCAGGTAACCGTTCGTTCGGCAGGGAGCTAGGCATCGAACTACACGGCCGCCCGTCCACCGTCGGCAGCGAAGACTGCGCCGGTGACGTAGCTCGCCTTCGGGGAGGCCAAGAACGCTATGACCTCGGCGATCTCGTCGCTTTGCGCGGCACGGTTGAGCAAGGTGGTTTCTCCCAGCTTCTCGATCCGCTCGGGTGCCGCTCCATTCGTGAACACGGGACCCGGTGCGACGGCGTTGACTCGGACGCCCCTGGGGCTGAACTCGGCCGCCCAGGAGCGGGTCAACGAAGCCAGTGCCGCCTTCGTCGCGCCATACGCGGCCCCGCCGGCCAAGCCGATCTGACCGGCCATGCTCCCGAGGTTGATGATGCGCCCGCTGCCGCGCGAACCATCCCCGGGGCAAGTGCCGCTACCAGGAAGTACGCGGCCCGCACGTTGCTCGCGAACAACGCGTCGAACGTCTCGGTGTCCAAATCGACCGTCGGTCCGAACCAGGAGAAACCGGCGTTGTTGACCAGCACGTCTACGTCACCGACCTCGGCGGCCAGGCGTTCGACGTCGGACGGTATGCTCAGATTAGCTGAGACGAACCGCCCGTGCCCCCCGTTCGACTCAATCCCCTTGACCGTCGCGCTCCCGCGGGGCAGATCACGGCCATGCACAATAAGGTAGAAGCCATCCCTGGCCAGCTTGAGCGCGACCGCTTTTCCGATCCCGGATGTTGCTCCCGTCACCAGTGCGACTGGTCGCCGCATGTCACCGTTCGGTTGCCCACTCATGATTCTGATGACCTCCTGTTGGGCTTGGGCAGCAAGGTTGAAGGAAACGCCCCGCTGCGCCAGCACGTCAAGCGTCGCAGTGTTGGCACATAGCGAACATTCTTGGAATCTCGGCTGTCGCGGCGGCTGCGGTTGGGTGCTCAGATTTTGCCGCGCTTTGCCCATTCCTGAGAAATGGCAGCGTAGCTGCAATGGCCGCCAAACCCACGATGGCTGCGGCAAACCCTGCAGCGAAAGAAGAGTGGGTAGCAACGATGCCGATCGCCAGGGACGGCAAGCCGTAGCCGGCGTACGCAGCAACGAGTAAGCGGGCAAAGGTGCGTGCTCGTTGCCCTGCCCGACGCGAGCGGTGATACCGTACGCCGCTCCGCTCGCGATGCCGCTGCCCGCCCCTACCAGGATGGTCGCGATAATGATGACGGTCCAGACGTTCTGTTGCGTCCCAGTAACCAGCAAGACCAGACCGATGACCACAACGAGAGGGGCCACGACACCGCTTCTCTCCGGTTGGACGTTACCGAAATAGATGCTTGCCAGAATGCCAGAAATCTGAGTAGCCAGGAATGCCCCGGCGCCGATGAGTGGATCGGATGCATGCAGGGACGCCGACAGATAAGCGGGTACGAGCGAAAGGTAGAGCGCGTTGCCGGCCCAGCCGACGAAAATGATTGGCATTGCAAAGCTGAGGCCTCGCCACACCACGGACGTCGGCAAAATACCCTCGGCCTGGCCCGTAGAGCCGACCCCTGGTCGTGCGCGTCGCGAAGATCGGCGCCAACCCTAAGATAGCGACTGCGAGGACGAACATGGGGAGATAGGAAAGATTTGGGCCCCCTCCGAGGTCATAGGTTACCGCCGTAACGAGCGGCCCCCCCGAGAGGGCTATGGCGGTGACGACAGCAAGGGCTTGACCCGCGGCGATCTTCCCCTGATAGACCTCGGTAAACGTGGCCGAACGTCGCAGCCATCGTTGAGTCGGCAGATCCGGGGTCTTGAGGACGAGGTAGGTGCCCAGCTCCTGACGCGTAGCGCTCGCGGCATCGAACTGACACCGGCGGGTCGAGCCTTTCTCGATCACGCCCGCTCGGTATTATCGCAGGTCGAGGCAGCGGGTGAAGCGGTACGCCGGGCCGCTCATCCCGCCAAGCAGTGCTTCGTCATGGGCTTCCTGACCGGGCACGAACTGACTTGGATGTCCGAAGCGTTGCAGATCTTGCGGGACGAGTTGCCCAACATCGATGTCATGATCTCGAGTCAAACCTCGCCCCAACTCGCGGCTGCCCTTGTGAAAGGAAAGGTCGATGCCGCTTTTCTTCGACGTGAAGAAGAGGTGCCAGACTTAGCGTTCAAGCTCCTCATCAAAGAGCCGTTAGTTGTGATTTTGCCGAATGATCACCGCCTCGCCGCGCGCACCGCCATCAACCCCCAGGATCTAGCGGGCGAGACATTCCTCAGCGTCTCGGACACGGCCCCTGCGCTTCGCGTGGTCAATCGACGATTACCTGAAGCGGTCCGGACTCGATATCACGCCGGTTCACGAGGTGGACCATCTGGCCATGGCAATGTCCTTCGTAGCATCGACGCGCGGCGTCGCGCTCTTACCCGCCTATGCGCAGAACTTTCTTCCTCGGTCCGTGACGAGTCGTCCACTCCAGGGTAATGCGCCGACGATCGATCTGGTCGTCGGCTACAATAAGCGGAACGACTCTCGGATTCTAAAGTTGTTGCTTTCAAGATTGGACGAACTGGTCGCTCGTGTCGCGAAGAAGGTGCATTAAGCCTTCGTATGTATCCACCCGTGTCCGTCGCGTCCGGTTAGTATAGAACTTGGATATCTCGTGACGTCTTCCATGCCGAGCCTACGCGTCGCGACGGCTCTGCGCATCGTCGAGAATCCGGAGCCCGCTACATATTTTTCTGGGATCGAGGGACGCGCGATGCCTGTGGTCGAACCGAAGCCGTGCGTAGGTCGTCGGAATACCCGGCCTTCAGGCGAGACCATTGGGCGATGGGACGTCCATCGGTACGGTAAGGATGACTGCCTTTCGGCCGTTGCGGCCAGCCGGCCGGCGAGTCCTCCCACGTCTCCTGCCGCCCGTAGACCGTCATGTCGAGCAACGCGTAGTTGTTGTCCATCGCCTCAACGCCGCGCCCATTCGTCCAGTTAGTCTCGAAGACACTGAATCCTTGTCGCAGGTAGCACACGAGGTGAAACATGTCCACCTCGCGTCCGACCAAGAGAGTGTCGAGCGAGTCCTGGGCCGAATACCAAGGCATCTCCCAGCCCATGAAGTCGCGGTACCGGACGCTCTCTTCGTACGGGCCTTCGCAGAACGTGGCGTACGTGACGTCGCGGGAATGCAGATAAGACAGCTCGCGGACCTGCGACGTATACCAGGTGCAACCCTCGCACTGCTCCGCCGCCGGCTTCCCGGTGAACCACATGAAGTAGTAGGCGATGAGCTGCCGGCGTCCCTCAAACACATCCAATAGTGTCACCGTGCCACGTTCGCCAATGAGCGGTGTAGCACCATCCACCTCCACCATCGGCAGCCGCCGGCGGGCGGCTGCAATCGCGTCGCCTTCTCTTGTGTGAGCCTTCTCTCGAATCCGCAGCGCGTCGAGCTCGGCCTGGAAGGTGCCTCGATCGACCACCGCAGGTGCTCCAGGTTCATCTCTCATGTCTTTCACCTCCGCTAGCGCCTAAATTGCGGTTTTCGTCTGCGTGGCCTCTCGCGCTCGGCTTCACAGCCCGACCTTCTCTCTTTTAGCCGATCCCGTAGAGCAGGCTCACGCGGGGAATCCGAAGTCCGGTACATATTTCTCCAATTCGTCTTGTATCAGCGTCGGCGCAAGCGGCGCAAATCTTGCGTTGAGAGCATCCCACTGCCGGCGGCGATGTGATTCCGTACCCCAGTGGTACTTCGCCGACGTCTCGGCTCCCGCGCCGTGGACGGTTAGAGAGAGGATGCGTCACGAGCACGCCGAAGGGAACCGGGCGCAGGAACCGGTCCAGCAGCCGTCGCCCCGCCGCCGCGCTTCACTCGCTCCCACGGCTCGACCTCCTTCAGTCGCGCCATTCCTGAGACACCAGGGCGACATCGTGGTGTGCTTCGAACGTTCATGGCGCGACCGGCCGCATCCGCGGCGCAGGGAGGGACGGCGATGGAGTACACGCATCTTGGCCGCACTGAGCTTCGCGTTTCACGCATTGCGTTGGGATTGTGGCAGGCCGGCGGAGACTGGGGGACCGTCGATGAGGCGAAGGAGACGGCGACCATTCGGCGTGCCCTCGACCTCGGCGTCAACTTCTTTGATACCGCGCAGGCATACGGCTTCGGCGCATCCGAGCGGCGGCTCGGCGCGGCGTTAGGCGACACGATCCGCGGTCGCCGAGGCACGATCGTCATCGCGACGAAAGGCGGGCTGCGGCAGACCGCCAGCGGGCTTGTCCGCGACGCCAGCCCCAAGTGGCTCCGGGCGGGCATCGAATCGAGCCTGCGGGCCCTCGGCACTGATCACGTCGATCTTTATCAGGTGCACTGGCCGGATCACGGGACCCCGTTTGACGAGACGGCACGGGTCCTGAACGAGTTTGTGCAGGATGGCAAGGCCCGGTACATCGGCGTCTCGAACTTCAGCGCCGCGGAGCTCGCCGAGATGGACCGGTACCGGCGCGTCGATACGCTTCAGCCGCCCTACAGCCTCTTTCGGCGGGAGATCGAACGGGACGTGCTGCCGTATTGCCGTGGCCACGGGATCGGCGTCCTCGCGTACGGGCCGCTGGCTCACGGGCTCCTCAGCGGACGGATGACAGCGAGTCCTCACTTTGAGCCCGGCGATTGGCGCGCGACCAGCCCGATCTTTCGAGGCGACGTGCTTCGGGCCAACCTCGCCGTGGTGGACAAGCTGCGCGAGTTCGCGGAGCGCCGCGGTCTTTCTCTCGCCCATCTCGCGATCGCCTGGACGCTCTCGGTTCCCGGGGTGCACGTGGCGATCGCCGGGGCGCACAGTCCCGAACAGATCGCCGGAACCGCGGGCGCGGCGGATGTTCGGCTCGGGGCCGAGGATCTCGCGCAGATCGACGGGATCGTGAGGGACGCGGCGCCGCTGGTCGGGCCCTCGCCGGAGGCGATGCCGTCGTGAGCGACGTGGCCGGCCGTCGTGTAGGGTTTCTTGGGCTGGGGATGATGGGTTCGCGCATGGCGCGGAGACTGCTCGGTGCCGGTTGCCGGCTCATCGTATACAACCGCTCCTCGGACAAAGCCGGGCCGCTCGTTGAGGCCGGTGCGTCGCGGGCATCGACGCCCAGCGCCGCGGCCGAAGAGTCCGATGTCGTGCTGTACTCGCTGGCCGACGACGCGGCCGTGCGGGAGATCGTGCTCGGCGCCGACGGCGTCCTCGCCGGAGCGCGGCGCGGAAGCATCCCTCGTCGACCTCAGCACGGTTCTTCCGGAAACCTCGCGCGGCGTATCCGCGGCGGCTCTGTCCAAGGGCGTCGCGGCGATCGACGCGCCGGTGTCGGGCAGCACACCGCAGGCCGAGCAGGGCGCGTTGATCATCTTCGTCGGCGGCGAGCAGCAGGCGTACGAGTCGGCCGCCGCCGTCCTCAGCGTGCTCGGCCGCCACGTTCACATGGGCTCAAGCGGCGCCGGCACGACCACGAAGCTGGTGACCAACACGCTGCTGGGCCTCGGGGTGGAAGCGCTGGCCGAAGCGGTGGCGCTGGGCCGAAAGGCCGGACTGGAGACGCGGCGCCTACTCGACGCCCTGCAGCTGACGTCCGTGGTCTCACCGGCGCAGAAGGCGAAATTCGACAACATCAGCGGCGGCCGCTATCCGCCAGCCTTCGCGCTCAGGATGATGTCCAAGGACTACGGCTTGATCCTTCGCCTGGCGGAGTCGCTCTCCGTCGCGATGCCCGCCACGGCCGCGGCGAGACAGATCGATCTGATCGAGAACGCCCGGCATCGGGACGGCGACGAAGACTTCTCGGCGGTCATCCGGACGGTCCAGGAGTTGTCCGGCCTGCACTCGTGAAGCCTCGGGCCGGTTCGGAAGGCTGGCCCGGTTGCTCGCGTCGAGTCGGGACATGTCCCCACGATAACCTTTTTGCCGCGACGCCGTCTATGCGGCTCACTCAATGCCATTCTTCCGATCCCGCGAGACTTCATTCAGCTCGCTGATGAAACCCGCGGACGGAAGTCAAGCCGCGCTAAGAATCTCGTTGGGCGTGGTGGCTGGGGGACTTCCGCATATTGATCTCGTGACTCAGCTGAGCCTCAGGGCGTTTCCGTTCGTGACCGCGGGCGACGACTGCAGGCCATCCGGGTAACAGCCCCGGAGCTGGCGTCCGCACTGACGGTGCAAGGAGGAATCTTCTCGCGCATCAGCAAACCACGCCGAACTTGACGGAGGGTCGGTGACGGTCGCGATGCTCAAGCGGGAGGGATCTCGTGGCAGACCATGCTGAGCAGCTCAAAAGCGTTCCGCTTTTCGACGGGATTTCCGGTGCTGACCTCAAGCGAATCGCCGAGAGCGCCAAAGAACGCCGCTTCGATGCGGGAACGTCGATCGTCTCGGCGGGCGAGCCAGCGCAGGGGTTCTACTTGATCATCGACGGGCGGGCCGAGGTGAAACAAGGCGGCCGGACAATTCGAACGTTGGGGCCGGGCGATTACTTCGGGGAACTGGCGCTCATTCGCGAGACGCCCCGCACCGCCACGGTCGTGGCGAAAGATTCGACCACGTGCCTCGCATTGGCGCGTTGGGATTTCAAAGGCATCGTCGTGGCGAATCCGTCCATTGCGATTCGTCTCTTGGAAACCGTGGCCAGCCGCATTCAGGAGGACGAGCTGCGGTAATCGTGCCGGCGGGAGACCGCCGCAGCCAGACACCGGCTGAGCTGAGCGTCGACGTGACAAGCGCGGTTGCCGCCTAAACCGCTCCGAATACGCCGCGAAACCGTCCCAAAAACGTTCGTAGGCGCTCCGTACGGGGTTGATGCAACAACTGATCGGGAGGACCCTGTTCGGCCACGACACCGCCATCCATGAAGATCACGCGGTGCGCGACCTCGCGGACGAACATCATTTCATGAGAAACAACGAGCATGGTGTGCCCGCTCCGTGCGAGGTCCTGCATGACGGACAACACCTCACCGACAAGTTCGGGGTCGAGCGCGGAGGTCACCTCGTCGAACAGCAGAAGCTTGGGCCCCATCGCGACGGCCCGGGCGATCGCCACGCGCTGCTGCTGGCCGCCCGAGAGCTGGAATGGGTACGCGCCCACTTTGTCGGCGAGGCCGACGCGCTCGAGCCACGAGGCCGCGATGCGCCGCGCTTCGTCCCCGGGCCGCCGTCGCACGTACACGAGCCCGAGCGCAACGTTGTCGAGGACGGTGATGTGCGGAAAGAGATTGAAGCTCTGGAAGACCATTCCGACGTCGGCGCGTTGCCTGGCGAGCTGCGACTCCGGCAGCCGGGCCAGCCGTTCCGAATTCTCACGGTACCCGAGAAGCGTGTCGCCTAAGTAGATCCGGCCCTCCTGGTACTCTTCCAAGGCGTTGATGCAGCGGAGGAGCGTCGTCTTCCCCGATCCACTGGCCCCGATCAGCGTGACAACTTCGCCCTGGGCGACGTCGAGAGACACGCCACGAAGCACTTCGAGACTGCCGAATCGTTTGTGAAGATCGACGATTCGCAAAATAGGGCCCACGTGCTCCTCCGCTCAGCCTCAGTAGCGCAAGTATGCGAAGCGGCGCTCAAGGAGCGCCGCGGTTCGCGAAATCGTAAAGTTGACGGCGAAGTACAGAAGCGCCGTCAGCGCGTAAAATGGCAGGACGATGAACGTATAGCCGACGACGTTCTGCATTGCCAGCAGCAGTTCGACCACGCCGAGCAGCGAGAGGAGCGCCGACCCCTTCACGATTTCAACCGCGGCGTTCACCCAGGGCGGCAACATCCGCCGGATCGCCAGCGGCAGAATGACAAGCCGGAGTCGTTGCCAGAAACCCAAACCGATCGCCATCGCGCCGTCGGTCTGCGCGCGCGGGATCGAACTGATTCCCCCACGCACGATCTCGGCAATGTGGGCGGCCGCGAAGACACTCAAGGCGGTGATGCCCGCCTGAAACGAGGACAGCTTAAGGCCAAAGACCGGCAGTCCAAAATAACACGCAAAGATCAGGACGAGCACGGGGATGCCCCGAACCGTATCGACGTACGCCCGAGCCAGCAGCCGGACGACGAGATTTCCGTACTCGAGCGCGAGCCCGGTGACGAGGCCCAGCACCGTCCCGGCGACCAACACGACCGCTGAGATTTCCAGCGTCGTCCTCAGTCCCCGCAGCAGTTGAACCAGTCCCAGCAGAATCGCCTGTGCCATTCCGGGAATCGTCCTTATCGGATGACCGCGTATCGGCGCTCGATCCGCCGCAGCGCCAACGCGATGGCGTAGCCGGCGCACAAGTACATCACGGTGGCGAACGTCCAGGCTTCGATGGTCCGAAACGTATTCACATTCAACCAGTCCGCGGCGTAGGTGAGCTCCGGCACGGCGAGAACCGAAGCGAGCGACGTATCCTTGAACAGCGAGATGAACGTGTTGCTCAGCGACGGCAAGATGATACGGAACGTGACGGGAAGCGTGATCAGAAATGTTCGCTGCCAAGCGGTGAGGCCGATCGCTTTCCCGGCTTCGGTATAGGCAGTCGGAACCGAACTCACCCCGGCCCGAAACACCTCCGTCAGGTACGCACCCGAGTATACCGACAGGGCGATGACGAACGACCAGACATTGTTGAAGATGGTAATGCCGGCCTTGGGCAGGCCATAGAAGGCAAAGTATACCAGGAGAAGCAGCGGCACGTTCCGGAGGAACTCCACGTACGCGACGATCCCTGCCCGCAACCAGCCGGGGCCGAACGTTCGCCCGAAGGCGCCGAATGCTCCGATCACACTTCCGATAAGCAACGACAGCGCCGCCAGTTCCAAACCGAGCGCCAGGCCCCAATAAAATCGCGGGAAGCTCTGCCAGGCCAGAAACCAGTTGTAGTGGTACGCGCTCATCGCGGGCGAGGCCGACGTGGCGGCTTCACGGTTTGAGCGGCGCTATGTCCGCCTCATCAACCCCATCGCCTGATCCATACGCGCCTCAATCGGAAAGCCGATCGGCGGGTCCGGAAGCTCGATTCCGAAGTATGTCTTGTACTCGGCCTTGTATGTCGGCCATTCATTGCCGCCCATCGCCACTTCGAGCACGGTGTTGACGAACGTGCGCCAGATTTCGTCGCCCGGCTTCAGCGCCGCGCCGTACAGCTGCGGGTAGTAGCCTTTGCCGGAGTCGTGGTATTTGTCGGGATGCTGGATCGTCAACCAGCGGACCGTGGATTGATCGACCGCAGCCACGTCGACGCGTCCCGAATCGACGGCCTGAATGACGTTCGCCTGACTGTCGAGCTGGACCGGCTGCGCCTTCGGGAGCGCCTGGTGCACCAGGTCGTCGGCGCCGACATTCTGGAGGACCGAGCACTTGATCCGCGCGCCGGCGCCCAGCAGAGCCCGATAATCGCGATAGGGACTGTTCTTGGCCAGCAGCAGCCCGACGCCCTCACGATAGTATGGCGTGGAGAACTCGACCTGCTGCGCACGCAGCGAGTTGATGGTCATGAATTGGAAGACGATGTCCACTTTGTCCGTCAAGAGGCTCGGGATGCGTGCGGCCGACGATTGGATCTGAAATTGCGCCCTGGTCGGGTCGTTGAACAGCCCCTTCGCAATCAGGCGGCCCATCGCGATGTCGAACCCCGCCATCTCACCCTTCTCGTTCTGGAAGTGCCAGGGGGGATTCCCATTCCCGGTGCCGACGACCAGCGTTTTGCGATTGATAGCTTCATACAGCCTGCTCTGACCCTGTTGCTGCGCATCGGCCCGCACGGCCAAGAACGCGGCCGCTACGCCACCGATGCCGGCCGCCGTCAACACCCGGGCGGCCGCTGCGGCCTCGCCGGATGCGCGAAGGACCTCCCGGCGCGACAGTCCTGCGTCGGGATGCCGGTTATCGTCCTCAAGGCCCATCTCGCCCACCTCCTCCAGTCATCGTCGCCCATCACGATCCATCATGTACGGATCGAAGCGCCGAACGTATTCGGCTTACTGCTCAGGCACTTCACGAGGACGAGAGCGCGCATTCATGCACATCTGTATGGGCCTTCTCTCGCGATGGGGCTCTTTCAGGAAGGGCAAAGAGGGTCCTGCCTAATGTCGCGCGGCATCCGCCTGGAGGCGCGTGCGGACGTGACTCAGGAGGCGGCCGAGAGGTCGAAGGATTGCAAAGGACGCCATCGCGCTTCCCTCGTCGCTCTCTCTAGAGGAGGTGTAGGAGCAAAACGAAATCTTAGGTCAAAGTTTTCTCGCGCGGGGACCGCGGCGACCTTGCGGAGAGGGCGAACTTCATGACAGGTGTACGGAGATTCTTGAGAACGTTCGTGGTCACGTGCGCTCTGGTGCTTACGCTCGCGCTGGGTGCGTTGTTGTGGCCAGCCGTGATCATCTTCGGTAGACGCCCCCTGCGAAACAGCACAAGAGACAGGCCTTAACTATGGCCCCAGATGGTACAATAGATGTGGCCCCTGGGATAGTTTAGGATTTTGTGCCGCAGGTTCTCGTCATCCCCTCGGCTGACAGCAAACGAGGCGATAGCCTCGTCACAGTTATGAGGGGAGAAAACATATGCGGCAGAAACCCATCGAGGCACTTCTAGAGAGGATCGGCGGACGGTTTGCCGTCGTGAATGTCGTTGCCGCGCGGGCTGAGCAGTTAATTAGAGGGGAAATACCCGCAATTGAGACCAGTACCCGTAATCCTGTCCTCATCGCGATGGAAGAACTTGCATTGGGGAAGTTGCATGTGGTTCCCAAACGCCCGTCAGTGAATCAGCCACTCGTTACAATGTCGGAAGCGCCGTCGTCCGATGGCCAGGTCGTCGAGGAGAAGCGCCTTTCCGCTGGCCTGCCATCAGTTCCGAAGGAGTCTCTAACAACGGTCTAAACGACAGCCACCCTGAAATGGCAGTTGCTTACCGAGAACATATCGACTATACGACGTGGAGAGTGTCGCGTGGCCAAGAACTACTGTTGTAAGACGTGTGGATCGCTGCTGCCCTTGCTCGTTGTTGCGCAGCGTGATGAGTTTTGTTCGACAGAATGTGCGCGTCGACACTATGGACATCGCCGGAGCAACGCGATGGCCCGTGGGGATAAGGTTGTGCGCGACGACGATGGGACCTTCAAGCCTATCCGGGTCATACCCCGCACTTGACGGGCATGAGTATGACGACACGACGCGAGCGACGCTCGACCAAACCCTTGTCATTTTATGGCATCAAGTTCAAGATGTCTGCCGCCGCAACTGCTCCGGCCAAGCCGTTGAGCGAGAGCGCCCAACAAGAAAAAGAAAACCTCACGCCGGACCGGATCACCGATGCCGAGTCAGGCGAGAGCATTGATAAGAACACCACTGAGACCAAGGGTGCCTGAGCACCAGTCGCGCGCGCTCGTGGTCGATGCCTAGCATCGCCGCGTCTTAGGGACGGACTGCGGCACGCGCCGCTGAAGGGTATCCGACCGGACAAGCGGCCGAGGCTCATCCGGCGGCCGGCTCCCGAAGCAGATGTTAAGAGCCTGCGAGCGGTCGGGACACCCTTTGCAAAGTCGGTCAGACCGGTACAAGGGCGAGAACCCGGACCGGACTCCCACTTCCACCGACGATCTTCAGCGGGGCTGCGATCACCACTGCTCCGGTGGCCGGGATCTGATCCAGATTGCACAGGCTTGTCAGTCCGAACTTCCCGGCGCCGTGCATGATCGTGTGGTTGGGAAAGGGTGGATCGAACGTACCAGCCCGGCCGGCGTCGGTCCCTACTGTCTCGACGCCTACTCCGAGGACGTTCCGCTCTCTGGCGAGGAGCTCGGAAGCCGCCTTGTGAAAGCCGGGAGTGTGCGGGCCGTCCTGCTGCACGTTCAGGAATTCTTTGGGATCGTGACGACTGCTCCAGCCCGTGCGTAACAGCACCCACGAGGCCGCGGGGATCCGCCCGTGACGTTCCTCCCACGCCGCGATGTGTTCAGGCATCAAGAGGAAGTCCTGATTCCGAGCGACTTCGCCCGTCACATCGATCACAACGGCCGGACCGACAAAGCGGTGGGCCGGGATTGTATCGCAGGCGTTGCCGGGGAGCTCCTTCCCCGTGACCCAGTGAATGGGAGCGTCGAAGTGCGTGCCGGTATGCTCACCCAGGTGGATGGTGTTCCAATACCAGGCGGGCCCGTGTTCATCGTACCGAGAAATCACTTCACGAGAGAACGGAGGGGACGACGCAAAGATGGGCGGCAGCCCGATCACCGGCGTCTCTGGTCCAAGCGGCTGCGTCAGATCCACAATCCTGATCTGCCCTCCCCTGAGCTCCTGAACCAACCGTGTCAACACGCTCGCCACTTCCTGCTCCTTTCCCACCGGTTCGCGCGCTTCGCCGCCGTGCCTCTCCGCGCCCGTGTTCATCCCTGACCGGCGCGCAGATTTCTCAGGTGACGCTGGAATTGAAAGCGATTTTCGAGCATGGGCAGATCAGTCAAGAACGAAGGGGGCCCCTTCGCCTCCACCTTCGCAACAAGAGTTGTTAACTCATTCGCCCGCAGGGCTTCCTCGAACGCGGTAGTGAATTCGGCGACCTTGTGTACCGTTGACGTGCGAGGGATGCCCGCAGCCGCGGCCATCCCGGCGATGTCAGTTCCCGTGGCGGTCGCCGTAGGAAACCCGCCAACCGAGAGGAGGCTCTCGTTGTCGAACACGACGTGGACGAGGTTACGCGGGCGATAGCGAGCCATCGTCGTGAGCGCACCGAGATTCATCAGAATCGAGCCGTCCCCGTCGAGCACGACCACCTTCAATTCCGGGCGAAGAAGCGAAATGCCGAGGCCCATGGAGGAAGCCAGCCCCATGGAATGGAGGAGGTAGAAAAACCCCGGTCGGTGCCCAAGGGATTGCAACTCGGCCGAAACTGCGCCCATGATCGTAACCACGATGCACCGTTCCAGGCTGGGATAGATCGCTCGCAACGCGTCGATGCGAAGCATCATTGCTTCCCGGGCTGGACAGCACCGCGGTAAGCCGTCATTCTTCCCACATCAGGTCCCGGCACAGCAGGAGCGCAACAGGTTTAAGCGAGGACTCCGCCAGCGTCTGCGCCTTCTTGATCCGTCGTGCCACGTGGGCCGGCGCTTCCAACCGTTCATACGGGATCTCGAGGGCCCGCAACACGGGCTCCGTCACCCCGCCACCTTCTGTCTGCCACGGATCGGGCTCGCCCAATTCGCCCCGGTAACTGATCAGCATCAAAAGCGGAATCCGGTAGAGACGGGCCAATGAAACGATGCCGTTCACGCTCTGAAGGAAGCCGTGGTTCTGCAGCAGCATCGCCGACTTAGCCCCGGCCAGATGCGCGCCTGCTGAGATGCCGACTCCTTCCTCCTCTTTCGCGAGACGGACGAGGATCATCTCCGGGTCATCTTCCGCCATCCGGATGAGGTGCACGAGCCAAGTCTCAGGAAGGGCAGAAACCAGCCGAATTCCGCACGCCTTCAACGCATCGTAAATCAATTGAGAATTCTGTGCGGAAACCGGCATGCCCGCCTCGACATCTTCATGGTCCAACTTTGTGCAGAGACCGCGGCGTTGCGGCCACCCAGACCGACCCAATGAGTATATCTACTGACATTTCCGTCGTGATGCCTGCCGCGCCGCCGGCGAGGTCAATCAAGTTCGGGCCCGACGTGGCCGTCTCCTAACGGCAAGATGCCTCGTCGCTCACGGCATGGACGCGCTGGGCTCCCATCGGTAGGCCTTCTCGCCGTGAATGCTCTCGTCGAGACCGGCTTCCTCGGTAACCTCGGTCACTTTGACCGGGGTGATCCGCTCGATGAGCCACAACATGCCCAAGGTGAACAGGAACGCCCACGCCGACGCCATCGTCACGGCGCCCCATTGAATGAAGAAGAAGTACGTGCCACCGCGAAGCAACCCGTCGACGCCGCCGGAGGCGGCGGGGTTCCAGGCCGTCGATGCGAAGATGCCCAGCATGAATATCCCGAGGTACCCGCCCACGCCGTGGACGCCCCATACATCCAAGGCGTCGTCCCACCTCAACCGGTTTTTCAATTCTACGGCCCAGTAGCAGACGGCTCCGGAGACGACGCCGATGAGGCACGCGGTAGTTGGCGCCACGTACCCGGCGGCCGGTGTGATGGTGGCCAGGCCGGCCACCGCCCCGGTGAGCAGCCCGAGGAAACGGGGCCTCCGGCTCATGAGCCAGTCCACCGCGAGCCAGGCGACGGCCGCAAACGATGCCGCGAGGTCAGTATTCAGGAATGCCACCGCGGTGACGGAGTCCACCCGGAACTCACTGCCGGCGTTGAACCCGTACCAGCCGAACCAGAGCAGGCCGGTGCCGAGCGCAACGAGCGGAATGCTGTGCGGGCCTTCGTCCTGCACGCGGCGCCTCCCCACGTAGAGGACGGAAGCGAGCGCCGCCATGCCGGCGATGTTGTGGACGACGATGCCGCCGGCAAAGTCCTTCACGCCCCACGAGGAGAGCAGGCCGCCTCCCCATACCATGTGCACAAAGGGAAAGTACACGAACACCAACCACGCCGTCAGAAACAGCATATACGCTCCAAAGGTGACGCGGTTGGTGAAAGCACCAGTGATCAGCGCCGGTGTGATGATCGCGAACATCATTTGATAGGCACAGAACACGATGAGCGGGATCGTGTCGTTGGGGGAGGGCGTCGACAGCGTAATGCCCCGCAACAGCACCCAGTGGAAATTGCCGACGACGCCGGCGATGTCCGTGCCGTCGTGTAGATTGCCGCTGAAGCACATCGAGAATCCGAAGAGCCACCACAGCACTGTCGTCCAGCCCATCGAGACAAAGCTCTGCATCATGATGGCGAGGACGTTCTTCCGTCCGACCAACCCTCCATAGAAAAACGCGAGGCCGGGCGTCATGAGCATGACCAGGCTGGAACAAAGAATCATGAACGCCGTGTTCCCGGTATCCAAGTGCAGCATGGCAACCTCCTATTCTCAGGCCGAACGGAGACCGCACATTGCCCCGTCTCAATTGGATGGTGGTGCCATCCTTGCGTCACGGAGCCGGCCGGCGACAGTTTGTTCGGTTGCAAGCTCCTCCCGGCCGACCCGCCGGAGGGAGGCGTGGATCACCGGCGCACTATGGACTGGCACGGACGGTCCCGGACGTCGGCGTTCAGCTGCCCGGACTATGGCTTTCGGCACAAAACAGGCTGGTTTTGCACCAGTTTGAAGAGTCGCGGGAGAAGTCCTTCTCACACTGCGATTCGGTAGCCCAGCGTGCCTCGGCGCTACAGCTGATATGGACGAGTCCACGGTTCACAAGCATAGGAAGGCTCCGAACCTCTTCGGAAGTATGGCAGTGGGCTGCTGAGGTCACCGCGCTGCGCTTAGAGGTGCCCGATTCCGGGATGGTCGACACAGAACAGCGGTCGTCCGGTTGCTCCGAGGCGGTCCGAGGTGGGTTGATGCGCGTCGGTTTGAGTGTGGCCAGTTTTGCCGCGCCGGGTGGGCCGGCAAAACTTGGCGCCGTGATCGTCGAGTTGGCGCGCCGCGCGGAAGCAGCCGGATTCGAAAGTTTCTGGGTGTGGGACCATTTCTTTTGGGACGAATCGCCGATCGGCCCGGGGGTCACCGACCGCGCGATGCTCGAAGCTTACACAATCTTGAGTTTCGTGGCTGGCGTGACGAGCACAATCAAACTCGGTACGATGGTCGCCTCCGCAACTTACCGCCATCCCGGGGTGCTGGTGAAGCAGGTCACCGGTCTGGACGTGCTTTCAGGCGGCCGGGCGATCTTCGGCATCGGGGCAGGCTGGTTCGAGGAGGAGCATCGGGGGCTCGGTATCCCTTTCCCGAACCGCGCCGAGCGGTTTGAGCGCCTCGAGGAGACCGTGCAGATTGCGCTCCAGATGTGGTCGGACGAAGGGAAGTACGACCGAGCGAAACCGTTCCGCGGCCAGCATTATCAGCTCGAGCGCACCCTGAACGTACCCCAGACGTTGCAGCGGCCGCATCCCCCGATCCTGATCGGTGGTGGCGGCGAGCGAAAAACCCTGCGTTTGGTCGCCCAGTATGCCGATGCCTGCAATCTGCACGACACTCTCACGTCCGACCAGCTCTCCCACAAACTTGCCGTCCTGCGCGGGCACTGCGAGCGGTTGGGCCGGCGGTACGAGGCCATCGAGAAGACCGTGAACGGCGCGCGTCATGCTACCCCAGACCGGGCGGCATCTGTCCCTCGGGCCATTGATTACTGCCGCGGCTTGGCCGATTTGGGCATCGACACGGTGATCTTGGCGGCCGAGAGGGTAAACATTTACGAACCGGCTGTGCTGGATCTGTGGGCGGCCGAGCTGCTTCCGGCCCTTCATGCGCTCCCGGTCGCGGGACGCGGTCGGACGTAATGTATCGTAACGGGCCCGGCCATCCTATTCCCTCCTCCAGCGTGGCTCGAAGAGTCGTTTTCGTCCAGAGAGTCCATAAGACGGTTATGCATCTTCGTCGTCACCACACATGTCAGCGCGGAGCGAGGCGAACATGCCGGATCAGCAGGGTGGTGCCCCACATCGCAACGAGGATACTGAAGAGGTCTCATGGCGGGTTATCGCGCCCGGGACGCCCGTGCTCGCAGCGGATGGCACACCCATCGGCCATGTGACGCACGTTCTAGGAGACCCGAACGGGGACATCTTCGACGGCGTAGGCTTCCGGCATCACCTGTGGACGTCAGCCCGGATGGCACCGGCCGCGATGGTCGCCCGCATCACCGAACGCGCGGTGCACTTGAAGATCTCCGCAGCGGACGCGGAGCGGTGTGCTGCGTATCAAGAAGAGCATGTGTTCAGGATCGGCAACACGGGTTTCTTCCGGCACCGGGAGGGCTGGCGAGAGACTGATCGCGAGTAGAAAGGGCGAGTGTAGGGCGCAAGGCCGCGTTAGTGCTCCGCGTCGCCACAGACGACATCCAGAACGCCATCGACCGCGCCAAGCCGCAACTCGACGGTTCCATCAGGATCCGCGCGCGGGGGCGGCCTGTCCTCGCGGAGGAACTGTTCCAAGCGGAGGCTGCGTGAATAGGGTTGGCGAATGAAGACATGACGAGAATGGGCAGACCCTGCCAATGAAGGCGCGCGATCGATTTTCTAGTGTGTTCCCGCAGCGGAAAGTCATTATTGGCAATCGTCGCCAAGGAGGTCATTCGGGCCGTCGATCTGCCGGTGGGCATCAATGTGCTGCGCAATGATTGGAAGGGGGCGCTGGCCATCGCGGCCGCGACGGGCGCACGCTTCATCCGCCTGAACGTGCTTACGGATGCCGATGGCGCAGTGTTCGGCACCTGGGCGAAGCGTGACAATGTGATCACGAACCCCGTGGACGCGGACAATGTGCGGCGGCTGGTGACGCTGAGCCATGCCTCTGTTGCCGGATGACGGGGGTTCACTCGGGCGGTTTCCGCAGGTAGGTTTCGACAAGACACGCTGATGGCGGATGCCACGCAAGAGGCCCCGGTGCCTCATGGAAGCGGTTCGCTGACGCCGGCGCAGGCCCGGGGGGTGTGTGCGGAACCCCGGTTTCTACTTCGACTCAACAACCTGCTACAAATGCTCACGAACTGTGCCTGGTACATCGGGACACCTTTCATCCCGCTCTACCTTGTATCGCATGGCGCGTCCGTCGGCACCGTCGGGCTCGTCGCCGGTCTATCAGGAATTGCGCCGCTTGCCGTGGCGCTTCATGTGGGTGGTCTCGTCGACGAGCGCGGTCCTACCGTCGTCTTTGTGGGGTCCGTGGTGCTCTTCGGACTCGGCGGTGCAATGCTCACGGTATTTCAAGGGATCCCGGAGGTCACCACCGGATATACGCTGCTCGCGGTTGCAAACATTGGTCTTGCCGTCGCGTCGCAGGCGGTCGTCGCAGGCGCGAGCACCGATGGGACGCGCATCAGAAACTACGGCTACTACGCAGTCTCGTACTCCGCCGGCGCCGTATTCGGCCCGGTGATCGGAGGGTTTTTGGCTGGCCGGTTCGGCTATGCGGCGGCGTTCCTCGCGATGACGCTGCTAATGGCACCGTCGCTGGCCATCGCGTTGATGCTGCGGGTTACTCCGATTTCAGGTCACCAAAGGGTCGCGTTGAGCGCCGTCCATACACTCGTCGCCGCGATTGTCCGCGCCCATGGAGTGGGGGCGATCTTGTTCGTATCCGGCATCATGATGTGCGCCCAGGCGCTGCAGAGCACGTTCTATCCGCTCTATCTTTCGAAAGTCGGTTGGTCGGCGACTTTGATCGGCCTCGCCATTGCAGCGATCAGCGTAGCGTCGATAGCCGTTCGCATGCTGCTCGCGAGCGCAGTTGCATGGCTCGGGCAGACGGGCGCCTTGATCGGCGCGATGGTACTCAGCGCTGTGGCATTCGCGATGACCCCATTCGTGCGGCAGTTCTGGCCCCTCGTCGGCGTGTCGGCGCTTATGGGGGCGAGCCTGGGATTCACGCAGCCGCTATCGATGAGCCTGCTCGCTGAGTCGGTCGCACAGCAGTTTTGGGGGGCCGCCTTTGGCATTCGGCAAAGCGTGCAGCGAGCGGTCGGGGTCTTAAGTCCATTCGCCTTCGGCGTAGCAAGCGCGGCGCGGGGCGTCGAATCGGCGTTCTACCTCGGCGCGCTGGTGCTCTTTGGTGCTGCCGGCATAATGATAAGGGTATCCCGTGGGCTCGGCCGCCGGCCCGATGCGGGAGCGGTTGAAGGGCAGGACTGAGTGTAGCCGGCTCGTTCAGCCGCCGCTCGCCGCCTCGACCACCCGCTCCAGAGCTAAGCGATTGACCGCGGCGACCTCGGTTGCGATGAGCCGTTCGAATTTGCCGATCTCCACGCCGGCGCGCCCCATGATCTCTTGCGAGACGGCCGCCGCCTGCTTCGTCGGCGCCGCATCGGCCGTCGAGACGGTGTTGATCAGGTCCACGAGAGTGTCATTGAGGCCCGCGGGGTTCCGCAATACGTCGCGATCCGACTCGCGATGGACGTCCACCAGCACGGCTTCGACCGAAGACAGCTGTTCTGCCGCTGCCGCCGCGCGCGCGGCAAGATCGCGTGTGCCGGGTTCCGATCCCGCGGTCAGCACCGCAAGCCGGCGCTTCACTCGACGGATTTGATTGACTGTCGCATGGACCTTGCCGAGCGATGCCGTCAATTCCCGCACAAGTTCGAACTGCTCACGGTACGCCTCCGGCGTCGTCGAGAGGCGCGGATCCTTCACGACCGTGAAGTCCGCGGTCTTCGTCTCCGAACCTAGCGACATCTCCACACGGTACCGGCCCGGCACCACCGTGGGGCCGGGCGGCGGCTCCGCCGGTTCCGCGAGCTGTTTGTTGCGCGGCGGGGCGAGGCTTGCGTCGAGTGTCTCGGGTCCCGGATACTTGAGATCCCACACGTACCGGTTGAGCCCGGGGCGAACCGGCGGGCGCTTCGCGGCCGGCAAAGCGCTGTCGTCGCTGCGGAAGCTCGCGATCAGAGCGCCCGAAGCATCACGGAATGTGAGCGATACAGCGCCGGCCGCGCCTTCGTCGAGCCAGTAATAGACGATCGCACCGTTGGGCGGGTTCTCTCCGACGTCGAGATATTCGCGTCCGCTCGTTCCGTCCGGTTTGCGAAAGGTTCGGACGCCGCCCCCGACTCCGGAAGCGACCCCGAACGCGACGCCGCTGGGCCTGAGGTTTCGCAGGGCTCCGAAATGCAGCTTCGTGCGAACCGTCGTGCACGGTTCAAAGAGGCGGCAGCCCTTTTTGCCTTCGGCGAAACTCCTGAGCGGCGTGATATCGTCCAAGATCCAGAAGGAGCGGCCGTGGGTTCCGGCCACCACATCCGCCCCCTTGATCTTCAGATCGTAGACCGGCACGACCGGCAGGCCCCCGCGCATACGCGTCCAGGTACGCCCGTCGTTCAGCGAAAAAAAGACGCCGGTCTCGGTGCCGGCGAACAACAGTCCTTTGCGCACCGGGTCCGCGCGCACGACGCGGGTGATCTCGTTCGAGGGGAAGTCGCCGTTGATCGATTCGAAAGACCGCCCGCCGTCGCTGCTGCGGAACAGGTGCGGCCGGTAGTCCGCGAGCTTGTAGCGGGTCGCCGCGAGATAGATCGTGTCGGGATCGTGCGGCGAGATCTCGACGCACCCGACATAGGCGAGTTCCGGCATGCCGGCCGGCGTGACGTTCTGCCAGTTCTTGCCGCCGTCGCGCGTCACGTGAACGAGCCCATCATCGGTTGAGGCCCACAGCTCCTCCGGCCGGTGCCGCGACGGGGCGAGCGACGCGCATGTCGCATGCACCTCCGCCCCGGCGCTTTCGCGCGTGATGTCCCCTCCGGAATGCCCCTGACGGTTCTTATCGTTGAGGCTCAGATCAGGGGAAATTTCCTCCCAGCTCATGCCCTCGTCGCGGCTGCGGAACACGTGGTTCCCGCCCGCGTAGAGAATGCCGCTGTCGTGCGGCGAGAAGACGATCGGGAACGTCCAGGCGAAGCGGTATCGCATGTCCTTGGGGGCGATGCCGGTCGATTCCTCGGGCCAGACATTGACCAGCTGGATCTGCCCGGTGCGATGATCGTACCGCTGCAGCGGCCCGGCGCCGCCTGGGCTCGAGCCGATCGCGCCGCAATAGACAATATTCGAATCTTTCGGATTGACGGCGATAAAGCCGCTCTCCCCGGTGCCGGGATAGGTGCAGTCGCCGAGGGTGATCGCGCCCCACACAGCGGCGCTCGGCACTGAGATCGACGTGTTGTCCTGCTGCGTGCCGTACACACGGTACGGATACTGGGTGTCGGTGTCGATGCGATAGAACTGCGCCGTCGGCTGGTTGTAGATCGACGACCACGTCTCGCCGCCGTTGTGGCTTACGCAGGCGCCGCCGTCGTTTCCCTCGATCATCCGGTTCGGATTCTTGGGATCGATCCAGAGATCGTGGTTGTCGCCGTGCGGCGTCTGGATCTCCGTGAAGCCCCCTCCGCCGTCGGTTGATTTCCAAAGCTGGAAATTAGCGACATAGACGGTCTCGCTGTGAGCGGGATCCGCGAAGACATGCGTGTAGTACCAGGGCCGGTGCATGAGGTCGCGATTGGACGAGACGAGCGCCCAGCTCTCGCCGTAGTCCTCCGACCGGTAGAGTCCCGTCTTTTCCGCTTCCGTCTCCACGAGCGCCCAGACGCGGCCCGCGCGGGCAGGCGACACCGCGACGCCGATCTTGCCGAGGGGCCCCGCCGGCAGACCGGGATACCGCGAGATCTCCGTCCAGCTCTCGCCGCCGTCCGTCGAGCGAAAAAGGCCGCTTCCAGGCCCTCCGCTCGACAGGCTCCAGAAGGTGCGGCGCGCCTGCCAGAAGGCCGCAAAGAGGATGCGGGGATTGTGCGGATCCATCGACAGATCGACGGCGCCGGAATTGGCGTCTCGGTAAAGCACCTTGCGCCAGGTCTTGCCGCCGTCCTCCGATCGGTATACGCCGCGTTCCTCGTTCGCACCGAACACATCGCCGAGTGCGGCGACGTAGACGTGATCCGGGTCTTGCGGATGGATCTGGATGCGCCCGATGAATCGCGTCTCGCGCAGGCCGAGGTGGCTCCAGGTGCGGCCGGCATCGGTCGATTTGTACACGCCGTCGCCGTAGGAGACATCGAGCCGGATCTCGGTTTCTCCCGTGCCGGCATAAATCACCGCGGGATCTGAGGGAGCGACGGCGAGCGCGCCGATCGCGGCCGAGCCGAGATAACCGTCGCTCACGCAGCGCCAATACGTGCCGCCGTCTGTCGTCTTCCAGACACCGCCGGCGCAGGCGCCGAAATAGAACACGCTGCGGTCGTTGGGGTCACCCGCGACGGCCACCACGCGGCCGCCGCGAGGCGGCCCGATGCAGCGCCATTTGAGAGTGTCGAGTTGTGCCGCCAAGGAGTCCTCCCTTCCAAAGTGTCTCACCCAGCACCGTCACCGAACCTTTCTTTTCGTCGCCCCGACGTTCGTTCCTAACGTATTGTGATGCGAACTGGCTGGACCTGCGCTGCCGAACGGCTTGGGTCACATGGTCTGACGTGGGTCGAGCGCGTCGCGCAATCCGTCCCCGAGAATATTGAAGCTGAGACTGACGAGGAAAATCGCGAGGCCGGGTATAGTCGCCACGTGCCAGGCGTTTGCGAGGACCGTCCGGCCCTCGCTCAGCATCGCCCCCCATTCGGGGGTGGGGGGCCGCACGCCGAGTCCAAGAAAACTCAGCGCCGCGGCGAAAACGATCGTCTTGCCCGTCTCGAACGTGCCGTAAATGATCACGGACGATACGGTGTTGGGAAGGATGTGCCGCCACAGAATCCGGCGGGTGCCCGCGCCCAAGGACTGCGCCGCCTCGACGAATGGCCGCTGCCGCAGGCCAAGTACCAGCGACCGTACGAGCCGCGCAAAACTCGGGATCGCGACGACGGTGATGGCGAGCATCGCGTTGTAGATCGACGGCCCGAGTGTCGAGACGATCGCCAGGGCCAGCAGGATCGCCGGAAACGCGAACAGCACGTCGAGCGATCGCGTGATGATTTGGTCCAGGCGGCCGTAGTAGCCAGCGACCAGCCCGACCGCGGTGCCGCCCAGGGCGGACAACACGACCGGAACGATGCCAACAATCAGCGAGATCCGGCTGCCCCATATCAGGCGGCTGAGCGCGTCGCGGCCTAACTCATCGGTGCCCAGCACGTGGCCGGCGATCCCGGGCGGAGCCAGGCGAATCTGCGGCGCCACCTGGGTCGGGTCGTAAGGAGCCAGGTGTGGCGCCAGTATCGCCATGAGGATCACGGCGACGACGACCGCCAGCGCCGTCAACAGCGTCGGCTCGCGCCGCAGCCGGCGCCAGACGAGCGCGGTGAAACTCCGGCTATCATGACGCCGCCGTTCAATCTCCAAAAGCGCCGGCCGTGCCGTGAGGCTTCTGCTCTCGTTCACGCGCTGTACCGGATTCGGGGGTCGAGCACGCCGTAGGACAGGTCGACGCACAGGTTGATCAAGACGAAGATCGTCGCGGCGAGCAGGACGCCTCCTTGGACGAGGGGCAGATCACGTGCGCCGATCGCGTCATAGAGCTGCAGCCCGAGGCCCGGCCAGGAGAATACCGTCTCGACGAGGATGGAGCCTCCGAGCAGGTATCCGACTTGGATACCCATGAGCGTCACGACGGGGAGCAGGGCATTGCCCAGCGCGTGGCGCGCAACGACGCGCGGCTCTCGCAGTCCTTTCGCGCGCGCCGTCCGAACGTAGTCGTCCGTGAGCGTTTCGAGCAGATTCGAGCGAGTAAGCCGGGCCAGGACCGCGGCGGGCACGCCGGCGAGCGTGAGGGCCGGGAGGGTGAGGTGCCACAGGAGGTCCGGCAGACCGCCCGGTCCACGCAGCGAATACATACCGTTCGACGGAAACAGCCGGAAATGCAATGAAAACACCAGTATGAAGACCAGCCCCAACCAAAAGGTCGGCATGCTGTTGCCGAACAGCGCCACCACCATCGACGCGCGGTCGATGATCGAGGATTTGTGCGTCGCCGAGAAGATCCCGGCGGGCACGCCGATCGCAACGGCCAGGACGGAGGCGGCGACGGCAAGGATCAGCGTATTCCGCAGCCGGTTGAGTACCATGTCGGTAACCGGCGCCTCCAGCTGAATGGACCGCCCAAGATTGCCGCGCATAGCGCGGCTCAGCCACGTCGCGTACTGAACGTAGAGCGGGCGATCCAAGCCGAGGCTTTGACGGATGAGCGCGACCTGCTCCTGGGTGGCCTGCGGGCCGGCGAGCACCTGCGCGGCATCGCCGGGGATCATTTTCATGGTGAGGAAGACGACGATCGACACACCCAGCAAGACGGGGACTGTCGCCAGCAGCCGATCGATGCTGAAGCGGAGCATTTCAGGCGCCGAGCGTCACCGTTCGGAACGTAAACATATAGGAGTTTGGGTTCACAAACCCTTTGACTTTCCTGCTCCAGGCCCGGGCCGCTTTCTGGTGGACGGCGAAGATCCACGCCGCGTCGTCCACGGCGCTCTGCTCGACCTGGTAGTAGATCTGCCGGCGCTGCGCGTCGTTGGTCGCGGCGAGCGCTTTCCTTAGTAGCGTGTCGACCGCGGCGTTGCTGTACCAACCGGGGTTCGTGTTGCCGTTCGGCGGCTGGAGATCGGTGCGAAACATCCGCTGGAGGTTAACGAATTCGTCGACGCTGAACCCCACCTGCAGCGCGTTGACGTTGCGCTGGATGCCGTTGGCCATGTTGTTTTGGAACGTCTGGAACTCCTGTTGCGTGAACGTCGCGTTGATGCCGACGGCCTTGAAGTTCTGCTGAATGAATTCGTTCATCTGGAGGCCGAACGGCGAGCCGGCGCCGCCCGCCGGAATCCACACCTCAAGCGGGAGTCCATTCGGGAAACCCGCCGCGGTCAGCAGCTGCCTGGCCTTCGCCGGGTCGTACCCGTAGCCGCGAATGTTCGGATCGTATCCCGGCGTGCCCGGGGCGTGCGTGCCCATTGCCGGCGACGCGAGTCCCTTCATCACGTCGCGGGCGAGCGTCTCGCGGTCGATCGCCCAACTCATCGCTTGACGCAGCTGGCGCTTGGTCGTCGGCGGATACTTGTGATTCGGAATGTAGCCCCACGTGTTCGGAAGCTGCGCGAGCTCGAGCACCAGATTGGGATTTGACTTGATGTTCGCGATGCTGTCGGGGTGGACCGCGTTGATCCAGTCGACTTCGCCGGTTTGGAGCGCCGTCACCCGCGTAACCGCTTCGGGCAACGGGTGGACGACAAAGCCGTCGATCGCCGGCGCGCCCGCCCAGTAGTCCGGATTCCGCTCGAAGGTCACCTTGACGCCCTTCTCGCGGCCCGCGTACTTGAACGGCCCGGTGCCCACCGGATGACTGGGGTAGTCGTCGTTGCCGTACTTTTGGATGGCGGTCGGGCTCGCGATGGAGTAGGTGCCGAACGCGAGCACCGGCAGAAAGTCGGCAAACGGCTCTTTATGCACGATCCGGATGCTGTACTTGTCGGCGACGGTCACACCGGCGAGCTTGCCGTAGCCTAGTTTCAGGCTCCCGGCGCCGGCTTTGTTGTAGTATTTGTGGCTCGGATCCGAGTCGCGATCGATATTGAACTTCACGGCTTCGGCGTCGAACGGCGTTCCATCGTGAAACTTCACGCCCTGCCGGAGCTTGAATGTGTATGTCGTGGCATCGGGCGACACTTGCCAGGACGTGGCAAGGTTGCCCACGAGGGGCTGGTTGGCTTTGACGGTCATGTCGCGGTCCACGAGGCGGTCATAGATGTTGTGCAGCAGGGTGCGGGTCACCGCGCCGCGGTCGATGTCGTTGTCGAATGCCCCGGGCTCGGCTTCCCAGCCGCAGATCAAGGTTCCGCCCGGCTTCGCGGCGGCGCGGACGGCCCGCGGCGCAAGCATTGCTCCTCCGCCGCCGAGTGCGACGGTAGAGAGAAAACGGCGGCGACTAATCGAATGTGTCAACGAGGCCCCCCTCTAGATTCGCGCAGCCGCTACGATCCCGGACAACGCCTCAGACGCTTGGATTGTTCTGGGCGCCGTCGACCGGGATGTTGGCGCCGTTGATCCACCGGGCGCGCGGCGACAGGACGAACGCGACGACGTCGCCCACTTCCTCCGCGGTGCCGAGCCGCTGCCACGGAAACTCGCGTTGCACGAACGTTTCGAACCGTGGTGCCTGTTCCCGACTGAAACGGTCCCACCCTCCGCCGGGGAAGAGAATCGAACCCGGGCTGATCGTGTTGACGCGGATCCGCTGCGACGCCAGCTCGCGGGCCAGGGACCCCGCCAGGAAGATCTCGGCGGCCTTCGCCGCGCCGTACTGCGCAAACGTTCCTGGTTTCGAGCCCGAGATCGACGCAATGATGACGATGCTGCATTCTTCGCGGGCCCGCATGTGCGGAATGGCTGCGCGGATCGCGCGAACCGCGTGCCCGACGTTGAGATCGAAGGTGCGTATCCAGTCCTCGACGGTTGCTTCGAGGGCCGGGCGGCGGATCATGCCGCCGACGTTCGCCACCACGTGATGAATTTCACCGAACTCGGCCGCCGTGGCGTCGATCACGCGCTCGAGCTGGCCCTCCGCGGTGACGTCGGCTACGTCCCCGCGCACGCGCGCGGCGGAGCCGCTGAGCGCGGAGACGGTCTCGTCGACCTCGCGCCGGTCGCGGGCGCAGAGACTGACGTGACACCCCTCCGCGATCAGCGACCGGCAGATCGCCCGTCCGATGCCTCGGGTGCCGCCGGTCACGATGGCGACGTGATCACGCACTCCGAGATCCACGGCAGCCTCCCTCGCGGTGTCATTGCGCGGTGGGTGAGCGTGTTCTGAGTGATTGACGGACCATTCCTGCTCGGATTGCGTCGAAACGGGCGCCGCGGGGACGCGGTGCCGCGCCGCTCGAAGGAGATATGTCCGCGAACGCAAGTGTGTATTGTCTTCGATCACATGATCATCTTCGTAAGCGACTGGCCCCGCGGAGCGCGCGGTCACCCGACCTAAAGAGGTTGCGCGCCGGGTAACGACGGCAACCGGGACCTCGCTCCCTGGACCGGCGGGGGAGGGGGTGCCAGGTCTTCAAGACGATCCGCCCCTTGACTCCCCCGCCGGGATCGAATACCGTCACCACGATCTCGTTGCTTAACGGCCGGGCTGAGCGTCGCGGGCCGCCGACGCCCCTGCAGCGAGCCGGCGCTGCATCCACAGCCTGAGTTTGAGCGCACCGGCGAGAATCATCGCAAGCGCCACCGCGGCCCCGGCGACGATGCCAACCTCCAAGGAGCCGTTGCCTCCATCCGGCGAAACGTGCAACAGCCGCTCGATCCAATCCATCGTGTGCCTCCCTTCCCCGATCGTGCTGACACGGCGCCTTCCTTCCGGGGATTGGGAAGCGCCGGTGGGACTCCTTTATGGCCTAGATTGGATGCGCCGTTTCCCAGACCTGTCAGAGGAACGGGTTCACTGCCCGAACGCTTCCACAGAGACGGTCGTGCTCAAAGTCCTCGGAAAAAAGTGGATCGTACCGTCACGCGGCAGGCGCAGGGCCGGCGTCGTGGAACCCGCCTCCGCAGGCATTCGCTACGGCACCACCGTCCGATGGTGCGATCGCTACGCTGACCTGTGGCGCATCGTGTCGGTCAATCCCGTCACCGGTGTGACCAATGCCCTTGCTGGAAAGCGGGAGGCAGATTCTTTCATCCTGATGGGGGAGGATCAGGGGCGGCCGATCCGTTGGCGGTTCGACGACATCCGTCCCGACAGTTTCGTCTGGCGAGGTGAAGTGCAAGACTCCTCGGGCGGGTGGCAACTTGGTGCGGAGTTTCGTTTGCGAAGGATCGTGTGAGCCTCCGAGCAAGCACACGAGGTGATGAACCATGCAGATCACACGGAGTGGCATCGAGACCAGGACGGGCGCAAGTGAGTGGTTCACGGGCATCGTTTACATCGACTCGGTTGCGACACCGTCGAACGGCTCGCGCCTGAGTGCCAGCAGTGTCCACTTCACACCCGGCGCACGCACCGCGTGGCACATCCACCCCAACGGGCAGACGATCTGCGTGACGGAGGGCGTCGGCCTGGCACAGCGGCGCGGCGGCCCGATCGAAGTGATCCGCCCCGGTGATCGCGTGTTCTTTGAGCCCGGCGAGGACCACTGGCATGGCGCCGCGCCCAACCGCTTCATGACGCACCTCGCGATGCAGGACGTCGACGAGCAGGGCACCGCCGCCAACTGGGGCGACCACGTCAGCGACAAGGAGTACGCGGCTGCGCCGGCGATCGACGAGGAGCTCTGATGGCCGCCTGGACGAGCGACGAGCTCGACAAGATCGCGGCCGCGGACGAGCTGCAGCTCGCGGCGAGGAGGCGCGACGGCACACTGCGGCGGCCGGTCACGATCTGGGTGGTCCGCCACGGCGACGACCTCTACGTCCGTTCCGCGTACGGGCGCGGTTCAGCCTGGTTCCGCGGCGTCCAGGACCGCCACGAAAGTCACATCCGCGCCGGCGGCGTCGACAAGGACGTTGCCGTCGTTGAAGCCGAGGACGACATCAACGACGCACTCGACGCCGCCTACCGCACGAAATACCGCCGGTACTCAGCCACCTACGTCGATTCGATTGTCAGCCCCGGAGCGCGAGCCGCGACGCTCAAATTCGTGCCCCGCCCGGCAGGCGGCGGGTCTCGGTAAGTTCGTGCGCTTCGGCCCTACGCGGCAGTCTGTGTCGACGTCTGAAGCAAAGCGGCGCGGCGCCACGGGGCACAGAAAAAGTGCTGGAAGGATTCCGGGTGGAGACAGGCGACTACAGGATGGTGGAGAACCGGTTTCGGTTCTTGATCGTCGACTAGGGACGAGCCGGGGGTGGGTGAGATATGTGTTACAATTGCGGATGCAACATGCCGGACAACCCTATGGGAGTGGGCCATGCAGGAGCGGAACCCACGGGAAAGTCGATCACAAACAAAACCTTTCAAGAAGCGGGCAAGGCTATGGAGGAGAGTGCTGATGAATCGAAACGGAACGCGCTGGACCTCCTGAAGAAAGTGCTCGGCGAGAAACGCGCGAAGATCGTGAAGGATCCGTCGGGATTTGATCGCTACGACGATGCATAGATGCACCCGGTTGTCCTCAAGGGCTTCTTAGGCCGGCTTCTGACTGGACGGCGGATTGAGGGTAATGTTGTAGGCTGAAAAAGCGTCTCCGAGGCGCAGACAGTGCACCCGGTTCAACCGCGCGCCGAACAGCGCCTCCAGCCACCGAAGCACCATGTTGCAGACTTCCGTATGATCGGCCGTCAGCCGCATCAGGGGACAGTTGTGCTCGTGCAATTCGTAGCCCTCGGAAGTCTCCGCTAAAACCGGCATGAATCCTCGCTCGGCAAGTATTTCCTTTGCCTTTTGCAAACGCTGAATTCCCTGGAGCCCGTCGAGACGAGTTATGTCACGGGCGATCCATCGGTCCGCGATTCGCTCAAGATAGTCCTTGAGTTCATCGGGACGCTCCCGCTTTATCTCTTCAATTAGGGCGGTGGCGAACTCGTCGTATGCCTTGGGAAAGAGGTCGTCGGCCGCGGGCGTCAACTCGTACACGTGACTGGGACGTCTCGTCCCGGCCTGTAAGCCTCGCCGCTCGACCAGGCCGTCTGCTCGCAGCGCCATGAGATGGCTCTTCACCGCGGTGCGGCTCAGGTCTAGGGCGGCACATAAATCTTCGATCGTGTGGCCCCCCTCAAGGCGAAGCAAATCTACGATTCGCTGACGAGTCTCGTGCATCGCATCTTCCAGCATGCCCAATAAAGACTAATAAGTCAATTTAGATGTTCGATATTGACATTATCATATAATCCGGCTATCAATATAGCCACTATGAGCACGGACGAGGTGCGAAGAGCTCCCACAACGGTGTCTCGCGCTCTCGGTCCCAGTCCCCGTGCACGCGGTGGACGTTCACTGTGTGGGGCTGAACCTCGTTGTTGAACTTCCAGGATCCGATATCCCGCCTCGGCAAGGTGCGGTTGTTTGAGCGCCTGGCGCCTCGGGAACTGCTGGAAATAGCGCGGCTGCTGGACGCGCGGTCCTACCAACCCCGCACAGTGATATTCCGCATGGGTGATCAAGCCGACAGACTTTATTTCCTGGACCGCGGCATCATCAAGCTCACTACCGTGTCCCCCGCGGGCGTGGAGCGCCTGCTGGATGTGACGGGCTCCGGAAACATTTTCGGCGAACCCTTCTTGAGCCGAGATAGCCGCCACACGTTGACCGCGGAGTCGCTCACCCCCACGGCGGTTTGGACAATGGCGGCGGAGACGTTCATGGGGTTGCTCGAGACTCTTCCGACCCTGTGCCTCAACTTTGTCCGCCACGTCACAGACCTCCAACGGCGCGCGCTCGGCCGCCTGCTCGCTCAGATGGAGGTGGACAGAGGGGTGCGTCTGGTGGCCGTGCTGCTGGATCTCGCGGAACGCTGCGGCCTGCGCACATGTGACGATTACACATTGCCGGCGGAACTGACGCAAACGGAGCTGGCGCATATGGTCGGGATCAATCGCAGTACCGTGAGTCTGTTACTCAATCGTTACCGGCGCACCGGCGTCCTGGGAGGACACGGAAGCGTCGTCGTGGTCCACTCGACGCCCGCGAAAGCACTCTTGATGAAGGCCGGCATCTTGCTCTCATAGAGCGTTCCGGCCGGGTTGCCCCTGATGCGGATCCGGTCTTCAGGATGCGCCCCTATTTTGATGAAGGTGTTGTCGACGCAACAGCGGGTGTGCATCGCGGTTGTTATGCTCGTCGCTAGGTTCGGCGCCCTCTGCTATTGTCCACGGGTGCCACCACCGAGGTGAACCAATGATGCGCAGATTTCTCCTCCTCGGACTGATTATGGTGTTCGGCCTGGGCATAACGTTCGGACTCCTGTATGATCTCGTTCCCCTCAACCGCGCCGCCACAGCGCAAGCTCCACTCACGGATTTCGACCGTGCGACGGGACAAAATGCCCAGCAGATGCTTGATGAGGGGCGGCGGGTCTTCCGCTACGACACGTTTGGCGATGAGGTCTGGTGGGGTGACACGCTCAAGCTGCATCAGGCTATCGAAGGGGCGAGGCACGGTGGTGTTGGGCCCGGCGTGAGTCCGAAGACCGCGCTGGCGGTGGGCCTCAAGGTCGACATGGATGCGCTCCCGGCCGATCTGGTCACCCAGATCAAAGCGGGGAAGGTTGACCTCAACGACCCCGCGACGACACTAGCCCTCCTCAAGATCAACGCTGTGGTCGGCGTGACGGGCTCGTTCAACCCCGACGGCAGCCTGAAATCGATCGGTGTGCAGTGTGCGTTCTGCCATTCCACGGTGGACAATGCCTTTGCGCCGGGCATCGGCCACCGCCTCGACGGCTGGGGCAACCGCGATCTCAACGTCGGCGCGATCGTCGCGCTCGCTCCCAATCTACAAGCCATTGCCGGTCTTCTAAGGGTCGACGTCGCCACCGTGAAAAAGGTCCTCACGAGCTGGGGGCCGGGAAAGTTTGACGCGGAACTTGACAAGGACGGCAAAGCGTTCCGACCGGACGGGAAGCCGGCGGCCACAATCATCCCAAACGCGTTTGGCCTTGCGGGGGTCAACCTCCATACGTGGACGGGTGCCTGGGGCAGCGTCACGTACTGGAACGCATACGTCGCGAACACCGAGATGAAGGGGACCGGCACCTTCTTCGATCCGCGGCTCGACGATCCGAAGAAGTATCCGGTCTCCGCCAGGAGCCGCGCCGGCCATCTTCATCATATTCCGGACCTGATCACCGCCAAATTGGCGGCTCTGCACTTCTATCAGCTGGCCATTCCGGCCCCCAAGCCTCCGGACGGTTCGTTCAACCGCGAGGGCGCGGTTCGCGGGGAGGTGCTCTTCAACGGGAAGGCCAGGTGCGCGAGTTGCCACGTGCCGCCTTTGTATGTCGAACCGGGGTGGCCGCTCCACACCGGCGCGGAGATCGGTATCGACAATTTCCAGGCCGACCGGGCGCCCGACAACCGGTACCGCACCGCGCCGCTGCGGGGACTCTGGACCCGCCTGAACGGTCCCGGCTTCTATCATGACGGCCGTTTCCGAGACCTCCGGGCCGTGGTGCAGCATTACAACACCCATTTCGGACTCACCCTCAGCGACCGGGAGGTCAGCGATTTAGTGGAGTTCCTGAAATCGCTGTAGCGGGCGCCGCGCGGACGAGCGGCATTGATGGTCTATCTGTTTTGGGCATTCGCCGCGGCGTGGATTGGCTTGGTCGCCTATCTCTCCTGCCTCGTGCGGCGGATGGGACCCCTCGAGCAGCAGGTGGCCGATCTGCGTGACCGCACCTACGCGACCTCCGGGCCGGCGACAGCGGACATAGAAGAGGAGAACTGATGCCGGCCTGTCACGACCGACGTTGCATTCCGCAGCACCCCGCGCGATGATCTGTATGTCATTCTCGTGGGCTGGACGCAGGAGGGCCATGCGACGCTCCGGCTCCTTGTGAACCCGCTGATGATGTGAGGAGGCGTCACCGTGGACCGCGAGAAGGCCTTCGCCGACGCACTCGCAAGTCTCAGGGCTGAGGGGCGCTACCGCACATTCGCCGCGCTCCGGGATGTGTGGGCCCGGCCGCGTCCCGAGTGCCCGCCGGCTGCCGTTCTTGCGCGGTCGTGACAATGGCGGCGTACAAATACCTCATCATCGGCGGCGGCATGACCGCGGATGCTGCCATCGGAGGAATTCGCCAGGTCGATCCGTCGGGGTCCGTCGCGCTCATCGGATCCGAGCCGCACCCGCCCTATAACCGGCCGCCCCTCTCCAAGGCGCTGTGGAAAGGGGAACCCGTCGACAGCGTCTGGCGGCGCACGGACCGTCACGGTGTCGACCTCCACCTCGGGCGGACGGCCCGGATCCTCGACATCGGGCGGAGACAGGTCACGGATGATCGCGGGACGACCTACACGTGGGAGCGGCTGCTCCTGGCGACGGGAGGAACGCCGCGACGTCTCGGGTTCGGGGACGATCGCACCATCTACTACCGCACGTTCGACGACTACACGCGCCTGCGCGCACTGTCAGAGCAAGGCCGGCGGTTCGCCGTCATCGGAAGCGGGTTCATCGGCTCAGAGATCGCGGCGGCGTTGGCCATGAACCATAAGGACGTCGTGATGCTCTTCCCGGGTGAGGGGATCGGCGGACGCATTTATCCGCGCGAGCTGGCATTGTTCCTCAATGATTTCTACCGGAAGAAAGGCGTGGACGTGCAGCCGGGTCAGAAGGTCGTCGGGCTGCGGGAGAAGGGGCCGCAGACGGCCCTCACGACGCAAAGCGGTGGGGAGCTACTCGTTGACGGGGTGGTGGCGGGACTCGGCATCGAGCCTAACACGGAGTTGGCTCGCGCCGCGGGGCTGGCGGTCGAGAACGGCATCGTCGTCGACGATGCGTGTCGGACCAGTCATCGCGATATCTACGCCGCCGGTGACGCCGCGGCTTTCTACAATCCGGCACTCGAAACGCGAATCCGCGTGGAACACGAAGACAACGCGAACACCATGGGGCGTACAGCGGGGCAGGCGATGGCCGGGGAGGCCGTTTCCTATAAGCATCTGCCGTACTTCTATTCCGATCTTTTCGAACTGGGGTACGAGGCGGTAGGAGAGCTGGACGCACACCTCGAGACGTTCACCGATTGGAAACACCCCTACCGTGAAGGTGTCGTCTATTATCTGCGACGCGGCCGTGTCCGCGGAGTCCTGTTGTGGAACACGTGGGATCAGGTTGAGGCCGCGCGACGATTGATCGCGGAACCCGGTCCGTTTCATCCCGAAGACCTCAAAGAACGACTACCTGCCAAACCCTAGATCTGTCCGCGCAACAGTGGGGGCGACGGTGCAAAGCCCACGTCAGGAGGTGAGGTATGCCGATGAAAAAAGTGGCGCGAGTTGAGGACGTACCCTCCGGTGCCGGAAAGTTGGTGCGGACGGACAACCAGGTGCTGGCACTCTTCAATCTCGATGGTACGTTCTACGCGCTGGACAACCGCTGCACGCATATGGGCGGCCCGCTTGGCGAGGGTGCAGTCGATGGAACGCACGTCACGTGCCCCTGGCACGGTAGCGTGTTTGACGTCACGACCGGCAAGGTGATTAAGGCTCCCGCGCGCCGGCCCGTGGCAACGTTTCGAGTGCAGATCGAGAAGGGTGAGGTACTGGTCGACCTTCCCTGAAGGAAAGCCGTGAATCGCAAAACGGGAAGTTTGCTCGCGGCCGTTCTCGGGTCCGGGGTCGTGTCCCTTGACGCATCCGATGTGACCGTCGCGCTGCCCCGGATCGGCCGGGAGTTACACAGCAGCGTTTTTGGCATCCTCGAGGGACAGTCGTATATCTACAACGGGTATTCGCTGGCCTTGAGCGCGCTGCTGGTGCTGGCTGGCGCGCTCAATGACTTCTACGGGCGCCGCCGGGTCTTCACCGCCGGTGTCGCCGCCTTTGGTCTGTCATCCATCCTCGCCGGCCTGGCTCCCAATATGGAGCTTCTGGTCCTCTTCCGAGTGCTGCAGGGAGCCGCGGGCGCGTTCCTGACCCCGGCATCGCTCTCGCTGATCACGGCGGCGTTCACGGGCGAGGAACAAGGCCGCGCCTTCGGCCTTTGGTCGGCCGCCGCGGCGGTCATCAGCACTCTGGGTCCCTTCGTCGGCGGGTTGCTGGTTGATACTGTCTCGTGGCGCATGGTGTTCTTGATCAACGTCCCGCTCGTCGCGGGCGCTCTGTGGATCGCCCGGCAATACGTGCCGGAGAGCCGCGACGATGAGGCCACCGGACAATTTGACGTGCTGGGCGCCGTGGTCGCCGGCGTGGCGGTCGGGGGCCTGGCCTTCGGCGCGATCTATGGCCAGCAGCGCGAGTGGCGCGATCCGCTCGCGTTCGTCATGCTCGCCGTCGGCGCAGGCGGGGCCGTCCTGTTCCCGTTCCTCATGATGCGGTCGCCCCACCCCCTTGTGCCCCTGGAACTGTTCCGCTCGCGCAACTTTACGGTGACGAATCTCTCGACTTTCGTCATCTATGGCGCTTTGTCGGTTGTCTTCTATTACCTCACGCTGTTCATGCAGGGGACACTGGGCTATTCGGCCGCCGCGGTCGGTTTAGCCTACATCCCTGAAGTCTGCTTTCTCGTCCTGTTCTCATCACGTTTCGGGACCCTGGCCTCGCGGTATGGGCCGCGCTGGTTCATGGCCGTCGGGCCGGTTGTCATGGCGGTCGGGGTGCTTCTGTGGGCACGGGCCCCGGCCCAAAGCCAAGCCTGGCTCTTTCGACCCGGCGCGCCGGCGACGTTCGTCCCCCCGTACAGCTATGTGACCGACTTCCTGCCGGGCCTCGTAGTGTTTGGAATCGGCATCATGATCATGGTGGCCCCGTTGACAACCGCGCTCATGACCTCCCTGCCGGTCCGTCGCTCGGGCGTCGGGTCTGCGATCAATAACGCGATTTCCGAAGTCGGGCCGCAACTTGCCGGCGCGCTGATTTTCGTCGCAATCACCGCCGGGTTTTACACGCACCTGGCCGCCCTAGTGCCCGGGCTCGACACCTCGTCCGCGGCCGTGCGCCGCGACATCGCCCCGCTCAACCCTCCTCCCGCCGGTACGGACGTCGCCGAAGCAGCGGCCATCCGCGACGCCTCCACGCGCGCGTTTCATCTCGCGATGCTGATCGGCGCGGCACTCCTGGTCGGTGGTGCCGTGATCAACGCGATCGGCATCCAACCGCGGAGCGCGCTGAAGCCGGCGGAAGTAGTATCCGCCCACCCACACTGGAAGCGATCCTGCGCGCTGGCCCAAGTCACCGGCCCGGACGGCAAAGAGCGAAACCGGGTTCCCCCGAGGAGGAGCGCAGGCGACCAGATGGAAATCCCGGCTCAATAGGTGCGAGAGTTGGAGCGGAACATGAAGAGGCCCGTCCCAGTGGAATCTGCCTCTACATTAATCGACGAGACGATTAAGGAACGTGGGGACTGGCGCGGGAAGACGCTTGCGAAAGTGCGCGAAATCATACACGAGGTAGACCCTGAGATCGTCGAAGAGTTGAAGTGGGTCAAGCCGACATCGCCGGGGATTCCCGTCTGGTCCCACGGCGGTATTGTCTGCACGGGAGAGACGTACAAGAGCGTCGTCAAGCTGACATTTGCCAAGGGAGCTGCGTTGAAGGACCCTTCAAGTCTATTCAACTCCAGCCTCGACGGGAATGTCAGGCGCGCCATCGACATCCACGAAGGCGGCAAGGTCGATGAGGCGGCCTTGAAGGCTCTCATCCGCGCTGCAGTGGCGCTCAATCTCAAGGGCGAGAGCAAGCCGAAGCCCCGGCGAGCGAGCAGCAAGCGGGCCGGCTAGAGCGCGTCTCACAACCTCGTCCTTTTCCTCTCAGAAGTCTTAACGCAACCAACGTTTGTGGAAGCGGGTATCGGTGACCTTGCTCAGAGCGCAGAGAGGTGTGGCATGCGTCAATGCTGACGCGATCTGCGCTGCTGGCTGCGGGACACGGCCGATGGACGCGGTCCAGAGCGTGAGCGGCTTCTCATCGTAGATATGCGCCGCGTCGACCCAGGCCACGCCGATCCCCTCGTAGAGGAGGAGGAGGCCCGTCAGCTCGATATCTTCCGTCTGCGTCCTGATGCGGGGCCAATACCGGCGCAACAGATCGGCCTCGCAGCACCAGCCGGTCCCGCAGATCAATGCCGTTCCAAGACTTCGAAAACGCCCGGGGTTGTACAGGACCGACGAGGCGATGGAATTGAGCCAGAGGCTTTTCGTGATCCAATTCGCCGGCCCGTTCAGCACGTCGTGAAATCCCTGGAGACATCGGTAACCCCGTTCGCAGATCGCGTTGTTCATCTCGCGGAGAAAGTTCGGGGCAACCAAGTTGTCCGCGTCGATGACGCAGACGTAGCGGCTGTGTTCGCCGTCGTCCAGCAGTTCGTTGAGCGCGCGGGCGAGCGCGTTGGCCTTGCCCGTGGCCTCCGTCCCGGTTCGCAGGATGCGCGCGCCGTGGCGGCGGGCGATCTCGTCGGTCGCGTCGGTGCTGCCGTCGGAGACGACCCAGACGTCGAAGAGTTCCCGCGGATACGCCTGACGCAGGAGACTGCTCACCGAATTCGCAATCACACGCTCCTCATTGTGCGCCGGGATCAGGCACAGAAAGCGCGCGGCCGGCCGATGGTGGAGGCACGGTGCGGCGCGCTGCGCCCATCGGCCGAACGCGAGCACCGGCCCGACCTGGATCGTGTAGACCACCACGACATTGACGTAGAAGGCCCACGTCAGGTCAACGGGTGCGGCAGCCACTCGCGATGGTGCAGGAGGTTGAGCCGCGCGAGGAGCTGCGCGTTGTGCGGAAGCCCCGGCCACTCGCGGCACAACGGGCCCAGATCGACGGGGTGCACGACCATCTGCTGACCGGCCACGAGCGCGGCGGTAACCGCGCAGGCGATCGCCAGGCCCAGCAGAAGTGCCTGGCGCGGTAGGTACAGGGACATGAGGAATTGTTCGATAGCTTGCGGCAAAGCTCGGGCTCCGGCTGCAAATCGCGGGGAACCACCGCTGGGCTCGGGTGATTCCACCCGGTGTTTTTCCTGCGCGGGGCCCCGTCAAACGGCGGCCTGAGGATGCTGCGCCGCTGGGGGAGAACCATGTCGCACCGTCGAGCGCTAGAATGCCCCCCGTTTGCGCAACCATGTCCAGAATGCCGCGGGGGCGGACATGGTGCTCAAACGCCCCTGGCGCACCAGCGCCCAGTGGTCGAACTCGTGAGATTCCTTGATTTCCCGAAGCGTCACCGGCCGCTTGGCATGTTTGACGTACTTGACGTCGACGACCCAGGACCGCGGGTCGTTCTTGGCCGGCCGCGGGGGCGATACCACTTTGGCCAGCCCGACCACCGCGGCGTGGGCCTGCGAGTGATAGACGATCACGGTATCGCCGGGTTTCATCGTCTTGATCGCGTTGACCGCCGCCGGATTACGCACACCGTCCCATGCCGTTGTACCGTCGCGCTTGAGGTCGTCGATTGAGTATGTCTGCGGATCGGTCTTCGCGAGGAAGTACGCCATCGCCGTCACCCCTGAGTGAGACCCGAATGGGAATGGTAATATGGAACACGCCGTACACTTGAACAACGCCTTACAATCTCTTTCAGAGTTGGTGGAGGGCTGGATCGCCCATGAGCCGTGAACTGTCACCCCCGCTGCCCGAACTTGTGTACGCGTTGGCTGAGGAAGGCGCCGACGATGAGACCGGCGATCGTGGAGGCCCCGTCTGGGCCGCCCTTCTGCGAGATGGCACGGACGTCCGCCGTCGCGTACTCGAGGAACTCGAGGACGAGGCCGCGCAACAGGCGATCGACCCTGACGACTGGGCGGCGCTCCGGGGCGCGTACGGGCTCATCATCATGCGCGACATTCGCCGCAAGAGGGTGAGCGCACGAGTCTTCGCCGACGAAGACGAATGCCTGGCCGAATGGGAAGCGACGAAAGCCGGCATTGAAGCTTCGCCGCCGGCTGTGGAGGCGCCGGATATGGGCGACACCACCGAGGGGCCGTCGTCGGGACCCATGCCGCCGCGCGACGACGATTGAGGACACACGACGGAAGTCCAGCCGAGCCGGTGAAGAGTGGACGTCATCAACGCCGCGGCCCGCGCCCGCGGGCCGGCATAAAGGGGAGGCGGCCATGGCAGAGGTCAAAGTCACCCAGGTGGGACAGGTGGCCCCCGGCACGGGGACAGTCGTCGATGCTCAGGGCACGGCGGTCGCCGTCTTCAACGTAGGCGGGACCTTTTATGCGATCGCCAACGCGTGCACGCATGTAGGTGGGCCGTTGGGAAAAGGAAAGCTCGACGGGACAACCATCACCTGTCCGCTGCACGGCAGTCAGTTTGACGTGACTTCAGGCCAGGTCCTGAGAGGACCGGCACGCCGGCCCGTGGCGACATATCCGGTGCGCGTCCGGGGCGACGATGTGTTCGTCGAGCTCGTGGACGCAGCGTTGTGAACGCGGCGGAGCGGCTGGCCGGCATTCACCACGTGACGGCCATCGCCGGTGACCCGCAGCAGAACGTCGACTTCTACGCGGGGACGCTCGGCCTGCGATTGGTGAAGCAGACCGTCAACTTCGACGATCCGGGAACCTATCACTTGTACTTCGGAGACGCGGCCGGTCATCCCGGCACCATCCTTACCTTCTTCCCGTGGCCGGGCGCCCCGAAGGGGCGTCACGGTGCCGGCCAAGCGACCGTGGTGTCGTTCTCCGTACCGCCGGACTCGATCGGATTTTGGGAGGAACGCCTGCGCGGGCGCGGCATTACGTTCGAAGCGTTGCAATCGCCGTTCGATGAATCCGTGCTCGAATTTTCGGACCCGCACGGCCTGCAGCTCGAACTTGTTGCGGACCCACGAAAGGAACTCGGACAGCCATGGGCCGGGGCGCCCGTGCCGGTCTCGTATGCGATCCGAGGCTTTCACAGCGTCGCCCTGCTCGAACGCTCGTACGAGGGCACGGAAGGGTTGCTAACGAAGGTCATGGGTTTCCGGCTCGCGCACTCGGTCGGGCACCGCCGCCGGTACGCTGCGGCCGAGGGTGGTCTCGCGGCGCACGTCGACGTCGTCGGCGCGCCGGATGCATCACCCGGCCACGTCGCGGTGGGCACGGTGCACCATGTCGCGTGGCGCGCGGCGACGGACGAGGCCCAGCGGGCGTGGCGCCAGCGGCTCGTGGAGGCCGGCGTCAACGTGACGCCCGTCCGCGATCGCCAGTATTTTCGCTCCATCTATTACCACGAGCCGGGCGGCGTACTGTTCGAGATCGCGACCGATCCGCCGGGCTTTGGAGTGGACGAGCCGCCGGAAGCACTCGGCAGCAGGCTACGGCTGCCGGCGTGGCTTGAGCCGCGGCGGGAGGCGCTCGAGGCCCAGCTGCCGCCGCTGCATCCGCCCCCTCCCCAGCGCTAGGCAGGCGCGCTCGGCGACGCCTCGGCGGCGAGCCGCTTACCGGTACCGCGCACGACGTCGAGCAGCGCGGTCAGGCTCGAGTCGGTCGTCGCGTAGTGAAGGATGCACGCGCGCAATGCCTGACGCCCACCCAGCACGGCGTTGGTGAGAAATGCCTCGCCGCCGGCCTGCACCTGCTGCATGATCGCCGTGTTGAGGGTGTCAAGACGGGGGTCGTCGCGTGACCACCCCGCGGGCATGTAGCGGAAGCAGACAGTGGAAAGCGTGACGGGAGCCATGCGCTCCAGGTCGGAGCTTTCGTCCACCAGCGCGGCGAGACGGCGCGCCAGCGCGTTGTGCCGGGCGACATGTGCCGCGAGGCCCCGGCGTCCCAGATGTTGTAACGTCATCCACAGTTTGAGCGCGCGAAAGCCGCGTGTCTGCTGGAAGCCGTACTCGGAGTACCACGGGAGGCCGCCGAAGCCTTTTCCTTCCTCCGTCTGGAGGTAGGGCGGGACGAGGCTGAAGGTGTCCCGCAGGAGGCGGCCGTCGCGCACGAACGCGCACCCGCATTCGACCGGCACAGACAGCCACTTGTGCGGATCGACCGCCAGCGAATCGGCGCGCGCCATCCCGGCGTACAAGTCCGCGACGGCCGGATCGAGCACCCCTGGAGCGCCGTAGGCCCCGTCGACGTGGAACCAAAGGTCCTCTTCCGCGCAGACGTCCGCGACCGCATCGAGCGGATCAATCGCGCCGGTGTTCACCGTGCCGGCGGAGGCACACACGCAGAACGGCTTGCGGCCCGCCGCCCGGTCCTCGGCGATCGCCGCGAGGAGGGCCGCGACGTCGAGTCGCCAGGCCCCGTCGACGGGAATGGTCCGGATCGCGTTCGCGCCGAGCCCTAGAAGTTCCGCGGACTTGCGAAGGCAGTTGTGGCCCTCCTCGGACATATAGAGCATCAGGCGTGCCCCCTCCGGCACCCCGGCGGCGCGGACGTCGCCTCCGAGCGCCGCGACCGCGCGGTGGCGCGCCGCGGCCAGGCATGTCAGCGACGCGATCGAGCCGCCGCTGACGAGCAGGCCCATCCCGCCATCGAGCGGATATCGCAACAACTCCGCGAGCCAACGGACGGCGCATCGCTCGAGGTAGATCGCGGCGTGGTCACCACCGGCGCAGCTGGGGTTCATCGCGGCGGCGAGAAGTTCGGCGACGACTCCGATCGGCGCGGGAGGCGCGTTGACCCATCCAAAGAAGCGCGGATGGCCGTTCCCCATTGGGTGCGGCAAAACGGTCTGCTCGAACCGGCGCAGCGCGGCGTCGGGTGCGAGCCCGTGCTCGGGCAGCGGTTGTTCCAAGAGTCCGCGGCGCTGTTCGATGGTCATGGGACGGAACACAGCGCGCTGAGATAGCCCGGCGAGGTAGGCGGCCACGAGATCGACGGCGCGGTGGGCCAGGCGGCGGAATTCCTCGGCATCCATTGCAAGCGACGGAGGCCCGCCGGCGGGCGGCAGACCGCTGGTCTGGGAAGTCTCGACGCTGCGTTTCATTCCGGGTCCCTCCGGACTATGTCTTGAAGCCGATCTTCTAGTTCGTCGGCGGCCGGTGTCCCATTGTCGAGGCGGTCTTACATTCCCTCGTAGCACGCCCGCCGCGCCGGACCGACCGTGGAAGGATACATCGAAACGAGAGCCAAGGGTGCCGTGCGCCGGATACATTGGCGCGCGATGGCCAAGAGGGCGGCCTCAGCGGCTTGTTAACGACCATCGGTGAGATACTCGTCGACTTCACGCCGCTCGCGGCGCCCGACGGCGTCATGCGGTTCCAGGCGCATCCCGGCGGCTCCCCGGCCAACGTCGCGGTCGGGCTGGCGCGGCTGGGGGCGCAGGTCGAGTTCGCCGGAAAAATTTCCACCGATCTTTTCGGCCGGTACCTGCTGCGGCACTTGGAGCGCGAGGGGGTCGGGACTCGGTTTGTGAGCCGATCCGCGGCGCCCAGCACCCTCGCCTTTGTCGCGCTTGACCGCGATGCGCCATCGTTCACGTTTTATGGCGGCGATACTGCCGACGCGGAGCTCCGACCCCAGGACATACCCCGTGCCATCGACCGGTCAACGGTGCTCCATTTCGGGTCCACCAGCCTGGTGGCGGAGTGCACGTCACACACCGTGCTCGCGTTGGCCGATCGCCTCCGCGGAAACTGCCTGCTTTCTCTTGATCCCAATGTTCGGCCGGCACTGATCGGCGACGCCGCCGCCTACCGGCGGACCCTCGACCGTGCGTTTCGGACCGCCGACATCGTCAAAGCCAGCACCGACGATGTGCCCTGGCTGGCGGCGGGGATCTCGATCGAGGACGCCGCGGAGCAGCTTCTCGCACTCGGCGCGGTACTCGTCATCGTCACGTTGGGAGCGGACGGCTGCTATGCTCGGATGCCGGTCTGGGAACTCCGCGTCCGGGCTCCCCGAGTCGACGTGGCCGACACCGTCGGGGCGGGCGACGCCTTTTCATCCGGATTGTTGGCGCGCCTGGCGGACGCCGGCCTTTCGTCCAGGAGCGCGCTGCAGCGGGCCGGCGCGGTGGTCATCGGGGACGCCCTCGGATTCGCGACCGCAACGGCGGCGCTGACGTGCATGCGGACGGGCGCCGATCCGCCTCGCCGTCATGAAGTGGACGAGTTCCTTCGTGCCCACCCACCGCGGACCGAGCTGCGCCGGAGGGGAGAGGCCGGCTGGAGGAGTTCGGAAGCGAAGCGGCAATCTGAGTCCCCATGACGACTCCCGCCGTCCGGTTCGGGCTTCCCGAAGGCGTGATCGCGGTTGTCAAACGCGAATGCCCGACGTGCCGCTTGATCGTCCCAGTGTTGGGCGAGTTGCGGGCCGCCGGTGTACCGCTGACCATCTTGACGCAAGACGACCCCGACTTTCCCCCGGGGCTGTCCCCCCTCGACGACTCGGCGCTGGCCGCGTCCTGGTCGCTCCGGATCGAAACGGTGCCGACGCTCCTTCGGGTGGAGGACCACCGGGTCGCGGACCGCACCGAAGGCTGGCAGCGCGACGCGTGGGAACGTCTCTCGGGCGTCAGGGGACTCGGCGCCGGATTGCCGCCCCACCGCCCGGGATGCGGGTCCCGCACACTCGACCCCGCACTCGCCGAGGCGCTGGCCGCCCGAGCGGTGGAGGCCGGCGACTCTCCGCTGCGCGCCCGTCCCGTCGCGCTCGGCGAACTCGAGGATCCCATCGAAGCGGCGTTCGCGCGGGGATGGAGCGACGGCCTCCCCGTTGTGCCGCCCACACCCGCGAGGGTGCTTCGCATGCTCGAGGGCACCACGCGCCCTCCGGATGCGGTCGTCGCCGTCGTTCCCCCGGATTACGCCGAGTGCACGGTGGAGAAAGTCGCGATCAACGCGGTGATGGCCGGCTGCCTTCCGGAATATCTTCCGGTCGTCATCGCCGCGGTGGAAGCGGCGTGCACCGACGCGTTCAACGTCCACGGCGTGCTGGCGACCACGTACTTCGTCGGGCCCATGATCATCGTCAACGGGCCGATCGCCCGGGCGATCGGCCTGAACAGCGGCACCAATGCGCTGGGCCAGGGCACGCGTGCGAACGCGACGATCGGCCGGGCGCTGCAGCTGGTCATCCGCAACGTCGGCGGCGGGCGGCCCGGCGAGGTCGATCGCGCGATGCTCGGGCAGCCCGGCAAGTACACGTTTTGCTTCGCCGAGGACGAGGCCGGCTCGCCGTGGGAGCCGCTGTCCGTGGAGCGCGGCCTCGCGCGGGGGACGTCCGCGGTCACAATCTTTGCCGCGGAAGCACCGCGCGCGGTCGTCGATCAACGCTCGCGGACGGCGGAATCGCTCGCGGGCTCGTACGCCGCGTGTCTGCGGACCGTCGCCCATCCTAAACTGGTGGGCGGGTGCGACGTCGTGCTCGTCGTCTCCCCAGAGCACGGGCGTCTGTTTCGCGCCGCCGAATGGTCCAAGACGCGCCTCCGCGAGGAGATCGTGCGGAGATCGATGCTCCCGGGCGCCGAGATCGTCCAGGGGGCCGGAGGCGTCGCGGAGGGCATGCCGGAGACGTTCCGAGATGGGACGTGGCCAAAGTTCACGGCGGAGAATCTGTTGTTTGTGCATGCCGGCGGCACGGCGGGTCTCTTCTCGGCGATCATCGCCGGCTGGATCGGCCGGGGCGGAAGTCAGCCCGTCACACGGGAGGTGAAGCCGTGACCGAACGTATTCTGCTCGACCCCACGAACGAGCGGGTGCGGGCCCGCCGTCCTCGGGCCGCGCGTCCGTCCTCGCTGGAGGGTAAGGTGATCGGCCTCCTCGACATCTCCAAGCCGCGGGGCGACGTGTTTCTCGGGCGCCTCGCGGAACTGCTAGAGGCGCGAGGACACCGCGTCGTGCGCTTTCGAAAGCCGACGTATACCAAACCCGCTCCCCCCGACGTGCGCCGCGCCGTGCGCGAGGGGTGCGACGTTGTCGTCGAGGGACTCGCCGACTGAGGGTCCTGCACGTCGTGCAGTGTGCACGACATCGCGGATCTCGAAACGGCGGGGGTTCCCGGAGTGCTGGTGGCGTCCGCGGAGTTCGTCCAGGCGGCCGATGCCCAGGCCGCGGCGCTCGGTGCCGATCCTGCCCGGGTGTTTGTGGCGCATCCGATCCAGGATCGCACCGATGAGGAGATGCGCGCGCTCGCCGAGGGGTGCGCCGAGGAGATCCTCGCCGGCCTCGTGGCGCCGCGCTCGGGCGCACAAACCGAACTCAAACGATGAGGGTCGGGACGGATCTCAGACGCTGAGCGCCACGATTCGCGCCACGCGCGCGGACTGAAGAAACGCGGCCTGAAGCACCTTGTCCGGGAGGCCGGCCGCGAGGCGGGCGGTGATGTCTCGCGCTCGCACCGCGCTCTCCCGGGCGGCCGTCTTGTCCCCCTCAGCGTGCCGCACCTCAGCGAGCCCCGCGAGGGCGCGCCACAGCCCCGGCAGTCTCCCGAGGCGTCCCGCTTCATCCGCGGCGATCTCATAGAGGGTGACGGCCTCCGCCGCCTCTCCGAGTGCGACGGCGGCGTCGGCCCGCAGCAGAAGCGCCGGGACCCGCCAGCGCCGTAGTTTGTTCGATGCCACGAGGTCGGCCAGCCGCAGCGCGGCGTCCCTGGCGTCGGCCGGCCTCCCGGCGGCCAGGAGCACGCGCCCCTCGGCGTGCGCAATTTCCTCGGGAAAATCTCCGCGCGTCGGACCCTCCGTGACCGCCTGGCGGGCCTCGTGGACGTATGCCTGCGCGTCCTGAGTCCGGCCGAGGGCGGCGCTGTCCAGCGCCAGCGAGGCGAGCACGCCGGGACGCCAAAACCCTCCGATTTCGCCGGCGCGCACGAGCTCGGCTGCGTCCTGGTCGGCCTGCCAGGCGCGCCGAAAGTCTTCGAGCTCGCGATACACGAGGCCGAGGCACAGAAGATTGAAGATGGCCGCCCGGCCGGCGCCGATCTCCCGCGCCGCGCGCAGGCCCCGCGTGGCGCAGTCGATGGCTTTGTCGAACTGTCCGAGCGGAATCGCCACCCGCGCGGCCGCGCTCAAGGCGAACGACAGGCGCCAGGTGTCTCCAATCTCGGCCAGCGCCGTGACACTGCGCTCAACTTCGTTCTGCGCCGCCGCAGTATCGCCGAGCAGGTCCCGGCATACCGCGATGACATAGCGGTTCTCGCCGGCGAGTGAGCGGTTGCCGATCTGCTCGCACAGGACGGCCGAGTCCGAAAGCCACCGCATGCCTTCTTCGAACCGCCCGAGCAGAACCGCATTGTCTCCCAGTCCGTGCAGACTTTCGGCGAGACCCGCGACGTCGTGGTGCTCGAGCACGGAGCGGGCCTCGAGGTGCATGCGGATCGCATCTTCGTACCTGGCCTGGCTGAAGTACGTGAACCCGATATGGTTGAGAATCTGGCCCGTAAGCGATGCCTCTCCAAGATCGCGGCTCAGCCGCAGCGCCTCCTCAAGGTGCTCGAGCGCCTGCGCGATTTGGTCTTGCCGCCGGAACGAATGGCCGAGCCGGTCGAGGGCCAGGATCTCCCACCGCCGCGCCCCGCTGTCCTGCGCGTGGGCGCGCACGGAGCCGAAATCCTCGCGAGCCCGCTCGTGGCGAGCGAGCAGCATCCAGACTTCTCCGCGTCCCAGCAGCGCCGCCAGCCGCTCTTCGGGCGGCGGGGCCAGTTCGAGCGCCCGCGCGTAGTGATCGAGCGCCGTGTTGTTCGCGTAGAGCCGCGAGGCCTGGGCCGCGGCGACCAGGAGATTGGCGATCGCCTGCTCTCTGGCACGCGGCTCCGGCGGGAGGCTCAGTTCGTTCCTCAACGAGATCACCTGCAGCCAGTGATGGGCGATGATATCGGCAAACTCCGCGCGGCGGTCGCCAGCGATCTGGTGCAGCCATTCGGCGAACCGCAGGTGCTTCGGCCAGCGCTGCGTCTTGGGCAGCATGCGGTAGGCGACGTCGCGGATCAGGATGTGGGTGAACGCGAACTCGGTTTCGTTCACCAGGGTGGATCGCGGTCTGGCGGCGACCACCCCTTTGTCGATCAGGCCCCGAAGCGCGTCGCCCGCGAGGTGCTCGTCGAGGGTCCGGACTGCGCCGAGCCAGAAGTCGCGCCCGACGACGGCCGCGGTCTGCAGCAACTGCTTCTCCGGTCCGGGCAGCGCATCGATCCGGGCTTCGATCACGGCCTGCACGCTGTCGGGGATCGTGATCCGGGCCAAGGGGACCGTCAGCGCCCACCGCGATCCGTCGTCGACCAGCACGCCCTGTTCGAGCAGTGTCCTGAGGATCTCTTCGATAAAGAGCGGATTGCCCTCGGCCCGCTCCAGCACGAGATCCGGGAATGCCGCGGGGACCGGCCTGCCGCGCAGCACGCCGAGGATGAGTTCACGGCTCTCGCCGCCGGCCAGCGGCTCGAGCGTGAGGATCGTGGCGTCCGGCCGGCCCCGCATCCATGAAGGGCGGCGTTCCAGTAGTTCGGGGCGGGCCAGCGTAAGCAGCAGAAAGGGGAAGTCGCGGAGCCGGTCGGCGCCGCGCTCGATGAAGTCAAGGGTCCATTCGTCGGCTGAGTGAATGTCCTCCGCGATCAGCAGCAGCGGTGAGCGGCGGGCGACCGCCTCGAAGAACATCCACGTTCGCGCGAACAACACCTCGCGGCTGAGATCGTGCGCGCCTTCACCGAGCCCGAGGACGATGAGCAGCGCCGGCACGGCATCGTCCACCTCGAGGCGGGCGGCGGTCTCACGCAGTTTGCCGCGCGCGACGTCCAACGGGTCCCCGAACAGAATCCCGCATTCCTCTCGTATGGCTTCCCCCAGCGGCGAGAACGGCACGCCGGTCCCATAGGGCAGGGCCCGGCCCCGCAGGATGCGGACGCCGTCGATGCGGCCTCGCAGTTCCCGCGCGAGGCGCGTCTTGCCCACCCCCGCCGGGCCAAGCATCGTGACCGCGCGCCCGCGGCCCTCTCGTTGCACGCGCCGAACGCACTCGGTCAGCAGCCCGAGTTCGCCCTCGCGGCCGACAAATGGTGTCGCGCGCATCTCGCGCTCGCGCGGGGGGCCGACCGCGACCAGGTCCCAGGCGGGGACCGGGGCGGGGACGCCCTTGAGCGTGATCGCGGAGGGAATCCTCAAAAGGGCCGCGGCGTCGCGCAGCGCGCGCTGCACATGCTCGGCGACCAAAATCTGCCCGGACTGCGCGTACTGCTGGAGGCGCGACGCCAGGTTCACGGCCTCGCCCGTCACGAGGCGCTCGCCCGTGCCGCTCGAATGCGTCGCCACGACGACCTCGCCCATGGTGATGCCGATCCGTATCTTCGGGAGCGCGCCGGCCTCGCGGTCCCCGTCCACCCGGTCGCGCATGGCCACCGCGGCCCGCGCCGCCCGCTCGGGATCGTCCTCGTGGACGGCGGGGAAGCCGAAGAGCGCGAGGACCGCGTCACCGATGTACTTCTCGACCGTCCCGCCGTGGCGGTGCACTTCATCCCGCGCGATCGCGAAGAAGCGGTCTATCTGCGCCTGTACGTGTTCGGGATCGCGGACGGCGGTGAGCTGCGTGGAGCCGACGATATCGGCGAACAGCACGGTGACGAGTTTGCGTTCCTCGCGCGAGGGCACGGACGAGAGCGGCGCCCCGCACTGCCCGCAGAAGCGCATGCGGGACGGGTTGCCGAAGCCGCACCGGGGGCATTGCATTCCGGTCTCCTCCGCGCCGCGGACGCCCACGCGCGCTGCGGTCAGCAGGCGCTGCGCCGGACTTTTGCCCGTACGCCGGCCTTCTCCTGCCGGCCCGGCGCTTGACCGCGCTTAGCATCCCTATACGCGGGCGCTCCTGAATTCGCGATCACGGTTGGAGCCGGGGTGGCTCCTCGAGAAACGCGACCTCGCCACGGACATCGCCTCCTCGCTGCCCGCGGCCGGCTGCCCGTTTCGCGAGCGCTGTCCGCACGCGTATGCCCCGTGCCGGGAGATCGATCCGCCCGCCCTCGACATCGGGCCGGGCCACAGCGTCGCGTGCCACTACGTCGCGAATTCCTACGCGGGTTCCGCGAGGACGTAGATGAGGGCGGATCCCTCGACGGTGCAGACTTGGGGGCGCATCAGCATCATCGCGGTCTGTTCGTATGGAGCCGTAAAGACCTGCAGCTCGGCAAGGGTATGCAGGTCCAGGATTCTGCCGAGGTTCGTCTCGATGGGGACGATGGTGCCGACCGCATCTTCCCGCAGGGCCGGCACGAAGATTCCACCGACCTTCGCGCGCATCGGCTTCGTTGGTCCGACGTCGACGGCTTTCGGCGCCGGGGGAGGCGGCGCATCCAGGGCCAGGACGCCCACGTTGAAGAGCGCGCGCTCCAGGCCCCTCGCGTTGCGCTCGACCCAATACATCTCCCGGCTCGAACGCCCGCCGACCTCGACGTTGGCGACTTTGATGCCGAGCGAGCGCGCGTAGATGGTAAGGCCGCCGCGCTTGTTCGGCGCGTTGCTGATGAAGGGCGCGCCGAGATCGGCGGCCAGTTGTTCGGAGCCCTCGAAGCGTTTGACAAACGCGTTGACGCACCAGGTGCCGCCGCCGTGAAGATCGATGACCACGTCGCTGTCCGCCACCAGCGGCGCGAGGCCGGCCGCGAGGCGGTCCGTATGCGACCCTTCGGCGTTGCCGGGGAAGACGCCGTCTAAGTCGATCGAGTTCGGCGAGTCGATCCAGGAATTGCGCCGCTCGACCTCGGCGGCCAGCGCGTTCGCGGTAAAGATCACGCGCAGCCGGCCGGTCAGCCTGGCCGTGGGGTTTGCGCACAGCATCTTGATCGCGAGAGCAGACCAGGGTCCTTCGTCGCCGTGCGTTCCGGCGATGAGGGTCGCGCGCGGGCCGGACGTTCCCGCTTCCCCGTACACGAGCGGAACGTGGCGCGCGGCCGCGTGCGCGGTGATGCGGATCTCGTTCCAGCGCAAGTCGTCATAAATGGTCGCCATGCTTCACCCACCCCTCCGCATCGACCGGTGCCGCTCGGTCCTCACCCGCGTTACTCCGCCTGATCTCGGTACCATTGCCGCCGCGCTCGAAAATCGTCCGGGTAGAGCGTGACCTTTGCCGCCGCGAACTCGAAATCGCTGCCCTCCCGCGCAAGCGTCTGCACAAGCGGCCCGGCGTCGAACCGGTAGCCGCTGAACCGGGCCGGCGGCTGCGCGGCGAGCCAGACCCACGCCTTGCCGAGCTCGACGGGATCGGCCCAGGCCGCTTTGAGATCCTCCGCTGCCTGATCATACTGCGCCCACGTCATGCGCGTCGGCTTGATCCGGGCGCCGGGGCTGATCGTGTTGAGCGCGATATTGTAGGCCCGCGCTTCGAGCGACAGCGCTTTGACGAACCCTTCGACGCCGTGCTTGATGGTGCAGTACGCGATTTCCTCGCGATACCCGCGAATGCTCGAGCCGCTCGCGATGCCGATGATGTGGCCGCCTCCCTGCGCCTTCATCTGCTTCCAGGCGGCGTACGCGAAGTTGAACAGTCCGCCGATCCCGACGCCGATCTGGCGCCACCATTCGTCCGGCGTGGTCGCTTCGAAGGTAATCAGCGGCATGTAAATCGCGTTGTGCACCACGACGTCCAGGCGTCCCCATCGGGCGACGGCATCCTCCACCACGCGGGTACATGCGCCGAGGTCGGCGGCGTCCGAGCAGTACGTCTGGAATTCCGCGCCGTCCGCGGCGAGGTCGCGCGCGGATCGCGCGAGTTCGCCGCCGTCCACATCGGTCACGCCCACGCGCGCGCCGACGCGGCCAAACGCCCGGGCGATTCCCCAGCCGAGGCCACGCGCCCCGCCGGTCACAAGGGCCACGCGTCCCTGGAGCGGCGGCGCCGTCATGCGATCATGTTCGGCGGCCTCGGGCCGCAAATCCTCGGCGGTGCGGCGTCGCGACGCCGCCCCCCGCCCCCCGCCTCATTTCACGGCACGTGCTCTTCGCTCACCCGTTCGCGAGTCGAGGTCGCCGCGGGCGATTGGCCGGCCGCGGATCCGAGGCGGCCGAACAACTCACGCACGTCGTCCAGCGTGTTGATTTCTTCGGCCGGCTTGTCGTCGCGAACGCGCACGATGCGCGGAAACCGCAGCGCGAACCCCGAATCGTGCCGGTCGCTTCGGGTGATCGCGTCAAAGCCGACCTCGAGGACCACCGCGGGCTCGACGATGCGTTTGAAGCCGAGATCCTGCCTAGTGTGCGCGAGGAACCACGCGGTCAGCGCGTTGATCTCGGCGTCGGTCAACCCCGAGTAGGCCTTGCCGATCGTGGCAAGCCGCGCACCGTCCCGGACCGCGAACGTGTAGTCCGAAAGCACGCCCGCGCGCTTGCCATGCCCGTATTCGGCGGCGATGACGACGACGTCGAGGGTGCCCACACCGGGCTTCCATTTGGTCCAGAGACGTCCGCGGCGCCCCGGCTGGTAGGGCGCGTCCGGGCGCTTCATCACGATCCCTTCGTTCCCCGCCGCGCGCGCCGCGGCGAACCGCGCGGCCAGGTCCTCCGGCGTGGCGGCCGGGGCGGCGGTGCTGAGCCGCACGGGGGCCGGAAGGCGCAGCGCCTCGAGCGCGGCGCGCCGCTCCGCCAAGGGCCGGCCGAGCAGGTCGCGGCCGTCGAGGTGGACGAGATCGAAGGCGACCAGGGCGACGGGGATGTCCTCGACCAGCGCGCCGGGGTTCCGGCGCTGGAGGCGCTGCTGCAGGCGGCCAAAGGAGAGCGCCCGCGACTCCCGCCACGCCACGATTTCGCCGTCGATGATGAAGGCGCCGGGCCGCGCGGCGAGGGCGGGGGGGAGCTCCGGAAACGCGGCGGTGACGTTGTCGAGTGTGCGGGAGAGAATGATCACGCCCTCCGTCGTGCGGTGCGCCTGTACGCGAATGCCGTCGTACTTGTCCTCCACCCACAAGAGCGGCGTCCCATCATTGAAGGCCTCGGCGGGCGACGCGATCGCGCTCGCCAGCATGAACCGGAACGGACGGCCGGGTGCCAGTGTCACATGCCCCAGCGAACCGGCGCGGGCGCGCAGCGCCACCTCGCCGGGATCGGCAATGAGGAGGGCCGCCGCGCGAACCTCCGCGGGATCGCGGCCGCACGCCGCGGCGATTGCCGGGAGTAGCAATCCCTCCCGCAGGCCGACGCGCATGTCGGACGTCATGATCTTGATGAGATACGCCGCCTCCCGCGGGGAGGCGGCGCCCAGCAGGGCGGCGAGCGCCGCCGTCTTCACGCGGCGCGAGGCCGGGCCTCGCGCCGCGGCGACCGCCGTGAATTCGTGTTCCGCCCGGGCCAGGGTGAGCGGCGCCGTGAACAACCGGTTCGTCGGCGGGTAGCGCGCCAGCAGCTCCGCCGCGGTGTCGCCGAGGTCCCCGTGCGCGCGGTACGTTTGGTGGACGTCCGCGTCCGGCGCCCGGGTGAGGTCATGGAGGACCTCCATGATCGCGCTCCATCCCACGCCGAGACGGCGGCCGTCGCCCGGCGGGAACGGCCGCCCGGCGAGAAACGTACAGGCCCGGCGGAGATCTTCATCCGGCAGCGGCGCGAGGTACTCCGCGAGCCGGCTCACTTTGCGGCCGGTGGCGGCGGCCGCGCGTACCTCGTCCAGGACCGCGGCGAGATCCGCAAACGGCGTGTCGCCAGGAGCCGGACGAGCGTTCACTCGCGCGCCCATGCCGTCGCGCGTGTCCTTGAGCATGATCGATACCATCATAGCGGGAAAGACGTGACGAGGTCCGGCGACCGCGGTGACGAACGGAAACGGCCCCGAACGCCGGCGCTCATCGGCCCGCTATTGTCGCGAACGTGGCCCGCCGGCGCGGGTGCGGCGACGCCGGCGGGCGCGGCGGCGCGGTGACGCCGGAAGGGGAAAACGGCTTCGATCACGGAGTAAGCGGGTCCGGCGGTAGGGGAGGCACGGTGGACAGGTTCTTCTTTGGCGCGGCCCTCGGCGGGCGGCTTCGGCTGCGTGACATTCAGGACTGGGGTTACTGGAACCCCAAGGGTCTCGTCTATTGGGATGAGAGCCACATCGACAGCGTGCCGCGCCTGGCGCTCATCGGCCGGAAGATCTGGTCCGCGCCGGAGTTGGACGACGCGATCGCGGCGTCCCTTGATCTGCCGGGCATCCAGGCGCTGTGGATCCACGAAAGCCTGGTCCCCGACGTGCGGCAGCGCTGGAAAGCCGCGCGCAGAGCCGTGAGGAATCGCCTCGAGGCGCGCGCGTCCGTGGCCGTTGCGGTCGTCGCCGTCGCCGGCTGCCTGACGGGCCTGATCGCCGTGGCGCAGGCCCCGAGCAAGAACGCGCCGGTCGAGGCGCGCCATCACGAGCCCGCGCGGATTTTGACGCTGCGGGGAGCGACCGTCGAATCTCCGTCCCCACGTGCCGGGACGGGCGAGGCCGTCCAACCCAATTCGCCTGTCCGCTTGGCGGCGCCCCGGCATCAGCAGGCGGCCGGCCCGCGGCCGAGAGCGGCCTACGCGGTGACCGTCGGAACGTTCGCCAGCCCGGCGCATGCCGATCGGATGAGGCACCTTGTCCAACGCAAGGGCTACATCGTCCAGATCGTGCCCCGCGGGACGCTGTCCCAAGTCGTGACCCGGTCCTATCCCAGCCGGGCGCAGGCCGAGCGTGTGGCACGTGGACTCGCAGGCGCCGGCCTGCCCGCGCGGCTCACGTCCTGGTTCAGCTTGTGATCCGGCCGAACCTCGCCCAGGCGTGGCAGGTGAACCGCGGCACGATCGGGGGAATAACGGTCGTGGTCGGGTAAACGGGGGTAATTGTGGCGAGATTTTTCTTCGGCGCCGCGGTGTGGGGACGTCTGCGGCTTCGCGACATTCCGGATTGGGGCCGCTTAGGTACCCACCATATAGTCTTTTGGGACGAAACATACATTGATGGAGTGTCGCGGCTCGCTCTGGCGGGCGAGAAAGTCCGCTCGATGGCGGAATTGGACGAGGCGATCGCGTCCTCGTTCGACATGCCCGGGATCCGGCCGCTGTGGATTCATGAGGATCTGCTGCCCGAGCTTGAGCGCCGTTGGGACCAGCCTCGAAAGACGGTGAAGAACCGCTGGAAGGTACGGGGGCCCGCGGTCATCGCGGCCGCCACGGCGGCCGCGCTGGTGACCGGTCTTATGGCGTCCGGTGAAGTGAGGCCGAGCCACGGGCCGCTCTTGCGCGCGGAACGCGGCCCGGCGCAGATCTCGTCATTCCCTTCGACCGCGGCGGTACATCGTGTGCCCGCGGCGCCGGTGGTCATGCGGCCCCGCGCCGCACAGTCCGTCCCGCGGCATGCACGCCACCGGATGCGCGCGGCACGACGGCCGGCGTACGCGGTCAGTATCGGGACGTTTGCCACAACCGCGCGCGCGGATCGGGTGATGCATCTCGTCCGCAGCAAAGGATACATTGCCGTTGTCGTGCCCCGCGGTGCAGCATCCCAGGTCACGACGCGGCCGTACCGGACGCGCGCGCAGGCGGAGCGCATCGTGCGCGGCCTGGAGGCCGCCGGCCTGCACGCGAGTCTGACGGCGTGGGGCGCATTATGAGTGGTGGCGGCATCGCCTCGTATCGAGCCTCGTATTGACACGGCACCGCCAACAGCGCGGCCGGCCCTCCGGGAGTTGCTCAACGCGTATTTGCTGGAACTTGCGGCGATCGCGGGCGTGCCGGCGGTCCGGGATCCGGCGGGCCATGTAGCGTACCGATTTTTCGACACGCGTACGCGCTCGCGTCCCCGGTCCGGCTCGAGGTCGACATCGTGACGCCGGATCTCGCCGATCTCGCGGGCCTGCTGCCCGGCGTCACACGGGCGGGTCCGCGCACGGTGGTGTATGAAGGCCCCGATATGCTCGACGTGTACAAAGCGTGGCGCGCCATGCTCAACGTCATGATGACGAGGTCTCCGGTCTGATGCCGAAACTGGCGGCGAACCTCAGCATGATGTTCCAGGAAGTGGGCTTCCTCGACCGCTTCGACGCGGCGGCCGCGGCGGGATTCAAAGGCGTCGAGTATCTCTTCCCGTACGAATTTCCGGCCGCGGAGATCGCCGCGCGGTTGCGGCGCCACGGCCTGACGCAGGCGCTCTTCAACCTGCCGCCCGGCGATTGGGCGAACGGCGAGCGGGGGACGGCCGCGCTGCCGGGCCGCGAAGACGAGTTCATGGTCGGCCTCGAGCGTGCGCTCGAGTACGCGGAGGCGACCGGGTGCACGCGGCTGCATCCGATGGCCGGTATCTGGCACGGCGGGCGCGGGGACGCCGAGGCCGTCTACGTCTCGAACATCCGCCGCGCGGCCGACCGCGTCGCGTCCCGCGGCATCGCGGTGCTGATTGAACCGATCAATACGCGCGATATGCCCGGGTACTTTCTGAACACGACGGGACAGGCGCTGGCGATCATGAAGGCGGTGGGGCGCGCCAACGTCAAGATCCAGCTCGACCTCTACCACTGCCAAATCATGGAAGGCGATCTCGCCGCGCGCGCGCGCGCGCTTGTCCGGGACTATGCCCACGTGCAGATCGCGGCGGTCCCCGACCGGCACGAGCCGGACCACGGTGAAGTGAACTATCCGTATCTTCTCGAGTTGTTGGACGAAGTCGGCTACGGCGGGTGGGTGGGGTGCGAGTACCGGCCGGCCGCGGACACGCGCGCGGGCCTCGGCTGGGCGCGGCGCTGGGGCGTCGAGGCGACGGATCGTCCCGCCGGCGGCCGCCGCTAGCGTCGAGACGTCAGGGAGGCATGCGCCGCATCGGCGCATGCCTCCCGGTAGAACCGCGGGTCGCCCGAGCTCGGGACGACGCTAGACCGCGCGCCGCTCCCTGCGACGACCGACGACTTTGAACTGCGTGATCCGGCCGTTCCGGGCACCCCGGACGGGTTCGATCGACACCGTTTCCAGCCAGAGCAGTGCGCCGGTCCAGAAGAACCAGATCGTGATGAGGCCGGACGCGATCAAGTACAGCACATCGCCGGCGATGAAGGCGGAGATGATGAGCGGCGTTCCCGCCACCACGCTCACGTAGCCGGCGTGCGTGTAGCTGTCGTTCTTCAGCATCATCGCCCCGTAGATCAGGGCGCTGAGCCCGAGCGCGACGGCGCCGAGCGCGAGGAACGCATGAGCCATGCTGTTGACCGCGTAGAACGCGACGCCGGCCGTCAGTTTGGCGGCGCCGTAGATCGCGGTCAGGTACGCGGCCGATGTCAGCCGGATAAACGCGCCGATCGCCAGCCCGAGCGCTCCGACGAGGCCCATTGCCAGGCCGATCTTCGCCTGGCCGTCCGACTCCGCGCGGAACCGGTCGGCGAGGGCGAGCATCAGAATCGCGGCCGCGAGCGCGGCCAGGACGCCGCCCAGGACGTCGGTGGTCCAAAACAGGACCGTATGCTTGGCGATGAACGGCAGGTACTTGTTCGGATCATTCTGGCCTCGTAGGGTGATGCCGGCCGCCGGGAAGGCAACGGTCAGGCCGATCGTGAGCCATGCCGTCGCGAGACCCGAGACGATCCCGGCCAAGCCACCCAGCCGACGCAAATTATCCATTGATCTCACCTCTCTATGAGAAAGGAGCCATCCTGGCGCACTACGGGCACTCCCCGCAATCCGGTATCATGCCGAAGACCGGCGTAGCGTAGACCTTGGCTGGGGGCGCGCCGGTAAGTTAGACCGCGGGCCGGCCGAACTCTCGGGGAGGGCGGCTGCGGCGAACTTCCCGCCGGCCGCGGCAAAGATTGGGTCGAACCTCGGACAAGTCGCCGAGCGGGGAGGGAGCTACCGGCCGACCAGCGCGCCGCGTTCCGGGAGGCCCAACAGCGACCGGGCGGCGGGCTCCTTGAGCACGCGCAGGAAGCACTCCACGCAGCGCGGATCGAAATGGGCGCCCGCGCACCGCTCGAGCTCGGCCAGCGCGTAGTCCTCCGGATGCGCGTCCCGCCAGGGCCGCGCGTGCGTCATAGCGTCGAACGCGTCGGCCACGGCCACGATGCGGGCGGGAAGGACGATCGCCTCCCCCGCCAGGGCCCGCGGATACCCGCGGCCGTCCCAGCGCTCGTGATGGCTGAGTGCGATCGCCTCGGCCGTGAGGAGCAGCGAGTGCTGCGCCCCCGCCGCGATCTTGGCTCCGATCGTGGTGTGGGTCTTCACGACGTCCCATTCCTGCGGCGACAGGCGGTCCTTCTTCAAGAGAATCCGGTCCGGGATCGCGATCTTGCCGACGTCGTGGAGCGGTGCCGCCTGGCGGAGCAGCATCACCTCCGCCTGCGGCAGGCCCAGCGCCCGGGCGAGTAGCGCGGAGCCCTGCCCGACGCGCCGGGTATGGCCCCCGATCCCGTCCTCCCGGTACTCGAGGGCGAGCGCCAGCCGCTCCACGGTTTCGAGGTGGGCGCCTTCCAGCGTCCGCGCGCGCGTCTGTAGACGGTTCTCGAGCTCATCGTATAGCGCGCGGATCTCGAGCAGATTGGCGATCGACGCCTGGACCTCGGCGGCCTCGAACGGCTTGGCCACCACATCCTTCGCCCCGGCAAGAAGGGCCCGGTGCTTGGCATCCGCGGCCGTGTCGGCGATCATCGCGACGATGGCGACACGCGCCTCCGCCGGGATCTGCCGCCGCAGCGTGCGCAGCAGATCAAAGCCGTCCATGTTGGGCGGCTGCAGGTCGAACAAAATCAGGTCGGGTTTGAAATCGGCGTACAGCGTGGCCGCGGCGTGGGGATCGGCCGTGCTGCGCAGGTCCGCCCGGAGCACGCTTCCGAGGATGCGCTCGAGGGCGCGGACGCCGGCTTCATCGCCGTCCACGATCAAGATCCGGGGGGTTTTTGCCGCGTTCACCGGAAGTCAGATGCCCAAGTGCCGCGCCCGGCAGCGTGAGGCCCCCGTGAGGCGCGGCGCACCCCGCGCCCGCGTCCGTTACGCCGCGCGTTCGGCAAATCCGAGCAGCGCCCGCGATTCGGGGTCGGTGATCAGGCGGATGAAGCACTCCACGCATCGGGGATCGAAGTGCGTGCCGGCGCACCGCTGCAGTTCCGCGAGCGCGTAGTCTTCCGGATATGCCTCGCGGTACGGCCGCCGGTGTGTCATGGCGTCGTACGCATCGGCGACGGCGACGATGCGGGCCGGGAGCGTGATGGATTCTCCGCTGAGGCCGCGGGGATACCCCAGCCCGTCCCAGCGCTCGTGATGGCTGAGCGCGATCGCCTCCGCCGTGAGCAGCAGCGAGTAGCGCGCGCCGGAGACGAGCTTGGCGCCGAGGGTCGTGTGCGTCTTCATGACGGCCCACTCGTCGGCGCTCAGCCGGTCGGGCTTCATGAGAACCCGGTCCGGAATGGCGATCTTGCCGACGTCATGAAGCGGCGCGGCCTGGCGGATCAGCATGACGTCCGTCTGCGGCAGCCCGAGCGTCCGGGCCAGCAGCGCGGACGCCTGTCCGACGCGCCGCGTGTGTCCCCCGGTGCCGTCTTCACGGTACTCCACGGCGAGCGCGAGACGCTCCACCGTCTCCAGGTGGGCCCCCTCGAGTTCCCGCGTGCGCGACCGGACCCGTTCTTCGAGATCAACGTGGAGCGCGCGCGTCTCCAGCAGGTTGTTGATGCGGAGCTGGACCTCCGTGGGATCGAACGGTTTCGTGAGAAAATCCTTGGCGCCGCTCGACAGGGCCTTCAGTTTGGCTTCGGGAGTGATATCGGCGGTGAGCACAAGGATGGGGACGTAGGAGTCCGCCGGGATGAGGGGTCGAAGCCCGTCGAGCACGCCGAAGCCGTCCAGGTGCGGCATCCGCAGATCGAGCAGGACCAAGTCGGGCTTGAATTCGGTAAACAGCGAGGTCACCGTACGGGAGTCGGTGGTGCTTCGAAGTTCCGCTTGAGTCGCCCGCCCGAGGATCCGCTCGAGGAGGCGCACGTTGGCCTCCTCGTCGTCCACGATCAGGATGCGGGGATTCTTGGCGCTATTGTCCGCTGGCACGGCGCACCTCCGAGGTGCCGATATACTGGTCGATGAGCGCGAGGAAGGGTTTGACATCGAGGGGTTTCGTAAGGTAGGCGCGCGCCCCCGCGGCGAGGAGCCGGGCCGGCTGGCCGGCGGTGGCGTCCGCGCTGATCATGATGACCGGGATGGCACGGGTCTCCGGCATTTCTCCGAGCCGGCGCAGCACTTCGTCTCCCCGAATGTCCGGAAGGTGGAGGTCGAGGAGAATGACTTCGGGCCGGTGGCGGCGGGCGAGGTCAAGGCCGAGGCGCCCCTGCATCGCCGGAACGAGGCGGACGTGCGGCCGCTGGACCAGCACGCGCTTGACCAGCTCGAAATTGGAGAGGTTGTCTTCAATGTACAAGACGGTGATCGAACAGTGCGCCGCGTCCGGTCCCGCCACGCCCGGTGTGCCGGTCGCACCGTCCGCGTCCAACTGCTCGATTGGACTCTGCGCGGCCGGCAAGTCGACAAAGAACACGCTGCCGCGGCCCGGCGCCGTGTCCACGCCCAGCATTCCCCCCATCGCCTCGGCGAGGCCTTTCGACAGCGCCAGCCCGAGCCCGGTTCCCTCGATATCCGTGTGCTCGCTTCCGAGCCGGTCGAACGGAGTGAACAGCCGCGCGACCTTGTCGGCGGGGATGCCGGGACCCGTATCCGCCACCGCGATTCTCACGCAGCCCCCGGGAACGTCGGTGCAGGAGAGGGTGACGGCCACGCCGCGGCCGCCGTACTTGATCGCGTTGCCCACGAGATTCAACAGGATCTGTTTGAGCCGTCCGCTGTCGGCCAGCACATACCGCTCGGACCCTCCACCCACACCGCCGGTCAGCGACGCCGCGGTCTCCGCCGCGACGGGCCGCATGAGGTCGAGCGTTTCCCGCATCACCGGCTCGAGGGCGACCGGTTCCAGCGAGATCCCAAGCCCGCCCGCCTCGATGCGCGCGATGTCGAGCACCTCGTTGATCAAGGTGAGCAGGTGGCGGCCGCCCCTGACGATGTACGCGATGCTCTCGCGCTGCTCCGCGCTGAGCGAGTCCATTTCCAAGACCTGCGCGAAGCCCAGGACCGCGTTGAGCGGGGTCCGCAGCTCATGGCTCATGCGCGAGAGGAAGTCGCTCTTGGCCTGGTTGGCCCGGTCGGCCTCCTCTTTGGCGCTGCGGAGGTCGGCGGTGCGTTCCGATACCCGCCGTTCCAGCTCCGCGGCGTGGCGCTGCAGGTCGGCGAGCAGTTGGGCGCGGCGTATCGCCGAGCCGGCGGTCTCCGCGATCGTTTCGAGCAGGCGGACATCGGACGCGGTGAACGGCCGGCCCTCCGGGACGCGGGGCCGGGCCACGACCAGGGTGCCGAGCGTATCCTCTTCGGACCGCACCGACACGAGCGCGAACGGTCCAAGCGTCTGATACGCCTCGGGCCGCATCCACGGCCGGGGCAGCACCTCCGTGGCGAAATCGCCGGTGACGAACGGGACGTTGCTGGCTACGACTTTGCCGGACCGGCTGCCCGCGGCGGGAAACGTGGACCCGGCCGCTTCGGTCGCGACCCCCTTGGTGGAGACGCGCGTGAACGTGCTGCGGTCCGCGCTGAGCAGCGCGAGTGAGCCGTGAACCGCCTCGAACACCGCCATGCTCCGGTCGACGAGGGTGTCGTACATCTCCTCGAGCGACCGCGCCTGCCGCAGTTCTTGGGCAATCTCATGCAGCGCTTCCAGATCGGCGGCCCGGCGGCGAACGGCTTCTTCGGCGTCCCTGCGGGCAGTGATATCCCAGAAATGGCTGACGATAGACTGCACGTCGGGGTTGGCGAGAAGATTCATCCCGACGGCTTCCATCCAGCGCCATGACCCGTCTTTGCGCCGGACGCGGAACTCGGCGGACGTTTGGCCGCCGGGCTCCCGCTGCAGTTTCGCGAAGAGCTCGCCGACATACACTGCATCGTCGGGGTGCAGCAGCGCGAGGGTCCGCTGTCCGATCATATCTTCGGGCGAATATCCGAGCACGCGGGTGACCGACGGACTGGCGTAGCTGATTGTGCCGTCCGGACGCGTGAGCACGGTCACGTCGGAGCTTTGTTCAATCAGGGCGCGAAACCGCCGTTCGTTTTGCTGCAGGGCCTCCTCCGCGTTCCGCCGTTCCGTCACGTCGCGGAAGTTGCCGACGATGGCGCGCACACTCGGGTCGTGAAGGAGGTTCGTGGCCACCCCCTCGACCCGGCGCCACGAACCGTCCCGGTGCCGGACCCGCAGCTCGCGGGCGGCGCGGGTGCCCGGCTCCGCGAGCAGGTGCTCATAGATGTCGGCCGTGCGGGGCTGGTCGTCGGGATGCGATTTGTAGATCTTCTGGCCGACCAGTTCTTCGGGCGCATACCCCAGCATGCGCTCGACGGCGGGGCTGGCGTAGACGATGGTGCGATCGGCATCGATCAGCGTGATGCCGTCGGAACTGTGCTCGATGAGGGCCCGGAACCGCCGCTCGCTGTGCCGCAGGGCCTCTTCCGCCTTCGCGGCCTCGGCCGCCCGGATCTCAAGAGACTCCGCCATTTCGTCGAAGGCCCCGGCGAGCATGCCGAGTTCGCCCCGCACGTACCGGGGTCCGGCGCGGGCGGAGAGATCACCCATGCTGAGGCGCGTCGTCGCGGTCAACAGCGCGTTGACTCCTCTGAGAATGAACCTGTCCGCGCCTGTCAGCGCGACCGCAAGAGCCGCCGTCGCGGTGAGGAGCAGGAGGATGAGTGTGCTGGCGAGCTCATGATTCGCGTCGGCGAACGCCACCGAGGTCGGAATGCCGAGTGCGAGATAGGCGCCGCCCGACTCGGGGGTGGGACCAAGGGGCGCGTACGCATAGACACGCAGGACACCGTCCTCGGCCTTTCCCACGACCGTGCCCTCGCTGAGGCCGCGCCCGACGGCACGGGCGAGCGGCGTGTCGGGCATGGTGCGCCCGGTCCATTTGTCCGGATCCGGGTAGCGGGTGAGGATGCCTCCGTGCTGGTCGACGACGACGAAGTCCGCGCCGCCGGCGAGGTGTGTGGACGCGGCAACCTGGGCGAACCAGTCCAAGTCGAGCGCGACGTACACGACGCCCTGAAGCTTTCCCGATCCGTCGAAGATCGGGTAGCCGAAATTCTGGCTCGCCTTGTGCGTGATCCGGCCGACTTGATAGTCGCCGGCGCTGAAGCCCTGGGCTGCCACGGCCCCCTTGAACCAGCCGCGATCCGCGACATTCACGGGGCCGCGCAGCGGGACGGCGCTGCAGTACACATCACCATTGGGAGTGGCCGCGCCCATGTTGGCGTAGTAGGGGGATTGCGCGATGAGATTGTTCGCGAGGGCATCGCAGCCCATCGCACTGCCGATCGCGGCCGTCGTGGCCAGCAGCGAAAGCAGCTCCCGGATCACGGTGACCTGTTCGTGCTCGCGGGTCGCGATGAGACGGACGACGTCAAGCGTCTGCTGCCGGACCTCGCTGGCGGCTTTGTGTTCCGCGGAGAAGCTCATATAGAGCCCCAGCCCCGCGGTAGGGACGACGGCGATCAGCACGAGGATGAGCAGCTGGAGCCGAAGCCCCGAAAATGGGAGGCGGATCGCGGCCTGCGCCGCGCGGGTGCGAGTATGCGCTGTCGCCGACTGTGCCACGGCCCCCTCGGAGGGTGCGCGAGATTTTCGCCTGCGAAACGCCAGAACTTAAACGAATAGTTTAGGCAAATTAGTCAGATGCCCAAAAAAAAGGCGGGCGAGACTCCAAACGGGGGCGGCCCGGGCGAGGCCGGGCCGCGACCTACCGGCGGGATTCGTAGGGGACGATATGCTCCCACTCCGAGGCGTCGGATCTCGCCACGACGGCGACGACGGGCTCCGTGTCGCTCAAGTTGCGCACCTCGTGCGGAATCCCCGGCTCGATGAAGATAAAATCGCCGGCTTCGTTATCGAGGCTCCGCGAGCAGCTGGGCCCGTACTCGTGACGGACCCGTCCCTGCAGGATATACAGCATGACCTCGAAGCCGACGTGGATATGCGCGTACGCGACGCCCCCCGGCGGGATCATCGCCACGTTCATGGACAGCTGTTTTGCGCCCACGTTGTTCGCGGACAGGCCGGTCTTGTACCGGATGTTGTTCCACGTCCGATGGACCTCACTCCCGCGCACCGTGAGGATCCCGTCCCCGCCATCCACACTGCCTCGAACATCCTCCGGTGAAGAAGCCATCCGTTTCCTCCTTGAGCGCACCGCCGTGAGTCCGTGTGATCCGGCCGCCGGCGGAAGGGCGCGGCGCCCCGCCGTGTAATTGTAGCGAATCGTCATCACATCCTGAGCTCGCCGAGCGGCGGGGCTCACACGGGAGGCGAAGCGTGCGACGAAACTATCTCATCATAACAATGTGCGCGGCGATGACGGCGGTCGGTGTTGCGGGCGGGCCGCAGGCCGGACGTGCCGCGGACATCGCGTGCGATTCCACCGGATGCATCTCAATCAGCACGCTCGCCAAGAATATCACCGCAACGCTGCACAACAACGTGGTCGGGTTCGTCGCCATCGTGGGCGGCCTGCCGGCGATTTTCCAAGGACAGGCGCGCACCGCCGCGGATCCACCCAAAACCGCGATGCTGCCCGATCTGCCGATCAACGTCGCGAGCGTGAGCAAGGTCCTGACGACCCTCGCCGTGCTGCAGTCGCTGGGCCGGCATCACCTGACGCTCGACACGAAGATCTCGCCCTATCTGTACAAGGACTGGAAGCGCGGCGCGAATATCGACACGATTACGTTCCGCATGCTGCTGAGCCACGCGGCGGGTTTTCGGGCCGGCTGCGGGGGCAGCAACACCACGTACGCGGTGCTGAAGGCCCAGATCGCCGCCGGCGTCAAGAAGAGCGATATGGCGGACCAGAACGGCAATCCGGTCCACAACTACAACAATTGCAACTTCGCGATCTTCCGCGAACTGCTGCCTCAGATGGAGGGCTTCCCGATCCCCGGGCCGACCGACACGTTCCGGGCCATCCAGAGCGCCGCCTTTTACCTCACCTATATGAACCAGCACGTGTTCAGGCCGGTGGGCGTGCCCAACCGCGCGTGCAAGGCGCCGAAGACCTCGAATGACATGCCGGAGTACCGTTTCCCGGCGGCGATGTCGTATCCGTATCCGGCAAAATCGGCCCACGGCGACGACTGGGGCGACTGGACACTCGCCTGCGGCGGCGGCGGCTGGGTGCTCAGCGCGGGCGACCTGTTCAACGTGATCAAGGATCTCGCCGGCGGCAACGCTCTGCTGACGAAAGCCGAGAAGAAAGAACTGATGGCCCCGGCGCCCAACTGCATCGGGTGGGACTGCTCCGTGCGGCCGGACTGCCCCGACCCGAGCCTCTGCAAGAACGGCGGTCTCGACAACGGCGCGACGGTCCTTCACACGTACGCCGGGGTCCTGAAATGCAACGTGCCGGTGGTCGTCATCGTCAACTCCGTGCTGCCGGCACCGTATGAGACGAGCGGCGACATTATCGGCCTCGTTAATGACGCCCAGACAAAAGCCAAGGTGACCACGGCTTCGCCCAGACCCTGTCCGTAGGATCCGAGGCGGGCTGCGCCGGCGCCGGACACGGCGGCGCCGGCGCAGGATGGCACTCTGGGAACGGCGAACAGCCTTGCCGGCTGATGACCGCGCTTCCACAATGCGCGCCGTCTCACGCGGGCCGCTCGCGAGGCCCGGGCGTTAGCCGCATCATCGCCCCGTTTCCGAACGGCGCCGTGCACGGTCCGCATTCTCGGCGGCGGCATGAGACGCGGCCCGGCGGCGCCGGGCACAGCCAGATCTTCTGCGAAGCCGGCACCGGACGGCTGCCGACCATCGTTATCGCCGGATTTCTGCCGGACGCGACCGAATCGATCGAGTATCAGCGCGAACACCTCGCGCGCTACGGCGACGTGTACTACCTGAACTATCCGCGCGACCGGTTTTCCACGCGCCTGCTCTTCGCGGAGCTCTCGGCGCTCATCCGCCAGCTCAACGCGCGGGGGGAGCGGCCGGTACTCTTCAGTATCTGCTTCGGCTCCGGGCTCCTGGTCCAATACTTCCGCGAGGCGGCGCACGCGCCGCACCGCGGCATCGCCGGCCTCGTCATGGTGAGCCCGGTTCTCTGCGCCGCCGACATGGCGCGTCTCGACGGGGGCGGCGATGCGTCGGCCCCGCTGCGCGAGCGCGCCGCCCGCATGTTCTTCTTCCACGACTGCCACGACGACGTGGAGCGGGGGGTGGCCAAAGCGCGCCGCGCCTTCACCATCCTGTTTCGGCGGGAGCGGGTGACGCGGCTCCTCAACAACCGCAACACCACCATCATGGCGCGCGTGCTGGCCGCGGTGGACGAAATCACGGTGGCCGGGTACTACGAGCGCGCGCTGGCGCTCAAGGCATTAACCTGGCCGGCGGCCGACGAACCGATCTTCCACGGTCCGGCCCTCGTGCTCTTCGCCGAGGACGAGGACGGGGTATTCGTGCCGAGCTCGCCGACCCTCGCGGCCCTGCGGCGCCCGTCGGTCGCCGCGAAACTCTTCCCCGGGGCGGCGGTCCACGAAGTGGCGTCGTCGGACGCCGGCGATCCGGTTGTGCACGGGTCCATTGCCGTGCATCACCACTACTTCAACCCGTTCATCATCGGCTGGTACGAACATCTTCTGACGGCGTGAGCCGGCCCCGGCTTGCGGGGCGGCGCCGTCACTCGTACCGAAGCGCTTCGACGGGCTCCACGCGGACCGCGCGCCCCGCCGGGTACAGGCTGCCGATCACGCCGAGAAGCAGCGTCACCGCGCAGACCTGAAGAAAGAGGCCGGGCCCGACTTGGGGTTCGACCAGGCCGCGCAGCATCGGAGAGGCGGCCAGCCACCGCAGGCCGCCGATCCCCAGCGCGATCCCCGCGGCGCTGCCCGCGAGCGAGAGCGCGAGGCCCTCGAGGACGACCATCGCCAGCACCCGGCTCGGGCTCCACCCCACCGCCGACAGCACGCCGAACTCACGGGTCCGTTCGGTCACGGACATGAGCAGCGTGTTGAGCACGGTAAGCAAACCGATCGTGAGCGCGATGAGTGAGATGCCCCACGCCATGGCGCGGATCAACCGCAGCACGTCGTTGCTGTCCGCGACGAACCGCGTCTCGGTAAACTCGAGATCCGGAAAGGCCGCGGCGAGGCGCGCCTGTACGGCCCGGATCTCGGGGACGTCGCCGGGCCGCGCCAGCCGGACATCGAGCACCGTCACCTGCCCCGCGCGGTTCAGGAGACGCTGCAGCGTGGCCAGCGGGAGAATCAACATGTTGTTGTTGATCACGCCGCTCGGACGGAAGACCGCGCTGACGGTGAACGGCGCGCCGAGCAGCGCGAGTGTGCCGCCCGGTTCGAGCCGCAGGGCGCCCGCGAGTCCCTCGCCCAGCACCGCCGCGTCCGTCTGCGCCGGAGCGGGGAGGCGGCCGCGGCTGAGCCGCAACGTCCGCCACAAGAAACTCCGCGCCGGCCAGCCGACGACGAGCACGGGCCGGCCGGACGGCAGCATAACCATGTCCGCGAGTTCTCCCGATGCGTCGCGCACGCCGTCGACGGCGGCGACGCGGGCGGCCAGCCGCTCGTCGATGGAGGCCGCCAAAATCTGCACGGTGCCCCGCGGGACCGCCGTGAGGTGCACATCCCGTTCGAGGAGGCTCGTCGTCCAGGCGTGCTCCATGCCGCGTGAGAACCCGGTCAGCACCACGAACCCCGCGACGGCGAACGCCACGCCGAGCGCCGTCAGGACCGAGCGCATCGGCCGGCGGCTGAGATTGCGGGCCGGAATGCTTACGAACCGCATCGGTCGGAGACGAGGCCTCCGTCGGCCAGTTCGATCACACGCCCGGCTCGTGCCGCGACGTCGCGGTTGTGCGTCGCGAGGACCAGCGTGGTCCCGTCCTGCCGGTGAACTTCCTCGAGGAGGTCCAGGACCACCGCGGCGGCCTTGGAATCGAGGTTGCCGGTCGGCTCGTCGGCGCCCACGAGCAGCGGCGCGTTGGCGAGGCTCCGGGCGATGGCCACGCGCTGGCGCTCACCGCCGGAGAGCTCGGCCGGCCGGTGCTCGAGGCGCCCGGCGAGTCCGACGCGGGTGAGCAGGTCTTCTGCCCGGCGCCGCCGCGCGCGCGCGCCGGCCACGACGCCGAACATCGGGATCTCCACGTTCTCGAGGGCCGTGAGCGTCGGGAACAAGTGGAAGGCCTGAAACACGAAGCCGACGTGCCGGGCGCGAATCCTGGTCCACTCCTCCGCCGACGCCGGCTCCGCGCCCCGAAACCACACGCGGCCCGTGGTCGGCCGGTCGAGGCCGCACAACACGTGGAGCAGCGTCGATTTCCCGCTACCGCTAGGCCCCGTCACCGCGACGAACTCGCCCGGGACGATCGCGAGCGTCACGTCGCGCAGGGCGGCGACGCGGCCGCCGTCGTAGAGCCGGCCGACCCGCTCTAATGCCACGACCGCCTCGCCCGTCGACCGGGAGCGAGGCGGCCGCTGGTCCAGCTCCGGGTGCCTCACGCGGCGCGATTTCGCGCCGTCCGCGCCGCCCTCCTGTGCTAGTGCACGATCATGTGCCCTGTCGCCCACAAGATCACGCCGATCAGGACGAGGGCTGCGATGAGCAGCATGAATTGTCCCCCCCTGGGGCACGGCTTCGTGTGCTCCCCAACCCTCTATGATGCCGGGGTGGCGCCGGGCCTAGACTTGCGCGCCCGTCACTGCGCCGCAGGATTTCCGGAAGAATGCCGCAAACGGCGCGCAGTTTGCCCGGTCCGCGATCACATCATCGAGCGGTCGCGGCGCGGCGCCCGGACGACGCGATCAGGGCCACAATGCGCGGCGGCGTGACCGGTCCCTCCGTCACCTCGACGCCGAACGGCGCGAGCGCGTCCTCCACCGCGTTGGCGAGCGCTGCCGGCGGGGCGATCGCGCCGCCTTCGCCCACGCCTTTCACGGCGAGCGGGTTGCGCGGCGACGGGTACTCGAGATGAATGATGTCGATCCGCGGCACATCCCGGGCCTTGGGCAGCGCATAGTCCATCAACGATCCCGACAGCAGCTGTCCCGCGCCGTCGTAGGCGATCGCCTCCAGGAGGCCGCCTCCGATGCCCTGCGCCACGCCCCCGTGAATCTGTCCGTCGACGATGAGCGGATTGACGACGCGGCCGCAGTCGTGCGCGACCACGTACCGCGCGATGGCGACCGTCCCGGTCTCAGGATCGACATCCACGACCGCCACGTGGACCGCGCTCGCAAACGTGACCGTGGGAACCGTTTCGTATCGCGACGCCTCGAAGACCGGGTCGGCCACGCGGGCGCCGTCGAGCGTTGGCAGGCTGGACCGGAAGAGCTGCGCGAAGGAGAGCCCGCGGTCCGGGGCGCCCCGCACGCCGACGCGACCATCCGCCACTTCGAGGTCGGCTTCGGCGGCCTCGAGCAGCGCCGCCGCGGCGCGCACGAGTTTGCGCCGCAGGTCGGCGGCCGCGCCGGCGACGGCATTGCCCGCGACGACGAGGCTGCGGCTGGCGAAGGTCCCGACGCCCGTCGCGACTTCACGGGTGTCGCCCCCGATGACGCTGACGTCCTCGATGGCGGTCCCGAGCGCGTCCGCGGCGATCTGCGCGAATGTCGTTTCGTGCCCTTGTCCCTGTGAGCACGCGCCGGTCGCCACCACCACCTTGCCCGAGGCATCCAGGCGCACCGCGGCGCTCTCGTACGGACCGATGCCCGTGCCCTCCACGTACGCGGCGATCCCGACGCCCCGGTACACGCCCCGAGCCCGCAGCGTCTCCTGTGTCCGCCGAACGGCCTCATAGCCGGCGGCGGCCAACGCGCGGTCGAGCGCGGTGGCAAAATCGCCGCTGTCGTAGACGCAGGGACGGCCGTCGCGGTACAGCAGGCCCGTGTCGTAGGGCATCTCGCCGGCGCCGATCGTGTTGCGGCGGCGCAATTCCGCGGGATCCATCCGGAGGCGGCGCGCGAGGGCGTCCAGCATGCGCTCCATTACAAAGACGGCTTCCGGACGGCCGGCGCCCCGATAGGGCGCATGGGGCGTCTTGTTCGTGACGACCGATCTGGCCTCGAGAATCGCGTGCGGGACGCGGTACGGGCCGAGCATGTGGGCGACGGTGTTGTAGGGCTGGACAATCCCCCACGGATTGTAGGCGCCCTGGTCCAGCGTGAGCAGGTCGCGGAACGCGAGGATGGTACCGTCCGCCGCGGCGGCGATCTCGGCCTCGTGCATCTGCTCGCGCGAGTGCGTGGCGCTCTCGAGATGCTCGCGGCGTGACTCGATCCATTTCACGGGACGGCCGAGCCGGACGGCGGCCGCGGGGATCAGCACGTCCTCGGGATACACGGAACACTTGGTGCCGAATCCGCCGCCGACATCCGGCGCCAGCACGCGTACCTTGTGGGCCGGCAGGCCGAGCAGTTCGGCCAGCGCGCGCTGAAGGAGGTGCGGCACCTGGGTCGAGGCCCACACCGTAAGGCCGCCGTTGCGCCGGTCCGGGACCGCCAGCACGCCCCGGGGTTCGAGCGGCATGCCGGCGGAGCGGGGGACGCGGAGCGTCGCGCGCACGCGCACCGGGGCCTCGGCGAGAATCCGTTCGGGATCGCCCACGCGCACCGCGAAACTCACCGCCACGTTGTCGTCCCACTCCGGGTGGATGAGGGGCGCGTCTGCCTCGAGCGCGCGTTCCACGTCCGCGACGGCGGGCAGCGGATCGTAGCTGCTGACGGTCAGCGCGAGCGCGTCCTGCGCGGCTGCGGGCGTCTCCGCAACGACCAGGGCCACCGGCTCGCCGGCGTACCGCACGCGCCCGGCGGCGAGCGGGTACTGCGTGGCGGTTCGCATGTGGAACTGCACCCGCGCCGACAGCGCGGCCGGCGGGAGCCCGGCCGACGGCAGGGGCGCGAGCACGGCCGCGAGGTCGGCGAACGCCAGCGCCGCGACCACGCCGGGATGGCGGCGGGCCCGCTCGAGATCCACCCGCACGAGCCGCGCGTGCGCATGAGTGCTGCGAACGACCGCCGCGTGGAGCGCGCCGGCGACCGGAATATCGTCCACGAACTGGCCGAGGCCGGTGAGGAGGCGCGGGTCCTCGCGCCTCTTGACCACGGCGCCGACATATCTACCGCTCATCGTGACCGCGCCCGGGGGTCACGGCGCCGGCCGAAGCCCGCCCTACGCAAAATTCGGGGCCACGTGCCGGGCGAGCAGATCGACCTGGACCGGGTCGTCCGTCACCGGCCCGAGCACCAGGTACGTCATGCCCGCGGCCGCGAGGTCGGCGATCCGCGCGTTGATGCGGTCGATGCTGCCGATCATGTAGCACTGCTGTAAATGGTCGTACGAGCGATGCGCGCCCATGACGCGCAGGAAGGGCTCGCGCGACGCCTCGACGGCGGCGGCGTGCCCCGCGTGCTCGACGAGATGCACGAAGTTGCAGTGCCCGAACGTCACCGAGGAGGGGTCCTTGCCCAGCGTGCGGGCGTGCCCGCGCACCTGGTCCCAATCGCGCTTCACCCATGCCTGCGTGCCGGAGCAGCGGGAGAGCCAGTTGCCGGCCTTTACGATGCGGGTCAGCACCGCCTTGGACATGAACGGCAGGTCGTGCTCGTGTGGATCCGGCACGCGCGAGCCCCCGGAGACCCAGATCTCCGGCAGCGCCGGCGGCCGCGGGTCGATCGTAACGTCCTCGAATTGGTAGTGCCGTCCGCGGTACGAGACGTGCGGCCGGCTCAACAGCAGCGTGAGCGCCTCGAGGATCTCATCGGTGCGCCGGCCGCGTTCTTCGATGCCCGATCCCGTCGCCGCGAACTCCTGCGCGTACCAGCCCGGACCGACGCCGAGGACGAAGCGTCCGCCGGAGAGGTGGCAGAGCGTCGACACTTCCTTGGCCAGCATCACGGGATGGCGCACCGGGAGCACCAGGATGCCGGTGGCGAGGCGCACGCGCGCCGTCAACGCCGCCGCGTAGGCGAGGGCCGTGAGGGGTTCCAGCCAGGCGATGCCGTAGAGCCCGGGCGCGGTCAGAAGATGGTCGATCACCCAGACGTCGAACCCGTGCTGCTCGCATTTTTGGATACACGCGGTGAGCCGCTCGAGACGTTCCGGGCCGGCGTCGGGCCACGCGTACGTCGGTACCCAGACCCCGAATCTCAGTCTCGCCATCGAGCGGTCTCCCTTCGTCCCCCGGACCGGCGTGGGACGCTGGAGTCGCTTCTGCGCGGGACGTCGCGGAAGCCTCCCCCGGTGGCAGTGAGGGCGATCGACGGGGCCGGCACGCCGCCGGCGAACGAGGATCCGAATAGCGCGGCTGTCCGCTTACGGCGCCATCTCCCCGCCACGGCCTTCCGGATGACCGCCGGCCTGATCGGACACACCCTCGAAATCGGCAAGCGCGGCGTCGGCGCTGGGATGGATCCGAATGTACGACTCCAGGCTCGTAAAGGCCAGGACGCGACGCACGAGCCCGCGCTGCGGCACCACGAGACGCAGTTGCTGCCGGTTCTGTTCGAGCCGGCGGCCCATCTGGAACAAGAGCCGCACGCCGGCGCTGTCGATATACCGGACCCCGCTGAGATCCAGCACGAGGCCGAGCGCCGCGTTCGACACGATTGACGCGAGTTGTTCTTGAATCCTTGGGCCCGCGACCAGATCCACATCGCCGCTGAGTTGCACGAGGACCACCTTACCGGCGGCGGTGTGGTGCGTCTGGGGAGAGGAAATCATGGGGTCCGTCTTCTGCCCTTTTCCCCAATTTGGCCGTCCCGCCCGGTTGGGGAGCAGTTCCGCCCGGACGGATCCGGCCCGCCGAAAGGGAACCCTCGCGCGGGCGAGAAGCGGCGTACATGCGCAAAGCCAAGGCCGTGGCCGGCATCATCATGCTCGCGGCAGGCGGCGTGTGGTGTCTTCAAGGTGTGCGCGTGCTGCCGGGAAGTTTCATGACCGGCTCACCATTCTGGGCCGTGACCGGCGCCGCGGTGGGCCTGGCCGGCGTGGCGGTGTTTCTCGACGCGGCCCGCCGGCCGGCGCATTAGTCCGCAACCACTCGTTCGTCGGGCGGCGGGGGAGCGGCGATGGGGCTGACGCGTGACGTAGCGGAGTGGGTCGCGGGGGCGTCGATCGACGACGCCGGAGACCGGGTGGTCGAGGCCGCCCGGTCGGCGATCATCGACACCGTTGCGGTTATCCTGGCCGGGGCCGGAGAGCCGGTCACCCGCATCGTCGCGGAGACCGTTGCGGAGGACGGCGCGTCGGGGGTCGCGGACCGGCTCGGGGCGCGGCTCCGCACGTCGATGGAAGGCGCCGCGTTCATCAACGGTGTCAGCGGACACGCCCTCGACTACGACGACGTGAACCGGTCCGTGATCGGGCACCCGAGCGTCGCCGTGTTTCCCGCGGCGCTCGCGGCGGCCCAGGGCGTCCGCGCGTCCGGCCGGCGGCTTGCCGAAGCCTACACGGCCGGCGTGGAAGTGATGACGAAGTTGGGCCGCGCGATGGGATCGGCCCACTACCGGACCGGCTGGCACGCCACCTCGACGCTGGGCGCGCTTGGGGCCGCGGCGGCCGCCGGTAAGATCTTCCGGTTGGAACCCGGCGCGCTGCAGCACGCGCTGGCGATCGCGGCGTCCACCGCGGCGGGCAGCCGCCAGAACTTCGGTACCATGACGAAACCCTTTCATCCAGGCCACGCCGCCCGCTGCGGCGTGCTCGCGGCGCGCCTGGCGCAGAAGGGGATGACCGGCGACACGGCGATTCTCGAAGCGCCGCTCGGCTACTTCGCGATGTTCTCCTACGGCGAAGCGCGGATCGACGGGGTGGGAGCGTCGCTCGGCCGTCCGTACGACGTGGTCTCGCCGGGCATGAACGTCAAGCGCTACCCGTGCTGCTACGCGACCCATCGGGCGGCCGATGCGGTGCTCGACCTGGTGCGCGAGCACGAACTCCGCGCGCCGGAGGTCGAGTCGGCGGAGGTAAGGGTGCCGCCGGGCGGGCTCGCCGCCGTCACGCGGGACCGGCCGCGGACCGGCTTGGAGGGCAAATTCAGTCTGCCATATGTCGTCGCCGCGGCGATGCTGGACGGCCGCCTAACCCTCGAGACGTTCACCGACGACATGGTCCGGCGGCCGGAAGCGCAGGCGCTGCTCGAGCGCGTGCGCCCCGTCGAGGATCCCGCGATTCCGGTCGAGTTCAACGCGATCGAGGAAGGATATGTCGTCGTGCGCGTCCGCCGCCGCGGCGGCACCGTCCTCGAGCGGAAGGTCGACTACCCGCGGGGGGCGCCGCAGAACCCGTTGAGCCGCGGCGAACTCCACGACAAGTTCCGCGACTGCGCCCGCGGCGTGCTCCCGCGCGAGCAGAGCGAGCGGGCACTCGCGCTGCTCGGCGCCATCGAACAACTCGCGCACCTGGACGATCTCGTGGAGGCGCTGATCCCCGCGTAACCGGGCGGAGACGATACGGAGGTGTCGGGACCGGTGCAGGGCGCCGTAGGCACACGCCGCGGCCCGCGGTTGTGGCTGAGAACGTTTGCGGGTTTCTACCCCCCGCACGCGCAGGCGCGCGAGACGCTCGATCCCGTGGCCGGGTTCCTGTATTCGGCCCGCAGCGTCATTCTCGTCATCTCCGCGCAGGCGGCGATCATCGCGGGCCTGCTGGCGGCCGGCGACGGCGCGTTCGAACCGGTCCCCTTCGTGCTCGTCTTCTTCGGCTTCGTCATCGCGCACGCCATCAGCAATCTCAGCAACGACTACTTCGGTTACCGGCGCGGCCACGATACCCCGGACTCCCCGCGCATGCGCTACACCATCCATCCCATCGCAAGCGGCGTCCTGCGGGCGAGCAGCCTGCTGACCGGCCTCGCGATTCTCGCCGCGGCCGGCACGATGATCGTCGCCTACTTTTGGGCCGTCCGCGGCCCGCTCGCCCTCGGATTTGCGCTGGCGGGGCTCCTGCTGCTCTACCTGTACGACGCGGCGCCGACGCCGCTGAAGAGCATCGGCCTGGGCGAGCTTGCCGCGTTTCTCGTCTGGGGGCCGCTCATGGTCGGCGGCGGCTACTTCGTCATCAGCGGCCGGCTGTCGGGGGCGGCGTTTCTGGCGTCGGTTCCGTACGGGCTGGGCGTGATGTCCATCCTCGTCGGCAAGCACATCGATCAGGCGGAGTTCGACCGGACCCACAGCCAGCGGACGCTGCCCGTGGTGCTGGGTGACAGCCGCGCGCGGCGCCTTAATCGCGCGGTCATCGCGGCGATGTACGCGGTGGTCGCGGTGCTCATCGCGGCGCGCCTGATCACGCCGTTCGCCGCGCTCGTCGCCGTCGCGCTGCCGAGGGCGGGCCGGGCGCTCGCGGTGACGAGCCGTCCGAAGCCGGAAGCCGCGCCGGCGGGATACGTGGGATGGCCTCTGTGGTACCACCGCGTGGCGCTGGCACACAACCGCCTGTTCGGCTGGCTGTACATCGCCGGGCTTGCGCTCGGCGCCGTCGTCCGCGCCGTGCGGCCGGGCTGACGGAGCCCGGCGTCCCGCCGGCACTCCCGCGCCGGCGCCGGCCGTCAGCGCGCCAGTTCCACGACGCGGGCGGTCCCTTCGGGGGGCAGCGGCCCGCGCGCCGTCCACCGCAGCGCGTCTTCCAATTGCGTCCGGTCCGAATACCCGACGAGGATCGTGGAGATGCCGAGCGTGGCGAGCGCAAAACGCAGCGCGAGTTCCAGCGGGCACTGGCACGCCAGTTCCGCGGCGAGCGCCCGCATCGCCGCGGCCCGCTCGAGGTCGTGCCGGTAGGCCGCGCCGTCGGCGAGGAGCGGACCGGGATCCCCGGCGTTCGCGTGGCGCGTCGGCTGGGCGGCCAGCGCGCCGGCCGCCATGACCCGGATGTTGATGACGCCCATGCCCGCCGCCTCGGCGATCCCGATCAGCCCTTCGAAGTCCTGCTCGCCCCCGCGCGCCCGCGGAAAGCCGGCGCTCGGGTTCACCGCATTGAAGTAGACCTGCGCCGTGGCGAACGTGCCGGTCCGCACGGCCGCGTGAACCGCCGGGGTCCGGCCGAGGCCGGTGATGCCGATGTGCCGCACGAGGCCGCGCGAGACAAGGCGCTGCATTCCCTCCGCGACGGATCCGGTGACGATCGCGAGCGGGATGGCGGCGCTGCTTCCCGTCGCGGCGTCCCCCGCGCCGCCGTGGCCGTCGGCGGCGATCGGGTTGTGCAGTTGCAGGAGGTCGACGGACTCGCGTTCGAGCCGCCGGAGGCTTCCTTCACAGGAGCGCCGGATCGCGGCGGCCGGATCGTGGAGGTCGGCCGGCTGCAGCCGCACCTTCGTCCCGACGACCACGTGCCGCCAGGCGCCGAGATCCCGGAGGACCCGGCCGAGGTTCTCCTCGGAGCGTCCGTCCCCGTAACTCGGCGCCGTGTCGAAATAGGTGATGCCCGCCTCGAGGGCGCGGGCGACCGCCGCGGTTTGCTCCGCGGGATCGCCGCGCACCATCAGGCCGCCGACCGCCCCGCAGCCGAAGCCCACCGCGGAGACGGACACCCCGGTCTTGCCGAGGGGCCGCTGTTCCACCGGCGCTATCTCCGGCGGGCCGCGCGCCGTTTCCTGTCAGCCGCCGGCGATCGCCCCGACGATCAAAAAAGGCTCGGTTCCCTCCGCGACGGCGTCCGGCAGCGGCGCATCGGGAGATTCGTGCGACAGATCCCGCGCGCAGGCAAAGAACCGAACCAGCGCGCGGCGGCGGTGCGTGACGTGATCGCGGATGGCGCCGCGCAGGGCCGGATATCGCGCCTCGAGCGCGTCGAGGACCGCACGCTGCGTCACCGGGCTTTCGACGTCGAGCGCGACTTCGCGCCCGGTCCCGGCGAGCGTCCGCAGATGCGCAGGCAGCACGATCCGGATACGCCGGAGCCCCCGCGCCGCCGCCGCGGAGCCCGCCCGCGGCTCGCCGGCGCCGGGCGCCGTTCGCTCTCGCGGCGGAATCATGCCAGTGTCTGCACTTCCACCGACAGCACGGCGGGAAGATCCCGCACGATGGGCTTCCACGTGTCGCCGGCGTCGGCGGAGGCATAGACCTGGCCGCCCGTGGTGCCGAAATAGATGCCGCAGGCCTCGAGGCCGTCGACCGCCATCGCGTCCCGCAGCACGTTCACGTAACAATCCCTCTGCGGCAGCCCCTCGGTCAGCGCCTCCCACTCGTTGCCGCCGGTCCGGCTGCGGTACACGCGCAGCCTGCCCTCGGGCGGGTAGTGTTCAGAGTCGCTCTTGATCGGGATGACAAACACCGTCTGCGGCTCGTGCGCGTGCATGTCGATCACGAACCCGAAGTCCGTGGGCAGGTTCCCGCTGACTTCGTGCCAGGAATCCGCGGCATCGTCGCTGCGCATGACGTCCCAGTGCTTCTGCATGAAGAGGGTCCGTGGACGCGACTGGTGCATCGCGATGTGGTGCACGCAGTGACCGACCTCGGCCGTCGGATCGGGAATGTACTCGGAGCGCAGGCCGCGGTTGGCCGGCCGCCAGGTCGCCGCCCCGTCGTCCGACCGGAACACGCCCGCCGCCGAGATGGCGATGAACATGCGCTTCGCGTCGCTGGGGTCCAGCACGATCGAGTGCAGACACAGCCCGCCCGCGCCGGGCGCCCAGTGCGGGCCCGACCCGTGGCCGCGGAGGCCCGGGAGCTCTTCCCACGTCTTCGCGCCGTCGGCGGACCGGAACAGGGCCGCGTCCTCGACGCCCGCGTAGACGGTGTCCGGGTCCGTGAGCGAGGGCTCGAGGTGCCACACCCGCTTGAACTCCCACGGGTGCGGCGTGCCGTCGTACCACTGATGGGTGCCGGGCACACCCGCGTAGGTGAATTGATTGCCGGCGGGCTCCCACGTCTTGCCGCCGTCGTTGGAGCGCTGAATCTGCTGGCCAAACCAGCCGCTCGTCTGCGACGCGTAGAGGCGGTTCGGGTCGGCGGGCGATCCTTTCAGATGATACAACTCCCATCCGGCGAAATGCGGACCGGTGATATCCCACCGGTCGCGCCGCCCGTCCGATGTCAGAATGAACGCGCCCTTCCGCGTGCCGACCAGTACACGTACACTGCTCATCGCTCACTCCTTCCCGCTGTCCGAGACTGTCGTCACGTGTATCTTACACGCGCGTGGCCGCCGCGGCGAGGCCTAGTCTTTGAATCCCCAGGACGAGACGCGGCGGGGCGTGATCTCAATGATGACGGAGTCCCGCTCGCCGAGCGCGGATTCCTTCGGGTACTGCGGGTACTTACGGTACAGGAGGTCGCGAAACTTTCGAAAGCGGGGCCCGCCCTCGATGACCGCCGCGGCCCCTTGGATGAGCACGCCCTTGAGCAGGCTCCAGTCCTCGGCGTAGAGATCGACGCTGAGCGCGAGATTCGGATTGGCCCGCAGATGGCGCAGTTTCAGACTGTCGCGGCCCGTGCCGAAGTACACACGGCCGCCGGCGGCCGCGTGGCAGACCGGAACGACGTGCGGGCGGCCGTCCCGGCCCACCGTAGCCACGCGCGAGATCCGTTCCATCGCGACGACCTTGGCGACTTCCTTGCGCATCCGCACGGCGGCTCACCTCCTGGAGGTCCCACCGCCGGCGGGCTACCGGTGAAGCAGTACGGGTGGTGCAGTATCCTCGCGCACCGCGGCAGGGGGGACGGTGTCCCCCGCGGTGTTTCCCGCCGGGCGCGTCGGGTGCCTTTTGCGAGCGAAGGCTACATCTTGGCCATAGAGCTCAACTGCGTCCGAATGATGTGCGCGGCTGCCTTCGCCTGGGCGAGATTGCCCATGGTGAGGGCCTGGTCCGCCATGTGCGCGAGCCACCACGCCACCTGATACTCCTGGTCTTCCCCCATCGACGCCTTGATGTCGGGGAGGATGCCCTTGCCCTGGCCCTGGCACGGATTGCCGGCGGCCTGGTCGAACATCTTGCCGCCGGGCCCCACCAGGCAGTTCAACACATGGTGCAGGTGCAGTGAGACTTCCTTCATTGAATCGTATTTCTCGGCGAAGCCGGCGTGGGTCATCGCCGTTTTGATTTCCTCGCCGGTCCCCATCATTGCCGCGGGCGACGGCTGCGCGTCCAGGGTTGCGAGGGCTGCGAGGACGATGCCGAACATGAACCACCGAGCAGTCCGCATGGGTTCCCCTCCGTGAATCGGCCTGTACTGTTGCGACGTTACGCCGGTTTTGTAAAGTTTGGATAAAGATCGGGCGCCTGGGAGGCGATTGGGGTGAGAATCACCGAGGTCAAGGTCTTCATGATGGGGTCGGCCTGGCGCAATTTCGTCTTTGCCCGCGTGCGCACCGACGATGGCCTCGAAGGCATCGGCGAAGCGAGGCCGGTCAACCGCGAAGACGCGGTGGCCGCGTACCTCCAGGCGATCGCGCACCGCTACGTGCTGGGCAGCGACCCGTTCAATATCGAGGACCTCATCATGCGCATTACGCGCGACGACTACGAAGTGCCGGGCGCCACCGAGATGACGGCCATCGCCGTCGTGGAAATGGCCTGCTGGGACATCATAGGCAAGTCGCTCGGCCAGCCCGTATACCGGCTGCTTGGCGGCGCCTGCCGTACCCGCATCAAGGCCTACGCGAACGGGTGGTACCAGGTGGCGCGCACGCCCGACGAGTTTGCGCAGGCCGCCCGGCGCGCCGTGGCACGGGGATACCGGGCCATGAAGTTCGATCCGTTCGGCGCCGGCGCCGGTGAACTGACCGTCGCGGAGTACCGGCGCTCCGTGGGACTGGTGGAGGCGGTACGGGACGCCGTGGGTCCCGAGGTCGAGCTGTTTATCGAAATGCACGGCCGGTTTACCGCCTCTCAGGCGATCGCGCTGGCCCGTGACCTCGAGCGCGCGGCACCGGGCTGGATCGAGGAGCCGGTCCCTCCCGACCAGCCCGCGGCCTTGGCCAAAGTGGCCGCGCACACCGCCCTGCCGATCGCGACGGGCGAGCGGCTCCACACCCGGGCGGCGTTCCGGGACCTGTTCGCCCTCGGCGCCGCGGACATCGCGCAGCCGGATCTCACACACTGCGGCGGCCTGCTTGAAACGAAGAAGATCGCGGCGATGGCGGAGACGAACGGGCTGCTGCTGGCGCCGCACAACGTCGGCGCGTCCGTGAGCACGGCCGCCGCGCTGCACCTCGCCGCGTGCACGCCGAATTTCAAAATTCAGGAATACTTCAACGATTTCGACGAAGCGTATGTGACGGAGGCCGCCCCCGGGCTGCCGCCCGTTGTGGACGGCTACTTCGCACTGCCCGCAGGGGCGGGGCTCGGCGTGACGTTCAACGAGGAGGCCGTCCTCGCACGCCCGTACCGCCGCCAGCATTTCAACCTGTTTTCCGAAGACTGGCAGCGCCGTCAGGCCAAGCCCGTTCCCTGAGGCCCGGGGTTCTGCGAGGACGCCCGGGTTCTGTCCGGGACCCCTTGCCTCCGTGGAGGCCGGCCCGGCCGTGGAGGGTGGCCCGGCCCGCGGGCGAAATTGCGTCTGTAAAACCCTCGGGAGGATATGCGGAGTGACGACACCGGTGAAGGCAGGGCTGATCGGGTGCGGGAGCATCGCGCGCTCCGCCCACCTGCCGGCGCTGCGTACCCTCAGGGACCGCGTCACGCTCGTCGCCGCGGCCGACCTGAACGTGGACGCCGCCCGGGCCGCCGCGGGGCCGTGGGGCGCGGAAGCGTACACCGACGGGCGAGAGGTCGTCGCGCGGCCGGATGTCGAGATCGTCGTGATCGCGACGCCCGAGGCCGCGCATCGGGAATGGACCGAGGCCGCCGCGGCGGCCGGGAAGCACGTCTTCTGCGAGAAGCCGATGGCCTCGTCGCTGGACGACGCCGACGCGATGATCGCCGCGTGCCGCGGGGCGGGCGTGCAGTTGATGATCGGGCACAGCCGCCGGTTCACCCGCCGCTATATGGAAATCTGGCGGGCGATCGACCGCGGCGAGATCGGCGCCGTGCGGCTCGTTCGGGAGAACGAGCGGCGCCCGGGCGCCCGCGCCGGCGCGCCGGGCTACTACACCGGGGCCCACTGGACCGGCGATCCCGCCGTGTCGGTCGGCGCCGCGTTGACCAACGGCATCCACGAAGCCGATCTGTTGCGGTGGTTCGTGGGGTCGGAGCCGGTCGCCGTGTTCGCCGAGCAGAAGATCACGGTCGAAGGAAACCGCGGCGTGCCGGACTTCGTGACCTGGACCGTCCGCTTTGCGAACGGTGCCCTGGGCTCCAGCGAGATCAGCAATTGCCTGCCGCCGGGCTATCCCGCGTTCCACCAATTCGAGGCCTACGGGCTCCGCGGCGCGATCCGCGCGCGCGACCATGAGCTCGTGAGCCTCACCTGGTTCCGGGAAGGAGCCGCGGAATACCCCGAGAGCACGCATATTCTCCTCCATAATCAGACTGCCTATGTTCGGGAGCACGCCGCATTCCTCGACGCCGTGCGCGGGGGCCGCCCCCTGCCCATGTCGCCGGAAGAGGCGCGCGCGGCGCTCCGGCTCGCGCTCGCCGCCGTAGAGTCCGCGCAGGCGGGCCGCGTGGTTCTGCTGGCCGACGAGTCCTCCCGGGCGGTGCGGGCGTGACGGCCCCAACGCTCGCCGTCGGGGTCATCGGCGGAGGCCGGCACGGCGCGGCGCTGGCCGACCATCAGGCGCCGCTGCCGGACGTACGCATCGCCCGCTGGGCCGCGAGCCCGGGCGGCGCGGACGTGCCCTTCGTCCGCGAGTTCGCGGCGCGGATCCAGGTGCCGTTCTCGCGCGAGTGGGAGGCCGTCGCGCGCGACCCCGAGCTTCGCGCCATCCTGGTGCTGGGCGAGGCGGGCAGCGCCACGGCGGCCGCGGAAGCGGCGCTCGGCGCGGGCAAAGCCGTGTTCTGCGCGATCCCGGCGGCCACGCGGATGGAAGAGATGAATCGTCTCACCGGCGCCGCGTCGGGCGGCCGCGGCGTGTTCCTCGCCGGCGGCACGGTGCGGCTGTCGCCGGGCGGCCGCGCGGCGCTCGCGTTGATCGGCACGGACGGGTTCGGTCCCGTGCACTCGGTGTTCGCCTCGATGCGGCTGCCCATCGCCGGCAACGGCGACCGGCTGACGTCCGCGCAGCGGCCGGTCCTCGACGACGCCGGCTGGGATCTGCTGGATTTCGTCGCCGCGGCCGTTCCCGCGCAGGCGTCGCGCGTGCACGCGCACCTGGACGCGCTGTTTGGGTCCGGGGCGATGGATACCGCGGTCTCCATCATCCGCTTCGAGAACGACGTTATCGCGACGATCGACGTCGCGCGCTGTCTGCCGGCGTCGTTCGGCGCGTCCGCGGACGGCGACGTGGAAGTGGAGGTGATCGGCGGACGCGAGGCCGTCCGGATCGAGCCCGGCGCGACGGCGGTGCGCGTTCACGCCGCGGGCACAGCGGTGCGCCCCTGGATCGACGCGCCCGTCATCTCGATGCTGAGCGAGCTGGCCGCCGCGGCCACGGGCGGCACGCCGGCCGGTGACCGCGTCGCCGAGGTGCGGCGCGCGGTCGAGCTCATGGAAGCGATCCGGGCCGCGTCCGCCCGTCCGGGCGCGCGCACGTAACGACACACCAAGTCGTTCCAGCGGACGATCCGAGCGGAGGTGACGGCGTGTTCCTCGCGGTCAAGGCGCAGCGCATTCTCGACGGGACGGGACGGGCGCCCATCAAGCACGGCCGGCCATGACCATCCGGGCCACGATCGCGACGCGCGACTACGATTTCGTGGCGCCGCTCGCGCTCGGCGACGTGACCGCGGACGGCGTCGAGCTGCGCCTGCTGCGGTCGTTCGAAGCGCTGCGCCGTTTTGCGGACGATCCGGAGATCGACGGCGGCGAAGCCTCGTTCAGCCAGTACCTGCGCCGGGTCGCGTCGGGGGACCGCTCGCTGGTCGGCCTCCCGATCTTTGTCATGCGGGAATTCCGGCATCGGTGCTTCTTTGTGCGCCGGGACAGCGAGATGGCGGACGTCTCCGAGCTCGCCGGCACGCGGATCGGCACGGACAACTGGGGCGCGAGCGGCAACACATGGAGCCGGGCGATTCTTCGTGCTGCGGGCGTGCCGCTGGACGGCATCCGGTGGTTCGTTGGCCCAGTCAATCCCGGCGACGCCCCGGCGGACACACGGTCGCTGCCGCCGGGGGTCGCGCCCACGCCGGGCGGGCGGCCGCTCGGGGAACTGCTGCTCGCCGGCGAGCTCGATGCGCTCATGTGCCCGTGGCCGCCGCGCGGCTTCGACGATCCGCGGTCCGGCATCCGCCGACTCTACCGGGATTACCGGGGCGTCGAGTGCGAGTACTACCGCCGGACGCGAATTTACCCGGGGCATCACCTGGTCGTACTGCGGCGGGCGTTCTTCGACCGGCATCCCGGGGCCGCGGTGCCGATCTTCCGCGCCTTCGTGCGCGCGCGCGCGCTTTCCGAGCGCAATCACCGTGTGCTGCACGAGACGAGCCCGTGGGTGCTGGCCGATCTGGAAGATCAGACCGCCTTGATGGGCCCCGATTTCCGGCCCTACGGCTACCGCGAGAACCGGGCGATGGTCGCCGCGTTCTGCCAGGAGCAATTGGCGCAGGGACTGATTCGCGAACCGCTGAATCCCGACATGCTCTTCGCCGATTTCGAGAGCCTGCCGCAGGCGGACTAACGGCGGCGGGACCTGTGAGGTACGCCGGTAAGTTCCGGCGAGGGAGGACACGATCATGGACGCGCTGGCCCCGCTCGCGGACCGCCTCAATGCCCTGTGCGATGCGCAGCCGTTTGAGACCGGATGGTACCTCAAGGATCTCGCGACGGGGCACACGGCGGACCGGCGGGGCGACGTGGTCGTCCCGTCGGCCAGCACGCGCAAGATCGCGATCCTGATGGCCGCGCTTCGCGCCGTGCACGCCGGCCGGTTGTCGCTGGACCAGCCGGTCGTGATCCGCAAGGAGTTTCAGATCAGCGACAGCGGCTGCTTTCAATTGCTGCGGCCGGGGTTCACGATCACGCTGCAGGACGTGCTGACCATGATGATGGTCGTCAGCGACAACACCTGCACCGGCACCGTGGTGGAGATGCTTGGGCTCGACGATATCAACCAGTTCAGCCGCGCGGCGGGCATGACCGGCACGGCGCACCGCCAGCCGATCCCGGCGAAGGTGGACCCCGTCGCAGCGGCTCGTGAGACCGCGCCGCCGGATCTGGACGGCATCAACGTCACGACGCCCAAGGACGCCGGCGGACTCCTTGAGCAGATCCTGCGCGGGGCCCCGGACTCCGCGGCGGCGGCAGGGCTCGGCACCAGCCCCGCGCTCTGCCGAGTCGCCCTCGACATCATGCGCTCGCTGCTGTTTCACGACCGCCTCCCCGGCCTGCTGCCGCGCGGGACCACGGTGGCGCACAAGACGGGGACCGCTGCGCACAATTTCAACGACGCCGGCATCGTCTTCGAGGATGCTCGGCCGCTGTTCATTCTCGCCGTCTATACCGATCGCGTGCCCTGGGTGATGCCGGACGGCGCCCCGGGCGAACGGGCGGCGGCGCATCACATCGCGCGCCTCTGCCGGATGTCGTGGGATGCGCTCAAGCGGGACGAGGCGCCGGCGTACACCAGCCGGTAGGCGCAGCCTCAGGTCGTGAGACGCCGCGCCGCCGCCGCTGCGCCTGAGCCCTCGCCGGTGCGGGCGGTGCGTGCCCGCCGGGCTCCGCGCGTGCCCGCCGGCGTGCCGCGGCTCGAGACGGCGAGCGCGTCCGACGGCGCCGCGCTGGCGGGACTTCGGGTCCGGCATCACACGTTCTTCGGCGCCCCGCCGCGGGAGCCGGGCGGCGGTGGGCGGCCGCGGGTCGCGTTTCTCGGCGCGCCGTTCGATCTCGGTACCACGCTGCGCCCGGGCGCGCGGTTCGGCCCCGAGGCCGTTCGCGCCGCATCGGCGTGGTGGCAGTACGCTCGCGATGACGCCGCCCCGGGGTCGTCCGGGCGGGCCGCGGACGGCCGGCCCGCTGAGGGCTGGTACGACCTCGACTGCCGGCGGTGGATCCTGCGCGGCGTCTCGATGGCCGATTGGGGCGACGTGCGGATCACCCCAACGGACCTTACCGCCAACCTCGACCGCATCACGGCGGGCGTGCGCGCGATCCTCGACGCGGGCAGCCTTCCCGTGGTGGTCGGCGGCGACCACGCGGTGACGTATCCCGCGATTCGCGCGTTCGCCGGGCGCGGCCCGCTCCACATCGTGCAGTTGGACAGCCACCAGGACTTCAACGACGAGCGGCACGGCGTGCGGTTCGGACACGGGAATGTCATGCGCCGCGCGTCCGAGCTGCCGTTCGTGACGGGGATCACACAGATCGGTCTGCGGAGCCTGCAAAAGTACACCGACACCCTGGACGCGGCGCGCCGATACGGCCTCCGCACCGTCAGCGCGTCGGAACTGCGCCGGGGGGGTCCGCGGGCGGCGGCCGCCGCCGTGCCGGCCGGGGTGCGGTGCTATCTCACCCTCGACATCGACGCGCTCGACATCGCGTCGGCGCCCGGCACGGGCACGCCCGAGCCGGGCGGCCTCATGTTTACGGAAATGCGCGACGCGGCGCGGGCGATCGCCCGCCGTTGCCGCGTGGTGGGCGTGGATCTTGTGGAGGTGTCGCCGCCCTACGACTGGGCCGAGGTCACGGCGCGCGCGGCGGCCCGGCTGCTGCTCGATGTCCTGAGCGCGATCTTCGATTCGCCGGGCGGGCCGATCCCGAAGCGACCGCCCCGCGCCGGTGCCGGGCGCCGACGGTGACCGAATTGTAGCGGCCGCACGGCAGGACAGCGAGTCACGGTGCATGGACGTGCTGGTTTACGGCGCGGGTGTGATCGGTTCGCTGTACGCGGCGCGGTTGCAGGGCGCCGGAAACCGTGTGACGGTGCTCGCGCGTGGCACCCGGCTCGGCGAGATCCGCCGCCACGGCCTCGTGCTCGAGGATGTGGCGAGCGGCGTCCGGTCGACGGCTCAGGTGGCGACGGCGGAACGGCTGAGCTCCGATGACCGATTTGACATCGCCCTGATCGCGGTCCGGCGGGAACAACTGGCGGAGATTACGCCGGCGCTAACCGCCAATCGGCGCATCCCCACCGTTTTGTTCATGGTGAATAATCCGCTCGGCTCCGCGGAGATGGTGCGGGCGTTTGAGCACGGGCGCGTGTTGCTTGGGTTTCCCGGCGCCGGCGGCACCCGCGACCGCGGCGTGGTCCAGTATACCTTGATCGGGCAGCAGCCAACGACCATCGGGGAACCGGACGGGCGGGCGACCGCGCCACTCCGCGCCGTCGCACAGGCCCTTCGGGATTCCCAACGCGAACGGAGCGGCATATGGACGCGTGGCTGAAGACCCATGCGATCTTCGTCACCGCAGTCAGCGGCGCGCTCTATCTGGCCGGCGGTGATTCCCGACGTCTCGCCGGGGACGGCCGGACACTGGCGTTGATGGTCACCGGCGTGCGGGAAGGCTTCGCGGCGGTACGCGCGCTCGGATTCCCCGTGACGCCCTTTCCACTCACGGTGCTCTTCACCCGGCTGCCGCAGGCGTTCGTGATCCGCTACTGGCGCCGCTTCTTCGCGGCCGAAGCAGGCGACGTCGTCATGGGCCGCCACGCGCGCGCGGCGGCCGGCGAGATGCGCGTACTGGCAGCCGACTGCCGCGTCATGCTGGCGCAAAGCGGGATGAGGGCGCCCGCGTTGGCGCGCCTCTACCAAGCCATCGATGCCTATGCCGGCCGGTGATCAGGTGACCGAGCGCAGCCGGGGATCGAAGGCGTCCCGGACGGCGTTCCCGAGCAGGTTGAAGCCGAGCACCGCCAGGAAGATCGCCAGCCCCGGAAACGTCGGATACCACCACGCGTCTACCATATAACTGCGCGCCTGGGCGATGATGGCCCCCCATTCGGGCGTGGGCGGCTGGGCGCCGAGCCCGATGAAGCTCAGGCTTGCCGTGGCGAGGATCGCGAAGCCGATGTCGATGGACGCCTGAATGACCACCGTGGACCCGACGTTGGGCAGCAGGTGCCGCAGCAGAATGCGCGGGCGGCCGGCGCCGAGCGAGACCGCGGCCAGCACGTACTCCTGTTCCCGGAGCGACAGGAGCTGGCCGCGAACGAGGCGGGTGTACCACGGCCACCACGAGAGCGCGATCGCGATCACGCTGTTCGACAGGCCCGGGCCCAGCGTGGCCGCGATCGCAATCGCCAGTACGAGCCGCGGGAACGCCAAAAAGACATCGGTGGTCCGCATCAACACTTCGTCCATCCAGCCGCCCCAGTAGCCGGCGACGAGGCCGAGCCCCACGCCGACCACCATCGCCAGCACCAGCACCACGACCGCCACCGCGAGCGAGATGCGCGCGCCGGTGAGCACGCGGCTCAGCAGGTCCCGGCCGAGATCGTCCGTCCCAAAGGGGTGGACCGGCGAGGGGGGCCGCAGCTTGTCGGCGGCCGAGATGTGAAACGGGTCGTACGGGGCCGCGGCCGGTCCGGCCAGCGCGACGGCCGCCAGCAGGCTCACGATCGTCACGCCGATCCACGCCGAGGGGATGCGGGCCAGCAGCCGGAGCGAGCGGCGGAGGTAACTCGCGCCGCGGCCGCGCGGCGCAACGCTAGTAGCGGATACGCGGGTCGATGACAGCATAGAGCAGGTCGACGCCCAGATTGATCAGCACGAACGTGACGGTCAGCAGCAGCGACGTGCCCATGATCGCGGAGTAGTCGAACGCGGTGATCGCGTTGACGCTGTAGAGCCCGACGCCGGGCCAGTCGAAGATCAGTTCGACCAGAAACACGCCGCCGAGCAGCCCGCTGGTGTACAGGCCCAGGACCGTGACGACGGGGATGAGCGCGTTTCGGAGTCCGTGATGGACGAACACGCGCGCCGACATGAGCCCCTTCGCCCAGGCCGTGCGGATGTAGTCCTGCGACAGCGCTTCCAGCATGGTCGAGCGGGTGATGCGGACCGTCGGGGCAATGGAGGTGAGCGCCAGCGTCAGGCTCGGCAGCGCGAGGTGGCTCACGGCACTCACGAGGTCGGCGACGTTGCCGGCCAGCAGGCTGTCGACCACGTAGAGGCCCGTCACGTGGTGGGGCGGGGACGCGGTGATGGCGAGCCGGCCGGACAGCGGAAACCAGCCGAGGGCCCGCACGAACACGAGCTGGAGCAGGATGCCGAAGAAGAAGATCGGAAACGACAGCCCGCTGACGCTGAAGACCTGCGCCGCCAGATCGAAGGCGCCGCCGGCGCGGACCGCGGAGAGGATACCGAGCGGGACGCCGAGGACGACGGTGAGCACCATCGCCGCGGCCGTCAGTTCGATCGTGGCGGGGAAGTACTGCAGCAGGTCGCCGAGCACGGGGCTGTTGGTCAGCATCGACACGCCGAGGTTGCCGCGCGCGAGTTTTTCGATGTAGACGACGTACTGCTCGGGGAGCGGCCGGTCCAGGCCGAACGCGTGGCGGACCGCGGCGACCTGGTCCGGCCCGGCGTGTTCGCCGGCGATCAGTTTCGCCGGGTCGGCCGGGATGATGTGCGTCAGGATGAAAAGCAGAAGGCTCACCCCGATCAGCAACGGCGGGATCAGGATGAGCCTTCGCAGGGCGTAGGCGGCCAATCCGCCTCCGGACGGCTAGGTTTTCGAGATGCCGTACACGTCGAACGTGTTGCCGAGCCACGGGTTGTAGCTGTAGCCGGAGACGTTCGTGCGCATCGGCACACGGTTGATGAGCGTGCCGATGAAGATCGCGCCCGCCTCATCGACCACGATCTTCTGCGCGTTCCGGAACAGGGCGACGCGCTGGGACTGGTTGGTGATCTGGTTCGCCTGTTTCATCAGCGACTCGACCTTGTCGTTCGCGTAGAAACTGAAGTTCCAGCCCGCGGTCCCCCAGCCGTCGCGGCCGAAGGTGGCGTCGAGCATCGCGGACGGATCGGCGTAGTCGGGATAGTTGCGCACCGGCAGGAGGTCTGGCGCCGTCTCCGGCTTTCCGGCCTTCTCTAGCAGCTGCGAGGACACCATTGACTGAATGTTCACGGTAATATTGAGCGTCTTGAGCTGGTTCTGGAGAATCTCCGCCGCCTTTTGGAACGTCGGATCGCCTTGGAACAGGAACAGGCTCAGCGAAAAGCCGCCGTTCGGATGGCTCGACTCGCTCAGCAGCTGCTTGGCCTTGGCCATGTCGAACTTGTACGGCTTGTCCGACGCGGACAGGTGCGACGGGTCGCTCTGCGGCAGGGGGCCGTACAGCGGCGCCAGGTTGCCGTTGAAGATGAGGCTCCTGGCCCCTTCGTAGTCGAACGCGTACGAGAGCGCCTGGCGGACTTTCACGTCGTTGAGCGGGGCCCGCTGGCAGTGCATCGCGATGTAGAAGATCCGCTGTGTCTGGAACGACGCCACCTTGATGCCGGGTTCCTTGGCGAGCGCGTCGATGATGTCGGGCGCCACGACCGTCAGCACGTCGGCGTCGCCCCGCTCGAGCATGAGGCGCTGCGTCGAGGCCTCCGGGGTGATCTTGAAGATCACGCGCTTCACGTGCCGGCCGCCCCAGCCGCCCCAGTAGTCCGGGAAGGCGGTCACGACGACCTGTCCGGCGCCCTTGTCGTAACTCTCCAGCTTATACGGGCCCGTGCCGGCCTCGTTGGCCGCGAACCAGCCCTGGCCCATGTCGGTGCCGGAGGTGTGCGCCGAGACGGCCGCCGGGCTCACGACGAGCGCCCCCGATACCGCCGCCAGTTTCGCGAGGAACGCCGCGTCGGGACCCGTGAGGTTGAACCGGACGGTCAGCGGGTCGGGCGTGTCGATCGTGTCGACCGTGCCCTTGTACGCGTATCCCATACCGCGGTTGATCTTGATGAGCCGTTCGACGGTGCTCTTGACCGCGGCCGACGTGAGGGTCGTGCCGTCGTGGAATTTGACCCCGGAGCGCAGCTTGAAAGTCCAGTGCTTCGCGTCCGGCGTGCTCTGCCACGACGTCGCAAGCCGCGGCACTACCTGCGCCGTGCCGCCGCGGAGCGTGACGAGGCTCTCGTACATCCCGCGCGTGAGGCGGACGGTGTTGTCGTACACGATCTGCGGATCGAACGTCTGTATCGATATGTCCTGGGCGACGACGAGCGTGTCGGGTCCCGCGGCCGCGGCCGACGCGCGTTCCGCGCGCAGCAGATCCCGGATGGCTGCGCCGCCGGCCCCCACAGCCGCGGCGCCGAGCCCCGCCGTTTTCAAAAACGTCCGGCGGGTCAGTCCAGAGCGCGAGTCAGATCGCGTCATGCGGTGTGCCCCCTTATGGCGGTGCGCGTTCACCGGTGGACCGGCAATAACAGTTGTGGTACGAGGACGGCGTCCCGGGGGGTTCGGGGCCGAACGCCGCGGAGTCTTTCGTCCGGGCGAGGAGAGGGGCGCGGCGCGCGTTTACCGAAATCTGCTCACCCTGCCCGTACCGCGCTTGTCAGGAGGTCCGCCGATGAACAGCCGAAGGCTTCCCCCGGCCGCCCGGCACCGCCCCGCGGTTCGCGTGTCGCGGCGCGAGTTGCTGCGCCTGGCCGCCGTCTGCGGCCTCGGCACGGCCGCGGGAAGCGTCCTCGCCGCGGGAGCGCCGCCGGCAGCGCACGCGGCCTCGCGTGGCGGGGTCTGGCGGATGGCGATTCCCGGGAACCCGACGGCGTACCCGATCACCATCCCGGGCAAGCTTGTCGACATCCTCGTCGACAAGACAATGTTCAGCACGCTGGTCAAGTACGAACTCCGGGGCGGCGCGATCCACGTCGTTCCCGATCTCGCGGAGTCGTGGACCTCGAACGCCGCGCTGACGGAATACACCTTCAAGCTGCGGCGCGGCGCGCGGTGGCACGACGGCCGGCCGCTCACCGCCGACGACGTCAAGTTCACGATCGAAGCGACGCTCAATCCCAAGGTCAACGCCGGCATGGCCGGCGTCGTCTCCGCGATCTCGCAGGTGACCGCCGTGGATCCCGCGACGGTCCGGTTCACGCTCAAGTATCCGTACGCGTCCCTGCCGGTGATGCTCGGGTACAATATCGCGATCGTGCCCAAGCACCTGCTCGAGGGCCAGGACCTGAACCAGCCGGTGTCCTTCATCCAGCATCCGGTCGGCAGCGGCCCGTTCAAGTTCAAGACGTTCGTGCAGGACAGCCACCTCGAGGTCGAGGCGAACAAGGACTACTTCGGCGGGGCTCCGCTGCTCGACGGCATCGTGTTCAAGGTCATCCCGGACGGCAACGCGCGGCTCGCGCAGCTCAAGGCCGGCGACATCGACTTCACGGTGATCGATCCGCCGCAGGTCGCCGCGGTGCAGGGCAATCCGGGACTCGAAGTCCGCCGCGCGCCGCAGGTCAATTACTACTTCTTCGCGATCAACCATGACCGGCCCAAGTTTGCCGACCCGCGGGTGCGGCAGGCGCTGTGCTACGCGATCGACAAGCAGGCGATCGTGAAAAACATCCTGCGGGGGGACGGCCGCGTCGCGACCGGCCCCATCAATCCGCTCCTCGGCGCGTATTACAACCCGAACATCGAGGCCTACCCCTACAGCCTGGAAAAGGCGCAGGCCCTGCTCGGGGAGGCCGGCTGGCGGAAGGGGGCCGACGGCGTGCTCGCCAGCGCCAGCGGCGAAAAATTCACGCTGCTGTTCAACGGTCCGAAGGGCTACCCTGTGATGGAACAGGTCGTCACCTATGCGCAGCAGCAGTACCAGCGGCTGGGTGCGGCGGTCACCCTCGACATCGTGGATTGGCCCGTGCACCTCCAGAAGTACCACGACCGCCAGTACGATCTGCTGATGGAATGGTGGATCACGCCGCCCAACGCGGACCTGTACGACCACTATTACAGCGGATCGTCCAACAACTGGTGGGGATACAAGAACCCGGCCCTCGACCGCATGCTGGTCGCGGCGCGCAGCGAGCCGGACGAACCGAAGCGAATCGCGATGTACCACGAGATCCAGGCCGGGATCGCGCGGGACGTGCCGGTCATCTACCTCTACTACCCGCCGGAGCTGCAGGCCGTCAGCACGCGCACGCAGGGCCTCCCGGTCATCGGATACCGCGACGCGCTCACGTGGATGTCCAAGGTGTGGCTCCGCTCCTGAGGACGGGGGAAAGGGGACGCGCGGCGGCGTAGCCCGCCGCGCGTCGCGCTCCGCGGCCCATGGCCGGATACGTGCTGCGCCGGCTCGCGCAGGCGGTGGTACTGCTATGGATCGTGACCGTCGTCACCTTCGCGCTGATCCATACGGCGCCGGGCGGGCCGGCGATGCTGCAGAACCCGGACCTCGGGCGCGAGCAGATCGCGCGGTTTCGCGCCAACCTCGGCCTCGACGATCCGCTGCCGGTCCAGTACGGACGGTGGCTGCGCGCGGCGCTCCGCGGCGACTTCGGCCGTAGCTACAACACGGTGGAGCCGGTGCTGCGCCTCGTCGCCACCCGCCTCCCCAACACCCTCCTGCTCACCGGCCTCGCGCTCGGGCTCGCTGTGCTGGCCGCCGTCCCGCTCGGCGTCGCGAGCGCGACCCGCCGCAACACGCCCGTCGACCACGCGATCGCGGCCGTCAGTTTCATGGGCATCTCCACTCCCGTCTTTTGGCTCGGTATCGTGCTCATCGTGGTGTTCTCGGTGCAGCTGCGGGTACTCCCGGCCGGCGGCATGTACCTGGTCGGCGCGGCGTTCTCGGTGGGCGACCGGCTGCGGCACCTGCTGCTCCCGGTGTTCGTGCTGACGATCGCCAACCTCGCGGAGGTGACCCGCTATACCCGCTCGGCGATGATCGGCGCGCTCGGCGAAGACTACGTGCGGACCGCGCACGCGAAGGGACTGCCGGCCGCGGCCGTGCTGTTCCGCCACGCGCTGCGCAACGCGCTCATTCCCGTGATCACGATCGTCGGCGTGTACCTTCCGCGGGCGGTGAGCGCGACGGCGATCACCGAGACAGTGTTCTCGTGGCCCGGCATGGGGCAGCTCGCCGTGCAGTCCGCCGCCACGCGCGACTACCCCGTCGTGCTCGGCGCGACGCTCGCGGTGGCGGTGTTCGCGGTGGGCAGCAGCCTTCTGACGGATCTCGCCTACGGCCTCGCGGATCCGCGCATCCGGCTCGGCTGACCCGATGGCGACGCAGACCCTGCCGCGGAACGAGGCGCCCGGTGTCCCCGCCGTCCGGGCCGCGCGTCGGCCGGCCTGGCGCCGGTTCCGCGCCAACGGCGTGGCGGTCGGCTCCGCGGCGTTCCTCCTCCTGATGTACGCCGTCGCGGCGGCGGGCGCGCTCATCACCCCCTACCCGCCGAACGCGGTCGACATCATGAACGCCAACGCGCGGCCGTCCCCGGCGCACTGGCTCGGGACGGATGAAAACGGCCGCGACGTGCTGGCGCGCCTGATCGCCGGGGCCCGCACGACGATGACCGTGGGCCTCATCGCGATGGTCATCGCCATCGTGATCGGGGCCTGCGTCGGCAGCGCCGGCGGCTATCTCGGCGGGTGGGCCGACGCCGTGCTGATGCGGTTCACCGACGGGATGATGGCGATCCCATACTTCTTTCTGGTGTTGATCGTCGTCGCGGTCTTCGGGTCGAGCCTGCGCAACATTCTCGTCGCGATCGGCGTGACCAGCTGGATGGTGGTGGCCCGCATCGTGCGCGGCGACGTGCTCCGCTACCGCGGTCTCGACTTCGTGCTCGCGGCGCGGGCGCTCGGCGCGCGTTCCGGGCGCATCCTGATGCGGCACATCGTGCCGCAGGCCGTGCCGTCGATCATCGTCGCCGCCACCTTCGGGGTGGCGAACGCGATCCTGCTGGAGTCGGCGCTCAGCTACCTCGGGCTCGGCATCCAGGCGCCGCAGGCCAGCTGGGGCAACATGCTCAGCAACGCGCAGGCCTATGTCTGGGAGAACCCGCTCCTGCCGATCTATCCCGGCTTCCTCATCCTCTTCACGGTCCTGGCCTACAACTTCCTCGGCGACGCGCTGCGCGACGCGCTGGATCCCCGATTCAAGGAGAGCGATCTCTAAGGTGGGCACCGTCGCGCTGGTCGGGGACGTGATGATGTTTGGGGATCTGTCGGCCGAATTCGATACGGCGCTGGAGATCGAGGGAGACCGGGCGCGGCTGGCGCTCGAGTCGCGGCGTCTGCGATAGGGTCAGGGGAGGGAGGCGGCGACATGAGTCATGCGGCGGAGATCACGGGGTGGAGCGACACGGCGCTCGAGGGCCGGGTGCTCGACGGCATTTCGCTCAAAGTGCCGTGGCGGGTGGTGGAAGACTTCTCCAAACTCACGCGGCTCTCCGGATCGTTGGAGGAGCGTCGCGCGTTCGACATCTTGACGCACCACCTCGACAAGTGGGGCGTGCCGCAGCGCCTGCACGAGCCGATGTGCTTCATCTCCATCCCGGGTCCCTCGACCGTCCGGTGCAACGGCACCGCGTATCGGGCCAAGACGCCGGCGATGTCGGTCTCGACCGGGGGGCAGGATGTCACGGGGGAACTCGTCTACGTGGCCGGCTCGAGCGGCGAGAGCGCCTACGACGTGTTCTCCACCGGTGTCGAGTTCGGCGGCGCGCGCGTCGCCGGGAAGATCGTCCTGACCGAAGGGATGGCGTCGCCCGGCAAGGTGCGGGACCTGATCGCGGCCGGGGCTGTGGCCGGCATTTTCGTCAACCCGGGCCAGAACATCCACGAAGGCATCTGCACCACGATTTGGGGGACCCCCGACCTCGAAGCGGCGCCGCGGCAGCCGTCGATCCCCGTCGTCGCGGTCAACCACACGGACGGGCAGGCGCTCATCCGGGCGGCGCAGCACGAGGCGCGCGCGTCGGTGGCCACGCAGCTCGATACCGGCTGGCGGCGGATTCCCGTGCTGGTGGCGGAAATTCCCGGCCGGCAGGCGCCCGAGGAGTTCGTGCTGGTGCACGGCCACCTGGACGGCTGGCACTTCGGCGTCGGCGACAACGCGACGGGCGACGCGGCGCTGCTCGAACTCGCGCGGGTCTTTTGGCGGCACCGCCGCCGGCTGGCGCGGACGCTACGCATCGCGTGGTGGTCGGGCCACTCCCACGGCCGCTACGCCGGCTCGACGTGGTACAGCGACACCCACGCGCTCGACCTCGCCCGCCACGGCGTCGCGCAGGTCAACTGCGATTCGCCGGGATGCCGCTGGGCGACGACGTTCAACCATCTCACGGCGATGAGCGAGACGGTGCCGCTCGTGGATGCGGTGATCCGCGCGACGGCCGGGATCGCCCCGCAGCCCGAGCGGCCGCCGCGCGCCGGCGACTACTCCTTCAACGACATCGGGCTGTCGTCGTTCTACATGCTGAGCTCGACGATGTCGGAGGAGGAGCGCGAGGCGAAGGGCTACTACGCGGTCGGCGGCTGCGGCGGCAACATCGCCTGGCACACCGAGGACGATCTGATGGATATCGCGGACAAGGACAACCTGCTCCGCGACATGCGCGTGTACGCGGCGTCCGTGCTGCGCGTGCTGCAGGCGCCGCTGCATCCTTTCGATTGGACGCGCACGGCGGCGGAGTTCCGGGAGACACTCGACCGGTATGAGCGTGCGGCCGGCGACGCCTTCGACTTCGCGCCCGCGCGCGCCGCGCTCGACGACTTAGACGGCGCCCTCCACGCGTTCTACGAGCGCGCGCCCCGGCGGGGGACCGCGCGCACCGCGGCCGTCCGGCGCTTCAACGCCGCGCAGCGCCGGCTCGGCCGGTTCCTGATTCCGGTGAACTACAGTCGCATGCCGGCGTTCTGGCACGATCCCGCGGTCAACGTCCCGCCGCTGCCGGATCTGGCGCCGGCGCTCGGCGCGTCGCGGGCGGCGGCGAACGCCGGACACGAGGGGATCCTGCGGGCGCATCTCACGCGGGGGCGAAACCGCCTCGCGTGGGCGCTCGAGCAGGCGAGGGAGGTCGTGCAGGCGTAGGCGGCGCGGGCCCGCGCGGGGCTAGCGGGCTGACGCGATGGCGTCCTCGGCGATCCGGCACGCCGTGCGCACGGCGTCCAGCACGGCGTTGCGTGCGCGGACCAGATCGACGAGCAGGAACTTGGCCTCGTCGCTGTCCGCCGGAAGCGAGGCCAGCCGCCGGGCGGGCGAGAGCCCGGGCAGGAACTCGTTGTCGAGCGCGGGATCGTGCGCGTACCGGCCGGCCGCCGTGTATGTCGCCGGGATCAGCGCCCGGCCGAGCGCTACGAGACACGCGTTGACCCGCTTCGCGCGTTCGCCCGAGGCGCCTCCGGCGAGGCGCATGAGCCGGCCGCAGAGGTCCGCGAGGCGCGATGCTTCTTCCGCGAGGGGCCCGAATCCGGCGGACGGCCCGGCGTCCTTGACGAGCGCGTCCAGGGCCGCCCGGAGATCCGCGGCGGCCGCCCCGTAATCGAGCGGGAGCACCGGGTCGGTCAGCAGGCGGTCCAACGCCAGCGCGAAGATCTTCGCGTCGCGCAGGAGCCGCTCCGGGTCGATCTTGTCGACGGTGTCGTGCGGCGTGTGCCACCACCATCCCAAACTACCGTCCTCCTGATGCGATAGCGAGCCGAAGAGCGACGGAATCCCGATGCCGAGGAACGATTGATCGGAGTCGCGGCCGACGCGCTTCGGCGCGAGCGCCGCCCCCGCGATCTCGCGCACGGCCCACGTCCCCAGCGCCGCGGTCTGCGGCATCGAATTGGTGACGAAGCGGTCCGCGCCGCTGCCGCCCACCGAGTCGATGTTCACGTGCGCCGCGCAGTGCGCGGCGAGCTCGGACCAGTGATTGTCCGCGTACCAGGCCGAGGAAGAATAGCGGCCGTGCGAATGCCCCGACCACATGGCCACGCGCAGGCCCCGCCGCCACGTCGCGCGCCGTTCGGCGAGCACGCGGGCCACTTCGAGCGTCGTGGCGTTCGCGGTGCCGTTGTCCATCGCGCCGAAATGCCATCCGTCGAGGTGACCCGAGAAGAGGACGAACAGCCCGTCGTCCGCGTCGGGGTGCCCCGCCGGCAGGTCGCCGAGCACGATCGGCGTCTGCGTCCAGCCCGTGCGCACCTCGGCGGTGACGTGGACCGCGACGCGGCCGGCGCGGCACAGGTCTTGGAGCGTCCGGCCGCCCTCGTGATGGACGGAGACCATCGGGATCGTGGGTAAGGTCCCGGCGGTGCTCGGGGCGGGGTTGCCCCACACCGGGGAGATGCACATCTCGTGGGCGTGGCGCCCGCTCACGAAGATGAGGCCCGCGGCGCCGAGCCGCGAGGCGGCCACCGCCTGCTCCGGGGTGGCGAGATCGTCGACGAGCGCGATCTTGCCGGCCACGCCCGCCCGCGTGTAGTCTTCCGGCCGGCCCTTGCCGACATCGACCAGATCGCCCGCAACGCCCCCCGGCCCGGTAGATCGCGCCATGGAGTGCGTGATGCAGAACATCTCTCGCGCCGCGGGGTGCGTGATCCGCAGCGCGGCCCGTCCGGGCAGGCTGATATACGCGTCGTGGACGAGGATGCGCGTGCGGTAGCCGGCGGCGCGCAGCCGTTCCTCGGCGTACGCGGCGGCGTCGCGTTCGTCCGCGCTGCCGGACAGCCGTGTCCAGCGGGCGATCTCGCGCGTGTGCGCCGTCAGGGTCGGCTCTGAGATCGCGGCGAGGAGGGTGGAGGTGCGGCCGGCGTCATCTCGCATTGGCAGCTCCTAGGGAAGGACCACGGCGTGTGTGGCAAACTGGGGCGGCCAGACGAGCGCGCGCGTGTTCGGCGCGACCCATTCCCAGATCACGCTGGCCGCGCGCAGGTTCTCGCCGGCCTGTCCGGTGCCCGGCGCGCCGAAGGCCAAGCCGGCGCCATTCGGCAGGCCGCCCACGGGCACCGACGCCTTCAACGCGGCCGCGGCGATTCCGGCCGCCGACATCTCTCGGGCCGCCGGGAGGACGTCTGAGAACAGCGCCAGCCCGCCGGTGAAGCCCGAGAGCGCCGGTTCCCACAGCGGGTGTCCGTACCGCCGCTGGAACTCCGCGCGCGCCCACAACAGCGCCTGCGCGGCGGCAGGGGTAAGGGCGCGTGCCGGCAGCAGATCCCCGGTCTTATCGGATGAGAACACACCCACGGCGTCCCCGCCGAGGCGCCGGCCGAATTCCGGCATGATGTACGCGGAGCACCCGCCGATGTTGACCGCGAGCGGCACCTTGGCGGCGATGACGGCGCGCCGCAGCGCCACGGCGTTCTCCATATACGCCGCCACGACCAGCACGTCGGTGCGCGAGCCGGCGATCCGCGCGGCCAGCGCGACGTAGTTCGCGTGCCACGGGTTATAGGGCAGCGCGGCGGCGAGCGGCAGCCCGGACCGCCGGATCTCGGCGATTTCGCCCCGCGCCTCGGCGCGCCCGAACGCGTCGTCCACGTAGACGACGCCGTAGCGAAGCGGTCCGGGATGGTGGAGCCGCGGCGCCAGGCGATCGCGCACGAAGTCCACCGCCGCCCGGCCGAGGACCGCCCCGCTCGGGGCGACGCGGAAGAAATGCACGCCCGGCCAGGCCTGCGCCGCGATCTCGCCCACCGCCCCGGTTTCCCAATAGACGAGCCCGCGCTGCGCCGCCGCCTCCGCCGCCGGTCGCGCGATGACGCTCCCGTAGGTGCCGATGATTACGGGCACGCCGCCTTCCGCCAGTTGCTCCACCGCGCTCGGGGCGGCATCCGGCGACGCGGCGGACGCGAGGCGGACCCGCACGGCCCGCCCGCCGGCGCCGCCGCGCGCGTTCACGTAGGCCGCCGCGAGCAGCAGCCCGTGGTACTCGTCGAGGCCACCGCCCGGGCCGGCCTGCGGCCCCTCCGCGGGGTAGACGGCTCCGATCACGATCGGGCGCACCTCGCCACCGGCCACGGGAAGGCCGGCCAGGAGGGCCGCAAGCAGCATCGCCGTCGCCACACGTCGCATCACGCGCTCACCTCAGAAGGAAGGGTTGGCCAACGGAAGCGCCGCCCCTGTCTGCGCGCGCGTACTGCCAACGTGGCCGCGGGGCCGCTGCTACCTAGTCCCTGTGCAAGCGGGGCGCCGGGGTCAGCGCGGCAGCCGGCAGAACCCCTGCGCTTCGATGCGAAAGGCGTGATTGAACCGGCTGCGGAAGTTCTCGAACGCGATGTGGGCAGTCAGCTCCACCATCTCCCCCGCCGAAAAATGCTCGCGCAACGTTGCAAACGACCTATCGTCGGTATCCCGACCGGAGATCGTCATGCCATCTGCGTAGGCCAGCACCAAGCGCTCGAGCGGTGTAAACAGCGGGCTCGTTCCGTAGTCGGCCAAATGCGCGAACTTCGCGTCGTCGATGCCCGCCGCCTGTCCCGAGGCGGTGTTGATGTCCACTCAGAACGGGCAGCCGTTGAGGGAGGCGACGCGGACATAGACGAGGTACTTGAGGCCCGCGGGAATTAACGCGGCCTCGTTCATCGCTTTGCCCCACGCCTTGTAGGCCGTGAGCAACGCCGGATGGTGCGCCCACACCATCGTTGTGTTGAGCGGCGCGCCGAAGCGCTGTGTTTCGTCATCCAAAATCTCGCGCACCGGCCCGGGCGAGCACGCCGGATCCGCCGGCGGCAGCCGGCTGGTTTGGTGTACCGCCTGCGGCGTGCCGTGACCGTCCGCGGACTTCATCTGCGCCTCCGCCATGGTAAGGAATCGTCTTTCCAATCCATCTCCATCACACTGTTTTTCAAGGGACGTTCGCGGCCCCCCAGCGCACGAGCGCCCACATCGTAATGCCCCGGGTGGAAACGGGCGTAGAGACGGCGCCGCGCCCCACGTGTACGCGGCGCCGTCATGTTGCAGCGGGTATGAACCGCGGGTATCTTGTGACGCTACGTGGACCGCCGGTGTTTCATGTGCTCCCACGCATCTCGGATGACATCGCGCAGACGCTCCCACGCGCTCTCGCCTTCGGTAATGCGGTACCCATGGGATGCGGTCCAGGTTGGGAACCCGGCCTGCATTCCCGGCGCGACGTCCGCCCACGGGCGTCCGACGAATCGCGGGTCCAGGGCCATCGAGTCGGCATAGCGGTAGCCGACCTCGTCGTCTTCCCATCGCCGGCCCGGCGCGCCGGCATAGCGGCCCTCCCAAAAACTCCGGTACTCCGAGGCGCGCTCGTCCCACTGCCCGGTCCAGGGATCGCTCTCCGCGTGCTGCACGTCAGGCGCGCTGTCCCAGGCTTCGCGGACCTGGCGCTTCACATCGTCCCACTCAGCGCCCCGTTCGCCGGCGAGGCCGTGCGCTTTGAGCCATCCGGGGTACGCCTCCCGTAATTCCCGCTCGACTTCGTCCCACCGGCGCCCTTGAAATCGCGCCTGGAACGCCATTTCGTAGGCGAAGCGCTTCCCGGGCGTTTCATCGCGGGAGTCCCGGCGCGCGCTCCCGCCCGAATTCGGCGTGGCCTTGCGGCTGTCTATCATCGGCCTCCCCGCGGGACGTCTGTCCCTACGCGGCGGATTCACGATCCATCTGCGCGAGCCGGCGCTCGACGTCCTCGCGCGTGTTGCCGTAGCGCTCCTGAATCTTGCCGACCAGCATGTCGTAATTGCCGCCGATCTGATCGAGCTCGTCGTCGGTCATCTTGCCCCACTGCTTCTTGATGGAACCCCGCATCTGGCGCCACTTGCCCTTGAACTGATCGCTGTTCATCGAAACCCCTCCCCTTAGGAGCCGGATGTTGAATGACCGTCTCTCGCCGCCACCGGCCCTGTGTGTGCGTGAAACGTTACTCGTATTGAGGTTACCCGGAAACGGGCGCGCCGCACCGGCCCGCGTGTTAGTCGAGGCTCAAACCTTGGTACATCTAAGCAGGATCGGAGGCCGCGCGGAGCGTGCCGCGGCTGCGCGGCACGCTTGGACAATTTGGGCCGGCGCACACGCCGGAGGCAGGAGCGGAGAATGCGGCCGGCATGGTTGGGCACCATCGCGTTTGGTCTCGTGTCGGTGCCCGTAAAACTGTATGCGGTGGTGGAATCCTCGCAGGAAGTGGCGTTCCACCTCCTCGATCGCAAGACGCTCACGCCGATCAAAGAGGTCCGCGTCAATCCTAAAACCGGCGACGAGGTGCCATGGAACCAAGTTGTCCGGGGCGTCGAGTATGCCAAGGGCCGGTACGTGACATTGACTAAAGAGGAGCTCGACGCGCTGCCGTTGCCGAGCGCTCATACGATCGACCTCTTCGGATTTCCCTCACGCGGCGAGGTGGACCCGCTGTTGTTCGACCGCGCCTACTACGCCGGTCCGGGTGAGGGCGGGCAGAAAGCGTACGGACTCCTGCGTGAAGCGCTGGAGAAACTCGACAAAGTCGGCGTGGGTAAGGTCGCCATGCGGACGCGCGAACACCTCGCGGTCCTTCGGCCGCACGGGCGGATCCTGGTGCTGCACACGCTGTATTTCGCGGATGAGGTTCGGGAGGCGGCGGACGTGCCCGACGTCCCGCGCCGTGTTACGGTGCACGCGAACGAACGCCGGATGGCCGAACAACTCGTGTCCAGTATGGCGATCGCCTTCGAGCCGGACCAGTATCGCAGCGAGTACAAGAAGGCGCTCAACGCGCTCGTCCGGGCCAAACGGGAGCACAAGCCGCTCCCGGAGGCCCGCCCCGAGGCGAAGATCGTCGATCTCCAAGAGGCGCTGCGGAGAAGCCTTGAAGAACGCGGCGCGGGACGCGGCCGCCGGCGCGTTGGGCATAAGCCGATGAAAGCGGCGGGCTGACCCCGCCGCGGGACCATGCACGGCATAGACCCGCGCACACTTTCGAGGTCACAGTGACGTTCAGAACAGCCGCGCGCAGGTCCGCGCGCCCGCGGGCAGGGGCCGTCCCCCGCCGGGGCGAACCGTCGGCCCGGAAACGGCGGCCCGGCCCGGCAAGGCGTGTTCTCAGCGTCGAAGCACGCCGGAGGGCGCCCTGAACATGCGCCGGTCAGTCGAATCGGACCCCCTCAGCACGGTGCCGCCGGCCGAGGTCCCGGCCGGGGCCGATACGAATCTCCCGCGGGCGTACGCCGCGTTACTGAATCTCCGCGGCATCGCGGCCGCGCTCGTCCTTTCGCTTGGCACGACTGCCTTCGTGATGCTGCTGCACGAGTGGTATCCGTCCCGGGCCTTTACCTTTCTGTACCTGCCCATGGTAGCGGTGCTGGCCTTCATGGGCGGGCGCGGGCCGGCGCTCGTAGGCACCCTCGCGAGCGTCGGCGGCGCCTGGTATGTGCTGTTCGGACCGGGCCGCGGAACGCCGTTCGACGTCGGCCTCGCCGTCTTCATGGTGTTGTTCACCGCAAGCGTGGTGGGGCTCGGTGAGGCGATGGTCCGGCTGCCCCGGCCGTCCGTCGCCGCCCAGGCCCTCGCGGCGATCGTTCGTTCCTCCGACGACGCCATCTTCGCCAAAACACTCGACCGCAAGATTCTGACGTGGAACACCGGCGCGGAACGGATGTACGGCTATACTGCGGCGGAGGCGGTTGGACGCCCGGTGAGCATGCTGGCCCCGCCGGACCTCCCCGACGACGTGCCGTGGATCATGTCGCAACTCGTCCGCGGCCGGTCGGTGGACCGCTACGAAACCGTCCGAATGAAAAAGGACGGGACACGGTTCGACGTCTCGCTGACCGTCTCGCCGATCCGGGACGATCTGGGCCGCCTGGCCGGCGCGTCGACGATCGCGCGCGACATCTCAGACCGCAAGCGCGCCGAACGGGCGCAGCGCCTGCTGATCGAGGCCGGTGATCTCTTCGCGTCCTCGCTGTCGGTCCAGAGCCTCCTGCAGGCGCTCGCGGCCCTGATCGTCCCCGGCCTTGCGGATTGGTGCACGATTGATCTCGTCGATGACGCCGGAAACTTGAACAACGTCACCGTGGTGCACCGCGATCCGGACAAAGTCGCCCTCGCTAAACAACTGCAGGAGCAGACGGCGGCCGACCCTCGGGCGCAGGAGGGCCGCCGCCGGGTCCTCAAAAGCGGGCAGGCGGAGCTTCATCCCGATATCCCCGCCGCCGTCCTCTCCGGGTCGGTCACCGAGCCGGCCGTGCTGGAAACTCTCCGCGGCCTCGGACTCAGATCGTCGATGACCATCCCGCTGACCGCGCGGGGCCGCGTCCTCGGCGCCATCGGTCTCATCAGCGCAGAATCCGGGCGCCGGTACGACCCTGACGATCTCGCGTTCGCCGAGCAACTGGCGCACCGGGCGGCGATGGCGGTGGACAACGCGCGCCTTCACGAGGCGGAGACGGCTGCGCGGCGCAAGGCGGAGCAGCTCGCCGGCCGGATGAGCCGGCTCCAGGCGTTCACGGCCGCGCTCTCGGAGGCGCTCACCCCCGAGCGGGTCGGCCACGTCGCCCTGCAGCAGGTCGTCGACGAACTGGGCGCGGGCGCCGCCGCGCTGTGTCTCGCCGACGACGACACGGGCAAACTCAGCCTCGTGGCCACGCGCGGCTATTCGGCCGACCTGAACGCCCGTTGGTGGCGAGAGCCGGAGCGCATCCTGCCGCTGACCGAGGCCATGCAACGCCAGCACGTGGTGTGGTTTCCTTCGTGGACGGTGTTTCGGACGCGCTTCGCCGAAGCGGAACCGCCGGGCGATCCGGTGCGCGCCGGCGCCCGGGCCGCCGTGCCGTTGATGCTGCACGGCCGCGCGATCGGCGGCCTGTACATGAACTTCGTCGAAGAGCGGCAGTTCGGGGCCGACGAACTGGACTTCATGCTGACGATCGGGCGGCAGTGCGCGCAGGCGGTTGAGCGTGCGCGGCTGTACGCGCGCGAACATCAAGTTGCCACGACGCTGCAGCGCGCGCTCCTGCCCGCGGACGTCCCGCAGATCCCCGGACACTACGTCGACGCCGCGTACGTGGCGGCCACCCGCGCGTCCGACGTGGGCGGCGACTGGTACGACGTCTTCCGGCTGCCGGACGGCCATCTGTGCGTCGCGATCGGAGACGTGGTCGGCCACGGGCTCCAGGCCGCGGTTATCATGGGACAGGTCCGGCAGGCCATCCGGACCGCGGCGCTCGAAGGTCACGAACCCGCCAAGGTACTGGCGCTCGCAAATCACGTTCTGGCCCTGAACCGCCAGGAAGGGATGACGACGGCGATCGTCGGCACGTACGATCCGTTGAGTCTCACGTTTACGTATGCCGCCGCCGGTCATCCGGCGCCCATCCTCGCCGACGGCAACGAGGTTGTGACGCTCACGTCCGGCGGCCTGCCCCTCGGCTTCTCGGGAGGGGGGGCGCTGCCGACCCGGAGCGTCCAGTTGTCGCCGGGCGCGCTGCTCGTGCTGTACACTGACGGGTTGATCGAATTCCGCCGGGACGCGGCGGCCGGGCACGCCGCGCTCATCGAGGCGATCCGGCAGCAGCAGACCAGTCCGGAGACGGAGCCCGCACACCGGATCCTCGATCACATCCTGTCCGGCGCACAACCGCGCGACGACGTCGCGATCCTGACGCTGGCCGTCGCGGCGGGGCCGATGGACCGGCTGGACGTGGTGCTGCCCGCCGAACCCTCGAGCCTCCGGCTCGTCCGGTACGCCCTCGCCCAATTGTCCGCGGGCGTGGGTCTCGACGAGCGCCGCGCCTTCGACCTCAACGTCGCGGTCGGCGAGGCCGTCAACAACGTCGTCGAGCACGCCTACGGGGCGTCGTCCGGCACAATCCGGCTCAGGGCGTCCCGCGAGGACTCGACGCTGCGCGTCGAGATCGAGGACGCCGGGCGGTGGCGCCCCGACCGGCCGAACAATCCGGGAGGCCGCGGCTTCAATCTCATGCGGGCGCTCACCGACCGCGTACAGGTCGCGACCGGTGAGAGCGGCACCGTGGTGCGGCTGACGCTGCGCTTCGACCCGGTTGTTCCCGACGCACGCCCACCGGCGGGCGTGCCCGGCGCGGAGCCTCCCGGCGGGCAGCCCGGCCCGTCGTCCGCGACGGCACCCGGCGCCGCCGGTGACCAGATTACCCGGCAACTGCCGTGGCGGGAAACAATAGGCGCAGCGCAGTTCGACGTGCACTTGGAGCAGGGGACGCCCGTTGTGACAGCGACAGGCGAACTCGATTTAACTAACGTGGGCCGCTTTACTGAGATCCTCGAGCGCGTGGCCGGGACGGAGCGGGATCTGGTGATCGTGGCGCTCGGGAACGTCTCCTACTTCGACAGTCACGGCGTCCGCGCGCTGCTTCGCGCGCACGAACACCTCGCCGCGTCGCGCCGCCGGCTCGCGCTCGTAGCGCCCGCCGGATCGACGGTGCGCCGGCTGATCGAGACGGCCGGTCTCGCCGCCGCGCTGCCCATATTTGCGACAGTCGATGCGGCCGTCGCCGGCCGGTTTCCGTAAATAGCTCCAAAATGCCGAAGGCCCGCGGCGCCGTGAGGCGCCGCGGGCCCGATAGCGATGTTACCTCGCTTTACTGGATGATCAGGTGTCCAGTCGCCCACATCGCTAGACCGGCGAGCAGAAGCAGCGCAAGAAGCATGACTTCTACCTCCTCTCGCGGAGCGGAATCCGACTCCGCTCAGGTTTCTTTTTTCCCCTGAAACACGAAATCATATGCGGATCGTGTGAGGAGATTGTGAAGAGTATGAAGGCGGACCTTCCAGCCGGCGCGCTCCGCGCTGCACCGGGCTAATCCACCGTGCGACGAGGTAGGTGCCGAGGCTAAAGGCGGAGACGAAGAAGCTAGGTGGGAGCGACGTGTACACGGCGCATACGATGCCGCCGAGGGTGGCGCCGAGCGCGATCACGATGCTGTAGAGAACGAGACGCCCGGGATGGAGCGTGAGCCGCTGCGCGGCCCCGGCCGGCGTCACCACCAGAGTTAAGATCAAGAGCACGCCGACTACCTGAATCGTAATCGAGACGGCGAGCGCCAGCACGAGCAAGAAGAGCGTGGACAGCAGCCGCACGGGCACACCGCGGGCTTCCGCGACTTCGGGGTCGATGCTCGCGAATCGCAGCGGCCGGGCGATCGCGGCGAGGGCCCCGAGCGCGGCCGCGCCGACGAGAGCCGTACGAATGACGTCCTCGCGGCTCACGGCGAGGACCGAGCCGAACAAGATCGTGAACGCCTCGGTCGCGTACTTCGTGTACAGCGACAGGAAGAGCACGCCGAGCCCGATCGCGAACGCGAGCACGCTGCCGATGGCCACGTCGCGTTCGCGCAGGCGCACGCCGAGCGCGCCGAACGCTGCGGCGGCGAGGAAACAGGCGCCGAGCAGGCCGGCCTCCGGCGACACTCCCAGCATGACGGCGCCCGCCGCCCCGGTGAAGCCGACCTCCGCCAGCCCGTGCACGGCGAAACTCATGTTGCGAAGGGTCACAAACGGGCCGATCGCACCCGCGACGGCGGCGGTGATGGCGCCGCCGATCAGCGCCTGGTGGATGAAGTCATAGTGCCAGAGCGACATCACGATGCCTCGGACGGCGGGTCGGCCGTATGTTCGTGCGCGCCGAGATCGGCTCCCAAAATCACGAGCCGGTCACGGTGCCGGAGCACGTCCACCGGCGCACCGTAAAGCCGGCTCAACGTCTCCTCGGTCAACACCTCGTTGACCGGACCGATGGCCCATCGGCGGCGGGCCAGCAGCAGTACGCGGTCCACGACGGGCAGGACGGGGTTGATGTCGTGGGTGACAAAGACGACGGTCGCGCCGCGGCGGCGATTCCACCGGGCGATCTGGTCCACCACGACGCCTTGATACTGCAGATCCAGGCTTTGCAGCGGTTCGTCGCAGAGCAGCAGCGTCGGCCCGCCGACGAGGGCCTGTGCGACGCGGAGCCGCTGCTGTTCTCCGCCGGAGAGGCGGCCCACCGCCGCGTCGGCGTACCGGCGTGCCCCGACGGCGTCGAGCGCTTCAGCGATGCGCGTTCTATCCTGCCGTGTTCGCGGGGCCGCCCCGAAGCGGTGCCCGTCCAGACCGAACCCGACCATGTCCCATCCGCGAATCGGCAGATCGGGGTCGATCGCGCGGTACTGCGCGATATAGCCGATGAGGCGGTCACCGCGGCGGGGCGGCGCTCCCAGGACCTGAATCGTGCCGGACGTGAGCGGCTGGAGGCCGAGCAGCACGCGCAGCAGCGATGTCTTTCCGGCGCCGTTCGGCCCGAGGACCGCGACGAACTCGCCGGCCCGCACGGTGAACGTGAGGCGTTCCCACAACGTCCGCTCGCCGAACGCGAGCGTGGCCGCGTCGGCCGAAATCGCCGGCCGCGGCTCGGTCACGGGCGCGCGCCGAGCGCCTGCTCCAGCGCGTCGAGTTGGCTGAGCATCCATCGCTGGTAGTTGAGGCCGCCGGGCGGCAGCGTTTCCGAGACGCCGACGATCGGGACGCCGAACTGTTTGGCGTCCCGCTTGACCTTCTCCGTCAGCGGCGTCACGGTTTGGGTGTTGTACATCAGCACTTTGACCCGATGCGCGTGGAGCTGGTCTTCCATTTGGGCCAGCGCGCGCGCCGGCGGGTCCTCGCCTTCTTCGATCGCCCGCTGGAATTCCTCGGGGGTGAGGACCTTCAGGCCGAGCGCGTCCGCCATATAATTGAAGACCGGTTCCGTCACGGCGATCGGTGTGCCGGCGATCTTCCCGCGGAGCGCGGCGACCTTGTCGGTGAACGGCTTGTAGGAGGTCTCGAACAACAGAAGCCAATCGTGGTACGATCGGGCGTTCGCGGCGTCGATGCGGGCGAGCGCCTCCGTGACGGTACGGGCGAAGCGGAGCATCGTCGGCGGACCGTACCACAGGTGCTTGTTGTCCCCGTCCTTGCGGCCGACCAGCGCGGCGACGACGATGACCTCACGCGCGGGGTTGGGTGAGGCCCGCAGGAGTTTCGTCATGAACCCATCGTAGCCGATGCCGTTCACGATGACGAGGCGCGCGCGCGCGATCGCGGCGATGTCCCGCGCGCTTGTTTCGTACTCATGCGGGTCCGCGTTCGGATCGCTAATAATGCTGGTGAGGATCACGTGGTCGCCGGCGATCTGGCCGATCACGTCCGCGTAGAAGTTCTCCGCGGCGACGATGGGAATCCGCACGGACGCCGCGTGCGCCGGCCCGGGCACCGCGGCCCGCCGGGCGAACAGGCCCATGGCCGCGAGCCCCGCGGCTCCGCGGAGGAGCGCGCGACGGCCAAAGAGTGTCGTCATCGCCACAAGCGATCGCACGATGGCCTCCCGAGGATGACGTGAGGGTCGGTTAACCGGCCCGCTGGCAGGCGTGGCACACGCCCAGCAGGTCGAGCCGGTGCCCCTGTACGAGAAAGCCGCTGCCCCGGAGACGCGTACCGGCCAAGGAATCGAGCAGGCACCGGTCCGTCGCCTCGATCGCCCCACAGCGCTGGCAGATCGCGTGCTCGTGGTGGCGGTCGGCGAGGCCGAAATGAGCCACGCCGCCGATGTCCACCTGTTCGACGAGCCCCCGCTCGCGCATGCGTTCCAGGATGCGGTACGCCGTCACGAGCCCGAGGGCCGGCGTCCGCCGGTGCGCGCGGCGCCATAGATCCTGGCACGTCGCGAGATGGCGGCCGGTGTTGAGGGTCTCGAGGACGGCGATGCGCTGCGGCGTCACGCGGAGCCCGGCGCGGCGGAGCAGGGTGCTGAGGCGGTCGCGGGACATCAGGCCCTCCGGTATGGATGACATCAAGTTACTGGCGCCATCGATTTGCAGATGAAACTCATTGTCGTTTTGCTGAGACCGAGAATACCCGAACGAGCGACGCGAAGTCAAGCGGATCCATCGTGAAACGGGGACTGAGGGGACACTTCAGGCTGCCGGGGCGGTTAACTTACCCTCCGGCGTGGAGAAAATGTGAAGGGTATCCCGATGCAGAAGCGTGTGATCGAAGACCCACGTCCCGATGAGCTTCGGTCGCTCGCGCAGCTCCTGGCGCAGCTTGCCGAGGTGAACCAGCGGCTGGCGCGGTCACATGTGATGCTGGAGCAACTGAACCGGCCGAGCGAGGGTCACGGCGAGACAGAGGATGACCCGGCGTCTTCTACCCCTGGAAAGACGTCAACCGAATAGGGCAGTCATCTCCACATCCGGGATCTTCGCTCTTCCGCGGCACCCCGTCACCGTTCAAACCAGTATGTCGCACCGACGGACGCGTTGTACGCGGCCCAGCCGCCACCGGGAAAGAACGTCGCCGCTGATGTCGGCGTTCCGGCGATGTTCGTCCATGTGGCGCCGACGCCTAGCGTGAGGCTCCACGCCGCGCTGAGCGCGCGTTCGCCGGTCAATCCCAACCCCCACTCTGTTCCGCTCGTGGTCAGCGTCGTTACCTGCCCGGGAACCGCGAAGTTATTGGCAATCGAGATACTCGGCAGCGCGGCGTAGTGCGCTTCCAGCGCGCCGGTCCACAGTCCCGCCGTCCACCGCAGTTTTGCCCCGGCCCCAAGCGCTACGGATTGGAATGTTTCGGTGCCCCCGGTGAGGCCCCCGGCGCTGTTCGAGCACGACGGCGGGCTGCCGGTGCACGTCGTAGCCGTAAATGTGCCGCCGCTGTACACCGTCGAGGCCGATCGATAACCGCCAAGCACAAAGAGGCTCAGGTCGCTCGGTCTGAGTTGGTACGCGATCCGCAGATCTCCATTCAGGAGACTCAGCGACTGACGTTGCTGATTCGACTGATCGAGCGTCGTAGTGCCCCCGGACGGGAAGTTGTCCTCGTGCAGCGTGTACGGTTCCTGGATCAGTCCGGTGGCGATCCAGTCGGCGACGACGGCCACCGACCACGGATCCGACAGCGGTTGTTCAAAGGTCATGCCGAGATCATACGCGGGCGCGCTCGTGCCGCCGTGGGCATGTATCGTCACGCCGTTCACCACGCCGTCGAAGTTCTCGAAGTAGGCGATCGACCCGTAGCCGCCGCGAAGCGTGACCGTGCCGTCCCCGAGATGCAGCACACGCGTCTGTGCTCCTGCCGGCCGGAGCGCTCCCCCGACAAGCAGCGCCGCCGTCACCGCGACGAGCACCAGCCGGGCCGGCAGCCGGCGAAGTCGCGAGGACAGTGGCGCTGCGGTTACCAAATGCGGCGTCGATCCGGTGCGTCCCAACGGGCCTCCCCCGTTCACTTAGCCCCCCGCATATATGCACCATGGGCAGGGGGTCTCAGCGGGCAAGGGATCTCAGTGCCGCCTGAACGCGGCGCAGCGGCGCTAGGGGTTCGAGGCGACGAAGACGCCGAGCCGGTCGCTGTGCGCCAGATCTTCCTGGGAGCCGGTGAACACGGTGGTCGGCACCCGAACCCACGCGGGCTTGTTGTCGACACTGTCGAGCCGCAGGATCGTCGTCGCGTGCACCGCGTACCGCAGGACGACCGTCACGGGGCCCGCCAGCTTCACGGGCGCCCCCGACGCGTCGTAGACCACGTCCAAACGGTACGCGTTGCCGTCGAAGCGGCGGCCGGAGGGCGGAGGAGCCAGCGCCGTCGGGTCGAGAGGCGTGAGCGTCACGCGCGCCTTCGTCTCGCCGGCGCGCGGCGCCACGACGTTGGCGGGAAGCGTCAGCGTGGCCTGCAGGTCGTCCGTCGCGAACTCCGCGGGGGCGGATCCGGCGCCGGTCAGCGGCACAAATGTGGCGTATGGCTGGGGCTGCTCGTTGTCGCCCGCTCGCCCCGCCGGCGGGCGTACCCAGCGGTACGGGGGCTGCGGCGTCAGGCCGTCGTACAGCATGCGGCCGTGCGGCGCGGACGGCCAGAGCACCGCGACCGCCACGTACGCGGCGGCGGCGGCAAGCCCCGGGGCGAAAAGCCGGCGCTGAATCGTCCTGCCTGCTGCTGGGATCGCGGCGCCCACGAGTCTAGCCTTCGGCGCCGGCACGCGGGTGTTCCCGCGGCGCGATGCGGAAGGAGGGACGCGGGTACCGTCGGAACCACTGCTCATGATCACACGCGCAGCCTACGAACTCATTCCGTTCCAGGTTCTCTTCGGGCTCTTCTCGGTGGCGGCGCTCGCCGCGGCGGCGCACGCGGCCACGCCGCCCGCGGGTCATCCGATCGCGGTTATCCACACCACGCTCGGGGACATCCGGTGCGAACTCTTTCCGGACAAGGCGCCGAAGGCCGCGGCCAACTTCATCGGCCTCGCCACGGGCACGAAGGACTGGGTCGACCCGCGGACCGGCAAGGCGCAGCACAACCGGCCGTTCTACGACGGGATTATTTTCCATCGCGTCATTCCGGGCTTCGTGATCCAGGGCGGCGATCCGCTCGGGAACGGGAGAGGCGGCCCGGGATATCAGTTCGCCGACGAATTGCACGCCGATGTGCTCTTCGATCGCCCGGGACGCCTGGCGATGGCCAACGCCGGCCCCAACACCAACGGGTCGCAGTTCTTCATCACCGAAGCGGCGCTGCCGGATCTCGACCCGTGTCTCGATCCCAAAGGTTGTCCCCGCGGCAACCGGATCGTGCCGAACGGGATCGGGTACACGATCTTCGGACAGTGCGATGATCGCTCGGTCGAACTGGTAAAGCGCATCGCGGGGCTGCCCCGCGATCCGAACGACCGTCCGCTCCAGCCCGTGACGATCACGCACATCGACATCACGGGGGCGCCCAAGCCCTAAACTGCGATGGCGCTGCGCGTCGCGATCGTCGGCGGGGGCGCCGTCGGCAGTTCCATCGCCTACTTCCTCGCGAGCCATCCGCGGTTTCGCGGCGAGGTGGTGGTGATCGAGCGGGATCCGAGCTACCGCTACGCGTCCTCGGCGCTCTCGGCGAGCGCGATCCGCCAGCAGTTCTCGACGCCGGTCAACATCGCGATCTCGCAGTTTGGGATCGAGTTCCTCCGCGGTCTCGGCGAACGCCTGGCGGTCGGCGACGAACGGCCCGACGTGGGGTTGGCCGAGCCCGGCTATCTGTTCCTCGCGACGCCGGCCGGCGTGCCGGTGCTGGAGCGCAACCACGCCGTGCAGCGGGCGCACGGCGTCGACGTGGCGCTGCTCACGCCGGCCGGCGTCGCGGCGCGGTTCCCCTGGATGAACGTCGACGGGCTCGCGGCGGGCTCGCTCGGCCTCTCCGGCGAGGGATGGTTCGACGGCTACGCGCTCCTGCAGGCGTACCGGCGCAAGGCGATCGCCCTCGGCGTCACGTACGTGACGCAGGCGGCAACCGGATTCGTGCGCGCCGGCCGGCGGGTCACCGCCGTCACCCTCGCGGACGGCGCGAGGCTCCCGTGCGACTGGGCGGTCAACGCCGCCGGGCCGTGGGCGGCGCGGGTCGCGGCGATGCTGGATATCGATCTGCCGGTGCGTGCCCGCCGCCGCTGCGTATTCCTCTTCGCGTGCCGCGCGACGCTGCCGGGCTGCCCGCTCGTGATCGATCCGTCCGGCGTGTGGTTCCGCGCCGACGGCCCGAACTTCCTCACCGGCATCCCGCCCCGGCCGGGCGAGCCCGATCCCGACGAGGCCCCGCTCGACGAGGTGGACGAGCGGTTGTTCCCAGACCGCATCTGGCCCGTGCTCGCCGCCCGCGTGCCCGCGTTCGAGGCCGTGAAAGTCCTCAAGAGCTGGGCAGGCTACTACGAGCTCAACATCGTGGACCACAACGGCATCGTCGGTCCACACCCGTCGGTCGATAATGTGCTGTTCGCGAACGGCTTCAGCGGACACGGACTCCAACAATCGCCGGCCGTCGGCCGCGGCATCGCGGAATGGATTGTGGACGGCGGTTACCGCACGCTGGACCTGAGCCCGCTCGCCTGTGAGCGCCTCGTGCAGGGCCGGCGCCTCGTCGAGCTCAACGTCATCTAACCTCCGGGCAATTAGGGACGGCCGCCCTCGGCCGGGACCTGGGCGGTTTCGCGGACCGGCGGAGCCTGGTCCAGTCCGACGCGGCCGGCCGCGATGTCGGCGACGAAGTAGTTCTCACCGCGCACCGGCGCGCCGGCGAGCCGCCGCCGCGTCGCGAGTTGTCCGACGTGGGTGAGGGCATCGGCGATCGGGCCCTGAAACAGCCGCGTCGCGGGTGCGTGGAGCGGTTCGGCCGACGCCAGGTAGGCGTCGAACGCCGCGAGGGCGGTGAAAAAGCGCTCCACGTCGGCATCCCACGCGCCGGCCGGTGAGTTGTGCCACGTTTGCCGGCCCCGTGCCATAGAGAGCGCCCACTCCATGAGATCGGCCATGTGGGCGACGATGCGGCCGGGGGTCATCGCGCTCGGCTCGGACAGCCGCAGCCCGCCGAATCCCGGCGGCACGCCGCGCACCGCTTTGGCGGCCCGGTACGCCAGCGTGGCCAGAGCGTGCCGCAGCCACCCGCGCTCGTCGATCATGATGCCGGTGTCACCTCCCGCGTGGTCCCGACCGTCCCCGGACGGACGAGGGCGTCGCGCACCGCCTGCACGATCCCGCCCGGCAGGGCGAGTACGATGGCGATGAACAGCACGCCAAAGATGAGCAGGTGCAGTTCTCCCAGCCGCAGGGCGAGCGCCTCGCGCAGCGCCAGGAAGACGACCGCGCCGACGATGGGCCCGGTCACCGTCCCGACGCCGCCGAGGTAGACGATCAGGAGCGGGTCGAACGTCCACAGCGGGCTGAAGGCGAAGCTCGGGTAGAAGCCCACGTGGTAGTACGCGAAGCCGCCGCCCGCCGCCCCGGCGAGGGCGGCGCTCAGGACGAACGCCAGCAGGGTGTGGCCGTACGCGTTCACGCCGATGCTCTCCGCTACATCTTCGTCTTCCCGCACCGCGACGAGTCCACGTCCGAAGCGCGACGTCGCGATCCACGCCGCGACCGCGGTCGTGAGCGCCGCCAGCGCGAGCGCAAGATAGTAGCGGGGCGCCAGCGTGTAGGCGGCGAGCAGTTGCGGCGGAAGGGCGGCGATGTCGGGCAGCACGTTGCCGGCCGTGATGCGCAGAATTTCGGCGACCGCGAGCGTCCCGATCGCGAAGTAGGGGCCGCGGAGGCGCAGCGCGGGCGCGCCGATCACGAGGCCCATGATCGCGGCAAGCGCCGTGCCGGCGGCCAGAGCCGCGCCGAGCGGCGTCCCGCGCGTCCACAGGAGACGCACCGTCATCGCGCCGAGACCGAAGAACGCCGCGTGGCCGAGGTTCACCTGGCCGCTGAACCCGCCGAGCACGTTCCACGACTGCGCGAGCGCGATGTACAGCAGCACGAGCAGCGTCCACGAAAGCAGCGCCCGGCCGCCCGGGCGGCCGGCCAGCGCCGGCAGCAGCGCCGCCAGCGCGAGGAGGGCGAGGCCGGCGGCGGCGGGCAGGAACTGCCGGCCCACGGCGCCTACCCGCGCGCGAAGACGCCGCGCGGCCGGAGCGCCAGCACGGCGAGAAACAGCACGAGGCCCATAACTTCCCGGTAGGCGTTGCCGAGCAGGACGCCGCTGACCGACTCGGCGACGCCCAGGCCGAGCCCGGCCGCGAACGCGCCGGCGACACTGCCGAGTCCCCCGAGCACGACCACGATGAGCGCCTTCAGCGTCCACGCGAGCCCGATCGACGGGCTCACCGTGTCGGTGACCGCGGCGAGCGTCCCGGCGGCGCCGGCGAGCGCGCTGCCGAGGCCGAAGGCCAACAGGAAGACCGTGGGGACCGGGATCCCGGCCAGCGACGCCGCGTCGACGTCATCGGCCGTCGCCCGGATCGCGCGGCCGGGATAGGTGTGATGGAGAAAGACGTGCAGCAGCATCACGATCACGAACGCCGCCGCGAGCCCGCCGAGGCGCGCGAGGGGGACCACGATGCCGCCGGCCCGCAGCACGGCGCCCGCGTAGGCCGTCGTCACGGCCCGCTCATCCCCGGTCCACGCGGCGATGGCCACGGTCTGCAGCACGAGCGCCAGTCCGAAACCGATCAGGATCGAATTCTTGATCTTCGTCTCGTCGGACGCGTGGAGCAGACGGCTGAATAGCACGCGATACAGGATGATCCCCACGACGAACAGCAGGCCGCCCGCCGGCAGCACGGATGCGAATGGATCCAGGTGCCACAGCGTGAACAGCCAGAAGGCAGCGTAGCCGCCGAGCATGATCAGTTCCCCGTGGGCGACGTTCAGCATCTTCAGCACTCCGAAGACGAGGGTCAGGCCCACCGCCGCGAGGCCGTAGAGCGCGCCGATGAGCAGCCCGAAGACCGCGCTCTGCCCGAGGATCAGGGCCGCGCCCCGGGCGCCGCGGCGTCACGTCGCGCCAAGGTACACCTCCACGACGGCGGCGTGGTCGAGCGCGTCCTCGGGCAGGCCTTCCGCGATCTTCCGTCCGGCGTTCAACACCACGACGCGGTCGCACAACTCCCGGATCGCGCCGACGTTGTGCTCTACGATGACGATCGTCATACCGCCGGCGCGCAGTCCGCGGATGAGCGCCAGCAGCGCGGCCACCTCCGTTGGATTGAGGCCTGCGGCGGGTTCGTCGAGGAGGAGCAGCCGCGGGCCAGCCGCGAGCGCGCGCGCCACCTCCAGCCGTTTGCGTTCGCCGAGCGTCAGCGCCGCGGCCGGCCGTGCCGCGTCACGGGCGAGTCCGACGAACCGCAGGCACTCCATGGCCTCGTTCCGCGCCGCGCGCGCGTCGGTCGCGCGCAACCGACCGTAGAGGCGCGCGACGAGGACGTTGTCCAGCACCGGCAGCCCGGCCAGCGCGCGCACGAGCTGAAAGGTCCGGACAATCCCGAGCGCGGCGCGGCGGTGCGGTGCCAGCCCCGTGATATCGCGGCCCTCGAAGGTGACCACGCCGCGGTCTGGTATCTGGGCCCCCGCGAGGAGATTGAAGACGGTGGTTTTTCCCGAGCCGTTGGGCCCGAGCAGTCCGAGAATTTCGCCGGGTCGAACGCCGAAGGAGAGGTCGTTGACCGCGCGCAGCCCCCCGAACGCCTTGACGAGGCCCCGAGCCTCGAGCAGGGCCGCGCCGTTCGTGCCGGCCGGGTCGCCCGGCGGATGCGGCCGCTCGGCGGCCTCGGCGCTACCGGGCACGCCAGGGCGGCGCGGGATACGTCAACGGCACGCCGCCGAGGTCCTTCGGCCACACCAGCTGCTGCTGCCCGTGCTGCCACTGCACGAACACCGTCGCGACAATTGCCGTCCCGTCCGGCCGGAAACGCACCGGGCCCATCACGGTCTGCATGTTGGTCGCGGCCATCGCATCACGGATGGCGCCCGCATCGGGCCGGCCCGCGCGGCTGATCGCGTTGGCCACGATCTGCACGCAGGCGTAGGCGGGGCCGACGATCACGTCGGCCGGCCGGTGGAGGCGCTGCTCGTGCGCCGCGTTGAGCGCGGCCACCCCGGGAAACTTGAGATCGTGATGCCAGCCCGGCGCCAGGATCACGTCGTCGCCGTCTTTGCCGAGCGCCTGCGTCCAGCTCACCACGTCGGGCGCCCGCACCATCAGCAGCGCCTTGGGGTTGAAGTCGAGCTCCTTCATCTGCCGCACGAGCGCGATCCCGTCGGGCGGATTCGGCAGCGCGAAGACCGCGTCCGCGCCCGCGGCTTTGGCGCGCAGGATGATGTCGGAAAAGTCTTTCGTCAGCGGCGTATACTGTGCGTTCATGACCACCTGATAGCCGTTCTCCCGCGAGCGCGATGTCCAGACGTCGCCCATCTCCCGGCCCCAGTCGGTCCGCTCTTGAAAGATCGCAAGGCGCCGCGGCCGGTCCGCCGCCGGGATGGCGGCGTTCAGCATGCGGTACGTTTCGGCGCCGATGTCGGGCGACTTCGGGAACGGCGAGAAGAGATAGCGGAACCCATGCTCGTGAATGGCGTGCAACGCGAACGCCACGCCGCAGTAGGGGATCTTGTCCTTCTCGGCTACGGGCACCGCGGCGGCGTGCATGTCGCTTCCGAACCCGCCGAGCAGCGCGACGACGCCCTGTCCGGCCAGGGTCTCGATCCGTGTCACCGTCTTGGTCGGATCGGATTCGTCGTCGAGGACCGACAACGACAGCGTCATGCGCTGGCCGCCGACTTGGATGCCGCCGGCGCGGTTGATGTCGTCGACCGCGAGTTCGTAGCCGGTGCGGACCTGCGCGCCGCCCCCGGCGTACCGGCCGGTCAGAGGGATCACGCTGCCGAGCTGCACGGCCGCCGGCGCGCCGAGCGTGCCCGCGGCGGGAATGCCGGCGATCAGAGCGGCGGTCGCCAGCCCGACTAGAAACGCCCGCATCGAAAAGCCCACCCCCCGAAGGCGCCGCTAGGCGCGCCAGACCTCCCGCGCGGTCTCGACGACGAGCCGCAGTTTGGCCCACTGGTCCTCTTCCGACAGCAGGTTGCCTTCCATGGTGGACGCGAAGCCGCACTGCGGGCTCAGCGCGAGGTGGTCGAGCGGCACGAAGTGCGCCGCCTCGGTGATGCGGCGGATCACGTCCGCCTTCGCCTCCAGGCGCGGCCGCTTGCTGCTGATGAGCCCCAAGACGACCGTCTTGCCGCGCGGGACGAACCGCAGCGGCTCGAACGTCCCGGACCGTTCGTCGTCGTATTCGAGCAGGAACCGGTCGACGTCGAGCCCGCCGAACAGTTGCTCCGCGAGGAGATCGTAGCCCCCTTCCGCGTACCACTGGCCGCGGTTGTTGCCGCGGCACAGATGGATCGCGAGCGTCACGCCCGGGCGCCGCGCCCCCCGCAGCGACGCGTTGTCCGCGCGCACCGCTTCCTCGAGCGCCGCCTCCGGCTCGACGCCCATCTCGCGGCGGATGTAGTCGCGCCATTTCGGATCGATGTAGTAGCTGTAGCGCGGCGCGTCGATCTGCACGTACGGCACCCCGTCCGCGGCCAGCGCAAGGATCTCCGCGTTGACGATGGGGACGATGTCCCACAGCAGCGCGGAGTGGGTCGGATAGACGCGGTCGGTCACGCCGCGCTTGTAGGCGATCGCCGGAAACTGATTGGCGCTCGGGAGCGTCACCTTGAAGGTCCCGCCGCTGAAGTCGCGGAGCAGCGGCAGTTCATGGGCGGTCAGCCGCCGCCGCTGCCGCAGTCTGTCGGTCGCGATGCCCGTCACGCTGCTCGGCACCGCGGCCGCCCCGGCCGCGGCGCCGGCCGCGCCGCTCCACATGCGCGCCACGGCGTCGCCCGTGTCGAAGCCCTCGACGGCGTCGAGGAGGTCGCTCATAAAATTCCGCCGGCGCAACTCGCCGTCCGTCACGACGTCCAGTCCGAGGTCGCGCTGCCGATGGATCACGCGCCGGATGTGGCGGTCTTCGATCTCGCGGAGGCGTTCGGGAGGCGCGCCGGCTGCGCGCGCCTCGAGCAGTTCCGGTGGCCGGAGGAGGCTGCCCACATGGTCCGCCCGGTACGGCCGCGTTCCCGCGCTCGCCATAGTGCCCGCCTTTGGCATGGCGGCGGGTCTCTCCTGCTTCAGCGCCGAACAAGCCGGCGACCGCGCTGATCGCCGTACGCACGCTGCCGGGGAGGATGCCGATGGATGAGGGCGCGCCGCTAATCGCGCAACTCGCGCACGTGGAATTGCTGACCCCGCGGCTCAGCGAGAGCCGCTGGTTCTTTCACGACCTCCTGGGGCTCGAAGAGAGCGAGCGGCACGGCGGGTCGATCTACCTGCGGGCCTACGAAGACTTCTATCACCACACGCTCAAGCTGACCGAGGCGGCGGGCCCGGGCTTGGGCCACATCGCCTGGCGGACGGCCTCAGCGGAAGCGCTCACGGAGCTCGCGCGCCGGGTCGAGGCCGCGGGGCTGGGGCGGGGATGGAGCGACGGCGACCGGGGCCACGGCCGCACCTTCCGCTTTCTCACGCCGGACGGCCACCCGATGGAAGCGCTCTGGGACGTCGACTACTACGCGGCGCCGCCGGAGCAGCGCAGCCGCTTGCGGAACCGGCCGCAAAAGCGGCCGCTGCGGGGCGTGCCCGCCCGCCGGCTGGACCACGTCAACCTGATGGCCCGCTCCATCCCGGAGATGCGACAGTTCTTCACGGACGTGCTGGGCTTCCGGCTGCGCGAACAAAAGATCGGCAAGCGCGGCGTCGAGATCGGAGCCTGGCTCAGCGTGAGCGCCCTCACGCACGAGATCGCCGTGATGCGGGACGGGACGGGTGCCGCGGGGCGCTTCCACCATCTCGCTTACTGGTACGCCTATCCGCAGCACCTCATCGATCTCGCCGACCTCTGCGCGGAGTACGACGTCCCGATCGAGGCCGGGCCCGGCAAGCACGGGACCACGCAGGGCTTGTTCATGTATGCGCGCGAGCCCGGGGGCACGCGCGTGGAGCTGTTCGGCGACGTCGGCTATCTCATCTTCGATCCGCAGTGGAAGACGGTGGTGTGGGACGTCGCGAACGAAGCGGACCTCGAAAAGAGCAGCATCTGGTTCGGGGGACCGCTGCCGGACACGTTCTACACGTACGGCACGCCGTCGCGGATAGAGACCGGGAGCGGCAAGCCCTCCCGGTAACGGTCAACGGTTCCCGCGAGGGCGGAGAATACCGGAGGCGGTGGCATGAACGCGGAGCTATGCTGGACGCCGGCCTGCGAGCTCGCCGGTCTCATCAGGCGTAAAGCCCTCTCGCCGGTGGACGCGGTCGACGCCGTGCTCGAGCGCATCGAGCGGATCAACCCGGCCGTCAACGCCTACGTCACCGTGACGGCGGAGCGGGCGCGCGAGGCGGCGCGGGCCGCCGAGAGTGCGGTCGCCCGCGGCGCGACCCTTGGTCCGCTCCACGGCGTGCCGTACTCGCTGAAGGATCTCACGCCGACGCGCGGCATCCGCACGACGATGGGGTCCAAGATCTTTGAGCACCATGTCCCCGATGAGGACGCCGTCCTCGTGGAACGGCTCCGGGCAGCCGGCGCGATCCTGCTCGGCAAGACGAACACGCCCGAGTTTGGCTGCAAGCCGTTTACGGACAACCGCATCTTCGGCGCGACCCGGAACCCGTGGCGAAGCGACCGGTCGGCCGGCGGATCGAGCGGTGGCGCGGCCGCCGCGGTCGCCGCCGGTCTCGGCCCGCTGGCCGAGGGCAGCGATCTCGCCGGCTCGATCCGCCAGCCCGCCGCCTGGTGCGGTGTGGTGGGCTTCAAGCCGTCGCAGGGGCGCGTGGCGCGCTACCCGGCGGCCGCGGGCTGGAACGCGATGTCGACGAACGGCCCGATCGCGCGCACCGTGGCGGACGCCGCCCTCATGTTCTCGGTGATGACCGGCCCTGATCCGCGCGATCCGCTCGCGCTGCCGCACACCGGCGAGGACTGGACGCGTCTCGCGGAGGGCGCGCAGGTCCGGGGGCTCCGGGCCGCCTGGACGCCCGACCTCGGCGGGGCCGCGGCCGTCGATCGGGGCGTGGCCGCGGTGTGCGAAGCCGCGGCGGCGCGGTTCGGGGAACTCGGCGCGCACGTCGAACCGGCGTCCCCCGAGATCGGGCACATCATGGAGCCGTTCCTCGCCATCAACGCGACGGTCCGGCTCGCGAGCTACGGCAAGTATCTGCCGCGGTGGCGCGACGAGATGGATCCCGTGCTTGTGCGCCGCCTCGATCTCGGTTTGAGCTTGACGGCGGCCGACGTGGGCCGCGCCGAGGCGGAGCGCACGGCGTACCACCACCGGCTGGGCCGCTTCTTCGAGCGCTACGACCTTCTGCTGCTGCCGGCGGCCGCGGTAACCGCAACCCCGCTCGACGATCCGATGCCCGCCGAGATCGCGGGGCGGCCGATGACACAGCATATCGACATGCTGCTGCCGACGTACGCGTTCAACTTCAGCGCGTACCCGGCGATCACGGTGCCGTGTGGGTTCAGCGAGGACGGACTGCCGGTGGGCCTGCAGATTGTGGCAGGCTGGCGGCAGGATGCGCGGGTGTTGACGGCCGCGGCGGCGTTCGAAGCGGCCGCGCCGTGGGCCGACCGCCGGCCGCCGATCGGGTAGGCTACGTCAGCCCGTCGCCCGCGCGTACTGCGCGCGACGCTTGGCGATCGTGCGCAGATGATAGGGGACGTGATCCGCGAAATGCTCGACAAGCCACTCGAGCGTTTGCGGTCCGGCCTCGGTATTGATGCCGATGTGCTCCCACGTTTCCGCGGGCGCGCGCCGCAGCATGGCGGTCGTCGACGCGCGAATCGCGCGGAACAGGGCGAGCGCCTCGCCGAGCGGCTGCGAGCGATAGTCGAGGGCCGGTGCCCACTTTTCCTGGTCGAAGGAGACGAGCGTGGCGCCGGGCTCCGCGATCACGTACCGCATGCGCGCCGCCGCCACGATGTCACAATCGGCCACGTGGACGACGTTTTCATGGATGCTCCAATGCCCGGGCCCCGGCGTGAAATGTAATTCCTTGTCCGGGATGCCGGCGACGGCCGTCTCGAGCAGCCCCGGCCCGTCGGCGTACGCTTGAATCAATGCCTCGATGCGGCTGCTCATCCTCGATGCCTCCCCGCGCGTCTTTGACCTAGGTGGCGGCCGTCTTCTTCAGGCGCTCGCCGTACTGCTTTCTGAACTTGGCGACCTTGGGGCCCACGACCGCCTGACAGTATGGTTGGTGCGGATTGTGGGCGAAGTACTCCTGATGGTACGGCTCCGCCCTGTAGAACACGGTGAACGGTGTCACCTCGGTGACGATCGGGTTGCCCCACCGGCGCGCCTCGCTGAGCTCGCGGATCATCTGCTCCGCCGCCGCTTTCTGCTCGGCCGAATGATAGAAGACGGCGGACCGGTACTGGCTGCCGATGTCGTTTCCCTGACGGTTGAGCGTGGTGGGATCGTGGATATTGAAGAACACCTCGAGGAGATCCCGGTACGTGATCTCGCGTGGATCGAACGCGATCTGCACCACCTCGGCGTGTCCGGTGGTGCCGGTGCAGACCTGCTGGTACGACGGGTTTGCCACCGTCCCGCCGGCGTAGCCGGATTCGACCCGCAGGACGCCGTCGAGGTCCGCGTACACGGCCTCGAGGCACCAGAAGCATCCGCCGGCCAGCGTCGCGACTTCCTCGCGCCCCGGATCAGTCATTGTCGTGTCCCTCCCATCTCAACAACTGGAATTAGCATATCGCGCCGTACAGGAGGCATCTCGCCGTGCCCGAAGCACGCGGCGTGCCGGCGGCCTACACGGCACCGGTGGGGGGAGTGATGGGTCCCACGAGCGGCCTCAGCACGCGTTCGAGATCCGCGGCCACAACACCGTTCGTGGTGATCGCGTCGCATCCGGCCTCCTTCGCCGCCTGGGCGCGCGCGACGTCGCGGTGCCCGCAGAATCCCAGCACCGGAATACCCTGTGTCGTGGTGCCGGCCTTGAGCCGGCGGACCGCCTCCGCGGCGTCAAAATGGCGGGCCGCCAGGTTCACGATTACCGCGCGCGGCCGGTCTCGTCCGGCGGCCTCCCGCAGCGCCGCTTCGAGCGCCGCCGCCGTTCGCGCGAGGACGCATCGGTATCCCAACCGGGTCAACGACGCGGAGAGGCGCGATGAAAAGAGCAGATCGTCGTCGGCGACAACGATCTCAACCGCGCCGCGTTCGGGCATCATGCGGGGATGGACTGCGGGCGGTGCGGGTAAGCCGCGGCCGCTAGAGCGGAAATCCCATGGCCTGCAGCGACAGGCGGCCGTCGTCGCTCAGCCGTTCGGGCGACCACGGCGGATTCCAGACCATCTCCACCTTCGCGTCTTCGATGCCGTCGAGGCCCAGCAGCTTCGACTCGATCTCGGAGACGAGTTGCGGGCCGAGCGAGCAGCCCACCGCCGTCAGGGTCATCTTGATGTGGACGACGTCTTCGACGACCGTGATGTCGTAGATGAGCCCGAGGTCCCAAATGTTGACGGGGATCTCCGGATCAAAGCACGTCTTGAGTACCTCGATAACCTGATCGCGTGTGATCATGGCACCCTCCGGTTCGTATTCTATCATCACGGCCCGCGTCCAGGCGAGGAAAAGCTGCCGTGAGACCGCGGCGGTGGCTGCTCGCCGTGCTCGTGGCCGCGCTCCTCATCTATCCCGCGGCCGCCCGATGGTACACGGAATGGCTGTGGTTTGGCGAAGTCGGCTACCGCGCGGTGTTCTGGGTGCCGTTCATCTCGAGCGTCGCCGTGGCCGCGGCGGCGGCGGGTTCGGTCTTCCTCATCCTTTATGTGAACGCGCGGCCGCTGCTGCGGCTCCGCCCGCTCGCGCGCGTCGTCGAGCTGCGGCCGGTCGGCGGGACCCGGAGCTACCGGCGGTTCGTCGGCGGGCTCACGCCGGGCCGCCTGGCGGCGGCCGTCATCGGGGCGGTGGCGGTCATCGCGGGCTTGAGCGCCGCCGGCGAGTGGCCGGTGTTTCAGGCGTTCCTGCATCAGGCGCCCTTCGGCGCGCGGGATCCGGTGTTCGGCCGGGACGTCGGTTTCTACGTCTTTACATTGCCCGCGTATCAGGCCGTCTACGGCTGGCTCTTCGGGTGGTTCTTTATCGCCCTGCTCGGCTCCGCCGCCGCCTACTATCTCGATCTTGTGCCGCTCGCCATCCGGGGCGTGTGGGCGGTGCCGCGGGGGGTGCGCGTTCATCTCAGCGTGCTCGCGGGCATCCTGGTCCTGCTTCGCGGCGCCGGGTTCTGGTTGGACCGGTACGGCATCCTGTATTCGCCGCACGGGGCCGTCTATGGGGCCGGGTACACCGATCTGCACGCGACGCTGCCCGTGCTCACGGGACTCGCCGTCCTGTCGGCGCTCACCGGCATTCTCCTGCTCGCGTCGGCACGCGCGCGGACGATGCGGCCCGCCGTCGGCGCGCTGGTGGCACTGCTGGTCCTCTGGATCGGCGGCACGGTTGCCTATCCCGCGTTCGTGCAGCAGGTCGAGGTCGCCCCGAACGAATTTGACCGCGAGCAGCCGTACATCCGCAATAGCATCGCCTCGACGGGGCGCGCCTACGGGCTGGACGGCGTCGACGAGCAGTTGTTTCCGGCCTCGCTGACACTGACGCCCGCGGTGCTGGCGGGCAACCGCACGGTGCTCGACAGTGTGCGTCTGTGGGACTACCGGCCGCTGCTGCGCACCTACGCCCAGCTGCAGAGTCTGCGGCTGTACTACACGTTCACGGACGTCGGCATCGACCGGTACCGGATCGCGGGCCGCGAACAGCAGGTGATGTTGTCCGCGCGCGAGCTCGACGCGAACCGCCTGCCGGATCCGGCCCGCACGTGGGTGAACGAGCACCTGGTATTCACCCACGGCTTCGGCTTGGTGATGACTCCCGTGAACCGGATCTCCGCCGAGGGGTTGCCGGAATTCTACATTAAAGACATCCCGCCCCAGAGCTCGGTCGGGCTGACCGTGACCCGGCCCGAACTGTACTACAGCCTCGTGACCACGCCGTACGTCGTCGTCGACACCCGCAACAAGGAACTCGACTACGCGCAGGGCGACCAGAACGTCTACACTACGTACGCCGGCCGCGGCGGCGTACCGCTCGGCGCGCCGCTCGCCCGGTTCGCCTTCGCATCGCGGTTGGGGGCCGCCTCACTGCTGCTCAGCAACGACATCACACCGGCCAGCCGCGTGCTGATCCACCGCGACGTCCGCGACCGGGTCGCCCGCGTCGCGCCGTTTCTGCGGCTGGACCGCGACCCGTACCTGGTGCTGGCCGAGGGGCGGCTGTACTGGATCCTCGACGGCTACACGACGACGGCAATGTATCCGTATTCGCGCCCGACCGGCGATCTCAATTACATCCGCAACTCCGTGAAGGCCGTCGTCGACGCCTACGACGGCACGGTGCGGTTGTATGCGTTCGAGCCCGCCGATCCGCTGCTGCGCACCTACGGCGCCATCTATCCGGGGTTGCTGCGGTCCCGCGCCGAAATGCCGGCGGCGCTGGCCGCGCACGTCCGGTATCCCGTGGATCTCTTCACGATCCAGGCGGACGTATACGCGACATTTCATATGAAGGACCCGCGCGTTTTCTACAACCGCGAAGACCTGTGGGGGACTCCCACCGAGCTGTTCGGTGGATCGCCCCAGCCCGTGGAGCCCTATTATGTGAATTTGAAACTCGATCCGAAACGCGGCGAGGAGTTCGTTCTCATTCTGCCGTTCACGCCGTCCGGCAAGGACAACATGGTGGCGTGGATGGCGGCCCGGAGCGATGCGCCGAACTACGGCCGCCTGCTTGTGTACCGGTTTCCGAAGGATACGACGGTCTTCGGGCCGATGCAGATCGAGGCGCGCATCAACCAGGACCCGACGATCAGCAGCCAGCTGACCCTCTGGAACCAGCAGGGCTCCCAGGTCATCCGCGGCAACCTGCTCGTCGTCCCGATCGCGGCGTCGCTCTTGTACATCGAGCCGCTCTACCTGCAGGCGCAGGGGAGTGCGCTCCCCGAGCTCAAGCGTGTCATCGTCGCGTACGGCGCCCAGATCGCGATGGAGCCCACACTCGAGGAGGCCGTGGCCCGCATCTTCGGCACGCTGCCGTCCGCGATTGCGCCTGCCGCGCCGGCCGGCCGCGCGGGCGCGACTGCGCCGGCAGGACCGGCCGGGCGCGCCCCTTCGATCCCCGCGCCGGACACCGGCCGCGTCGCGTCCCTTGTCGCAGAGGCGAACGCGCATTACGCCCGGGCCCAGGCGGCGCTGCGTGCCGGGGACTTCGCGACCTATGGGAAGGAGATCGACGCGCTCGGCCGGGTGTTGACCGAGTTGCGGCGGATCACCGAGACGCCGTAGGGCGGGCGCCGGCGGCTTTCCGCGACCGGCCCGGCCCGCCGCGTCACCGGAGAGCCGCGTATTCCTCCGGCGTGTTGACGTTGAGGAAGGAACGCAGGTCCGGGTCGAAGCGGCGCAGCTCCGATTCCTCCAGAATGCGCGCGCGCACGCTGGCGAGGACGTCCGCGTTGCGCCCGCCCACCGCGAGGACGTGCCGGATGGGCTCGAGGCAGGCCGGCGTGTAGACCGCGTGCAGCGGTTCGTAATCCTTGAGGCGCGGCATGACCACGTCCGCCGAGGCGGCGAGGCCGCCCATGTGCCGGATCAGCGGCGGAGAGAGGTACGGCATGTCGCAGCCGCACACGAACGCGGGCCCGCCGGCATGCAGCAGCCCCGTATAGATTCCGACGAGCGACCTCCGTTCCGGCAGGGCGTCGGGCACGGTCCGCAGGCCCAGCGCCTCAAAGGGCGCGGGATCGCGTGCGACGACCAGCACGTCGGTGCCCGCTTCCCGCAGCCGCGCCGCCACCGCCTCGACGAGCGTGCCTCCGCCGAATGGCAGGAAGGCCTTGTCGCGGCCCATGCGCCGGCTCTCGCCGCCGGCAAGAATAACGCCGATCACGGCCCGAGTATACCGTGCCGCCGGCGCGGCGGTCCGGCGTGCTCACCCAGGGTTTCCGGGCCGGAAAAGGGAATCTTCGGCGCGTCGTGCGACGGCTCGCCCCGCGAGCGTCACGCCGAGCGGAGGGGTGCAATGGAAGAGTTCCAGGCGCGCCAGGTGCTCAAGGAATTCGGCATCCAGGTGACCCAGTTCATGGGCCGGCGGCGCGAATTGCGTGAACAGGCCGCATCCGCGATCGCGGGCGAGGACCGCGCGTCGGTAGCGGCCGTCCTGGCCGCGCTGGTGGGCGAGACATCGGAGCTGCACCGCCGTTGGCTTCAGGTCACAAACCTCGTGCTGGAAGAAGAACGCGACGCGTACAGCGAAATGGCACGCTTGCTCGAGCGGGCCGGCCAGCGCGACCTGCCGACGCTTCCCCCCTTTCCGGAGGCGCCCGCCTAGTTATTCGAACAGCCGGGGCACCTCGCGGACAAACGCCGTGGCGAGCCGCACGGTGGCTTCGAAATCGCTTACCCGGAGCAGGCTGAGCGGCGAGTGAATATACCGGCACGGCACGGACACTGAGCCGGCGAGCACGCCGCGCCCGCTGGTGTGGATGGCGCCGGCATCGGTGCCGCCGTAGGCGGGCCGTTTGTGCTGGTACGGAATCCCCTGCGTCTCCGCCACGCGCTCGAGCGCCTGGACGAGTTGGGGCCGCACCACCATCGACCGGTCCGCGATCGTGATCGCCGGGCCGCGCCCAAGGCTCGTGACCCGCTTCGGGCCGGACACGCCGGGTAGATCAGCCGCGATGGTGCCTTCGATCGCGAGCGCCACGTCCGGCTCGATCTGGTACGCGGCGGTCCGGGCGCCCCGGAGGCCGGTTTCTTCCCCGATCGTAAACGCGCAGACGAGCGTGCCGTCCAGTCCTCCGCCGCCGCCGGCCAGCGCCTCGAGCGTTTTGATCAATACCGCGCACCCGGCCCGGTCGTCGAGGGCTTTGCCCATAACCAATCCGTCGGAGAGTTGTTCGCAGGGATACGCGATCGTGGGTGCTTTCCAGGGTTGCTTGACGGATCAGCCGTGTGATCGGTGCGGTTGGGGAACGACGAGACTACTCTTCTTTCCGAACACAAATTGCGTCTTACGAAGGATTGCTCAACGTAGCGGGTTCAAGACCTGCTCGCCTTCTCTAGCCAGAAGCCCATGTTCATCTCGCGGTACATCTTGGCCGCGGTCGCCAGCTGCTCCGCGGCCTTTGTCCGGTCGCCGGACTGTCGGAGCAGCTTGCCGAGGCCGAGGTGACAGTGGGCGGCCAGCGGGCGCATCCCAAGCTCGTTGGCCCTAGCGAGGGCCTGGTTATAGTGCCCCTCGGCCGTTTCCGAGTTGGGACTGTCGTCGTGCGCGGCGATGTCGCCGAGAAGACGCAGGACCCACGCTTCGTTGCCGCGCTCTTTCTGACGATGCACGAGGTCGAGAGCGCGGCCGGCAACCGCGACCGCATCGTTCCTGCGACCGGCCAGGAGATGCGCCTCGCCGAGATAGGCGAGGAGGAGCGGACGGTGGGTGGTGCCCGTCGCCTCGGGGGCCGCAAGCGCCTCCTCCATGAGGGTCACGCCCTCCGGGAGGCGACCCGACAGCGCATACGCGTACCCGAGATGCGCCGCTGTGATGTCAAAAAGGACGCGTACCTCGGCCGCCCGGCACAGTTCGACGGAGCGCTCTAGCGGTGGGATGGCCTCGAGGATCGCGCCTCGGCGGAGGAAGACGAAACCCAGACTCCGGTATGCCCAGACAAGGCTGCCGACATGATCGACCTCGCGGGCGGAGCAGACGGCCTCTTCGCTGCGCGCCATCGCCTCCGTGAACTCGCCCATCTCAGCGAGGTTCCAGACGAGGTGCGCTCGTGAGTTGACTGATCCCAGGGTGTTGGTGGTGCCTAAGGTCTCGTATCGCCGTTCGCCTTGCAGAGCTTCGGCTATCCGGCGGAAGACCTCCGCACTCTGACGGTAGTTCCCCGTGGCCTGCCATGTCCAGGCCAGGAGGTGATTCACGGATGTCTGGAGAGCGACGTCATTGAGGTGCATGGCGATAGCCAAATGCCCGCTGGCCCAGCTCAAGCGCGCGGTCCGAGTCACCCCAGTTCCGGGCGCGGATCGCTAGGACCGCGAGAGCCTGCCCCAGCCGACGCTCATCGCCCAGTGACTCGGCGAGGGCCTCGGCCTCGCGAGCGTGATCAACGCTCTTCTCCCGGTGGCCCAGCGCCATCAATCCGCGGCTGGCTTCGAGGTGAATGTCGCTCGCTCGCTCCCGCCACTCCCGATCCCGCGGGAGGTGCTGGAGCGCGTCGAGCGCCTGGTCGTAACAGGCTGTCGCCTCACGATAGGCGCAGCGTTCCGCCGCCTTCATGCCAGCTTGGTGGAGAAAGACGACCGCCTTCTCCCACGCCTCGCCCCGGAGCGCGTGGTGAGCCAGACGTTCGACGTGTTCGGGCAGTCGGTCCGGATAGAGTCGCTGGATGGTTTCCATTATCTGGCCGTGGAGGCTGCAGCGCCGATCCTGGAGCAGACTGCCGTAGGCCACTTCGTAGGTCAGGGCATGCTTGAACGCGTACTCGAGCTCTGGGAAGAAACTGGTCTCGTACAGGAACTCTCCGCTCTGCAGGCGGTCGAGTGCAGCGCGTAGCTCGTCTTCGGTGCGCTCGGCAATCGCCTGGAGCAGCGCAAACGGAACGTCCTTTCCCACCACCGCCGCCATTTGCAAGAGCGATTTGTCGCCAGGCGGCAACCGGTCGATGCGGGCGGCCAGCACTGCCTGCACCGTGGCCGGCGCCTGGATGATTGGTAGGGGGCGCGCCAGCTCATAGCCGCCACGCTCCCCCAGCAGGGCCCCGATCTCGACAAGAGCCCGCACGCTCTCTTCCAGGAAGAACGGGTTCCCCTCGGTCCGCTCGATCAACAACCGCTTCAGCGGCTCGAGGGTGAGGTCCTCACCGAGCAGCGCATTGAGCAGCTCCTCTGCGCTTTCGGGCGGCAGCGGGTCGATCCGCAACTGGACATAGGAGGTCTTGCGCCCCCAGGCATGCTCGTGCTCGGGCCGATAGTTGACGAGGAGTAAAACGCGAGAGGCCGCGAGGCTTTCGATCAAGCCGTCGAGCAACGCCTGAGTCTCCGAGTCGATCCAGTGGAGATCCTCGAAGACGACAAGCAGCGGCTGGACTTGACTCTCCCGAAGCAGTAGCCGCTTGACGGCGTCCATGGTGCGCCGACGGCGTTGCGGAGGATCGAGAGTGGTCCACGCGTCATCGTCGATGGGGACATCTAGCAACCCTAGCAACGGAGTCAGGAGCGGCTCGAGCGCGCGGTCCAGTATCAGCAGCTTGCCCACCACGCGTTCGCGGATCTCCCGCTGGCCGTCGCGGTCCTGGATCCCGAAATACGACTTCAGCAGCTCAATGACGGGTAGGTACGGCGTGGCCGTCCCATAGGAGACCGAGCCACTTTCGAGCAGCCGCCAGCCGTGGATGCGGTGCGACCGCGTGAACTCCCAGAACAACCGCGACTTCCCCACCCCGGCCTCGCCTACGACGGCGACGATCTGCCCGTGTCCGGCTGCGGCGCGCTCGAGCGCCTGCGCCAATTGCTGCAGCTCACCCGTGCGCCCGACAAAGCGAGTTAGGCCGCGCGCGGCGCTGACCTGCAGGCGGGACCGGGCCGGCCCGTGCCCGATCAGCTCGTACACCTGCATCGCCGTCTCGAGCCCCTTTATCGTGACCGCCCCGAGCGGCCGGACCTGGGCGTAGCCCTCCGCTAGAGCCAGGGTGTCACCGGTGACCAGTACGGATCCGGGCTTCGCCATCTGCTCCATCCGCGCGGCCAAGTGGGTCGTCTGGCCGACGGCGGTGTAGTCCATGTGCAGGTCATTGCCGATCGAGCCCACGACGACCTCGCCCGAATTGAGCCCCACGCGGATTTGCACCGGCGTGCCGCCCGCACGCTGGATCTCGTCCGCGTAGAGGGTGACCCGCCGCTGCATTCGCAGCGCCGCATAGCAGGCGCGGACGGCGTGGTCCTCATGTCCGATCGGCGCGCCGAAGAGCGCCATGATGCCGTCGCCCATGACCTGATTTACCGTTCCCTCGTACCAATGGACGGCCTCGATCATCCGTTCCACGACCGGGTCGAGGATGTTCCGGGCCTCCTCAGGGTCGCGGTCTGCCAAGAGCTCGAGGGAACCCTTCAGATCCGCAAACAGCACCGTGACCTGTTTGCGCTCGCCTTTCAAGGGCGCCCTTGGAGGTCAGGATCTTCTCGGCGAGGTGTTTGGGAGTGTACGCCCGGGGCGAGTCAAAGCGCGATTGCACGACTGGCCCCACGACGGGATGTGCACACTCCGAACAGAACTTAGCGGAGGCGGAGAGTTGCTCGCCGCAGTTCGGGCATGGACGAGTCAGCGGCCCGCCGCACTCTTCGCAGAACTTGGCCTCTGAGCGGTTCTCGTGCTGACACCGGGGACATTTCTTGACAGCGTTGGCCGTGTTAAGTGCCCCCCTTGCCGTTCTCGCCTTCCCTTTGGTGGTCTGTCGTGCGTCTCCTCTCGGTCGGTCGGCGGCCATCGAGTATAGGACCTCGCAGGCTGACGAATGTAGATGCGAACGAACGACAATCGGCCGTCATAAGCCGGATTCTGCTTTCCGCGGTAGAAGCAGCACCCAGGAACTTCTTATGAAGCAATACTGTCCATTCCATCGTGGCATGATTCCCGTGAGGGACCAAGTCTACGCGTACTGAGCTTTCTGTGGCGCTGAAGCGGGCGGCACCAGCAACGCGACTCGTGGCGCTGCGGAAACCCTTCGCGCCGAGGGGCTCTCAGGCAGAGAAAAGGCCTCGAAGTCGCCAGGGCCTGTTCAGCCCTGCGGGGCAAACCCTCCCCGAGGAGCTACGGGGGGCACCGCCGAACGTCGCCGGAAAGTAGCGACCGATGGTCCCACGTGCGAGGAGGCCGTGCATGGCCGATCCTCAGATTGCCGGACCCAACAGTCTACCTATCCAATTGACGAGTTTCATCGGCCGGGAGCGAGAGGTCGCGCAGGTCAAGGGATTTTTGTCTAGGACTCGCCTCCTGACCCTCACAGGCGCCGGGGGGGCCGGCAAGTCCCGGCTCGCCTTCCAAGTTGCGACGGAGGTGCTTGAAGATTTCGCGGACGGAGTATGGGTCGTCGAATTGGCGTCCGTCGCTGACCCCGCTCTCGTCCCTCAGGCAGTCGCTTCCGTCCTGAGCGTATCGGAGCAGCCGGCCTGTACGTTGACCGACACGGTGGTAGGTGCTCTGCGCCGCAAGTCGTTGCTCCTCGTACTGGACAATTGCGAGCACCTCCAGTCGGCTTGCGTGCAACTTGCCAACGCGTTGCTATCCAGCTGTCCACACCTCCGTATCTTCACGACAAGCAGGATGGCGCTCGGCGTACCGGGAGAGACGCTGTGGCGCGTTCCGTCATTGTCGCTCCCAGGCTCTGGACGCCTCCCCTCTCTCGACCACCTCCAGCAGTATGAAGCGGTGCGCCTCTTCGTGGAGCGGGCGCGCGCTGTCCAGCCGACGTTCGACCTCACAGCCGCTAACGCCCCTGCGGTGGTGAAGGTCTGCCACAGGCTTGATGGCATCCCCTTGGCCATCGAGCTCGCGGCCGCACGAGCAAGAGTACTCGCGGCCGAGCAAATTGCAGCAAAGCTCGATGACCGGTTCCGCCTTCTCACGGGAGGTAGCTCGTCGGCCCTCCCCCGCCACCAAACGCTCCAGGCGACCATGGACTGGAGTTATGGCTTGTTGGCAGACAAAGAGAGAATTCTTTTGCGGCGGCTGTCAGTGTTTGCAGGAGGATGGACGCTGGGCGCGGCCGAGGCCATCTGCGCAGGAGACTGTGTTGCGGCGACGGACATCCTGGACCTGCTGACTCGCCTCGTGGACAAGTCGTTAGTCATGATGGAAGTGAAGGGGGCAGAAGCACGGTACCGGTTGCTTGAGACGGTCCGACAGTATGGCCGAGATAGGCTCCAGGAGTTAGAAGAAAGTAAAGAAATTCTGGGCCGTCACCTTGACTTCTTCCTTAGGCTGGCAGAAGAGATTGAACCGAAACTAGAAGGCGCTGAGCAGGAGGTGTGGGTAAACCGGCTAGAGGCAGAGCATGATAATTTGCGAGCCGCGTTGGAATGGTCCATCAAGAACACTGCAGAGTCAGGGTTACGGCTGGTCGGCGCGCTGGGCAGATTCTGGTTGGTACGCGGTCACTTCACGGAGGGCTACAGATGGCTCATGGAAGCGCTGAAAATACATGGATCCGCGGTCCAACGCACAAAGGCACTCGACGCGACCGGGCTCCTGGCCCTTCGAAGAGGAGACTATGCGACGGCGCGGTTACTCTATGAGGAAAGTTTGTCCATCTATCGAGAATTGGGGGATAGGCGCGGTCTTGCCGATGCAATCCACAGTCTGGGATTTTTGGCCTCGCACGAGGGCGACTTTCCTTCAGCACGTTCTTTCTTTAACGAATGCCTGTCGATATACCACGAGATAGGGGCTAGGCAAGGCATCGCCGAGACGCTCGGGACCCTGGGGCATGTAGCTTGGCACCAAGGGGATTATGCTTCGGCCCGCCCCCTCCTTGAGGAGAGCCTGACGCGAAGTCGGGAGCTAGGCCAGGGACGACTGATCATCTTCGCGCTGTGGAGTCTCGGGTTGGTGGCATTCGACCAGGGCAACTACGCGGACGCGCGTTCCTTCTACCGCGAGGGGCTGGCTACAGCCGAAGTGTTGGGGGACCCCTATTTCGCTTACCTGCTGGAGGCGTGTGCGGACCTGGCCGCTGCGGAAGGACAGCCTGGACGGGCAGTGCGATTACTCGCAGCCGCGACGGCTTTCCGCAAAGCTTTGGACTTTCCTCTTCCACCAACGCACCGTTCCGATTACGATCGTCCTCTCGCCATGATACGCGCCACCCTTAACGAGGAAGCCTTTAACGCGGCGTGGGCGGAGGGGCAAACGATGACGCTGGAGCAGGCCATCGAGTACGCGCTGACTGCGACAGAAACCAGCCCACCCGAGACCAAGGAACCAGAGAAACCAACGAGCGAGAAGGAGGTGAGCCTCCTAACGCCTCGAGAGCAACAGGTTGCCGCGCTGATCGCGCAAGGGCTAGCCAATCGCGAGATCGCCTCTCAATTGGGAATTACGGAACGAACAGCCGAGACTCATGTTCGGAATCTCCTTAATAAGATGAAGGTGAACTCCCGGACGCAAATTGCTGTTTGGGCAGTCAAGCACGGACTGCAATCGCTTAACCCGACTGACAGCAGTAGGTTCTCAACATGAACCGCTCTTCAGATTAAACCCCTTGGCACACCGGTCACGGAATTATGCAGCGTTGAATAGTGGGCAGGTGCCTTTTAGCTCCCTACGTGGAAATAAGTAGTTTGCTGAAAACGAAATTCTTACTCTCCTACCTATTCCCCTCGATGACGTGAGCGCCCAGTCTCCCTTAGTCTGAGTGCAAGAAGGGAGATGGGCCGTGCGGTTTCTGCTAGCTGTTTTTGGCATCGCAATTGCTCTCGCCGCCCCCAGCACCGGCTTGGCGCAGCCCGCAGGCCCGTGGATGACGCTATTGTCTGTCACTTTTCCGATCCTTGCTGACCTCCCCGGCTTGCCAGTGAGCTGCACGGGCTGGTATGCAGCCGCACGGGGTCATGCTGGCTCGATGCCCGTTTCCGTCTACGTCACTGCGGGGCACTGTGACGTTCCCCGTATTGTGAGGCTGGCAGAGGGGTTTGAGCAGATGGCCGTTCTTGGCTACATCAATCGGCCTGGAGTCGATGCCTCTGTCGGAATCCGGGTAGATCCAAGAGCCATCCGTATGTTCCCCATCCTTGCCACGGTTGCTCCCTGGTCAGGCGATCGCGCTCTCGTGGTTGGATATTCCGCTGGGCACATCACCGAGGCTGTCCTCACAACCCTCCCCGAGTGCCTTCACGGATTCCTCTGCTTTCACAGCGACCATGCTCTCAGACCAGGGATGAGCGGGGCGCCGATTCTGTCATTTCGTACGGGCCTAATCATAGGAATCCTCATTGGCACCCCACGGGATTCTCACGGATACGGAGACCCGCACACGGTCTGGGCAACACCCTCCAGCACCCTCCAGACGCTGATTGAATTCGCGATTCCAGGTGTCCTGGACACAAATCATGCCGGGAAGCCTTCAGTTTTGGTGCCGGCGACAGAGCCATCGTTGCTCTCGCCCTGACGGCCGCCATCGTCCCCCCAGCCCTCGGCCAGCCGGCCCGCACGACGATCGTGCCCGGACTTGCGCTCGGGCCAGTCACGCTCGGCATGCCGGCAACAGAGGGAGGTGAGGCAGCGGCCCGGTTCGAGCGCGAGACGGGGTGCGGCATTGATCTGCTTGTGGCGCACGGGGTGGTAATCGCCGCCGGGAGTGCCTGGGGCGGTTGCTTGGATCTCCAATTGCCGCGCGATACGTCCGCCGGCCCGTTCTTCCTCCCGGTCATAGTCGGGATCGGCCGTCCTCCCCTAGTACTCGTCAGCGTATTCGGCCCACCGCTGGTCGTGCGCCAGGGCGCGGACAGTACGGCGCTTATCTTCCCCAACGGGCTGGTGGCGCACGTAGGCGCTGTGCACGCGCAGGGCGGCGTGCTTACCTAGCCTCGCCGTCCAGGCCCCCGGGGCGACGTCGGTACCGCAGATCGGCCATTTCACCGGCCAGGCGAACCCGCCTGCTCGTTCCCAACCCCATCTTTAACTTCTCACGCAACACGGCCAGCCAGATACGCTGTACTGGTACGGCAAGCTGGTTCATAGCAGCGTTGCACTCGCCGAACTTCTGGAACGGGTCAAAAGACGACGCGACTATCAGGCGAAAACGTCTAAACCGCTCATCACCTGAACCGCCTCGTATGCATGCTAGTTTCTGCAGCACCAGGCATGGATCCAATCGAGCGGTTCGCGGTCCTTGTTAATTCCTTACTGGTTGGGGCATTCGGCTATCACGTCCCCAGATTTTCTGGGCTTCAGAGCGGTTTTTCGCTCCCCTTTTTGTGCCGGGAAACGCTGGATCTACCCCCGGTTCGCCCCGAGCACCTGAACGGCCCGTCCGACCCGCGTTAAGGACAGCACCCAGCAACTCCTGATGTAGCAACACTGTCCATTCCATCGTCATCGAGATCCAAGCCTGAAGTTGACCCGGTTTCGTGGACATTCTACCGTTGGGGCAATAGCCCCGGGGGAGGTCCACGATGGGACGGAGGCAGGCGCCCTACCCGCCGGAGTTCCGGGAGGAAGCTGTTCGGCTCGTCCGGG
>Ga0209580_10000034_pt1 | contig 161349 bp, 150 predicted proteins | sample Coa_R1_5_FD_187153 | JGI IMG/M metagenome (GOLD analysis project Ga0209580, IMG submission 187153) | Surface soil microbial communities from Centralia Pennsylvania, which are recovering from an underground coalmine fire - Coalmine... | ecosystem: Environmental > Terrestrial > Soil >... | reverse complement strand
AGGACTTCCAGCACCCCGAAATCCGAGAGGCCGAGTCCGGTCTCTTCAATCCCAGCGGTTGCGTACCTGGTCAGGGTGCGCATCGCCTTCATCATTACTAGCCAGACGTGGTCCGTCCTTTGGTTGCCTCGAGCCATAAAAACCTGAATCTCTCCGAAGTATATCATCATCAATTATATTGATGTCAATATGAATGGCGCCAATGCAAAAGGCGCCGGTCGACAAGGAGAACCAGGTTATGAAAACCGCTTCCGTAATCGCCCGGTATCTAGCGGGCGTGATCTTTCTGGTTATGGGCCTGAACGGCTTCCTGCACTTCATTCCCCTCCCTCCGCCTCCGGGCATTGCCGGACAGTTCATGGGCGCCCTCTCTGTCTCGCATTATCTGTGGGTGATCTTCGCGTTTCAGGTTATCGCAGGGATACTTCTGCTGGCCAACCGTTACGTGCCGTTGGCGGTGGCAGTGCTGGCGCCGGAGATTGTCAACATCCTTACTTTCCACGCCACGATGGCCCCGAGCGGGCTTCCCCTGGCTATTTTCGTGGCTGCACTGTGGGCGTTGGTCTTCGTCGATGTGCGACCGGCCTTTTCCGGGTTGTTCCAGTCGCGCTTGCAGTCGCGGGCCTGAGCGGGGGAGTTCGGAGAGCATGCGGATTCTATTCTGCAGCCGAAGCCACAAGCGTGAGTTTTGTACCCACAATCGGGACTAGCGGGACTATCGGGAATAGACGACGATGCAAACATCACGCGCGTACCGATTATCCCGGGAGTCCCGCTATTACACACACTAGGTGTGCAGGTGTGCGTGCACTTCGAGGGGATACCGATACCCTGCCCCACCACAACCACGAACTGGGGAGGGGCGCATATATTCCATGTTGATTCGAGATTAGCGCCAAGTAAGAGGAAGGAAATTCCCCACCCCCGAGCAAAGCAAGGATGGGGAATCGAGTTACTGGTCGTCGCCGTCGTGATCGCCAAAATTAAAAAGGTCTGACATCACATTCACATTGCCGTCGCAGGCGTGATTCAGGCAAGGCAAGTCAAATGCGCCTTCGAGGGTCTTGGTCAGGGAGTAATGCGTGTAGAAGCGGTTGCTGGTGCGGCCATGCGGGTTATGATTGAGGTCTACAATGGTGAGCACCTGGTTGACATTGGGGACTGCACTGAAATCGTTTTCGTCCCACAGCACGACGATGGCGTTGTGCCCTTCCTTCCACGCCGGCGAGGCGTGAATGGCGCGAACAAGCGTTCTCAGCGTCTGGTCTCCGATAAAGATCAATGCCGGATTCAGGCCCGACTGCACGCCGGTATCGCTGGGGTCGAAGTCGCACTGCGGTCCTGCATTGCCGCGCCCGTGCTGGTCATGGCACTGGTCTGGAGAAATCCAGGAAAATTGTGGCACGCGCCCGGATTGGAGGTCGTCGAACAGTCCGCCCTTACCTTCAAAACCCACGACATTCTTCAGACTCGAACCTGCGGTCACGCCCTCCTGAATGCTCTTGAAATACACGAACGGATCGTGCTTGGCGGCATAGAGCTTAATCAAAGATTGCTGCTCTCCCGGCAATACGCTCGTAAGATCAGTGCTGTCGGTGAAAAAGCCATCGCTCGCATTCACGCCATCGGCGCCGGTTGGAGGCAGAGCCTGCTGATAACTTTTCCATGTGTGTCCGCGCTCTGCCAACTGGTCCGCAATGCTCTTACCGATTGTAGGAGCCGCCGGAACCGACAAAAAACCATTGATATCGTTGCAGGGGGATGCCGCAGTGCATTCATCGCTGGAATCGATCACAGGCGTTTCGGCATCGGTTCCACTTCCGGCGATTGGACAAACATTACCGCTGGCAACAGGGGCGTCAAGATTTGCCACGCCAGTTTGCAAGTTGGGTTGGCAGGCGCCGTTGTGCCAATCGGGATTGTTATCGCTGCGGATGCCAAAGTTCGACGCGCCAATTACTTCGAGATAGTTCGTCAGGCTGGGATGGCCGATCGCAAAGTAATTCAGCGCAGAATTTCCCGAATGCATAAGTTGATTGGCAAATGGCGCATTCGGATTACCGACGATCTGCGTAATGCCGTGGTTCTCCATCATGATGACGAACACATGATCGAGATGACGGACGCCCTTGGGAGTAGGCCCTTCGGCAGCGAACATCGTGCCTGCCAAAATCAAAATCGAAAGGCAAATGACTGCTGTTCTTTTCATCGTGTCACCTTCAGGGATCAGAGTTGCGGGCAGCGTGATGCAGAGCTGGTCCGGTGCAGACAAGCTATCAACCGGCATGTTGCGATGCGGTTAGAACTGAATTAACAATTGATAAATGGGAGATGAATGCAGCGTCCATAGCTCAATGGATGTGGCAAGAACCTACTGCGAAGAGCGGCTCTTCTTGATGTGGAAATCAGGACTATTCTTTCGAAATAAGTGTGTCAGGACTCTCTTGTTCGCCACGCCTATTCGCGATAGCAGGCGAGAGCATCACCTAAATGGTGCGCAAGCGGAGCGAGCCAACCCTCGTAATGTCGCCACTGAAAGAGACGGTCGCGAAAAATCGGTTGCCGCACCTGTTCTGAACTCGCGGTAGCGATGCTTCGATCCAGTTTGTGAAATTCAATGCAGGGCCGCTCGAATTTAAGTCCGCAGAACTCCAGGACGCGGCGGACATTTGCCTCCACATCGTTCACTAAGTCTTCATAAGAGATCTTCAACACTCGTCCGGGAAGCATTGCGTTCCAGTGCCGCATCAGTTCGAGATAGGTTCGGTAGTACCGGGCGATGTCCTCGATCCTGTAGGTGAACTCCTGGCCCCTGGCGAACAACTGCTTAAGGTTGCTGAAGCAGCATGCCATGGGCTCACGCCGCACATCGAGGATTTTGGCATGCGGCAGCATAAGGTGAATCAGCCCAATGTGGCGGAAGTTATTCGGCATCTTGTCGATGAAGAACGGCTTATTTCCGCGGTAAGGACGCGTATTGCTGATATAGCCCTTTCCAAGATTGCGGAATTCGTCAGGCGCGAGCTCGGCAAGCACGCCGGGATAACGAGGATGGTAAGGATCGGAGCGATGGCCCTGGAGTTCGCGGACTATGCGTGGAATATTGGGCAGTTCCTGCGTGGCATCTACCTGCGAATGTGAGGCGAGAATTTGTTCGACCAGCGTCGAGCCGGAGCGTGGCAGCCCAACGATGAAAATTGGATCGGGATCGGGCGCGCCGACACCGGCGCGGGCCGCGAAGAATCCCGCTGTGCACACTTCGATCTGGTTGCGTGTGTTGATCTCGAAAATTTCTGGATCGTAGCGGCACTCCGCGCGTTTGAGCACGTTTCCACGTTCATAGAATTGCCAGGATTTCTCGTACTCGCTGCGCTCTTCGTAAGCTCTGCCGAGCGCGAAGCAAAGATGGCAGCGATCAACGCCTGTGGCGGACGGCGAAGATTCCTCAGCACGCATGCGCGCGATTTCGTCGTCAGAAAAGTTGTATGTTTTGAGATTCGCCAGGCTCCAGTACGCGTCGCCGAAGCTCGGCTTGATAATTGCTGCCGCGTGGTAGGACTCGATCGCTTCTTTTTGCCGACCGACGCTTTGAAGACAGTGGCCGAGCGATAGATGCAGCTCGGCTGACGCGGGCAATTGCGCGAGCAGTTGCCGATAAATCTCGATTGCAGACTGATATCGCCCCAGGCCGACGCATGCAGCCGCGTGAAGTGAAAGAAGGTCGCTGTTGCCGGGTTCCGCTTCTAACATGCGACCTAGGACTTCGTACGCCTGCACATATTTTTGCGCGTCCAGCAGGACCCGTGCGTAGTCCAAACGCGCGCCCCGATTGTTGGGTGCGACTCGCAGTAGGGTTTCGAGCAGACGTTCTGCCTCATCGAATTCCTTCCATTGGTGATTGATCCTGGCTAAAAGCCGGAATGCCTCGAGATGGCTGCCGCCGCCATTCAGGTATGCGCGCAGAGTGTTTTCAGCCGCAGCCAGTCCGCCATCTGAGAACAGGATTGCGGCCCGTACGACCTCGGGCGGCAGCTGCTGCAGAAACGAGATTTGCTCTGAAGCCACAGCTGCGCCCTTTGCCTCGCCCGTCATGCGATACAGACGCTCGAGCATGAGCCAACTCGTCGCCAGCGCGTGGTTGAAGTTCACAGCACGGGAGAAGGCATCGATGGCGCGAGGTATGTCTCGGAGCGTCATGTAGCAATAACCGCGCTCCTGATACAAAAGACTGAACTGGGGGTGCTGCTGTTGCAGCTGCTCCAAAGTCCTCAGAGCATCGCTCGTGTGATTGAGACACCGCTGGTTGGCGGCGAGAAGATAGAGAGCGTCGCGGTTCTGGGGCGCCTCGGTCGCGAGCGCCTCCGCAGCGACGACAGCTTCGCCGTGGCGGCGGAGCTTGCTCAGTTCGCGGATACGACTTACTTCCAATTCAGTCGGCGAGAGTACGCGCGGGCTGGACACGATGCCGGATTATAGCCAAATATAAGCTTCACGAATGCGAGCTTCCACAGGTTTGACTGAAATTCACCAACGTCTCACGTTCTTCTCGCTCGATATTCATCACAATTTCATCTGCACTCGATAGTATCGGGCCCGTCTCTGCGAACAGCTGTATTGGCTTGACTGCCGCTCGCAAACCCATTTTTTCAGCTGCACATCACTTTTAAAAGGGAGCTTCCTCCATGCCTATTGATCGCCGTAGATTCCTGCAATTGACGGGTGCCGCGGGCGCCAGCTTGGCAACTTTAAAAACAAATATTGCGAAGGCGCTTGCAATTCCGGCGAACAACCGTACCGGCACGATTCAAGATGTTGAACACATCGTCATCCTTACCCAGGAGAATCGTCCGTTTGATCATCATTTCGGCACGCTTCGCGGGGTGCGCGGATTCAACGATCCGCGAGCAGTCAGCATCAATATTCCGCTTAAGAACGGGAGCGGAAGCACCCGCGTCCCAGTCTTTCTGCAACCAGCCGGCGCAAAGAACGAAGCTGCCGGGTTCTCGGTCCCGCCAGACTTCGGAAATTTGGGTGGGCCGGACAATGGAGCGGAGGTCATTCCTCCGTTCCGTGTAAATCCTGGTGCCATCAGCCCGGGTCTGACGAGCTTGGGTGGAACCTATTTTCCGGGGACGAACCATGGTTGGGCAAGCACTCATGAGGGTTGGAACGATGGTCAGTATGACCGCTGGGCGATCCAAAAAGGCCCGATGGCCATGTCGTACATGACACGCGACGATCTGCCGTTCCACTTCGCGCTGGCGGATGCGTTCACCGTGGCGGATGCGTACTACTGCTCAGTGATGGGACCGACGAACCCGAACCGCAGTTACATGTGGTCGGGCTGCATCGGTAACCTGAGCAACCTCGGTCCAGGCGGTGCTGACGGTCAGGGAGCCGGGCCGATGACTGGCAACGGCCTCAGCCCTAACAATGCATTCTGGACGTTTCCGACTTTCCCGGAGGTGTTGCAGGCAGCGGGCGTGAGTTGGAAGATTTACCAGGACCTTTCCGGCGGGCCGGGTGCGCCGTTCTTCGGAGACGGGGAGGGGTTCGGCAACGACTTCACCGGGAACTTCGGCGACGACACCCTGCTTTACTTCAATCAGTATGCGACGGCTGTGCCGGGAACTCCGCTTTTCGATAAGGCTGCGACAGGAACCAACATCCTCGCCATCATCCCGCCGAGCGGATCGTCGGAACAAGACTTCAGGACTTGGGCTGAACACCAGTTCGATAATTTCCGAAATGACGTGCAAAGCGGGAAGCTGCCGCAGGTTTCATGGATCGAGGCGCCGGCGGGGTACAGCGAACATCCTGATTGGCCGGTGAACTACGGCGGGTGGTACATCTCGCAGATTTTCAACATTCTGGTGTCGAACCCCGAAGTGTTCAGCAAGACTGCATTCATTGTTAACTACGACGAGGGCGACGGGAGCTTCGACCACCTCGTTCCACCTACTCCGCCGGCGGGCGGCGGTTTGGGCGCATCGACCGTCGGCATCGAAAATGAGATCGTTACGACTACCATCCCGAATGGCCCAATCGGCCTGAGCACGCGGGTGCCGCTGCTGGTGATTTCGCCGTGGACCAAGGGAGGCTTTGTCAATTCCCAGGTCTTCGATCACACCTCGCTGATTCAGTTCATTGAAAAGCGTTTCGGAGTGGTCGAGACCAATATCTCTCCGTGGCGACGCGCAGTTGCCGGCGACCTGACGACGATATTCAATTTTGCCCACCCGAATGAGTTGAGCGTGGAGTTGCCCGACACGACAAACTTCTTGCCGTCGGTAGCGGAACTCGAGGGGGCAAGCATTCCGGATTTCATTCCCAGTATCGATACGGTAGTGCTCGGGGTTCCGCAGCAGGAAAAAGGCGTGAGGCCTGCTCGCGCCTTGCCGTACGAGCTCAATGCTCATGCCTCGGTCAATGCCGCGATCGGTACCGTGGTTCTGACCTTCGTTAACACGGGTGGCTTGACAGCGGTGTTCCAGGTACGATCTGCAAATCCTGCAGACGCGGTGCGCACTTACACGGTTGAACCCGGCAAACAGCTTTCGGACACGTGGAACACTGCTTCGTCGTACGATCTTTCGGTTAACGGTCCGAACGGCTTCCTGCGGTTTTTCAAAGGAAGCGTCGGATCGGGCGCCGCAGTTCTTGACGTTTCTTCCAAATATGAGACGCACGGGCGCGGCTCAATTGTGCTGACAATCACGAATGCTACAGATTCTGAGACCGAAGTTAATGTTCTGGACGCCTACACCGGCAAGGCGATTTCGCGAGTACTGGGTCCGCAGCAGGCATTCGCGCACGAATTCACGCTGGACCGCTTTCACGGCTGGTATGACTTGCTGGTGAGTGCTTCCGCAGATCCAGCTTTCAAGTACCAACTTGCGGGTCACGTGGAGACCGGGGAGGAAAGCATTTCGGATCCTGCTATGGGAGGACTGGTCACTTTGAAAGCGTGACTAAATCAAAAAATTCAACCCAAAGACGGCCTCAATCCCGGAATTGGCGGTGTTCTGCGGAACGCTGAGACCTGAAACGCGACGGACGCATTGGAACTAAGTAGACAATGCTGAAGGGTTGGCACCCCTCAGGCAGACTTCTCCGAATCAGAAAAGGCCCAGATTGATGAATAGAGCTACCGCGTAAGAGGTTGTAATACATATATTTGGAGCTGGTGCCGGGAGGGGGAGTTGAACCCCCAAGGTGCTAAGCACCGGCGGATTTTGAGTCCGCTGCGTCTGCCAGTTCCGCCATCCCGGCAAGGAACCTAAACTAATGATTACACTGTAGATTTACTGGCACCTCTCGCTGGCACCCAAAATGACGAATGTGAAACTGTGCAAGAAAGTGTGAAACTATTCGAAAATTTGCACAGTTTTCTTCCCATCGTCGGTTAGGTGCCTTAACAGCCGTTTTGTCAGGAGAGATGTATTCCATTCCGAATCCAGAGAGCGACTAATACGGATTGTAGCACCCATCGCGCCTGCTACCCGATCCCTAACTGAGTGTGGCTTCGTTCCTGTTGTGATCCCACCTCCCCAGTCCCGAATCGCATACCTGGCCACTTGTACCTTTCAGCCTGGCCGCGACTTTTTCTGGGCGTCTAGGGTTTGTTTGGCTGCAAGTCTTGCCAAACCCAACACGATACCGGAGTTGCTGAGTACTGCATTCGGCCAAAGTCTCGCTGCTGCTTTTTGGATCAACTCAAAGTCATCCTCGCTCAATCGGACATTGATTTGAACACTCCGCTTCCCTGTAGCACTCATACCATCCTTTTTACACTTGCTACAGAGTGTCGCAATGATACAATTGATACTATTAGTATCACCACAAACCCGATGTGGTTGATGTGAGCGGGCCACGCCGGTGTTACCCGCACTGACGCGGCCCTAACCATCATCACCTGTTAGGAGGCAACGATGGCTAGCTCTGAAAGTATCCGCTCCCCCCTTCCCACGCAACGTTCCACACACTCGCCCAAGTTGCGACTGTACGAAACTCTGTTCTTGTGGAACCAGGGCGTCGATCAGCTGGTCGCCCTTTTAAGTGGCATGGGAAAGCTCCCCTCTGCCCGCAAGGGCGCACTGCAGTGCGCCCAAGCCGGGATTGAAGAAATTCGTGCTGACGTCAACGCCGATTTTCTCGAAGAACAGGCAGAGTACGAACTGGATGACGCAGGCCGTTTTTGGAGGCAGCGTCGCGCCTACGAGAAAAAACGGGAAGACCCCGACGACGTTTATATCAACGCTCTGCACCGCGAGGAAGAACGCAAGAAACAGGGCTTGCCGCCACGCATTGGAATTGTCCCGTACTCAGCCGTAGCCGACGAAGAAAAACGAATCGAGGAAGAACAAGAGAGAAAGCACCGCAGCAAGCACTCGAACACTTCAAAGGTCAAGAGTCCTAGCCGGGGGAAGAGCCATGACGAAAAAACGCAATCCTAGAAATCCGAAGTTCGCGTGGGTCGGGAGTACTCCCATCACTCCAATTAGCGACGAGCAAAGCAGAGAGATTGACAGGCGCATCCACAGGCGCAAGGATCGGCTACGTAAACGCTATCCTGAGATTCACGGCAGGATCGTGGATTACGTCAGCCACTCCATTGAAGATGGCGTATTGTTCGTGAACATCGTCTTCAAGGACAAGACGAACTTCTCCCTGCGTTTCGCCTCCGAGATATTCATCGTGGGAGCTGACTTCGGCGACACTCGCACCGGAGACTTAGACATCGTTCGGGAGTACATGAAGCCAATTCTGCGGTAGCGTTTTTTGGGCTTCGTTGGAATCAGGGACTATAGTCCCTGATTCCAAATTCCGAACTGTCATAGGATGACCGCATGAACCGCAAACATGAGGCGTTGCGTGAGATTATCGGTGAGTGCGACTCGATGCTCTTTCACACTCGCCCGAATATGCCCTATCGTGGACTCGACTTGACCGCTCTGCGGAATGGGATCGAGATCATTCGCAAGCTCGCCACTGCCGCGTTGAGGAAACCCACGCGTCGTCGGGCTCCTCGTTAAGATTCATATCACCGTCTCGGGACCTTGCCGGGCGCTATTCATTTTGTTAACGTCCCAGCTCACACTAGCGGCGCACTACGCCACCGAAGTACTCACGAATCGCGATTGGTCCCCCGCTGATCTGTCGCTTCGGGCATTCGCTTGAATATGGCATAAATTGAGAGTAGTGTCCTTTGTGCGCCGTTCACTCCACCACTCACAGCCCGAGCATTTCGAGGGAGCGCACTCCATTCTGAGTGAGATCTATACAAGAAAAGACGCTCTAGCACGTCATTTAGATGCTCCCCTGTTAAAGGAACGTGAGGAATTTCTCGCCCATCTGTCTCGGATCGGGACAGGTCGGATTCCGATGCAGAATATGGCAGGGTGGCTCCTGCGGATAATCAAAATCCTCCAGCTGAAAGGACTTCGTAATGTCGATATTAGCGAGATTAGGAGCGCAGCGAGAATATTAGCTCGCCAGGATGGTTCAAAAGGAACCGGACCAGGCCGTCCAATAGCGGAGTTGTTTAGCTACGCCGCGACAAAATGGCTCCGTTTTCATGGAAAGTTGAGGGTCCCGTCGCCTCGCCGCCAGGGCTTTTCAAGGCAACTGGAAGAGTTTAATGAGTCCATGCGAGCCCGCGATTTTCGATCAAGCACCATGGAAACGAACACTCTAAGGGTAGCGGAATTCCTAAATTGGTTTTCACGCAAGCACAGGAGACTCTCTAGCCTGACCATTCTTGATGTTGACCACTTTCTTGCTTACAAGCTTTCAATGGGTTCTGCGCCGCCAACACTGAAGTCTATTTCATTTTCCCTGAGGGCATTCTTGTTTTACGCGGAGAACCGTAAATGGTGTGCAAAAGGGATCGCTTCGCTGGCGAGGGGACCCGCTGTCGGTCGGTTTAGTATTAGGCGTCAAGGGCGAAAATGGAAGGAGGTTCGACAGTTGCTCCAGTCGATTAAAGGCAACAGTCGATCTGATTTGCGTGCTAAGGCGGCCATACCACTAATATCAGTTTATGCACTACGTGGCGGCGAATTGGCAGCGCTTCTCCTTGAGGATGTTGACTGGGTCAAAAAAACCCTTACGGTCCGGCGCTTCAAGAGAGGCAAAGTTCAAATCTACCCGCTTCTTCCAGAAATCGAGCGTGCGCTCCACAAATACATCACGAAGGCGAGGCCACGTTGTTCTTGTACACAGCTCTTCGTGACAATTCGTCCGCCATATCGAAAGCTAAACAGACACTCGGTTTATCACATCACGCATTCTCGATTGGAGCTGATCGGTTATCGATCTGGTCCAAGAGGACCCCATTCTCTGCGCCATGCATCCGCCACTCGTCTGTTAGAACAGGGCGCTTCTTTAAAACAGATCGGTGATTTCCTGGGACATCGCGACCATCGATCTGTTTTGACCTATGCCAAATTCGATCCGAAGACTCTGCGAAAGGTCGCTGAAATCCGCCTAGACGGTTTAATGTGAATCTTGAAAGAGCGGTAAGACTCTATGTTGAAAGAAAGCTCTCATTTGGCTTTCATTTTGAATCCTCCTGCGCTATTCATCGGTCGCTTCTTCGAAGTATGGGAGACGTACCGCTACGATCGATATCCCCAAGACAGATCGAGGCGTTCCTCAACAGCGCTCGCACTGGAAACTCGGCTTGGCATCAAAAGTATGAGACGCTTGAGAGATTCTTCCGATTCTGGGTATCGCGCGGGAAACTCAAGCGGGTGCCCATGCCCCGGGCTATTCCGAAACAGCCGGTCACCTTTGTTTCTTACATTTATTCTCGCGCGGAACTCCGACGCCTTCTGGATGCCGCACTCGTCCGAAAGCGGCGATGCCGGTGTGTAATCGCGCCAGAAACACTTAGGACCTTTTTGCTCTTTCTCTATGCAACCGGGTTATTGGTGGGCGAAGCCGTGGCACTTCTTCGTAGGGACATTGACTTCTCGAAAGACACGATTACAGTCCGCAGCTCGTATCCCGGTCGAACAAGAGTGATTCCGATCGGTCCAGCAGTTCATAAGCTGCTTTCTGACTACCTTCGTTCGCGGGTGCGACAACAACATCGCGCGGCAGCCGTATTCGTTGATAACAATGGTAAAGCGATAAGTCGGCCCACTTTAGTCGGCTGTTTTCAGAGAGTTCGAAAGACCGCGCGTGTCGCGCGCAACGTGCATGAGGTATATCAGCCCCGAATGCACGACTTAAGGCACACCTTTGCGGTACACCGCTTGACCTCTTGGTACGAAGAAGGAGAGAACGTTATAGTCTTACTTCCCGCGCTGGCTGCTTACATGGGGCATGTTGGGATGGGCGCTATGGAGCGGTACTTGTCCCTCACTCCAGCGCACTATCGTCGGCAAGTCACTGAGCTTAGCGAGCCTCTGATGAAAAAACGACTTTTGCCACGTTAGAACCGCTCTGCAGCGGAATTTACCCGGAGCCTTTGTTTTCTGGCGGCTGAAGTGACTGGTTTTACGAGATCGAGCGTTCAAGGCCTCGGCCCTGTTGTACTTCTTTGGGTGTTCCTCGCTCGGGAGCAATGTCTCGTTGCGCATGTGATTGCTCCAGGCCACCATGATGTAGATCTGCTACAGAATCGAGGGCTGATCGTTTCGAGACTTCGCGACTGAGCCTTTCGGCAAGTTCGGTCCGGCTGTTCGTATAAATCTGAGCATCATAACGGCCACGCGAAATTGAAACATAAGCAAGGCGGGTGTTGATGAGCTTCTCGTGGGCCTGCTTTGAATCCACGTGCAGCAGCACTCGATCGGCAGTCAGGCCTTGACTGCTGTGGCTGGTGAGTGCGTAGCCGTAGTCGAGATGCAAATGTTTTCGGGTATCGAATTTTACTTCGTTGCCCGAGTCCAAGCGGATTTTGATATTTTGGGAGTCGATGCCCGTAACGGTGCCGAGCTGGCGGTTGGGGATTCTATCCTCGCGATAGGGCGCTGTGAATTGCACCCGCTCCCCTTGAGAGAAGTGGCGCTGCGTTTCCTTGTATACCGTCACCCCGTGCAAGCGCTTCGGATCATAGGTGATCTCCTTGCCCCTGACGCGCTCCACAGTCAAAAGGTTTCGATCTTTGTCGATCTGTTGCACCCGGACGTATTCACCCGCGCGCACTCCCACGCTCTTGCTGTCGCGTGAGTAACGAACGATTTCACCCACCTCATACTGAGACGCCCATTGGCGATCTGCGCCCGTCAACTCCTGACGCGGCGCAAGGACTGTGAATCTGTATTCACGGTCGTTGACCGCCCCCCGTGACATAAGTTCAACGTGAATCCGTTCGTTTATTTCTTGACGTGACTTGTTGTCGGGCGAAACAACCAGGGTGTGTTCAGCTCGATCCGCATACGTCCGGGCGATCAGGTCTATCCGCTCCTTGCGGTCGGGGACTTCATTAACCCTGCCTTGTTGGTATAGGTGTCTAATCGCGACACGAGTATCGCCACTCGCAAGCTCTTCGACTGCCTGCTTCAAAGATGGATCTTTTTGCCGAATAATTTTGTCGAGATGTGCGGTGTGCATTCCCGCTTCCTGCAATTGCTGGAACGGTCGGCCCGCCTCGACACCCTGATGCTGGCGAGTGTCTCCGACCAGCAGCACACGGTCACGATTCCGGAGTCGATGCAGGAATTCATTAACCTGCCGAGTACTGGCGAGACTCGACTCATCGAGAACAAAGAGATGGGGTTCCCGCCTCGTTTGGGACCGCGGCTGCACTAGAAAATGCTGCAATGTGCTTGCCTGAATGCCCGCATCCTGAAGCTGTTGGGCTGCGCGCGATGTCGGGGCAAAACCCTTGACCACATATCCATGCTCCTCAGCCGTCTCCCGAATCGCTGCAAGCGAGGTGGTTTTTCCGGCACCCGCTGTGCCCTGTAACCCTACGATCTGATCTCGGCTACTGACGATCCCATCGCCAACCTGGCGCTGACTATTAGAGAGCTGGACGCCATTCCTCAAATCACGCTTACATGCAATCGCAATTGGTTCATGCGCGTTCTGTCCGACCTTCATTACGGAGATGTTGTCGCGTTCGTAGTTAAGCATCTCGCGAGTCGTAATCGCCCGTTCGGGAGTTTCACGGCGGCCTGGCTTTACAGCGACAAACTCGCCCGAGCTGACGCGGTGCTCAAAATTGTTCTTGATATCAAGGAATCTCGCCTCGCACATTCCGCGCCTGAGGGCACTCGTCATCAACTCACGCTCGCCGACGACTGCCTCGCGTTCCGTATGGCGATTTCGGGAAAACGTTACCGCTTCCTGTGCGCGCTTACCAGATTCCTCAATGGAGATATGGCGACGATCTGCTCTGGAGTTCGCGTCTTCCATGACTCGCTGCGGTTGGTTTCCAAATGTTGAAGCCAGATCGCGATGGCGTTTCAGCATCTCGTCTGCGCTTAGCGCAACTTTGGCATCTCGGGTTCGATGAGCAGCGATCTGGGCCGGGCCAGCCCCCGAGAATCCGTGTTCTTCTAGGTGAGCCTTGATTTGCTGACTGCGGGGACTCGACGCTTCTAGATACTCCCGCGAATACCCCCTGATCTCAGGAGCTCCGTTCTTGCCGATGTCGATTTCGTATCCGAATTCCCTTAAACGATAGCCAAGCTCTGCTTGATAAATTGCTGTCGCGTATTTTTGGCTAGCGTACAACTCGCGCGGCTGGATCGAATGTGCCTTTCCGTTTTGGGTCTCGGTGATGTTGAAAAACACCACATGGGTATGAAGCTGTGGCGCTGCGTATCCGTCCACGGGCCTAGCGCTGTCGTGTTCAAACTTGGCCGCAACCCATTTGGCCGTGGCCTCTGCAGGGTGGTTTCCGCCCATGCGAGCTTGGACAAAATGCTCCAGTTCATCTAGCGCAACAGAAACGCTCTCACGATGTGCCTTCTGTACACGGTCGTCTCCAGCAACAAGAGCCGTAAGAGAAACACTTTTTGGAGCACTGAAGGTTGCGTCCCAGCCTGCTCGATGCTCCATCGTTTTCGTGATTTCGCCATTCTCGTTCCTGTATTCGTATGATTCACGATGTCGTATGAGTTGCTTGCCTGTCAGCGGATGCTCGCCGTTTGCGATGCGTCCAAAATGTTCATCGGAAACGCTGCCGCTGAGCCCCCATTCCTCCGCCAATTTGCCAACCCACTCTCCTTGAATGTGCTGGCCCTGAGTGTAGTAAGCCTGTTCAGAGCTTGTGAATTCTTTGGAGTGATAGATTACGGCCTGCGCAGCGGTTATCGGTTTTGAGATCGTCAGCACGATGTAGCGCTCGCTAATAGAATGCTGGAACGATAAGCGGATTTGCCCAGATCATTCAAAAATCTCCATCTCTGCGTTTCCTTGTTGGCTTTGCTGGACTCCTTCAGGAGTGTCATCTTCTTGTTCTCTGGGCTTCTGGGAAACCGGAGTTGCCCCGGCTTTGGGGACGGCCAGTGGTGCGAGTTCTGGCAACGAGCGCGGGACAAATGCAGGTTGAGTCGCTGGAAATGTTAGGTATGGGAAGCTGGCGGGTATTATCAGGTCGCGAGATTTTATGTAGCCGGTCAGATTGTGTAGTCCTGCGATGGTAGACGCCATCACCAAGCGTTCCGTTCGGCGCTGCACACGCGAACTCTTGCTGCGACGGCCCATAAATCCCGGCACGCTCTGAGAGTGGGTCTCCTCTAGCCGCATCACCTCCACTTCGCCAATTGAACGGCTCACCCAGTCCGCAGCGTTCGGCTCGCTAGTTCGGAGAAAAACCTTTGTCATAGGTTGCGAAAGCATTGCCTCGGCTTGGTGACCGTACAACGTCTCAAGCTGGCTGCGGCCCTGGAATCCGATCACAAGGCTAATGTTAGCCTTTCTGCTCTCCGTAATGGCCGTCGGCAACTGCGGCAAGCATTGCAAGCTGGACAATTCGTCCAAAATAAACCATACATGCGATGGCTGATCGTGCGCGGAAGCCATTAATCGGAGAATCAGCGAGTCAAGCCACATGCTTAGTAATGGCCGAAGACTGTCTCGCAGCGTGGGTAAGCTCGGAAGAAAAATCCAGCCCACCCGTTGATTGGCCCAAGCGGCTGCACTCCACTTGGCGTTCGTTTCCGCTTGCGTAGGCAAGAGCTGAAATGCTGCTGCCGCCTGATTAAAGGTGCCTTGAACGGCTGCTCGCTGCCCGCCTGCATTCTTGGAAATCATCGCCTCAAGTTCTGTGCCAGCAACCCGCCGATCCAGTTCATCGATGTTCTTCATCCACTCTGTGAGATCCTGAGGTGTCGGGCGATACCGAAGCAGATGCGCGAAGATCTTTCGCGAGGCTTCCGAAAAGAAAGTGTTTTCTCGCGGTTTGTCGGGAAAGAGCGAGCCAGCCAGCGCGAGTGCCTCAGCTGGATATAGCACCTCGTCACTCGGTGCCCAAAACGGCATTCTCTTATCTACGGGGTTGAGGATTACATCGGCTGCTGGATCGTAAAACTGCGGTGTAAATTCAAGCGCGGAGTCGTAAACGATGGCGCATTCCCCTCGCTTGCGAATCTGAACGAGTACCTGGCGGATCAGTGAGGATTTGCCGCTACCCGAGTCGCCCATTAGTAGCAGGTGCGAGTTTTCATCGTTTTTGGGTATGCGCAGAGTACTCCGCTCCGGCTTGCCCTTGTTCATCCAGCCCACCTTGACTGGCCATTGCATCACTTCGAAACCGATCCCATCGGAGCGCCTGATCTGATTAAATTCAGAAGCGTTCACCAACCGTGGTCCGCGAACCGTCTTTCCACGCATAAACTCCTGGGCCGTTCTTCTGTCTCGCCTGATGATGAGCGGCACTACACCAAAAAAGATCGCACAGCCGAACAGCAGCGGCCATTGGATAAGTTGCAACGGGGTCTGACCGTTGTAGATGTCCTGACGCATCCATTCGTACGCTGTGTGATTGTCGAGCTCTGGAAATTCACGCCACGAAAGTGCCCAAGCTCCTCGCTGTTGGGCTTCTTGGGAGAGGATGAATGGGAATCCACCTTTTGTAGGGTCAAAGGGTGGTACGGCTCGGACCGCGTCATCGCCCCGAGCCCTGTGGGCTCCCTTGGAATCCACAAGGTACAGGAAAATGTGCTGGCCTTTTCCTGAACTTCCACCCGTCAAGAAGTACTCAGAAAAGTAATAACGCTGTAGGGGTGTCCAAACTAACGCTTGGTCCAAGGTAATCCATACCATCGGTACCGCGAACCCGGCAAACAGAATGAGAACCCTTTTCAGCATGAGTTTAATGTCCAGCCTTATCGGAATCATCCCACTGGGCCGATTCGGCGGTCCCGGTCCGATTGATCTTCGCGAGAAGTTCAGTTGCGCGTTTTAGTTTCGTCTTGTCCGCGCGCTCGATGAACGCTGCCATCTGTTCTTTTGTGACCTTGCCGTCATTCGTAAAGACATAGACCAAATTGGCCACTATGGTCCGAAGCGCAATCACTTCTGCGAGGAGAGCCCGTTCGAGTGGCGTGCCGTTCTGGTGATTTGCAATCGCCAAAAGCGTATCGCGGCACCATTCACCCAGGGATTGTCCATGCGAGTCTGCAAGCGACTGGAGGAGAGCATGGTCAGCTTCGGTAACACGCAGGCCGACGCTCTTAGTGCGCAACTGGGAACGGTCGTTCACAGATGACCGAGCCCCTTAATGGAGGGACAGAATACAAACAAGTTAACACCGAGCGAACACCAATGTCGCCCAGCGGCACGCCTTTTTGAAACGAGCCAACTGCGGGATTTCCTAACACGCACAAAATAAAGGTGTTCACATATGCGAACACGGCGATAGCGTCCGCCAACCTGCAAGGGGTGACGTGTCAAAATTTCATCCGCTGCGCAGCAGCGCCATCCTGCGGTTCTAACCAAGTCCAACTTGAGGACGCGCGTGCGCGCCCCTCACAATACCGTCGAAGAGAAAAGCCTGTCGCGATTCGACAGGCTTGGAGAACTACCAAGGAGTAGAAATCACGCTCGCCTTAACCTGTCCGAACCACGTGATAGATCGTCACTGCGACCGCCACCACTGCAACTCCAACTAGAATCTTTGCTGCCAGCGGTGCAGCAGCCGCAACTTTCAGAAGCAATCCGGCCAGCTTGTGCCAGCCCCACTTTGTAGCTACGGTTGCAGCTTTGGTCGCGCCTTTGTTGATACCTGCTTCGACAACGGTCACCATTTTTCCCAAATGCGTACCGGCATCGGCGAGACCGAGGATGCCCGAAACGTGGCTGAGGGTCTCAACGCCTGCACGCGCCGTCTTTTGCTTCGGGTTCTCAGGAATCTCTTGTGAAGGGAGTGGTAGGGCAAGTACTGCTGCTTCGCTCATGGCATATACCTCCGAGGAACCTGCTAAGAATTGGATGCCACTTTGGGAAACGCGGTTAGCACCGAAGATCACTGCTGGATGAGCCCGGCGCGTTCCGGCCTTCCGAAGGCAGAATGTTTCTGGAACCGAAAATTATTGTGGAATGACGATTGGAATCGGATTCGGCGTCGCAGATAAAGCAGCTAACAGCGTCGGCAATTGAGCATAAGCGGCATCAACTGCTTGTCGGTCGTAAGCATTCGGGAAATTCATGTGCCCGACCAGATTTCGCGGCAATCGAATTCCTTCGAGGGTGATAATCCACTGGTTTGTCGTCGGGACTACCGGAGAAATCAGATGACTGTTGGCGCGCATTATTTCGGTCAAGTCGCTCAGAAAAACAAGATGGATGTCGTGAGTTCCAGGCGACGCGTTGTGTGGATTGGCGGTATAGCTCCTTCGGAAACGCTGAGCGTTTCCCACTATCCTCTGGTCAACGGCGACTGACCACCAGTTTGGACTAAGCTGTGCGCTCAGGACGGAGTGCAGTACAATCCGTATCGTATTCTCGATCGCGTAGAGTTTCCAATACACTTTGCCACCCACGTTTCTCCCGCACCGGGCGATTCGATCGGGCTGGAACGCGTAGCGCCGAAAGTCGAGAACACGAGGCATAGAGGCTACCGCTTCTTTTTCCCTCTGCGAGCCGCGTACAAACTCTGGCCAACCACAGCAGCCGTGGTCTCCAAGAGGTCTGCGATTTCTACATTTGTGAAGCCCGCAATACTGAGTTCGCGAGCCTTCGCTGTGGTATTCGCGGGTTTGACGTTCTGAATTAGGAGCAATGCAAGCAATCGCTCGACGCGCTCCAAGCCAGCAGTAGGATCTTCCTTCATCGTGCGCTCCCCTTCTTCCTGAGATTAGACGTGAGGGTGCGCACTACGGCGACGGACGTATTCAAAACATCGGCAATCGTCTGATTGTCCACGCCCGCCATTTTCAACAACCGCGCACGCTCAGTGGTGCTCTTGTCGACGCCCACTTGGATACTAACGACCCTGATGAGCACATCCAGTTTTTCATTTAACTGTGCCAATAATTTCTCTTCATTGTTGATCGTTGGCATTTTTGCTCCCTCGATGTTCAGACCTTGAATGCTTCGGGATAAGCCAATCGCAAACGGTATGTATCGGTCATGTCAATCACGCCATAGTAGACTTCCCGTTCCGTCAGCGCCTTCGCCGTCGCCAAGCTCGCCATCAATTCGATAATGCTCTGTTTGATCTCTTCTTCATATTGAACGATGAAGACCTGCGCTGGGCTTCCAAATAAACGTTGTATCTGATCTCCGTTCTTTCCCATTTTTCCGGGAACGAGCGGTCCGGTTGCCGCTGGTCCTTTTAGCGCAAAAGCTGCTCTCTTTCTTTTTCCATTAACGGTCACCCGAGTTGTGAAGATGTCATTGGACTCCCCACCCCAATCCTTTGGGTCGAGTTCTTCGCCGAGTAGTTTGACGATCCCCTTCTTGACCACTGCTTCAGGTAAGCGCGGCGGTGACATTGTCGCTGGGACGCTCTTTATCGATTTCACTTTCTCGAATTCCTTGACGTCATCCACATAGACCGTCTTGACCTTCGGCACAAACGGAGCCTTGATGGTGACTGTGTGGCCGACAACTTTGATCTTGGGATTGGACTTCGTGTGATAACTCTCGCGCTTTTTGTTGTTGGCTGCCAGTTTCAAAGCTTCTTTCACATCACGATGGCGGTCGAGTTTCGCGTATGCCGTTGTTTTTCGTCCGTTTTCCGAAATTCGTTCTTGGGCGAATGCGAGATTCACAAGCGGCTTTCCGATTTCCGTGACTCGCTTAGCTGTAATCTTTTTCCCAATTTCAGAAGAGAGTGTCGCAGCCAACTCCCCGACAGACTTCACACGCTTCTTGCCAAAGTTGACTGCCCTGACGAGCGCTTGTCGGGTCGGCGCATTTGCGAGCAACTCGGCCAAGTTGGCGATCTGATCCCTGCGGTGTGAAGCGTTGTCAGAGACATTGAGCGCCATCGGTCACTTCCCCTTCGAAACAGGTTTCAAGAAGTTGTTCACGTCAGTCTTGCTCTTGTTCAGCATCTTCGCGATGTCACCTTGTGCAACCTTCATCGAGTGAAGCTGAATCATTAGCGCCTTTTCCAACAGCTCAATCAATCGTTCTGTTCCATCAACAGGCATCGCCTTACTCCCTTTTCCGCGACTTTTTCCCGTTGTTCTTCGCGCCTCGTATCCGAGCAAGTTCGGAATTCACCGCCGGTCCCGGCCTATCTACGATGCGCGCGATTTCAGCGGGCGTGAGACCAGCACCATCCAACAGCTTGATTTGGTCACGCAACGAACGTGGTTGCTCGGGCTGAGGCAGCGTCACCACCAGCAACCCGATCACTGCGTCCAGCCGTTTAATCAGTTCGGGAAAGCCAACATCAGCCATATCACTCCTCCGCCTTAGAGGATTTCGTCGCCAATTTAGCGATCCGATTCACACGGTCCATCTTCAATCCGACAGCATCGCGAATCTGGCCCTGCGGGACGCCCTTGGATGCCATTTGGAAAATGAGCAAGTCCTGCAATGTGGACAGCACTGTCGCTTCAACTTTTTTCGCCATAGTTGACTCCTCACTTTTTCTGGTTCTTGCGAGCCTCTTTTCTAATTTCAGCGAGTCGGACGCTGACGGCCTTTGGTGTCGAGCCGACGACTTCCGCAATCTCTGATTGACCGAAACCCGACTTGTCCAAAATAGCGATTTGCTGCTTCTGCTTCATTGACTCCAAGCTCACTAACAGCATCGCCCTCAAAGTCTTTTCCATCTCAGTCTTAGGTTCTCCTGCCACGTCGCGCCCCCTGCTTTTTGAGATTTGACATTTCCACGCTCACGGTTCCCGCCGTTGTTCCCACCAGTTCTGCGATTACGTGACGATCCATGCCGGCAGTAGCCAACAACTCGATCTGTTCCCGCTGCTTCTTGCCATCGATAAGCGACAAGGCGAGTAAGCGACTGACTAATCTCAATTCAGTTGTAAGTTTCTGATCGGCATCTTGATTCACGATTGAGCTCCCAATGAAAGGGTTCGGTCCCATTACCGAAACAGCATATCAAATTTATAGTCGCTCGTCGAGAAGGATTTATCTCGTGTGTGATTATGCACCACAATGTGTGCAATAGCTAAACCTAAATATACGGCACAACAGTAAAGCATAGAATTTCATGCTCCGAAATCTGTTAAATCATTCTCATTATCGAATTTTTGATGATGCATAGATAACTCGCTATGGATCAATATTATACCTACAAGCGGTTAGGCGACCATGTAGAATGATTTAGCATAAGATGTAGTGCACTCAATATTAACGGTGGTGACGTACTATGTAGATCTAATCCCGCTGCACAGCGATTATAAGCATATTCGCCATCTGTTCGTTCGAAGGAAAGGAGGCGTTTCATTGGGAGCTCAATCGTGAATCGAGATGCCGATCAGAAGCTTACAACTGAATTGAGATTAGTCAGTCGCGTCACCGACACTACGAGTCAACGCTTCAGAAAGTTGATGTCGTAGCCTCCTGCCGGGACAAGATTTGCTCCCTCCCCTATGAGTTCAATCGATTCGCAGGAGACGAGCAAATGAAGAAGCAAGGCACGACAGACGCGAAGCGAGCGGCAGCGAACGACCAAATCGAGAATGGGACTGACAAAGCGAAGGTGACCAATTCGCTACGGATGGTCGCACCTGAACCCGAAGAGGTACGCCATCGGCAAGCCTTAACACGGTCGGTTAGCCTTCAGATGCACTCCCTTTTTCTAAAACGGGGTTAGTGAGGAAGGTTGCTGTCTCTTACACGTAGCTCTGACAATTCGCAACGTTTAGCAAACCGGCTTCTTCTGCGACGGGCCGATGAGCCCTGGCGCACTATCGACCTGACACGCGCTCTCAAATTCGGCTAATACTAGCTCTAGATTTCGCATTTCGTTCGGGTGTTCCCTGGCCATGTACTTCTTGACTTGTGGGTTTTTCAAAAGAGATTCGGCGTAACGACAGCAGATCGTCAGAGTTATTTCATCAAGACAAAGGTTTGTTGGAAGCTCTCCCGTAAGCTGCAGCAAATGTTCGCGACGCGTCCGATGCCACTGCCGGTGGCATGTTCCTCCATCCTGTGCAAAAGACTTCATGCTCATGGCTTCTCTCCAGTGCGCACCGGCTGAAGATAGATGGGCACCCTCGTCATCGACTCAGCTCTAAGCAAAGTCACGAGATTCTCGTCTGCGAATAACGTCTCAAAAGTTTCCCTCAACGTCCGAAGATGTTGGGCTACCAAATCTCTGCGTTTCGGTACAGCCTCCATGTACTTGACGTGAAGGAGATGTCCGTGAATATAGTGGCGCTTCTTGTTTCTTTTTCTCTGGTCTTTCTTACGCGATTCGCGTTTCATAGGCCCCCCAAATAGAAGAGCAATGGAAACCCGCGATCAACGCGTCTAGATCAGGAAATCGATAAAGATCAAAACAAGGCGCGTTGAAGTCTTTCCGAACATAAATCCGCCTATGGAATCCTGCCAATGCCGGAACGACATAAAACTCTTGGATCGATTGACTCGGGGGAGACAACAACGCAACAACCAAAATATCCGTGCGGAGTGGCTTGTTAAGGTATAAAACCCATTCGATGTCTGGTGTTGCGCGAGGACGCCCTGTTGCAAATGTTATCTGGACGGTAACCGCCCCGTTGATAAGGATTATCCCCGGACCAAAGCAACGTACCGCCGTCGCCCCAATTACACGAATTCGACTGCAGACTTCATCGCAGAGCGTATCCCTCATCCGCCTCATCATCGTTATCGCGTGTACGAATGCATACTCCCTTGGTATCGGATACCCGATCAGCTTGTAGGCTTCATTCAGCGATCCGAAGTGCTTTTGATATGCCACAGATGAGGGAACATTCTTGGCGGTGTTGATGATCTGCTCGCTAAGTCTTCCTCTGCGTCGCCAAAGTCGTCGAAGTGCATCAAGCATTTCCGCGTCCACGTAAGGTTTCACTTCCTCACGGATACGCGCGTTTGCTGCCTCCCATTGTTTTTCGGAAACAATACCGCGAAACGAACACTGCCTAATAGACCACTTGTCTCGGGCAACCAGCCGCCTCTGGACATATTTGCCGTAGGCATACGCGCCTTTATACACATCAGCACTTAACATTCTGCGGAGCCTCGTCATGGTCCATGGCTTACCGCTCCGAGGAAGTATTGACCGTTGATTCAGAACATCAACAATCTGTCGGCGGCCCTTATGACCTTTCGTGTATAGATCGAATGCGAGCTTGACGGTTTCTACTTCGCGTGGGTCCCCAGGCACCAAAACTGTCCGGCCTGTGCTGATGCCGTGCCATTCCCCGTCATTAAGGATCTGCTTCGGTTCCCCGTTCGGGCCAACTAACTGTCGTGCCATGCCAAAAGGTGCATAGCCTCCCTGCCAATAGCCCATTGAAGCTAGACGACGCATCCCGGCAGACAATTTTACTGACAATTCACGACTGAACTCGCTCGCCATGGTTCGTTTGAGGGCCTTCAGCAGGTTGGAGGTCGTGCTATTGTCGTTTTCAAATTGCTCTGCACAATAGTGAACGGTAATTCCCGCTCTCTTGCAAAGGTATTCGTAATGCGCAGATTCATCCGTATCCGGAAACCTTCCCCAGCGGCTCACATCGTAGACGAGGATTTGGTCAAAGTCGGCTTCGCCGGACTCAACGATGCAGAGCAAATCTTTCAGTCCTTGGCGCTTCTTGATTGTCGTTCCGCTTTTTCCTTCATCGACGAAGGAGCGAATGATTCCAGTGTTGTGCGCTGCTGCGTAGAGAGCGATCGCGGCAGACTGGTTGGCGATTGAATACTGCTGATGCTCTGTGCTCATGCGCAGGTACTGTGCTGCGCGGCCATGTCGTGTTGACGAAGGAAGTGGACGCTGCCATCGCATGGAGCGATCCCCTCAAATGACTCAGCAGGGTACCATAAACATCTGCTATTCCACCGCACCGACGGAGTCGCGCTCGCGCAGGCGTCAATAAAGTTCCATCATGGAAACTATATTGACAGTACGTTGCTAATCGTTCCAGACAGATGAATAAGAGAAGCTCCGAATAAAGGCTCGCAGATCCGGGAACCGGTAGATATCAATGAATCGTGCGTTGTGATCCTCGCGAACACGGAAACGGGAGTGGAGTCCCGAAAATGCCGGAAAAACATAATAATCGAGGACCGATTTGCTTGGTGGACACAGCCGGGCAACAATTAAAACGTCGGTGCCACCTAGCTTGTGTTGCGGCAGACTCCACTCCATATTTTGACGATGGCGCCGGAGGCCAATCGAAAATTCCACGCGCACCCTAACACTCTTATTCAGCATAACGACTCCCGGAAGACTTTCCTGCTGTTCCGCAATACCACCGTCAGCACGTACTTGCTCACAAATTTCGTCGCAGAGGTGATTCCTCATCTCACCAACCATTTTCCGGGAGTGAGGGTAGCTGTAATTTCGGGGAAGCTGATACCCAATGAGCTTGTAGACCTCGTTGAGCGACCCGAAATGGTTGAGGTATGCTTGCACTGAGGGAACATCTCTAGCGGCATTGACGATTTCAACATTAAGCCTACGTTTTCGCTTCCAGAGTCGTCGGAGTGCCTCAATCATTTCAGAATCAACAAGGCACTTAACTTCTTCACCGATCCGCGCATTTGCTTCCCGCCATTGTGCCTCCGAAACGATCGCTGTGAATGCTCTCTCACGCACCAGCCAGCTTTCTTTGGGTACATGATTAGTTCGACCATTCCGCGTGCAATGTTTGCCGTAAGAATAGGCTCCCCTATAAACGGAGTTTGTGAGGAGGGCGAGGAGCTTTTGGGCTGTCCATGGCCGCCCGCAAAGCAGAGATCGCTCATTCAACGTGTCAGCGATCTGTCGTCGAGTCCTCCGCTCTTTCGTGTAGAGATCGAATGCAAATCTGATGATCTCAACCTCGCGAGAATCGCCTGGTGTTAACATAACGCGATCAGTACTGATGTCCTTGGTTTCGCCTGATTTCAGGATTCGTTTTGGTTCGCCGCTTAGACTCAAGAGCTGACGTGCCATGCCGAAGGGAGCTTTACCACCCTGCCAGAAGCCCAATGATGCTAGGCGGCGCTGACCGGTGCTAACTTTCACCGCGAGTTCACGGCTGTATTCCGCAGCCATTGTTCGTCTTAGGGCCTTCACGAAATTGGACGTAGCGCTGTTGTCGTTTTCAAATTGCTCAGCGCAGTAATGAACGGCAATCCCCGCTCTTTTGCAGAGATACTCGTAATGAGCTGATTCGTCGCTATCCGGAAATCTTCCCCAGCGGCTTACGTCATACACCAGAATTTCGTCAAAATCGGCCTCGCCACCTTGCACTATGTTAAGTAGTGCCTGTAGCCCGTTGCGCTTTTTGATTGTTCTTCCACTTCTCCCCGAATCAACAAAAGAGCGAATGATTCCGATGTTGTGCGCAGCCGCGTAAAGCGCAATCGCAGCAGATTGATTGGCGATGGAATATTGTTGATACCCTCGACTCATGCGCAGATACTCAGCAGCACGCGAGAATTTACGCGAATGTGTTTGGCGGAGCTGAATCTCCACTGAATTTCCTCGAACAATGGATTCCGATGCAAAATGTCCAATGCAATTGGATATTTTGCACTGCCGTCAGAAGTATCAAGATTCTAGCTTTTTCGCTTAGACTTGGATTTGCGGCGATCAGCCAGCAACTCCGAACGGCCAATGACCATTCTCGGACTGGCGAGTTTGGGTGGGTCAGAAAATCCTTCGAAAGCTTGACTGGACTTCCATGGGGTCAACGCGAACATCCGACTACCTCGTAAAACCTTGATTCCCTCGCCCCATGTAGCGAGCATGCGCTTCCCGGTGTCCTTAAAGTCCGGCAGACGAGTCATCAGTTCGCGCACCGCTGGCGCAACGTCCGCAACGGCATCGCTTATGTGTTCGACTAGTTGCCTCTGCTCTCGCTGGGGGATGCCGAAGCTGCTAGTGATGAACGCGCCGAGCGTTTTTCCGGGCAGCCACGTCTTCTTTCCCATGAAGCTTATTCCCGGTGGATTATGTTGATAGCCTGAGTATACGGAGGTTGTGAAAAAGTCGTAAGCAGGTGCAAGACGAGCATCCGTGCGCGACGTGTAGAGCAAAGCTACATTCTTGGAGTGACAATCAGCGTTCTTCAGCGCGTAGGTCAATAGGAGCATCGCAGCCAATTTCTGAAAGGTTTCGTAATGGTATGCCCCTTGTACATAAGTGCGCACCGCCTTTGCGATTCTTTCCCAAGTGGTTTCATACTTCGCCGAAGGGCGAAGCCCCAGTAGTGCACAAAAATCTTCCAAGGCTCGGAAGGGCTTGCCATTTTTGTCGACATCGAACCGGTGGACTACGAGAACATTTCCGTCTTCCGAAAGCTCAGTCTTCGCGCAATCGATGATTTTTGATACCACCAGCATGCACAAGTGTTCGTTGGCGGTCGCGTAAGGCAGTCTGCTGGACGCGCCTTTGATAATGTGTTCATGAGTTAGCACCGTCGCTTTTTTGTGTAGCCCCAGCCCAGTTGATTTCTTGGTCTTCTCTTCCGTGTCCAAGAATTTAGGCAGGACGCCGGAGACCCCACTTTTCGCATGTTGCCTCACGAGTTCCGAAAACGCTTCTTCCGAGTTGTCGCCCTTGAGCAAGGTGGCAACCTCAATCGGTTTTGCCGGTTCGTCGAGCGAGGCCCCAGGCGGAGCGACCTGAAGTCGTCCAACCATATTCCTGCCGATAACCGAGAGCAGCGCGATAGGATTAGCGCCAATGACAGGCCCGAATTCTTCCTGTAGGACCTGGAGCAGATAACCCTCCGGCAGATTCATCTGGAAAATAGGATGGAGTTGATCGTCCCATGGGTAAGATTCGGTTCGAACGGGCATCGTCAATGAGACGAGTTTCTCCGGTTCGACGTTTGGCACATAGCTCATCACGCTCTTGAAGTCCCCGACTTGCTCAAGGACGCCGATATAAGTCCCGAGTACGTGAACGTTCAGCTTCAAGCCCCACCCCGCTCGCGCCGCAGTTCATCAAGTGTTCCGGACATACCCACCTCGGTGAAAGTCATTTCGAGATCGAGCACAGCAAGTACTGCCAAAAGCTTGCGGGAACCGAAGTCAGATACCTGTCCGCGTTCGAACCGCACCAGCAATTCACGCGTGATTCCAGAACGTTGAGCTACCTCCCGCTGGCTTAGCCGGAGGGCCTTCCGTCGAGCGGACACTGAGTGACCGAGTTCTGCGAGATTTTGCATGTGTGAAGTATACATCACTTTAATGGATTATCCTCCAATAATGTGACGTATACTTCACTAACAACAATGCGGTGGCAGCTCAAAGAGAACGTCTTGATATTGACTCGTGAATTGGAAACACACCAAAGGTCGAATCAACCTAAAATTCATAAATCACGCTGACGATCGGAGACATGCTTTCAAATTCGCTTGATAGCGGTAATGGTTTTCTCCATCATAGGTTTTCTGCCCTGCATTTCCTCAGATACTTCCACCAGTTCCCATGCGGCAGCGAAAATAGCTTCATCTCCCTGTTCCTGCCAAAACTCAATGTCGAAAGAACGATCTGGGAATTCGCCCTCGACTAGTCGTGTTTTCCAGACGGATTTCGGAGGGATGCTCATTCTTTCCCTTGCTGTCGAACAGCAACTCGCTTTCGTTAAGCAACGTTGGTAAAGCTAGCTTCGCCAGTCTTCTTCTTCCTCTTTGGACGCATTACGTTGATCGCAACGGCGTCGAGCGAAGTTTTGATGTGCGATGCGTAGTACTTCTCAATCATCTCGACGCTTGTCCGGCAGTTCTTAGCAATCTGGTAGATATCGGCTCCCTCCATCAAACGCAGGCAAATGTATGTGTGTCGGAGGCTGTACGCCGTGCGCGGCTGGCCTTCGCGGTCGATGCGAAGCTTTTCTTCGTCGAGGATGATTTTGAAGAGCTCGCGCTGCCACTTCGGGAAAATTAGGTCCGTAGGTTCAGGCGTGCGCCATTGCCCGTTCGGAACATCAGTCGGGTCAGAAGATCCTGTAGGCGCGTTCGCGCCATAAACGCGCGCCGGGCGAAGCCGGCTTCGAAGTCGCTTAAAAGGCAACACCGCACCGGGCATACTCTTGCAATATCCAGTCCCACGTTTTCCTCGAACCTCGATCTCCAGGATTGTCTTTTTTAGATTGTTGTCGAAAACGATCGTGACATCGCGGAACTGAAGTCGCCAAGCCTCGTCGGGCCGCAGTCCAGTGTTGACGGCAAAGAGGACATAGTCGTGAAGCTGTTCTGCCTCCCATTTGAAGCCCCGTTTCTTCGGCTCTTGGGCGCGGGTTCGTGTCGCTTCATAGAGTTGTTTGTATTCTTTTAGTGAGAACCACGCACGGTGCGAAATTTTGGGCGATTTCCGGTATGGCTCAGAGAAGTCGGGAAGACGATCCAGCCATCCATGGCGCACCGCCGTTTTTAAGGTTTGTCGGAGCGTCACGATTTCCTGGTGGATCGTGCTATGGCCTAGCGGTTTACCAAATTCCTTAAGGGCTTCCTGGTGTCTGTGAAGTCGGTATTCCTGGATCTTTCCAGCGGTTATCTCTGAGATGCCCAGGTTCCCGAAGAAAGGAATTAAACGTCCTTGAGACCGCCAGTGCTGGCCTTCTACGTATTTTTGGTTGCGTTGTCCCTGGGTCATGATGTCGAACTCGTGCAGGTAGTGCTCTGACACCGCGCGAAATGTCTTTTCGCTCTTGATCTCTCCGTCGCGGAGTTTTCCACGGAGTCGGAGGTACCAATCCTCAGCGACTTCTTTGGCCCTGAAGAGACTGTCTTCTTTCGTGCTAGCGCGGCGATTGTTGCCCGCGAAGAAGGTTGAGCATTGCCAGAGGCTGCTGTTCGGGCGTTTGTAGACGTGGACTTTGCCGCCCAGGATCGTGTGGTGTTCCGTCATTTTCGCTCCTGTGCGAAGTGGCGCGAGAACTCGAAAATGTGTAATGAATGTGAAGCTATTCCGCCTTGAAAATGATGTCAATAAAATTATTGTTTACAACTAGATATGGTGAGGGTGGGAGTTTTTAAGAGGATTTTGAGTCCGCTGCGTCTGCCAGTTCCGCCATCCCGGCTCGGGTGGAAGTGCTTGGAATTAAAGATTAATTCACCGTTACGCTTTTGTCATCCGCGCCGATTTTCGCGATTAACGGTGGCTCGTTTTCCTGGGACTCATCAGGTGCAAACATTCGATTGCAGGGTTTCAAAGTTTCAGGGTTTCGGGCCCTAAGCAAGTGGTGGCAGGAAGCAGAGCAGAAACGCCATAGTCACAAGTTGGGGAATCGGCATCTAAGCTGAGCGCTTCGGGTCGAGGATTCTGAATTTACATTGCGCCGTTTCGTCGGAGGCGTGTCCATGATTAAATTCGTATGCGATTCATGCGGCCGGACGAAGCGAACCGGCCAGGAATGGCTGCTTGGACTGGCGGCAGAGAGCATCGGCGTGACATCTGCGCGGAGGGAGATCAATATGCTGTCGAGTTGGGCCGAGCCGCAAGCCGTGCATCCGATGGCCGTGCATTTCTGCTCGGAGCGATGCAAAGAAAGGTACGTGAACAAATTGTTCAATCGCAGCGCGGTGGCGTGAGGCCGCAACTCCGCACTCACATATTTCTTCGACCTAAGCATAGGGTTGATCCTAAGACACCGCATACGCGCGTTTCCCACCTTTCATAAGGTGGGGCACCGGCGAGCTACTTCGTCAGGCGGTGGGTCGTCCGGCACGCCATTTGAGGGCATACGGCAGCACGAACAAGTACAGCCCGGTGACAAATTGCAAGGCGAGCGGGACCACCGCCATCAAGCCCATCGAATTCGTGTACTTCTTTTGTGCGATGGCGATGATATTGACGATAACAGCCGCCGTAAAGACCATGGATAGCCAGCGGTGAGTTTGCCGAATCCATTTGTTCCAGTTCATGGGGATCCCCTGTGTAGGCGTCGGGCGTTAGGCGTGAGGCCTCTCGAGCCTATTCAATTTTCAAAACCAAATACATAGATCCTTCGCCGCGCTCAGGATGACAACCGTTGAATTCGCGACAGACGCTCCTCACCGCTCCGGCGTCGGCTTTGGCGACCAGTTGGGCGGCGTAGCACCGAACTGCTTGGCGTACTCGCCAACCAATCGCTGCCAGCCGAGGGACTTCATGGCGTCAGCGCCGGCGATGCGTCCAAGCGGCCGGCCGGCGAGGAGGCGATCGAGGACATCAAAGCTGATATGCCAGCCGGCGGCTCCCCAGGCGACGAAGCGGCGATCGATGTTCGACCATAGCGTCAGGCGCGTGCCTCCACCAAACGGTTCGAGTTCCCAACGGTGATCGCCGAACTCGATAATCTTGGGAGCCTCGACTCGCGTCACTTTGGTCTCGATGGGCGCGGGCGTTCCCATCCAGGTGAGCTTCACCGTTCCAACCGCACCCAGGCTTCCGTCGGTCACAAACGGCGCCCACTCGCGCAGTTGCGCCGGCTCGGTGAGAGCTTGCCAGACTTTGTCCGGCGAGTGACGCAGTTCGCGGATGAGAATGAGCGTCCACTTGTCTTTGTCCTCATCCTTTATTACTTGCGCCCCGTAGGCCGGACCCGGCGTGTACTGCTCGTCGTCGATCATCTCTGTTTCCTCGCTCTGCAATTGGCGCCTGAAAATTGGCACTGAGCCGCATCGACTGTGCTAATTGCTAAATGGCAAGCGTCAAGACCTTCACCAGCGCTTCAATTCCGTAAGCTGAATGAGGTTGCCGCAGGTGTCATTGACCATGGCGATTTTGGAGGCGGTCACGTCCTTTGGCGGCATAGTAAACTCGGCGCCGCGCGATTTCATGCGCTCGTAATCAGCTTGCACGTCGTCGGTGAAGAACATGGCCGCGGGTTGACTCTGCTTAAACATAGCCTGCTGATAAGTCTTTGCCGCCGGGTTGTGGTTGAGCGCCAGCTGCAGCTCCGTGCCGTTCGGGTCCTCCGGCGAGGACACGGTGAGCCAGCGATATGGGCCGTTACTGAAATCGGATTTCTTGGCAAATCCCAGCACGTCGGTATAAAAGCGAAGGGCCTTGTTCTGATCATCTACGTATACGCTGGTCAGTTTGATTTTCATTTCTTTCCTCCTTGGTCAGGTTCGCGGTTTGGGCCGCGTGATTCTTTGCTTGTTCCCTTTCGGTGTCTTCCCTTTCGGCGTTGTAGCTGGATGCATGCGGTCGAGGTAGCGTTCGAGAGCATCGACGTGAGCGGACCAGAAGCGGCGGTACTCCTCGAGCCAGGAGGCGGCGCGCTCGAGGGGCTGGGCGTCGAGGCGGCAGGGGCGCCATTGCGCCTCACGGCCGCGGGTAATAAGGCCGGCGCGCTCGAGCACCTTAAGGTGCTTCGAGACGGCAGGCATGGACATTTCGAAGGGCTTGGCGAGTTCGCTCACCGAGGTCTCGCCGAGTGCCAGGCGTGCCAGGATCGCGCGGCGAGTGGGATCGGCGAGTGCGGCGAAAGTTGAGCTGAGTTGATCTTGCATTGTATAAACCACTCGGTTAAATAACCGAATGGTTAAATATAAGGCGGGCCAAGATCGTTGTCAAGGACTTTTTCAAAAATCATTTCGCGAGGACGCCGGTTTGAGCTCGGAAACTATCGCTTGTAGAAGGGAATCCTGTAAACGACGGAGTCGTATTTAGGATTCTTACGGCTGCCTATGATCTCGCCGTGAAGATTCTCAGCGATACGCCTGCTGACGGTATTTTGTACGGCCACCGGATAGATGAAACTTTCTTTGCCGAGAGTTGTGTGTCCATACTCAACAAGCGCGTTCACGACTTCGCTGCCAAAACCCTGTCCATGGGCGCTTTCCTTGAGCCACAGACCGAGCTCGGGCGAAACCGAACCAGCATCTTCCAACGAGGCCATGCCAAGGCATTCCCGGTTGTCTAGCCGCCGGATGACAAAGTAAAAGTGGTTTGGTTCCGGAGCCTGTACTCTCTTCTCGCATCGGGCCACGTACTCGCTCCACTTCGGCGGGTCCCAGGGCATGAACTTGGCGATGGCGGGGGTGATGCATGCAAAAACTTCCTTTGCATCCGTCATCTGGAACTGGCTCAGCTGCAACCTTGGGGAATGGATGACAATCATCGTGTCAGGCTATCAACGATGGATAATACGGCAAGGACTGAGCTGTGTCGTGGCTTAGCCGGGTGGGGCAAACTGCGATCTGGGCACGTGCTCACTTTATGGTAAACACAGTCCTGTGTCTGTGAACATAGTCCGGCTTACGTTCCCACTTCTCGCAAAAGCGGCGAGAAGTGGGGCACCCTCAAGGGATGGGACGAGACACCAGCGCCCTCTTCCTTGTCCAAATTCCTAAGAAGCCGGTGCCGGTTAAAACCAGGGAGATTGGCTCCGGCACTACTGTGGCGGTTCCAGAAAAGGTGGCATCCATCCCGTAGATATTGGACTCACCAAGTACTCCAAAAGTCAGAGTTGCCGTGCCGGTACCGACTATATTGAGATTGAACTCGACTGGCCCCAGCGTGCATCCGGTACCGAGACTACCAGGGCAGTTGAGGGCATAGCCCACGATCGTGCCGGTAATGGTGATCGGCATTGTCAGGGTATCGCCGCCGGGAAAAAATGCAGAGCCCGATATCGTGAGGTTAGGGTCCAGGAAATCTGCCGTTTTGTTTCCGAGAGTACCGCTCGAAAACCCGGTACAAAACATGCAAAACGGGGCCGCACTTCCGATTACCGTTGAAAAATTGCAGACAGCTCCGGGGACACAAGTTCCGATTGATCCGAGACCGTCAGGCGTACCCTGAAACAACGTCAGGCCCGGACCATTAATACTGCCATCTCCCAAAAATTCGTCGAACCCTTGTTGAAAGCTACCGGTTATAGGAATGCTTGTTGCGGAAACGGCAGTGCTGAAGAAACAAATGAGTCCGCACAGGATAATGGCGGCGAGGGATGGTTTAGACATCAGGCACCTCAGGAGAATGGGACGAAGGCGACGCGCAGGTAGGCAATGTTGTCATCGTGAGGATGCCTTGTCAAGATCTGAGGTGGGTGCATCACCGTCCATATTCCGGACACCAGTGTGGGGCCGTGGCCGCCAGTCGCACGGTAGCTGGGCCGCTCATGCGGGTAAACCAGTCGGACCACCACGCCGTCAGGAATTGTTTAATGCGCGCCGTTGGCGATTATAGTTAAGCAGGATGACTAGGAATTGGACATCCCCGGTTTCTGGGCGGTAACTTCCGAGTAGCCGACAATTCACCAAGTGGCTACGAGTTCGCACCATGACCTCCCAGACAATCTGCTCGGACGCGTCGACGGGACTAGGATCAAACAGAGGGTGGGAGCTATTCGTAACGCAACGACACTATTGGGTCGACTCTCAGCGCGCGCCGCGCGGGAATGTAACACGCTAGAAAACTGGCAGCAACGACGACGACGGCCCCCGTGAGGAGGGCACCTACATTGCTCGCGCGGAAACCGTTAAAAGTGGCCGAGACGAGTTTTGGAACCGCCAAAGACATCAGGAGTCCGAGCGCGACGCCAATTCCCGCGAGTGACATTCCGCTCCGGATCACGAGCATGAGCACCTGAGTCGGTTTCGCACCGAGGCTTAGACGAATGCCCATTTCATGTGACCTCTGCTCGGCCGCATAAGAAATAACGCCATAGATTCCGATGGTGGCCAATGCGAGTGCGATGGCCGCAAACGTGCCCATGAGTTCCGCCATAATGTTGTCCCCTTGACCCGAATCGGCGATCACGTCCTGCATCGTACGCACACTCGCGATCGCCTGGTTACGGTCCACTGCCCAGATTGCGCGACGCATCATGTCAGAAAACCCAGCTGGGGCGGAGCGAGTCCGCACGACGAAATTCATAGAGCCTGTCGGGTAAGCGAGAAACGGTTCGAAAAAGTGTGGTCTTGAGTCCTGTTGCCCCAGAAATTCATTCACGTCTCCTACCACGCCAACAATTTCCAACCATTTGTTCTGTGTCTCACTTTCTTCGACCGGCTTTATGTGACGACCGATAGGATTTTCATTTGGAAAGTAGCGCATGACGAATGCGCGGTCGACAATCACTGCCGCATTGGAGTTGGCGTTGTCGGTGAGACTAAACTCGCGTCCTTGAAGCACGGGAATTTGCAGAGTTCGGAAGTAACCGGGACTCACTAGCAAAGCGCCGCAGCGTGGCCTGTCCTCTGGTCGTGCAACGGACTGGCCTTCAACTTCGAAGTTCTTTTCGTTCGGAAAACTGAATGGGAAGTCGCTAGTCAAGGCCGCGGACTCAACCTCAGCGTAGTTGCTCAGGTTCTGCAGGGCGCTCGTAAAGAATGCGGCCTCGCGCTGGGGAGCCCCATAGTATTCGAAGCCTCGCAACGACACTGAAGCGGTAAGGACGTTGTGGGCATTGAAACCAGGGCTCGCTTGAATCTCATGTAGGAAGCCCTCGACAAACAGATACGCGCCCGTAAGCAAGACCAGGGACAAGGCGACTTGACCGATTACCAGCAACTGTTGGAAACGACGGCGTTCGCGGCTGATTGAAGAACTGCGCGAGCCTTCCTTTAGTTCTATGTTCAGGTCTGCCCGCGAAGCTTGCAACGCGGGCAACAAACCGAAGATAAAGGCGGACGCAGCGGAGATCGCTAGCACAAAAAGGAGCACATGCATATCAATTGTGACCGTACTAGCTAGCGAGGCCATTCCTTCACTCCAATTCATCTGGGTACGGAGCACTTGCATTGCACCAAAAGCCATCGGCAATCCGAGTCCGCCACCAGCGAGTGACAGAATGAAGCATTCCGACAAAAGCTGCCGCGTGAGGCGCACGCGCCCCGCTCCAAGTGCCGCGCGAACAGCGAACTCGCGGCGGCGAGCCAAGCTACGTGCGAGAAGCAAATTCGCCAAGTTCCCGCAGGCGATGAGCATGACGAAACCAACCGAGATCGTCAGAAACAACAAACCTGTGGTTACGTTGGCGTCTTCAATGCTGTATTGCTGAATAGACTTCACCGAGGTGGCCCAGCCTCTATTGGTGTCGGGATGAGCCTGTGCGATGCGTTGCGCAATCGACTCCATCTCCGCGGATGCTTGTTTGGCTGTGATTCCGGATTTAAGCCGGGCAAAGACTCGAAGAAACCGTGTCTTGCGGCCACTCGGACCAATTTCCTGGTGTGAGAATGCGAGCGGAATCCACATCCGGGCCTCAAAGTCCCATAGATGGAAGTTGCTTGGCATTACGCCGACGATGGTATAAGGATTGCCATTTATCCGAATTATGCGTCCGATGATGTTTGGATCTGCGCCGAAGTTCTCTTTCCAGAGCCCGTCGCTGAGAACAACGACGCGGTCATGGCCAGGTTGATCCTCGCCAGAAAGGATCGTCCTGCCTAGCGTAGATGCTACGCCTAGTGTTTGGAAGAAATCGGCCGACACTCGGCCGCCAGATACTCGTTCTGGAATCGCTGAACCGGTGATCGTATAGTCGTCAAAGCTCGCCGCCACGATGCCGCTGAACGCCCCGGCCTGGGTACGCCAATCGAGGAAGTCAGGCCCCGAGACCGGAAGGCGGTCCCACTCGCCTCCATTCCCGGCCCATTTTCCGCTGACAACCATCAGTTGATCGGGGTCGCGCACCGGAGGCTTTCGCAACAAGAACCCGTTTACAAGGCTGAAAATGACTGTGTTCGCGCTGATGCCCAGTGCCAGAATGAGCAATGAAATGCAACTGAAGCCGGGGTTCTTGCGCAGCGTGCGGAAACCAAAGCGTACGTCCTGCCAGCATGTTTCTACAAAAGATTCCCAGCCAGCGGAGCGGACGATTTCCTTGGTGACATCGAGACTCCCGTGTTCGAGGCGTACTGCTCGAAACGCTTCCTCGCGGCTCATGCCTTGCTTCATCTTTTCCTCGACCACCATCTCCAAGTAAGCGCGTACTTCCTCATCCAACTCCCGGTCCACCTGCTCGTTTCGGAAGAGTGATTGGAGTCCGCTCCGAACGTTTCGCAGCATAGGAATACCCGCCTTACGATGATGCTTCTAATATTCTTGTGATCGCGGCCACTTGCCTTCCCCACTCCAGCGTTTCGCTATGGAACCTCCTTCGTCCTTGCTGAGTGAGGGTGTAGTACTTCGCACGCCTGCTGTTCTCGGTGGCTTTCCATTCACTTCTGATCAGCCCTGCTCGCTGCAGCCGCTGCAAACCAACAAACAGCGAGCCTGCGTTGATACGAAAGGTGCCCTTGCTCATTTGTTCGAGCCGAACTGTGATTCCATATCCGTGCATTGGTTCGAGCGCCAGAGTTTTTAGGATCAGCATATCCAAAGTGCCTTGCACTAGATCGCTGGGTTCGTTGGGCATTAAGGGCTATCTCTCCTGAATGTCAGGAGGAAGGATACGCTTCTTCTACTGAGTGTCAAGAGGAAGAATAAAGGTGGGGTGAGAGAGATCCTGGTTTCTGGATAACGGGCAACCCTGAAGTTAATTTACCAATAGCCGACCAATCGCCCATAGTTTATGTGGGTTGTACAATTCACCCGTCCCGTATGCCAGATCGAAACCCAAGATCAAGAGGCCGACTTCCATCCATGAAACTACTTGTAACCCTCCTGACCCTGTTGTCGACAACCATCGGCGCGACGGCACAGCGACCGAACTCGCCGAAGCCGGCCGGCTCGCCCGAAGTCGAGCTATGCGCCTTTATGGCCGAACTCCGAAAAGCAAGTATCGAGGGCGACGTGGACACTATCGCGAACTCGATGACTGATGATTACGTCCAGACGGACATCAATGGCTACCGCCAGGACTGACGGGCAACCCGGAAGTAATTCTTGTTAGCGCTTATGGGGCCAGAGGGGTGCAACTTTGGATTGCTCTATCTCCTATCCCTTGAGAGGTTTGACCCGAGGTGGGGAAGACCGTAGACTTTGACTAGAGAACCGCGATTAGAAACCACGTGTCCCAGTGTGTCTGCGGGAGGATTTCCTGAATTCTGTTGTTGCCAAACTCCGTAGTACGTTCAGCGCTATAGGCTTAATCGTGATCGCAGCGGGCCTCGCGGCAGCGCCCAACCTTGCGGCTGCACAAACCCAAGTTTCAGCACAGGCCGGAGGCGCGCAAATCGCAGCTGCGCAGAACTCTCCGCAATCCCCTGCGGAAACCACCGTGACGCCAAGCGCGCCCTCGCAAAATGAAGGCCCAAATGCCCCGGCGCAAAGCGCCGCTTCGCAAAACTCAGCTCCGCAAAACCTCCCGGCTCAGAGCAATGCCGGACAAAACGTACTCCCGCAAAACAATGATCTGGTTAAGCTCGACAGCAGCGAGACGCTGTTCACGGTGCTCTCGGCCATCAACAATTGTGGTTATGACGCCGAGCTGGCCACGTCTGATCCGCTCAGGCTCGCGATCCGCGGCGAGATTGGGCACAACATCGAGCTTTCTGATCAGGCGAGAGAGTCGTCGGAGAACTTCTGCTCGTTTTTCCGCGATCATCAGCAGCCGGATGCGGTGCGTACGCTGTCGGAATACGTGTCGCTGGCGCTTTATATGAATCCGCCGCCGGCGCTTTCGCCTAAGGTGAGAGAGTCGGACCTGCCTCCGGATGCGAGCGGCGTGCTGGGGGCGGCGCCGCTGCTAGCCAAGTTCTACAAAGACGTGGGGCTCGGGGAAATCTGGAACCGGCATGCGGCGGGGTATACGCAGATTGCTGGGCGCTATCGCGATGCGCTGGCGAAGATGATTCAGGACACCGAGCTTTACCTGCGTGTACCGACCGGCGGTTATCTGGGACGAGGTTTCACTATTTACGTCGAGCCGATGGGCGCGCCATCGGAGATCAATGCGCGGAATTATGGCTCGGACTACTACGTGGTAATCACGCCGGGAACGACAACAGATTTGAAGATGGAGCAGATCCGGCACACGTATCTTCATTATTTGCTGGATCCGATGGTAGGAAAATACGCGGCCAACCTGAACGGACTGGAGCCGCTGCTGGATGCGGTAAAGCTGGCGCCGATGGATGAGAGTTTCAAATCCGATCCTTCCCTGCTGGTGACAGAATGCGTGATTCGCGCGATCGAGGCAAGGACACAATCGGGCGGAAAGGCGCCGGCCGCGGAACAGGACCATGCATTGGAACAATCGATGTCACAAGGGTTCGTGCTGACGCGATATTTTTACGAGCGGCTGCTGGAGTTTGAGAAGGACAATATCGGATTCCGCAACGCTGTGCCGGCGATGCTGGCGCAGATTGATGTCCGCAAGGAGGCGAAACGGGCGTCGCAAATCCAGTTTGCCAGCGCAGCTGAGCCTGAGCTGCTGCAGCTGGCGCGTCCCCGGGAAGGAAAGCTGCTGCAGACCGCGGAAGAACGGCTATCGGCGGGAGACGCGGCCACGGCGGAAAAACTGGCCAAGCAGGCGCTAGCGGAGAAAACGGAAGATCCGGGGCGGGCGCTGTTTATCCTGGCGCAGATTTCGCTGCACGGAAATATTGACGGCGCGCGCGACTACTTTGAGCAGGCGCTGAAAGCGACGACCGAGCCGAAGGTGGTGGCGTGGTCGCATATTTATCTGGGCAGAATTTTCGATTTGCAGGACGATGAGGATAACGGTCCGGACCGGCAGCAGGCGATCATTCACTACAAGGCCGCGCTGGGGGCCAGCGACGATCTGCCCGAAGCGAAAGCTGCGGCCGAACAGGGATTGAAGAAGCCATATGCGCCGCCAAAGCAGGCGGGCGAGGCACAGCAGCAGGAAGATAACAGCAAGAATTGATCAGACTGGGAGGTCTGGCGAAATCATGAGCATGCGATTGGCGACTTTGGCTGTCGTGATGGGCCTGGTGGGTTGCGCAATGGCGCAGACGACAGGCCAGACGCCAGCGCCTGCACAACCCGGAACAACGGCACAACCCGGCACGCAGGCCCAGCCGGCGCAGACGGCGCAACCTGCGCAGCCCAGCGGCAGGCCGCCGGTGCAGGCAAAAACGCAGGCGGAATTTCAGGCGTATCAGACAGCGATCGCGAACGCGCAAAATCCTGACGCAATGGAGAAAGCGGCGGACAACTTTGCAGCACAGTTCCCCACCAGCGACCTGCGGGTGCTGCTGTATCGTGCGACGATGCATAGCTATCAGAGTGCGGGTAATTCGCAAAAGATGATGGAAATGGGATTGAAGGTGCTCGCGATCGATCGCGATGATCCCGAGGCATTGATCGGAGTGGCCGAAGTGCAGGAGGAACACACGTCTCCCACGGATCTTGATCGCGAGCAGCGCATGGCGCAGGCAATCACGAGTGCGCAGCATGCGCTGGAGACCATTGATACGGATTTGGCGGTGCCGGCAGGAATTCCGCCGGCCCGGGTTGAGGATTACAAAAAATATTTGCGGGCGACGGCGCTCACCATTGTGGGCACGATCCAATACAAAAAAGAGCAGTACGCGGACGCGGAGACGACGTTACGCAAGGCGATCGATGCCGATCCGAGCAATCCGGATGCGGTGGTGATTCTGCGGCTGGCGCTGGCGCTCGATCAGCAAAGAAAGTATCCGGAGGCCCTGGAGCAGGCCAACCGAGCGGTTGAGCTTACGAAAGAAGATACCGACATCGGGAAGATGGCGCGGAATGAGCGCGACCGGTTGGCGCTTCAAACTGGCAAAGGAAGCACCGGGGGCGGTGCTCCGCCGGGAAATGTGCCTGCCGAAGCTGTACCGGATGAAAGCGCTCCTCCTGCAAATGGCGCGCCGGGCAACAGGACTCCACCTTCCAACACGGCTCCGCCCCCGGCCAGTGCGCCGCAGAGCTCGCCTCCACCGAGTCGTTGAGGTGGGCTGAAGCATAACGGTTTTAATCAAAGTGACCATGCATACAGCAGATGCCGCCACGCTCGAGAAAGCCCTCGGACACAATTTTGCTCGGCGTGAACTGCTGGAGCAGGCGCTCACGCATAGTTCGCAAGCGCGAGAGATGGAGGCGCAGCATCCCGGCTCGACTCTGCGATCTGGAGACAACGAGCAATTGGAATTTCTTGGCGATGCGGTGCTGGGATTGGTCACGACAGAAGAACTGTTTCGGCGGTTTCCGCAATTCAGTGAAGGACAGCTGTCAAAGCTGCGCGCGCACCTTGTCAGTAAGAACCATCTGATCAACGCGGCGGGGCGGCTGGAACTGGGACGCTATCTGCGCCTGGGACGGGGCGAGGAAAAAAGCGGCGGCCGGAATAAGTCGGCGTTGCTGGTCGATGCCCTGGAGGCAATTCTGGGCGCGATTTACCTGGATGCGGGGCTCGAAACGGTGCGGCCGTTCATTCTGAGCTTCATTGTGGGTCCTGAACTGGAAGCCTTTGTATCGATGGGGACCGCGGGAAAGATCACAGATTACAAATCGGCGCTGCAGGAGCGATTGCAGGCGGAGGGAAGGCCGCAGCCCGCGTATGTTCTGGTGAACGAGACCGGGCCGGAGCATCAAAAAACTTTCACCATCGAAGCGCGGCTGGTGGCGGAAGCAGCTGGCAAGGCGGAATTCACCGCGCGCGCGAAGGGTTCGACGAAAAAGAATGCGGAACAAGATGCGGCCCGCCAGGTGCTGGAATATCTAAGTGCGCAGGCGCAGGCGCTCGGGGGAGGGCAGTTGTGAGCTCTCATCCCGGGGTGTATGGCTGGTCGGACTCGCTGCAGTCGCTGCTGGGGACGGTCGTTATAGCGATTTTTGTCGTCAGCTTCATCGTGCAGGCATTCCAGATTCCTTCGGAATCGATGGAGAACACGCTGCTAATCGGCGATTACCTGCTGGTCGACAAACTGCATTATGGCAAAGACGGTTTCTGGGGACATATGTTGCCGTATGAGCCGGTAAAGCGCGGCGACATTATTGTTTTTCATTATCCGGTTCATCCGATTGAGCACTTCGTTAAACGCGTAGTGGGGATCCCGGGCGACCGAATCCGGCTGATCAACCGGAAGGTTTATGTGAACGGAGTGGCGGCGCCGGAGCCATATGTTCACTACTCGCGGCCGCACGATCCGTTTCGCGATGAATTTCCACGCCTGGATGTCGCTTTCGTTCCGTCACTGAATGGCTCATGGCTGATGCAGATGAAAAAATTGACGGAGGACAATCAGCTGATCGTGCCGCAGGGAAATTATTTCGTGATGGGAGACAATCGCGACGACAGCCTGGATAGCCGCTATTGGGGGTTTGTGCCGGAAGAAAACATCGTGGGGCGGCCGCTGGTGATTTACTGGTCGATGAAGAACCCTGATCCGCCGGCGGGCCCGGTGACGGCCGGTGATAAACTTTACCGGTTCTTCTATGCGCTGAGTCACATTATGCAGATCACGCGCTGGGACCGGACGCTTAGGGTGGTGCGGTAAGGATCTTAACCGCAGAGATCGCAGAGTCGCAAAGAAAACTTAACCGCAAAGGCCGTAAAGACGAGGACGAACGATTGGCAAAGAAAGAGAAGCTGAAGGACGAGAAACCTCGCGAAACTACAGTTGAATTTCTGGCTTCGTTGGCCGGGGTGTTGGTGACGGGGCTGTTTATTATCACCTTCGTCCTGCAGGCGTTCGAGATCCCGTCGTCATCGATGGAGAACACACTGCTCATCGGCGACCACGTGTTCGTGAACCGGGTGCAGTTTTCGCCGAAGACCGGATGGGTGGGACCGCTACTTCCCTACCGGCAGCCACATCGCGGCGACGTTGTGGTGTTCCTTTCGATGGATCCACGGACACCCGATCTTTACATCGTCAAGCGGATCATTGGCGTTCCTGGAGACCGGATTCATCTGCGCGATGGCGTGGTTTACCGCAACGGCGAGAAGCTGGATGAACCATACGTCATTCATCAAGACGGCATGCAAAATGACGCGTATCGAGACAACTTCCCTTCCGTTTCACCGCTGGATGAAATGAATGTAATTGACGAGTGGAAGCTGACCATGGGGTCCCACATCGAGAATGGCGACATCGTGGTGCCGCCCGACAGCTATTTCGGCATGGGTGATAACCGCAATGTGAGCCTGGACAGCCGCTACTGGGGATTCATAGCCAAGGACCACATTATCGGGCGGCCGATGTTCATCTACTGGTCATTTGAGACACCGGAGGATCAATATCAACAGAGAGAACTGAGCCAGCGGCTGGCGTTTCTGGCGCATGTTGTGCTGCACTTTTTTGATGAGACCCGCTGGAGCAGGACCCTGAGGGTTGTGCGTTGAAAGGGTTGTTTTCAAAACGCCTGGTTCTAGTTGGTTGCGCTGTTTTGGTGACGCTGTTTTTTGTACGCCCGCCGGCGTCCCGGCTGAAAAGCAGAGTGCTGGGTTCGATGAGCGCGGCCCTGGGGCGCAATGTTGAAGTCAGTTCCGTGCGCATCCGTTTTCTCCCACGCCCCGGCTTTGAACTGGGAAATCTGGTCATCCACGACAATCCTGCGTTCGGAGCTGAACCGCTGCTGCGGGCGCCGGACGTGACTGCATGGTTGCAGGTGGGAGCGCTGCTGCATGGACGCATCGAGATCGCGACGCTGATTCTGAGCGATGCGAGTTTAAATCTGACCCGCAACGACGGCGGCGCATGGAATTTCGAGGACCTGCTGGAGCGGGCTTCGCGCATCACGGTCGCGCCTACCGCGGCCCGCCGAAGGGCGTCCCGGCCACAGTTTCCATATATCGAAAGCAGCGGGACAAGAATCAATTTCAAAACCGGCGCAGAGAAGACTCATTTCGCCCTGACCGATACCAAACTGGCGCTTTGGCAGGAATCGGAGAATGCCTGGGGAATGCGCTTGCAGGCACAACCGATTCGCACCGATGCCAATCTTACCGACACCGGTGTAATCAATGTCAGTGGCATGTGGGGGCGATCCGCCCGCGTGCACGAAACCCCAGTGCAGTTTTTATTCGAGTGGAAACGGGCGCAGATTGGGCAGATTTCGAGCCTGGCTTACGGAAGCGATAAAGGATGGAGAGGGGGGGCCAGTATTTCCGGGCAAGTGACGGGTACGCCGGAGAGTTTGAAGATAACCGGAGATGGCTCGGTCGATAATTTTCGCCGGCGAGATGTTTTGGGAGGCAGCGATCAGCATCTGGCGGCACACTGCACGGCTCAATACAGCATCACTCGGAAAATCTTGTCGAACGTGGATTGCGCAGCGCCGAGCGGAGACGGCGTTGTGGAGCTCACAGGGAGCGCGTCTGCCGGACCTCTTTCCAACGTCAGAATCCCGGCATACGATTTCCGGCTTTTAGCCAGCAACGTTCCCGCACAATCGGCGCTCACGTTTCTGCGACACGCTAACCCGAACTTTGCGAGCGAGTTGTCGGCCGATGGGAAGGTGAATGCGACTTTCGAAGTCATTCGCAATGAAGGACAGGCGGCACACTGGCAAGGGGGCGGCGAACTTCAGGAGCTCAGGTTGAGTTCAAGCCGCGCGCAGACGGAAGTTTCGGTGGGGACAATTCCCTTCTCTTTGATCCGCACTGACGCCGGACCTGTCGCTGCCTACCACACGATAAGGCGGGTGCCGAAACCGGCGAAAAACAATCCCGCTTTGTCCAGTGATTTGACACAGCAACCGGAGATTGCGGTAGGGCCGATCAATGTGGCGATGGGACGACCCAGCCCTCTGCAGGTTCGTGCTTTGGTGTGGCGGTCTGGATACGAGGCAGCTTTTCGTGGCGATGCTGCGGTCCGGCGGCTGTTGCAATCGGCGAGCATTTTGGGGCTTCCCGTTCCGGCTGTAAATGCCGAGGGAACCACGAGTTTTGACGTTAAAGTTACAGGATTGTGGAATGGCCAGCGTCCGACGATTTTAGGAACGGCGCAGTTGCGCGGGGTTTATGCGCAATTGCGGGGAGTGAATGGGCCGTTGAGCATTGCGAGGGCAAACTTGACGCTCGCGGCTGACTCGGTTCGAGTCACGAACCTGAATGCTTCGGCGGCGGACGCGACGTGGCAGGGCTCGTTGCGAATTCCGCGCCCGTGCGCCAGCCCAGCAGATTGCGAATTCCAGTTCAATTTGCATGCCGACGAAGTCAGCGCTGCTTCGCTCAACAATTATCTAAACCCGGCCCAGCAAAAGAGGTCCTGGTATAAGTTCTTATCGCTGGCAGAGGACCGCCCGCGATTTCTGATGCAGGCCCGGGGCAGTGGAAAAATCTCAATCGACAACTTGCTGCTGGGCGGCACGTCTTGCATGCACTTCGCGACGGGGTTGCGAGTGGATGCAGGTCGAATAACGCTTTCCGCCATGAATGGCGAGCTTTTTGGCGGCACCATTGCCGGCGATTGGGAAGCGGACTTCGATGCCAAGCCTGCGAAGTACTCGGGAAATGGAACTCTTGCGGGCGTGTCTCTGGAGGACGTTGCCAGCTTGATGCACGATGGCTGGGTTGCGGGGTCCGGCGATGCGAAATACGACTTCACCGCGACCGGCTGGAATCTTCGAGATCTGCTCAGGTCAGCGGAGCTGAATGCGGATTTCTCGATCAGCGACGGCAGTTTTCCTCATATCGTGCTAACAAGCGCTTCGGGCGCGCTGAGCGGTGAGGATTTTTCCGGCAATATACGGTTGCATGCCGGCGAATTTTCGATCAATGATGCAAAACTTGTGTCGCAAAAAAGCGTTTACACAGTCAGCGGAACAGCGTCACTCACAGGAGAACTGAACCTGAAAATCGGAGCCGAAGGCGCGCCGGGGTTCTTAGTGTCGGGCACGATCCTGCAGACGCGAGTATCCGCAAATCCCACGACGGCGGCCTCCCTGAAACCGTGAAATTCGTCTTTAGCTTTTTCTTTATTATTTGTGCGGCGCTTTGGGCCGCGGCGCATCCAGCTTCCTCGAAGGATTCCGCACCAGCGGCCAGCTGCGAAAGAAAATTCGCACATATCGAGGCGAATGGCCGATCGTCACATCCCAGTCAAACGCCAACAGTCCTGAGCGAGCAGGAACTCAATGCCTACCTGGCATCGAACCAGATCGAACTGCCGGCGGGTGTCCAATCGGTGAAGTTGCAGGGGCAGCCGGGAATCATCGATGGAACGGCGCGCATTGATTTCGATAAGGTGCGCGCGGGAGTGCATTCGTCGAACCCATTGCTGGCGGTTTTCAGCGGCGTTCACGAAGTGGTAGTCGACACACACGCACACGGGGCCGGAAGACAGGGATATGTGCACGTAGACTCAGTTTCAATCGACGGAATCGAAGTGCCGAGGTTCGCGCTGGAATTGTTTGTCGAGAAGTATCTTCAACCCAAGTATCCGCAGATTGGGTTAGATTCGCGATTCGCCCTGCCTGACCGAATTGACACGGCGACCGTCGGCGAGCATCAGGTCACGATCACGCAGAAATAATCGACCTTTCTCACACTGCTTTGCCTTCCTTTACAATCCAGATGTGAAGGCGTGGGACGTGATCATCGTGGGCGGGGGGATCATTGGGCTCTCCCTGGCGATCTCGCTGCGCAAGCAAGGGCTGAGGGTGCTGGTGGTGGAGCGCGGAGAGCCGGGGCGCGAGGCTTCGTATGCGGCGGCCGGGATGCTGGTTCCGGCGGGAGCGGAAATACCCGCGGCTCTGCGCGAACTGGCGAAGGCAAGCGCGCAAAGCTATCCGGAGTTCGTACATGAGCTCGAGGATGAATCAGGAATCAAGGTTGATTTCCAGGAGCTGGGCACGATTCTCTCTTCCTCGGCAGATGATTTTCCAGAATGCGCCGAGAAGCTTTCGGAGAATCAGCTGCACTCGCTGGAGCCGGAGTTTAATATGGCGCAGGTGTCGGGCGGCAGACTCCGGGCTGCGTTCATCGAAGAGCGCTCGGTAGATCCGAGATTGCTGGCCGCGGCAGCGATCAAAGCAGCCAAACATCGTGGAGTTGATATTTCATCTGGCAGTGAAGTAAGGGCGGTGCTGGTTTCCGGAAAACGGGTGAGCGGGGTCGAAACCGAGCGGACGAGTTATTCGGCTGCGATCGTGGTGAATTGTGCGGGCGCGTGGGCAGGAATGATTGCGCCCCATGATTTCCCAGTGCATCCGGTAAAGGGACAGATGCTGGCAGTGGTGAATGGGCCAAGACTGCGGCACGTGGTGCGATCGGACAAGGTTTACATCGTCCCGCGCAGTGATGGTCGGCTGATTATCGGCTCTACCCTAGAAAATGCAGGATACAGCAAAGATGTCAGCGTAAGCACGATTCGGTCATTATTTGAAGCAGCGCTTGAAGTATTGAGAGGTCTCGAAAAATCCAAGCAGCACGAGGTGTGGGCGGGACTCCGGCCTGGGACTCCGGACGATTTGCCGATTCTAGGCGAGACTGAGACGCGGGGGTATTTCGCTGCTACAGGACATTATCGCGACGGCATCCTGCTGGCTCCGATTACGGCGGAAGTGATGACAGATTTGGTTTGTGGGAGAACGCCGAGTTGTGATCTTGCGAATTTTGCGCCATCTCGGTTTATTAAACTGACGGAGCGCCGGATCCTAAATTCACAAGCCTCGTAGTCAGGCCGAGCGGTCCATTTGGGTTGGGATAAGCGGCCCTCGGCTCTAAAGCGCGAAATGTCTTTTTGAGCGCGTAACCGGCACGGGTAAACTCGTGCCCTTCCCAATTTCAATGTCCTGGTTTTTCTGCAGCTCTCAGAATGTCGGCTCCTTGCCTGATATGCAGATTGCCCGGAAAGGGCAGGATATGTTACAAGCCAAGCATGCGTAAATGGATGCGCGATAGATTCAAGCGGCGAAAGAAGTCCCCTGAAGAGACGGCGTCGCAGCCCGCTCCGTTGCAGCCGGCATATTTTGAAGGCGAACCAGAGGCGGCGAAAGCAGAAACCAACAAGTCCGTTTCCGAGACACAGGCAGAACCGGAGCGTGAAGAAGCGGCAGCGTCAGAGTCGATGCCGACGCCGGGCAATGTGGCGCAATCGACGGGCGAAGTGCGCAGACCGCGCCGTCGCCGAAGAGGTGGCCGGGGCAGAAGGCGGCCGGGCCAGCCGGTTTCCGCGGGAACAGCGCCAACCGCGGTAGAAGCATCTGCGCCTCCTGCTGCGGCTGTGCGAGCACCTCAGCGGCCGGTTGTTCCAGCCGCTCAGCGTCCCAGCAGGGGCGTTGTAGTTCTGGCGATCGGGTTGCCGGGGTCTGGAAAGAGTTCGTGGTTCAAGCGACACAATATCACTCCGCTTTCAAGCGACATGCTGCGCTCGCTTCTATTTGACGATCCAGCGGAGCAAGGTTTTCAGGACCTGGTTTTTTCAAATTTGCGTTCAATGTTGAAGGCCCGGCTGCTGGCCCGGCGGCCGATGAATTATGTGGATGCGACCAACCTCACGCCGCATGACCGACACAGCTGGATCAAGCTGGCGAAGGATTTCGGGTACGAGGTGCATGCGGTGTTCTTTGATGTGCCACTAGAAGTATGCCTGGAAAGAAATCATCGCCGGCCACGCGTGGTTTCCGATGATGTGATGCGAGAAATGTCGGCGAAGCTGAGACCGCCGACGTTCGAGGAAGGTTTCGCGAAGATTACGGTGGTGAGGGTGAAACCACAGACTACGGCGTGAGCGAAGGCGCAAATCTAAACTGCAAAGAGCGCAAAGGACGCTGAGAAAACCTGCATTATTTCAAATGCGGGAGCATCTGCTTGAACGCTGCGGTATCGGATGACCGCAGTAGCTCATAAATCATCATTTCAGTCGAGGAGATGATGGCGCCGGCTGCGCGCATTCGCTCCAGGCCAATTTTCCAATTCCATTCGGTGCGCGAGCTGACCGCGTCTGAAGCGACGTGGACCAGGTAGCCTTCGCGCAATGCGTTGAGGGCCGTCTGCGCAACGCAGATGTGGCTCTCCATGCCGCAAAGCAGAAGCGTATTTCGCCGGCCGGGAAGGCGTTTGAGCATTGAGCAAAAGACGTCGCTTCCGAAGCAGGAGAATATCTGCTTATCAATTCCGGCATCGGGCAAAAGTGATCGTACCTCCGCAACCGTGTTCCCGAGGCCCTTCGAGTATTGTGTGGTCGTGACCGTCGGAATTTTCAGAATGCCGGCGAGCCGGATCAGCAACTGGGCGTTTGTGATCAATTGCTGTTTCTGAAAAATCGGCGGCAGGAGCTTTTCCTGGATGTCGATCACGATGAGCGCGCATTGCTCGGCTTCGAGCGAACGACGCGCGGTTTCGGTCATTTCAGCGCTTTGTACGGAAGAAGCGATATCAAGCTCGATAGCCATGGTGAAGCTCCATGAGCGAGAATCCTTGCTGCTCTTTATCCACCGAGTCTAGCATTAGAAAAAGAGAAGCATTTTGCCGGCCGAGGGATGCTCATCGTTCGGAGGTCTCGACCATGGAGACGGCGCTCTATCTATTGGCTTTGCTGGCGCTGCTCGGAGCCGCGGACACCCTCTATTACCGTGAGTGGCGCGCGCGACTGCCTGCCCTGGGAAAGGCTGCCGGAAGAGAGCTCCTGCTGCACTCTTCTCGCGATTTTGTTTATGCGATCTTGTTTGCCAGTATACCGTGGCTGACTTGCTATGGCTGGTGGGCGGCTGCTCTAGCGCTGCTGCTGATTATTGAAGTGATCCTCACGCTGTGGGACTTCGTGGTCGAGGACTGGGTGCGAAAACCGCTTGGCGGATTATATCCGGGAGAACGAGTCATGCATGCGGTGATGGGGATCGCGTATGGCGCGATGCTGGCTTTTCTAGTGCCGAGCCTACGACATTGGTGGTCGCAACCGACTCAGTTGCGCTTTGCGCCCGCAGGTATTTCCCAGCTGCGCTGGATCATCACTTTCATGGCGGCGGGCGTTTTCATTTCTGGAATTCGCGATTTTTGCGCAGCGTTCGAATTGCCCGGCAGCGCATGGCCATGGCGGTGATAGGCAGGAGATCCGTCAATATCCGCGCTGTTTGTCGACCATCGCGAGCAGGGGTTGGCCGCTGAGGAAGCGCCGTAGATTTTCTGAGAATAGCTTGTAGTGGCGTTCCCAGAGTTTTGTGGTCATGCCGGCGGTGTGGGGAGTAATCAGAACATTTTCGAGATCCCACAAAGGAGAATCTGTGGGGAGCGGTTCCTGATCGAAGACATCGAGGGCGGCGCCGGCAATTTTGCCATCGCGTAGGGCTTCGACCAAGGCGGTGTCGTCGATCAATGGGCCGCGGCCGACGTTGATGATGTAAGCTTCGGGCCTCATCTGGGAAAGCTGCTTGCGGCCGATGATGCCTTGAGTCGCGGCGGTAACCGGGATCGCGAGAACGACGTAGTCTGCACGCCCGAGCAGATCATTCAGTCTCGAGGGTGGCAGAACTTCCTGGACGCCCCCCGGCTTTTCGCTTTCCGAGTGCTCACGAACGCAGATCACGTGCATGCCCAGCGACGATGCTCGTTTCGCGACGTTGCGGCCGATGCTGCCCAGGCCAACCAGGCCGAGGGTGGCGTCACCGATTTCTGCGGGGGTAGCGCGGTCTCGCCAGAGAATTTCCTGTCCCCAAATATGCTTCTGCTGAAAGCGCACGGATTGCGGAATTCTCTTGGCGAGAGCAAGGATCACAGCGATGACGTGTTCGGCGACGACCGGGCCGTGAACTTCGCGGGCGTTGGTGAGAATGACGTTGCTGTTAATGAGCTCTGGAAATAAGAATTGATGGACGGCCGCGGCGGGAGAGTGGATCCAGCGTAGGGTTGAGGCGACTGCAAACTGCTCACGGCGGAGAGACTGAGTGAAAAGGATGTCAACGTCAGCGAGCTGCTTCTCGATTCCTTCATAGGTGGTGAGGCGAACAACTTCGAGCTGCGGAAATTCCTTGCGCAGGCGCTCGGCGAACCACCCGGGTGCGATCCAGAGATCAAGGCGGTGGTGTGTGGCGATGAGGAGCTTCATGGCCGTGGAGAAGTCATTTAAGAGACCGGGCTGGCGAACATGATCCGACTGCCATCGGCGGTGACCAGTCCGAATTCCCGCATTCCCCAAGGCTCGGTGCGAATTGGCTTGCAAATCTTCGCACCGGCCGCCTTCACTGGCTCGAAAAACGTGTCGATGTCAGATACCTCAAGGTACGCGAAATAGGAGTGATCGCCGAGTTGGAAGGGTGAAATCGCCCCCGGGCACTTTCCCGCAAAAATCGTGCAGTTGGAGCACCTGTAGAACAGAAACCCGGGGTCGGGAATAGTGTGAATCGTGAACCCCAGGACATCGCGATAGAAGGCGGACGAGACTCTCAGGTCAGGCACGGCGATGACGAAACGAGTTTTGGTTACCATAGGCATGAAATAGCCAACTACGAATCAATCTTTATCCGCAAATCAGTTCCGGTCATTTCTTTCGGCTCGGGAATGCCCAGCATTCCTAAAATCGTCGGCGAGATGTCGCGCAATGAGCCGCCGGGCTTGAGTTTGAGCTGCTTTGAGTTCTCGGCGACGACGATGAACGGAACGGGATTCGTCGTGTGATAAGTGTGCGGCCCGCCGCTCACGGGGTCGACCATCATTTCCGCGTTGCCGTGGTCGGCGGTGATCAGCATGGCTCCGCCTTTGGCGCGCACGGCAGCTTCGATCCGGCCCAGGCAGGCATCCACGGTTTCGACCGCTTTGATGGTCGGCTCAAGCTTGCCGGAGTGCCCGACCATATCGGCATTGGCGAAGTTGACGACGATCACGTCGAATGGGCCGCCTTCAACGGCTTTCACCACTGCGTCGGCGATTCCCGCGGCGCTCATTTCAGGCTTCAGATCATAAGTTGCGACCTTGGGTGATGGAATCAATGCGCGCTCTTCACCAGGGAATGGCTGCTCGACTCCGCCGTTGAAAAAATACGTGACATGCGCGTACTTCTCGGTTTCGGCGACGCGAAGGTTGCGCATATTCATCTGGCCCATAACGTTGGCGAGAATGTTGGTCAACGACTCAGGCGGGATGACTACGGGCAAGGTGAATTTCTTGTCGTATTGCGTTATGCAGACGTAATGCAGATTCTTGGGAACGCGGTCGCGGGGGATCGTGGAATCCAGATCATCAGCGCCGGGGAGATCGCGGCCGGCTTCGGGATTCAGTCCGCTGTTGCGGCAAAGAGCTCGCGTGATCTGGCGAACGCGGTCGGCGCGGAAATTGAAACAGATGCAGGAGTCTTCGTCGCGAATGGTGGTGAGAGGCTGGCCTTTCGCGTCGGTGCAAACGAAAGGCACGACGAACTCGTCGGTCACGCCCTTGTTGTACGACTCCTTCATCCCCTGCACTGGGTCGGTGTAGCTCCCGCCTTCGGCCTGGCCGAAAACCATGGCGCTGTAAGCTTTTGCGATGCGGTCCCAGCGGCGGTCGCGGTCCATGGCGTAGTAACGGCCGCTGACGGTCGCTATTTTGCCGGTGTTGTATTCACGCATGGCCTGCTGCAGCTCTTCGATGTATCCGGCGCCGTTAATGGGAAGCGTGTCGCGTCCGTCCATGAAGGCGTGCACGAAAACTCGCTCGACACCATTCTGCTTGGCCATCTTGATGAGCGCGTGGAGGTGGGTTTGATACGAATGGACGCCGCCGTCGGAGACCAGACCGAACAAATGCAGCTGGCGGCCGCCGACCTGCGCATTCTTCATGGCGCGAAGCAGCACCGGATGCTGGAAGAACTCATTGTTCAGAATCATCAGCTCGATGCGGGTCGAATCCATGTGCACGATGCGGCCGGCGCCGATGTTGAGGTGGCCGACTTCGCTGTTGCCCATCTGGCCCTCGGGCAGGCCGACGAAAGGGCCGCTGGTCTGAATCAGCGTATTGGGATATTCGCGCAGCAGGCGTTCATAGGTCGGCTTGTGAGCAAGCGCAATGGCATTGAAATTCGTTTCGGGGCTATAGCCCCAGCCGTCGAGGATGACGAGGATGAGTGGTTTAGGGCGGGTCATGAATCAGGTTTTAGCTCCTAGTTTTTAGCTGTTGGCTGTTGGCTGTTGGCTGTTGGCTCTTGGCTGTTGGCTGTTGGCTCTTAGCTGTTGGCGGTGAGCTGAGAGCGGTGAGTTTTGAGAAATCAGGAAAATAATTCCGGTTGTTATCTGGCAATGCGCCTTAGTACAGGACTCATTTGGCGGACGGCTTCTGCGCCTGGTACTGCTCCGCCATCTTGCCAATCTTGTCCATTGCGTCATCCATCATTTTCCGAAGGCGCGGCTGCACAGCCTGCATGCCTTCGGCGGTCATAGCCGGCATTTCCTTCAAAATCTTCTGCCCGGTCGGCGAAGAATAGAATTCCATCATGGCATCGACATCTCCTTTGCTGAGATGCTTTTGATATACCGGTACCATGTCGTCAAGCATGCCCTCGATCGGCATAGCTTTCAGCAATTCATCTGACTGGGTATCGAGCTTAGCGATTTCTTCGTCCGTGATTTGCGGATCTCGCTTTCGCAATTGTTCATGGCTCATCGCTCTCATCTGCGCGGAGATTTGAGTCATTACCAGTTTCATCTGGTTGCGCAGGTGCATCAAGTCGAATAGTTTCAAAACCTCTTCTCTGCTGGCTGGTCCATTATCTATTGCGGAGTGCTGTGCCCAAACAGATGTAGTAGCAACGGATACTAAGAGAATCAACGCGAATATGCTTTTCATGGTGCGCTCCTTCCTACAGGCTACCCGCCGTAATTCAGCGCCTTCAGCCCCAGGAACCTTGCTCCATTCCCCAGTTCTTCTTCGATCCTCAGCAGTTGGTTGTATTTGGCGACGCGGTCGGTGCGGGAGGCGGAGCCGGTCTTGATCTGGCCGGCGCCGGTGGCGACGGCAAGATCGGCGATGAAGGTGTCTTCGGTTTCCCCGGAGCGGTGCGAAATCACCGACGTGTATCCGTTGCGGCGGCCGAGATCGATGGCGTCGAGCGTCTCGCTGACTGTGCCGATCTGATTCAGCTTGATCAGAATCGAATTGGCAATTCCCTTCTCGATGCCTTCCTTGAAAATGCTGACATTGGTGACAAAGAGATCGTCGCCGACAAGCTGAATCTTGTTGCCCAATTCCTTCGTCAGCATGGCCCAGCCATCCCAGTCGTTTTCAGCGAGGCCGTCTTCGAGAGAAACAATCGGATAGTCGTTCACCCATTTTGCCCAGTAGCGGACCATTTCTTCGGAGCTCTTCGCCGATTTGTCGGATTTTTTGAAGACGTATTTGCCATCCTGAAAGAACTCGCTGGCGGCGGGATCAAGGGCGATGGCGATTTGCGCGCCCGGCTTGTATCCGGCGCGTTGAATGGCTTCGAGCACGACTTCGATGGCTTCGACGTTGGATTTGAGCGAGGGCGCAAAGCCGCCTTCGTCGCCGACGGCGGTGTTGTAGCGGCGCTGCTTCAGAACTCCTTTCAGCGTGTGAAAAACTTCGACGCCCCAACGCAGTGCTTCGGAAAAAGATTTCGCGCCGACGGGCATGACCATGAATTCCTGGAAATCGACGTTGTTGTCCGCGTGCGCGCCGCCGTTGAGGATGTTCATCATCGGCGTAGGCAGAACGTTCGCGCCGGTCCCACCGAGATAACGATAGAGCGGCAATTCATAGTAATTTGCTGCGGCACGGGCGGCCGCCATCGAGACGGAAAGAATCGCATTGGCGCCAAGGCGGCCTTTGTTTTCGGTGCCGTCGAGTTCGATCATCTTTTGATCGAGCGTGCGCTGATCGGCAGCGTCAAAGTTGGCGAGAGCGTCAGCAATTTCGCCGTTCACGTTTTCGACGGCCTTGAGCACGCCTTTGCCGACGTAAGCCTTGTTGTCGCCGTCGCGCAGCTCGATGGCCTCACGCTCGCCCGTGGAAGCGCCGCTGGGGACCGCAGCGCGTCCAAACGCCCCGTCTGCCAGCCAGACTTCGGCTTCGACGGTGGGATTGCCGCGAGAATCAAGTACCTGGCGGCCGCGGATTTCGGAAATATTGCTCATGATTGCGTTTGACTCCTTAAGAATAGGTCGTCCAGCGGTCGGGTGCGAAGCATTGCGAACTTGGAGGTTAGACTTTGCCCCGATCCTGCGAATCGCTGGTATTAGAAACTTCGGATTATAAATGAATGTGGGTGCGCTTCTGTGTGACTGCGATCACGCGGCTCAAAATCGCGTTTTATTGCCGGGTGCGTCTTCGGGCGCGTCATTATTCATTGCGGAGCGTTTTCGGCGCTTACGTGCCGGACTGCATTATGTCGCTGCTTCGGAGCTTTGCAAGGTGCCGCTTCGGCGATCTTGAGTCAGCCATACCGAACATTCTGTGTGGTCGACGCGGCCATGGCGCGCGACTTTTGGCCTGTTGTGTTTGCCGAAAATCCGCACAACCTGAAGTCCGGAAAAGCAGCTTCCTCCACTCTGGCGAATGATTTACGAGTGGGAATCATTCGGCCGCGGTCGGAATGACAGGTTTTATGATTATCGAACACAGTGCTGAAGCATTGGTTTTTGCGTTCTACGCAACTGCTACAATGCACTCAGTCTCCTGTCGCCATGAAGTGCCCGTTTTGCGGCTACGCCAACGATAAGGTCGTGGATTCGCGCGAGAGCAAGGAAGCCGACTCCATCCGCCGCCGGCGCGAGTGTCTGAAATGCGAGAAGCGCTTCACGACCTACGAGCGTATTGATGAAATTCCATACATGGTGGTCAAGAAAGACGGGCGGCGGGAGAAATTCGACCGCCAAAAAGTTTTGAATGGACTGCTGCGTGCCTGCGAGAAGCGGCCGGTGCCAATAAGCAAGCTGGAAGAGATCGTAAATGAGGCCGAGGGGTTCGTGATCGAGTCGCCGGAGCGCGAGCGCAAGACGAGCGAAGTCGGCGAGCTGATCATGAACCGGCTGCGTCGGTATGACAAGGTCGCATATGTGCGGTTTGCGTCGGTTTATCTGGATTTCAAAGATGTGCAGGAGTTCATGACCGAGTTGAAGGATTTGCTAAAGACGAAGGATGCGGGAGAGGCACAGGCGAAGAGCTCGGCGAAGCCGATGTAGGTCGGCAGTTGCTTCTCCTGTGCGTATTCTCCGCGGACTCTGCGCTTAAGAGCTTTTCGCAAAACACCAACTCGGGACTAAAATTAAGTCCGATGGCTGCTGAAGAGAAAATCCGGGTGCTCGTTGCAAAGCCGGGGCTGGATGGGCACGATCGCGGCGCGAAGGTGATTGCGCGCGCCCTGCGCGACGCCGGCATGGAGGTCATCTACACCGGGCTGCGGCAGACGCCGGAGATGATCGTGAACGCCGCGTTGCAGGAAGATGTTCACGTGATTGGGCTGTCAATTTTGTCCGGTGCCCACAATGCCATTGTTCCCCGCGTGATGGAGCTTCTGCGACAGAACAAAATGGACGACGTTTTGGTGATTGTTGGTGGCATCATTCCTGATCAAGATGTCGACGCGCTGAAAAAAGCCGGGGTCGCGAGTATCGCCCGGCCCGGTACCCCCCTTGACGACATTGTCAAATTTATCCGCTCGAACGTCCACCCTCGCGAAGTACACGCCGGCGAATAGCCGTACATGAACACGCCAGCCCGGCGACAAGTTTTCAAGGTTTCAGGGTTTCAATATTTTGAGGTTTCGAAGGTTCAAGATTTTCTCGGCGCTGGAATAATTACAGCTCTCCTCGATACCGAGAGTGACGACTATGCTGTCGCATTGCTGTTTGCGCGCTTCCGCTCCACTGATTTAACGTAGCAGTCGCGTCATGGCGACCGAAACCCCTAACTCAATTCTGACCACCCGTGTGGACGCGACCTCGGCGCGTTTTGAAGCCAACATGCGCTTCATGGCGGATTTGGTTTCCGCGGTGCGCAACGAAGAAGAACAAATCTGCGAAGGCGGCGGCGCGAAGGCGATCGAAAGCCAGCACAGCAAGGGACGCCTGACGGCGCGCGAGCGAATTCACAAGCTGGTAGATCCAGGAAGTTTTTTCGAACTCGGAATCTACGCCGGTTATCGCATGTACGAGGAATGGGGCGGAGCGCCGGCGGCGGGCGTGATCACGGGGATTGCGCGCATTGAAACGCGCCTGGTGATGATCATCGCCAACGACGCCACGGTCAAGGCGGGCGCGTTTTTCCCGATGACGTCAAAGAAGGTCATTCGGGCGCAGAACATCGCGATAGATAACCGCATTCCGACCATCTACCTGGTCGATTCAGCCGGAATCTTTTTGCCGCTGCAGGAAGATGTTTTTCCCGATACCGACGATTTCGGGCGCGTGTTTCGCAATAATGCGGTGATGTCGGCAATGGGCATTCCGCAAATTGCCGCCATTATGGGCATGTGCGTCGCAGGCGGCGGGTATTTGCCGGTGATGTGCGATCACGTGCTGATGACTGACGGCAGCGGACTTTTTCTGGCAGGACCGGCACTGGTGCAGGCGGCGATCGGGCAGAAGGTTTCAGCCGAAGAACTCGGCGGCGCAACCATGCATTCGGCGATCAGCGGCACGGTGGATTTTCACGAGCCCAATGATGAATCATGCCTGGCGCGAATTCGGTCGATTATCGAAAAGTGGGGATACCGGAGGCAATCGCCGTGGGACCGTAAAAAGCCGGTGCCTCCGGCGCTGGCGGCGGAAGAGATCTACGGCATCTACGACTCTTCTCCGGCGCGGCCTTACGACATCAAAGAGATCATTGCGCGCATTACCGACGCGAGCAAATTCGACGAGTACAAACCTGAATACGGGAAGACACTAGTCTGCGGATATGCGCGCATCGGCGGATTCGCTGTGGGGATCGTCGCAAATCAGAAGATTCACGCGCAAGCGACCGATCACGAAGGCCGCAAGCGCATCGAGTTTGGCGGCGTGATTTACACCGAATCCGCGGAAAAAGCGGCGCGCTTCATCATGGATTGCAACCAGGACCTGGTGCCGCTGGTTTTTCTGCATGATGTAAACGGCTTCATGGTGGGGCGCGAGGCAGAATGGAGCGGCATCATCAAGGCGGGCGCCAAGATGGTGAATGCCGTGTCGAACTCAATCGTGCCGAAGATCACGGTGATTCTAGGCGGCTCGTTCGGCGCGGGCCACTACGCGATGTGCGGGAAGGCGTACGATCCGCGCTTCGTGTTTTCCTGGCCAACAGCGAAATACGCGGTCATGAGCGGCGACTCGGCGGCCAGCACGCTGGTGGAAATCAAGATCAGGCAGCTGGAGCGCGGCGGCAAGAAGCTCAGCGATGAGGAAAAGAAAGCGCTGTACGAGTCGGTTAAGCAGACTTATGACGAGCAGATGGACCCGCGCTATGGTGCCGCGCGCCTATGGATCGACAAAATTATTGATCCGATGGACACGCGCGATGCGATTACCGCCGCCCTGGAGGCGGCGGCGCTGAATCCGGATGTGCCGGAGTTCAAGGTTGGAGTGCTGCAGACGTAGAAGCGTCCCCGGTCGCACGCCGTACGTCGCACGCCGTGCTTCGCACGGCGACGGCCCGGTGAAGGATCGGGCAGTCCCGAGGTGAAGCCGTGCCTTACAGTCATGATATTGGCGTCGAGAGTTCTCGGCATGAAGGTTCAATTTTCGGCGCGAAGGCCCGGTCGGGATGGCGAATTCAGCAAGCATTGTTTCTAGGCGCGGTCGAAAGTCATAGTGGGCGAGCTCGGCTGAACTTTCGGGAGGCGGCCATCGCTCACCGGTTATCGGTATGGCGAAGATGGGATTGTCACGTTAGCGCAGCTGTGCTAGTTTAGGAAGCAACTCACGCCTTTTTGTACTCCGAATCGTGCGCGCCTTTTTGTGTGGCCCGCATTTAAAAGCGTGTCAGACAGGTGTTGCCATGAAGGATATAGTTCAGTCCATGCCAGCCGAACGCCACACGGACCAAGATTACGCCAACCGGAAGCTGATCCGTCCGTCACTGAACCACAATAATCATCCGAACCATTCCAACCATGCTGCTCCGAGCCACTCGGGCGCAGGGAGCGTGGAGCGCCGCGACCGCGGAGAGCGCGCTCCTGATCGAAGCAACGGGGCGCGGAAAGCAGCCCCACCGGAACAGACCAACGCGGAAAATTTTTATTATCAGAAGCAGATGCAGTCGAAGACTCCGATGGTGATTGTGCTCACCGATGGCGAAGAGGTACATGGGGTCATCGAGTGGTACGACCGGACCTGCATCAAGGTAAACCGGCTAGGCGCGCCGAACTTGATGATCTACAAACCCTCGATTAAGTACATGTACAAAGAGGGCGAAGCGCGCAAATAGCCCGCACCAGCTGCAGGGCGACCCGATCCCCCGCCATCCACGCCCGGCAACCCCGAAATGCCACTATTCTCGGTCGCTTCAGAGTAGTATCATGGGCGCAACTAATCTCGTGGCCTGATCCTAACAATGAGCGATAAGCAATGTCCGGTGGGCAGATGGAAACCGGACCAGAGATGCTCCATCGTGCGGAGGTAGCCATGCATTCGTTTACCGGCTGGTTCCAGGGCCGCCTTTCCGGAATTTTCCTGGGTATTTCAACGGTCATTTTGCTTAGCAGCGCCTCATTTCCCCAAAATGGGGCGCCCAGGTACGACGCCAGTACGGAAACTAAAATCAAGGGAACGATCGAGGACCTGAAAGTCCCCGACAAGGGCCACGAGAAAGAAATTGTCCATTTGACAATGAAAAATGGCGAAGAGACGGTGGACATTTATCTTTGCCCGAAGTCGTTTATGGACGATATGGGAATAACCTTCAGCAAGGGCGATGAAATCACCTTTACGGGATCGAAGGTCAAGCAAGAAGGCGTCGATATGATGTTGGCGCGGGAAATCGTAAAAGGCCAGGACACGCTGGTTTTCCGCGACGACAAGGGGAAGCCGGTATGGGGCTGGTCGCACTGAGAATACAAAGCCTTTCAGACGGCGCGCGTTCTGGGTAACCAGTATCTACGCTGACGGCAAGCCGACCGGCACAACCCGCCCATACTTGATATGATTGTTGGTCTGCCCGATGGTCGTCGAGTGATTTTGAACACCAACGAAAACATTTCTGCAGCTCTGAGGAAGCGAGCGTTTTCTAAGGTGCGGGACTACTACGTCCTGACCAAGCCGGAAGTGAATTTGCTGATTTTAATTACGACATCAGCTGGATATTATTTCGCAGCACGCGGCGGCTTTCATTTCACCGGAATGCTGAACACGCTGGTGGGAACGCTGCTGGTCGCGAGCGGAACTGCCACACTGAACCAGTGGATGGAACGAGTATGGGACGCCCGCATGCGGCGCACGGCGAACCGGCCGCTGCCTTCAGGGCGGGTGAGCCCGCAGGAAGCCTTGCTGTTCGGCTTGCTTCTTAGCGTTGCCGGTGGCGCGTATCTAGCGCTGTTTGTGAATCGGATCTCTTCCCTGCTGGCGGTTTCGACGCTGCTCAGTTATCTGTTGATTTACACCCCGCTCAAACGGCGCACGCCGCTGTGCACTTTGTTGGGAGCGTTTCCGGGAGCGATGCCAACCCTGATCGGCTGGACGGGAGCTGCGGGCGCCGTGAATCAGCAGGCGCTCTATCTTTTCGCACTGCTCTTTCTCTGGCAGTTCCCGCATTTCCTGGCGATTGCACTGATGTATCGCGAGGACTATGAACGTGCGGGCTACCGCATGTTGCCGCGATTCGATTTGGACTCACGATTTACCCGCGCAGAAATTGTGGCGTTCACGGTGGCGCTGATCGTCACGACGCTTCTGCCGGCAGCCGGGCATCTCGGCTTTTCGTATTCAGGTTTGCTGCTGGCCGCAGGAGGGTTTTTGCTCTATCACGCGCTGCGGCTGGCGAGTTCAGGCTCGCGGATTCTTGCTGGTAAGCTATTGCATGCGTCGGTCCTCTATTTGCCCGCAGTGCTGATCATCATGGCGGTTGCGAAGCGATAGCCCGAGTGCGGCCCCGCCTTTCCGTCCCCTAACCCACTCTTGCCCGAACCGGCGAACGCAGCACACGCAACATGGTCATCTGGCTCGTTGCCAAATCGTATCTCTCGGCAACGGTTTGCGGAGTATGTTTTATCGAAGGGACGAACGCACTGAGATAAAGGCGTGGGATTATTTGAAATGCGTACAAGCGCAGGCTGAGCGCATTGTCCAGCAGCCTTTCGGCAGCGGCGGAGACTTCAGGATCCGAATCATTCTTTGCGGCTTCGGCAAGGCGGACCAGAATTCCAGCGTTGCGCGCCGCGCCACGAACGTAGTCGGCGGCGGCGAACATGCGTTCACGATGAATGCTGCGAAATTGGTGCGCAGGTAGACGCTGGCGAAGGAATTCTTCCTCGCGCTCATCGATAAGATTTCGGAAAGCGGCCACATCGACGGGCCGAAGCTGAGCGGCTAATTCGTCCAGGTCGTTAACGGCTGCCCTATGCCCTTTAAAAAGATAAAGAATCAGCAGCAGTGAGAGGCACGCGATCAGTACGATTAACGGGGTGAACATGGCTCATCCTCCGCAACTCCTCATCGCGGCAGGCCGGGTGCATCCAAGCTATTCCAGCGGCCCGGGGACGAGAACTTAATATTTCACACTAAAGTGCAGGCATGGACCCCGTCATGCGAAGCAACCGTTACTTGCAATACTAGCGCCGGCTGCAGGTTGCCGCAATGGATTTACTCTTTGGTCAACGAGGCTAAGGGGAGCATTGCTCCGTCTCGGCATGAAGGTTCAATGAATTACGAGAAAGTAACCGCGGTCGAGATTACTAGGGTTCGACCATTGTCGGCCCAGCATCCCACAACTCGCAAAAATGGACGGCGCGCTGTCATCGCACGATTTTGTGCAATTCCTGATCCCAGGCTTCCGGGTCCGACTTTACGAGCCCAAGTCCCCTAAAATCGGTTCGTCGAGCAAGAGACCACGCGGAGCAACAAGTCATGTGGGCAGCATTTTTTCCATTTCGTTGTCCCAAGACTCCAGATCGGATTTGGATAACCGACTACCTCCCGAATCAGTGGGGCGCTCAGGAACGAAAATGTAAATTAGCCAGATTAGTGCACAAACGTGGTACGCGCCCATTCGTACCGCGTCAAGGAGCAGTGAGTTCTTGCCGTGTCCGAATACCGCGAATAGACTCGCTGTGCCTACCTCTACGCTTCCGTAGACTCCAAAACCCAAAACGATACCCGCTGGCAAGCTGCGCCACGATATGCGCAGTGCGCGCGTAAACAGAAGCAGAGATAAAAGGAGTCCAATTTCGATGAAATTTCCCGAAAAGTCCACTACTTGAAAGATCTTCAATGCGTTCCTCAGGCCGCCGTTTTGGAGTAGTGCCGAAGTACCACCAGCAACCAGTAGCAGCAAGGCGAGCGTCCAACGAATCACGGAGCGGACAGCTTGCCGCAGAGGTAAACGGGAGAGGGCGAGTTGATCTGTCAATTCGTAGATAACGCCCAGTGTGAAAAGTCCGCTGGCTGCGAGATCAATAATATTGATAAGGTCGTACCAGGATTTGGCAGCAGGAAAGCGCAGGGTAAGCAGCGTAGCTGCAAGCAAGCACAAAAATCCAGCCACTTGCACCAGGAGATAGCCGCTGAACAAAGGCATCTGGCGCGAGCGTGATCGGCGCGACAACCCAATCAGGCAAACCCCTGCGAGAATGTGAGGAGCCACCCAGAGATACCAGGACAGAAGAAGCATGGGCTACCGGCAATACTACAGGCTTAGCGGCAGCCCGCAAAAGGCTTCATTCTATTGGCACGTTGTCGTAAGCGGGCAAGTCGGATTTCCGACGGCGTGCGCTGACGGCGGAGCGCCGGACATTAGTAGCATCATCACTGCAGCAAGCAATATCAATGTTTTCTTCACGATGTAACTCCTTATTGAAGTTGGGGTTGCATCGTGATAATGTGGCGGCGTGGAGGGGCGTGCACAGAAATCGCACGCCCGTTGAAGTTCCCGAAAACGTAACGAAATGACCCTAAAATCGGCCCTCGAAGACCTTTCGCGCACTACGCTGAACGCCATTTCCGGGTACCTGCGCAAGCTGGAGTATTTGGCCGGTTTGCGGAGCCCGGGAGGGGAGTACGTGCACTGGGGCTTCGGCAAGACCTATGGCCGCGCAAACGCCAACGAGGCTATAGAAACTGCGCACCATCAGTCGGTTTCCGAGGTGCTGTCTACGCCGCTCGGGACGTTACTACAAGATGTCGAAGCATCCAGCCAGAAGGCGGGAATTGAGGTCGAAGGGTATTTGGAGAAGTTGTCGGAGAAAAGTACGCAGCTACTGCCGAGGGATCCGGGGCCGGGATCAGCCAGACATCTCAGGTCAGTGCTTCACGCCCTCTTAGGGTTAGAGCGGAATCGGGAACGGAACGCCACTCGCCAAGCCTCATAGCCACACCTACGACCTGGCCAATCACTTCCGCGTGCGAATGACGCACCACCCTGGGCTGCACGGGAGAAAGCGGATGGGACTGCAGAATGAGCTCGTCTCGGCCCACGGTGCACCAGCAGCAGACGTGGCCGTCCCTGGTTTCAACGAAATAAATTGGGCGCTCGTATTCGGAGCGCCAGCCGCCTTCGACGACCTTATTGCGCGACTCGTCCACTTGGATGAAGCTGCCGGGAGGCAGGATGGGAAACAGGGTCAGATCTTCGCTGCCGACGTATCCGTAGGTGTATTCGACTTTTGAGAACTGCTCCAGGTAGATCATCGGCACAGGTCCCCACTGTTCGACCATGCGGCCGAAATTCATGGTCTTGCGAGGATCGAAACCGGGATCCATGCGCACCGGCATTTGCACGATCGGCGTATTGACGAGGGCGCGGGAGAGATGAGATTTCGGCGGCGCAGCGACTTCGAGTTCGGAGACGGAAATATTCAGCTCAACGCCGTACCAGGAAAGCAATTCGCGCAGTTCGCGTCGAAAAATCACGGCCAGTGAGTACAGGCGGTAGATGCTGGGGACGACGCCCTTGGTCTCGAAGTCAGACAAGCGGCTGATGGGAATCAGGTATTCTTCGTTGCTGCGCTTTTTGGCGATACGCTCACTGGCGGCCTCGATGTCGCGCATGGTGAGGCCGAGCCTTTCGCGCAGAATACGAAGATTTTGCCCCCCCGAGATCATCGTGTTTTTTTCCTATAGTTCCCTGAAACAATAGGGTGTAATAATACGTAATCTGAACCAACTTACAACTGCTGCTAAGAGAAATTTTACAGAAACGACACAGTAATTGGCTCGCCCGTGGAGAAGTAAGCAGGAGCTTTTCGTACCGTTCTGTTCCGAATTCGTAACAGCCTGTAAAGTTTTACTTGGAAGAGTAACCCTAATACATTCGAAATAGCTAGCTTAATCTACTGTCGGAAGAGAGAAGAGCAGATTGGGGAAAGTGGCAATGATCAGTTTTTCGAGGGGACCACTTTCCTTGCTGGTTCCAAATTGGAATACTCAGGTAGGGGCACTAGGTAAGTACATTTCGACTGAGTCGGTTAGCTACGTGCGAATATTCCGGTGACCGCATAGCCGGCGACTAACCCCACGGCTGCGGATACGCTGCAAGCCAAACCTAAGTTTTCGCGGGCATTCTTTTTAACATCGAGGGTCTCGCGGACTCGACAACGCAACTGCTCAACTGATTCGTGCAAACGGCGCCGGTCCTCGGCGGCTTTGGCTTCCAAGTCATAGCTAGGGAGATCGCTCATAAGTGGCTCCTTGCCTCGGTCTGCAGCCAGACTTTGTCGGCTTTCAAGACTCCAATCGTGCGCTTGGGAAAGCGGTTACGGAACTGGGTAACGGCGAAGAAGGCAGCGGTCCCGCCAAAGATCGCCCACAGACAGCCGATGATGATGAATCCGAAAAACCAGGCGTAGGGATTACCGGCAAATGCAGAAGCGACGAGGGTCACTGCCGCTGCAGTAAAGAGCAGGCCTGCGGTGGCGAAGAAGCCGAGAGCAAGCGCGCCCATAGGCACCGCGAATCTCAACGCGCCCAGACCTTCCTGTATCTCAGCTTTGATGATCCGCAAACGGGTGTCGACGAAGGATTTCGCTTCTTCCTTGATCTCAACGAGAAGGTTCCTAAGGCTGCGGTCGTGGCTTCCCTCGCGCGGGTGAGGAGTTGGGGTTGCGTTGCTATTCATGACGACTTCTCCAGATGCGTAAGCCAATTCCCGCCAGAAGCCCTGCTATTGCGAATCCCGCAATGACTTGCAGCGGGCGCTCACGGCGCAGATAACTCACCTTCGCGCTGAGCTTATGAGCAATGCGTGAGGTTGCATTCTGGGCATTTTCCCACGAGCGCTGAAGCCTGCGCTTCAACTCAAAATCCGAACCCTGACGCCGAGTGCTCGCGGATGGCACAGCTTGCAGGGTTACCTTTTCCGGCCACGAAAGCGGATCGCCCTTCTGCCGACTAACCGGTGCAATGGGTGATGCCGGGAGTGGTTCTGCCATGATTTTTCCTGCGGTACGTTTTTGTTCGGTCGGAAGTTGGATGACTGGATGCGCAGCCGGGTTATTCGAAAAGAGAGTCCAGGCATTCAGAAGTGGGCCGGAATGTGGTTCCAGGGCAGGGCTGAACTGGCCGGAAACCCGCAAAGGTCCGGCCAGGGCAGTTAAATCTGAGTACTTAGCGTTTAGTCGGCCGCTTTTGACACCTCTTCGGTGGCTTGCACCAACGGAGAGTCGACCAAATGTTCGCTGATGAACCATGCCTGCAGTTCGTTGGGACGGAGCACGTCGCTCACGACCAGATCGTTTGTGCCCTGGTCGCCCAACTTGTCGGCGCGATCGGCGAGTGCGCGGCAATCGCGAATGATGATCTGATGAGCATCCAGCAAGCGTGAGATCTGCACGGGAACTTCTTCCCTGCCCCGCGGCGGACGTTCAATTTTCGTGGTCTCGGCGACATCGGCGGCCATCGCGATGGCAAGACCGCCAAGCAGCTGAATACGTTCGGCAATCGCGTCCACGATGTCAACCTGCTCGTTGAAGTGTTTGTCGAACAGAAGGTGAAGCTGATAGAAAGTTGGACCTGCGACCTGCCAGTGGGATTTCTTGTAGAGGTCGCGCAAGGTGATGGAATCTGCGAGCAGCTGGTTGAGTCGCTCGGTCATTTCCAGCCGAACAGGCTCTTCAAGTTCGAGATGAAATGCATGGGTAACGGTTGCGTACCGCTGAATCTCGCGCCCCCGCTGATGAACGCGAGGCTCGGCTGATGCGGAGTTGTTGCTGCCGGACACGCTTTTCTTCGCCATTGCTTCCCTCCTGAATGACTAGGGATGATTCTCACAACGTTCAGGTTTCACGAAACGCACAAATTCTACTCGCAGGTGAGGTCAAGTGTCGGCAAAAATCCGAATAATCTTTTATGATGAATAGTTCCATTCATATTCGTGGGAGAAGCAGAGTTGGCACAGACTCCGGTTTTGTCAGAAGTTGAGCAGCGCGCGGCAACGTCATCGCGCAACCATGATGGTTTAGAGGTCCTTGAAACCCGCGAATGGCTCGATTCACTTGATTACGTGCTGGCCAAAGGGGGACCGGAGCGTGCCGGCCGGCTTCTACAGCAGCTGCAACTGCATGCCCGGCGAGCTGCCGGCATCAACCTCCCGTTCACGGCGACCACGCCTTATCAGAACACAATTCCTGTGCGGCAGCAGGCGCCCTTTCCTGGCAGTCAGGAGATGGAGCGACGAATCAAGAGCCTGGTGCGCTGGAATGCCATGGCCATGGTGGTCCGGGCAAACCGCGTGGAAAGTGGCATAGGCGGCCACATTTCGACGTATGCTTCAGCTGCCACGCTTTACGAGGTTGCCTTCAACCATTTTTTGCGAGCGCGCACTGAAAACGGGGACCGAGATGTCGTCTATTTTCAGGGCCATGCTGCGCCAGGGATGTATTCGCGGGCGTTTCTAGAAGGACGGCTGCCCAAGCAGAAGCTGGAGAATTTCCGCCGTGAGCTGAAGCCCGGGGGAGGGCTGTCGTCGTATCCGCATCCGTGGCTGATGCCGGACTTCTGGGAGTTTCCGACCGTCAGCATGGGGTTAGGGCCGATCCAGTCGATTTATCAGGCGCGCTTCATCAAGTATCTGGAAAACCGCGGGCTAAAAACGTCAACTGGCGGAAAGGTCTGGGCGTTTCTGGGGGACGGCGAAATGGATGAGCCGGAATCGCTGGGCTCAATCACGCTTGCCTCACGCGAGAAGCTGGACAACCTGATTTGGGTGATCAACTGCAACCTGCAGCGGCTCGACGGGCCGGTTCGCGGGAACGGAAAAATCATTCAGGAGCTTGAGGCGACTTTCCGCGGCGCGGGTTGGAATGTAATTAAAGTCATCTGGGGCACGGATTGGGACAGCTTGATCCAAAACGACCGGGACGGGCTGCTGGTACGGCGTTTGGGTGAAGTCACGGACGGACAATATCAGAAATTTCTGGTCGAGAGCGGGGCGTATTTCAGGCAGAACCTGTTCGGAACCGATCCGCGGCTGCTGCGCATGGTCGAGCACCTTTCCGACGAGCAGCTTTCCAGAATGCGGTTGGGAGGGCACGATCCGATCAAGGTTCATGCAGCTTACAGGTCGGCGGTCGAGCACACCGGATCGCCAACTGTTGTTCTAGCAAAGACAATCAAGGGCTACGGTCTGGGCGAAGCTGGCGAAGGCAAGAACATCACGCACCAGCAGAAGAAGCTGAATGACGACGAGCTGCGCATGTTCCGCTCGCGGTTTGGCATTCCCATCGCCGATGAAGAACTGCACGAAGCGCCATTCTATCGTCCGGCGGATGACAGCGCCGAGATCCAGTACATGCTGGAACGACGAAAGCAGCTCGGCGGCTTCATGCCGGAGCGGAAGGTGCGGTCGCAGCCGATCAAACCGGTTTCGGAGTCGCACTTCGAAGAATTTTATAAAGGAACCGAAGGTCGCGAAGCTTCGACGACTATGGTGTTCGTGCGGCTGCTGGCGAAGCTGTTGCGCGATCCGGAGATCGGTAAGCTGATCGTTCCGATTATTCCGGACGAAGCGCGCACGTTCGGGATGGAGGCGCTGTTCCGGCAGGTTGGGATTTATTCAAGCGTTGGCCAGCTCTATGAGCCGGTCGATATGGACACACTGCTGTACTACAAGGAAGCCAAAGACGGGCAGATTCTGGAAGAGGGCATCACCGAAGCCGGCTCGATCAGCTCGTTTATCGCGGCGGGAACTTCGTATTCAAATTTCGGGATCAACACGATCCCGTTTTTTATTTACTACTCGATGTTCGGTTTTCAGCGAATCGGCGATTTAATCTGGGCTGCAGCTGACATGCGGGTTCGCGGATTCCTGTTGGGGGGCACGGCCGGGCGTACGACACTTGCGGGCGAGGGTCTGCAGCACCAGGACGGACACAGCCACGTGCTGGCACTTTCGGTCCCAAATCTACTGGCATACGATCCGGCATTCGCGTATGAGATCGCGATCATCATTCAAGACGGGATCAAGCGGATGTACGTGGACCAGGAGTCGATTTTCTATTACCTGACTGTCGGCAATGAGCCGCTGCCCATGCCGGCAATGCCTGACGGCGATGGCGTGCGCGAAGGAATTCTGAAAGGGATGTACCTGTTCAAGCCATCGCAGAAGCGAGACCTGAAGCTGCGAGCGCAGTTGTTCGGCAGCGGGTCGATCATGTTCGAGGTTCTGAAGGCGCAGGAGATTCTTGAGACCAAGTGCGGTGTGGCGGCTGACGTCTGGAGCGTTACCAGCTACAAGCAACTTTACCGTGACGGAAATGATTGCGAGCGCTGGAACAGGCTGCACGCTGCGCAGTCGCCACGAGTTCCGTTCGTGACCCAGCAGCTGAAGGAAACGCAGGGCGTGCTGGTTGCGGCTTCCGATTATATGAAGGTTCTGCCGGAATCGATTGCGCAGTGGATGCCGCGTCCTTTGGTTGCTCTGGGAACGGACGGCTTCGGACGCAGCGAAGGAAGGGCCTCCTTGCGCGACTTCTTCGAAGTGGATGCCAAACACATTGTGCTGGCTACGCTGCATGCACTGGCACGCGAGAAACAAATCGACGCGAAGCTTGTCGAGCAGGCCGTGGTTGAACTTGGGATCAATCCTGAGAAGGCGAATCCAGCAGTCAGTTAAGCGGGCTCCTAGCTCCTAGCCACTAGCTGCTAGCAATCTCATCTCGCTTGCTGGAAGCTAGGACCTAGAAGCTAGTAGCTCGGAGATATTGTGACTGAATTCAAATTACCGGAGCTGGGCGAGAACGTTCATCAGGGCGACTTGGTGCGCCTGATGGTCGCGCCCGGCGCAACTGTCGCGGAAGGTCAGCCGGTCATGGAACTGGAGACCGACAAGGCGGTTGTCGAAGTGCCGTCGTCGGTGAGCGGGACGGTCAAAGACGTTCTGGTCAAGCAAGGCGAGAAGATCAAAGTCGGCCAAGTGATCTTCACGGTTGACAATGGCGCCGGGGCGAAGCGAACCGAGACGCAGAGGCAGCCTGCGGCGGCTGAATCAAAACAAGTCAGCACACCACCTGTCGCCAGTTCGCAATCGGCGCGTCAGCAACCAAGCGCGGCACCAGCTCCCGTGACAGCGCCAGCAGTTCCCTCCGAGGGCGCTGAAGTCGCTGAGTTCAGACTGCCCGAGTTGGGAGAGAACATTCATCAAGGCGATCTGGTGCGGCTGATGGTAAAGGCCGGAGCAGTGATCTCGGCGGGCGAGCCGGTCATGGAGCTAGAAACCGATAAGGCCGTGGTTGAAGTGCCCTCGTCGGTGACCGGAACGGTCAAAGAAGTCCTGGTGAAGCAGGGTGAGAAAATCAAAGTTGGCCAGGTCATCTTCACGCTGCAAGCGGGCGCGACTTCCGCTTCGCAGCCGCAGCAGCCCACGCGCGCCGACCAATCGCACGAAGAAGAATCGCGCCTGGCGTTTCAAGCTGCAATTCAATCCGAAGGAAAGACAGAAGAACAGGCATTGCCTCCGGAGCAGCCGAGAGCAGCTGCCGTCGCGACTTTCAGCATGCCAATCGATCTGGATCGGTCAGCCGGCGTAGAGCACCGGGGGCCGGTTCCAGCGGCTCCGCATGTTCGGCGATTGGCACGTGAAATCGGCGTGGACATTCACAAAGTGCCGGGTACTGGCCCGGGCGGCCGCATCAGCGAAGACGATGTCAAGGTTTATGCGAAAAGCCTGCTTGCGTCCGTCAGTTCGGGCGGTGGGTTCACGGCAACGCACCTGCGTCAGCCCAAGCTGCCCGATTTCGGCAAATGGGGAAAAATTGAACGCGTCTCTATGCGTGGTGTGCGGCGGAAAACCGCCGAGCACCTCTGGGAAGCCTGGACTGCGATTCCGCACGTCACGCAAAACGACAAAGCCGATATCACCGAGCTTGAACATCTGCGCGCGAAGTTCGCGCCCAAAGCGGCGGAAGCTGGCGGCAAGATGACAGTGACTGCCATCGCTTTGAAAGTGTGCGCCTCCGCGCTGAAAATTTTTCCGCAATTCAATGCCAGCATTGACATGGAGTCGGAGGAAATCGTCTACAAGCAGTACATCAATATTGGCGTGGCGGTCGATACCGATCGCGGGCTGCTGGTTCCAGTGATTCGCGACGTGGATAAAAAGAACATCGTCGAGCTGGCGGCGGAACTGACGCAGCTTTCGGTGAAGGCGCGCGACAAAAAGCTGGCGCCGGCCGACATGGAAGGCGGAACGTTCACGATCACAAACCTGGGTGGAATTGGTGGAACCGGATTTTCGCCGATCGTAAATTATCCCGAGGTCGCGATCCTGGGACTTTCCCGATCGAGCATGGAGCCGGTTTGGATGAACGATAAATTCGAGCCGCGGTTGGTAATTCCATTGTCACTTTCTTACGACCACCGGCTGATCGATGGCGCCGACGCTGCGCGATTCCTGCGCTGGATTGCGGAGGCCTTTGAGCAGCCGTTCCTGCTATCGGTCCAGGGATGAGTACGCCAACGATGCGTGATGTAAGCGAAGAACGCGAGCTGCTTATGTTCGTTTACGCAGCATTCAATCGGCGCGACATCGAGCCGATACTTGCCCGCATGCATCCTGAAGTGGAATGGCCTAATGGCATGGAAGGCGGTTGGGTACATGGACGCGACGGTGTCCGCGCCTACTGGACGCGGCAGTGGGGCATGGTCGATCCGCACGTTGAGCCGGTCGGCATAGATGCAACCGCGGATGGCCGCACCGTCGTAAATGTGCATCAGCTGGTAAGGGACCTGGAAGGAACCGTGCTGATGGATCGCATGGTTCAGCACTTGTATTCGATCGGTGACGGCTTGATTGAGCGAATGGAAATTCGCGAATAAAGACGCGCAGATTTGTAACCACGAAGGACACCCTTCGGCCCCGCACAAGGCAGGCTTGGTGCTAACTAGCTGTCATTCCGAACTGCTTCGGCAGTGAGGAATCTGCTTCTTAGAAAAGCAGGTTCCTCGGCATAAATCGCCCTCGGAATGACAAATCCTTATAGATCGGGAAAATGGACAACGGATCGAAGAAGCTAAACATTGCAGTGATCGGTGGCGGCCCGGGCGGTTATGCGGCGGCTTTTCTCGCAGCCGATCTCGGGATGAAAGTCACGCTGATTGACCGGGAACAGAATCCGGGAGGCGTGTGCCTTTATCGGGGATGCATTCCGTCCAAGGCCCTATTGCATGTTGCCGCGCTCATCAACGAATCGCGACATGCGAAGAATTGGGGAATTGAGTTTGGTGAGCCGAGAATCGACGTCGCGCGATTGCGGTCGTTCAAAGAAGGCGTGGTTAATAAACTCACTGGCGGCTTGGGCCAGCTTTCGAAGCAACGAAAAGTTCAGTACATTCGCGGGCACGCCAGCTTTGATAATTCGAACACTGTTCGTGTGAAGAAGCACGGCGGCGGCGAAGAATCGCTGAGCTTTGATCGGATCATCATCGCGACGGGATCGCGGCCTGCGGTGATTCCGAGTTTGAAACTCGAGAGCCCACGCATGCTGGACTCGACTTCGGCGCTGGATTTGCACGATGTACCGGGGACACTGCTGGTGATTGGCGGCGGATATATCGGGCTAGAGCTCGGTACGGTCTATGCCGCCCTGGGATCAAAAGTTTCGGTAGTTGAAATGACACCGGGGCTGCTGCCCGGAGCAGACCGCGATCTGGTGCTGCCGCTGCACAAGCGCCTCGAAAGAGTGTTCGAAGCAATCATGCTGAACAGAACTGTCACCGCGGTGAAAGAAGAGTCGAGTGGGATTCGCGTCTGCTTTGACGGAAAAGATGTCAAAGAGCGCGAGAAGGTTTTCGACAAGGTCCTGGTCTCGGTGGGGCGCAAACCGAACTCGGAAATTCCGGGCCTTGATCGCACGCAGGTGCGCGTTGGGCAGCGCGGATTCATTCAGGTGAACCGGCAGTTGCAGACGGATGATCCTGCTATTTATGCGATTGGCGATGTGGTGGGCGAGCCGATGCTGGCGCACAAAGCGTCGCACGAGGGCCGGACGGCGGTCGAGCACATTGCCGGACACAAAGTCGCATTCGAGCCGAATGCAATTCCGGCGGTTGTGTTCACCGATCCGGAAATTGCCTGGACAGGCTTAACTGAGACGCAAGCCGAGAAAGAAGGCCGCCAGATCAAGATTGCCAAGTTCCCGTGGGGCGCGTCGGGGCGCGCTATGACTCTGGACCGCACGGAAGGCATGACCAAGCTGATTCTCGATCCGGCGAGCGAGCGCGTGTTGGGCGTGGGGATAGTTGGTGCAGGCGCAGGAGAGTTGATTGGCGAAGGCACGCTGGCAATCGAGATGGCGGCGACGGCTACGGATGTCGCGCTGACGATCCATCCCCATCCCACGCTGTCGGAAACGCTCATGCAATCGGCTGAGGTGTTCTTTGGGACGAGCACGGATTTGTATCGGCCGCGGCGATAACACCGAGAGCCTCAGGCGCTAAAGCGCGAACATTTCTCACCTGGCCATGACGGCACGAGTAAACTCGCGCCCTTCCCAGAGTTTCCCTACATCGGCGTGAAAGACGAAGTGCACGAAGGAAAGCTTAAATATCCACGAGAACGTCACCATTTTCGATCTTGATGGGATAGACGCCGAGCTTCGATTTGGGATCGTCAAAGAGCTGGCCGGTCTTTGGGTCGTATTCCCATCCGTGCCACGGGCAAACGAGCTTGTCGCCATCCACATAGCCTTGGCCCAGCGGCCCGCCTTCGTGCAGGCACACGTTATCCGTTGCGCACATCGTGCCGCCGATGTTGGCCACGCAAATCGTCTTGCCTGCAATCTCAAATTCTTTGGCTTCGCCGGGAGAAGGCAGTTCAGACTCGGTAGTCAATTTTATAAAGGACATAGCGGAATTCGCGATTCTAGAGTCAGAAAAATTTGCTGTCAATTCCAGGAAAACTGATGGGCGCTTCGGTCAGCGCTCTGCCTTTGCAACGTGCAACAAGTGCTTCTTCAGCGTGGCACAGCCTCGATGATGCTTTGCGGCGCCAGAGTCGAAATCGTTCTGGCCAACTGATAGCCCGCTTCTTCCAGCAAAGCCGCGAACTCAGCTTTGGTGCGCTCGCGGCCACCGTTCATCACTAACATATTCAGGTCGAGAAGTTTGCTGAAATCCGGCGAGTTTGTCGAGGGGACAACCATTTCCACCAGCAAGAGCTTGCCGTTGTTGGCCATTGCGCTCCGGCAATTCTTTAGGATCTGCGAAGCGTGTTCGTCGTCCCAGTCGTGGAGCACGCCACAAAGCAAATAGAGATCCGCTCCTTCAGGAACGGATTCGAAAAAATTTCCTTTGAGGTATGAACATCGAGGACGGGTTTGCGATTTGCGTCGCACCGTCTCAATGGTGCGAGCGGAATCGAAGACCACACCGTGCAGTCCCGGGTAAAAGTCCAGAATTTTCTGCAACAGCTTCCCTTCCCCACCGCCCACGTCAACAATCCACGAGACATCCCGGAAGTCATAGGCAAGAAGAATGGCATACGCCAGCATGGCGGAGAGATTTGACATTCCGCGGTTGAACGAATCCGAGGCGTCTGCATTGTTCTCGAGATAACGAAAGAGCGACGCGCCAAAAACCTGATTGAACGCCGGACATCCAGTCTGGACGCTATACAGAAGTTCGCCACATGCCTGGTAGTGAATCTCGCCGAGCGTAATTACGGTGTCACGGAGCGATCCTGGAACCGCGCTTTGCAGGCCTTCGCCAATGCGTGCAAGCGCGAAGTGATCGTCATCGACTCGCTCGAAAACTCCAGCGCTCGACAGCGTGCGCATCAGGCGACGCAGCGACTCTTTGTTGCTCCCAGTTGCGAAAGCGAGTTTGCCAGACGATTGAGGGCCGTCAGCCAAGACATCGGCGATGCCCAGCTTGGCCGCAACATAAACTGCCTGCGAGAGCCAAAACGCACTGGCGATGTGAAATAGGACTGGCGGATTTGGGTGAGCCGGCCGTTGCCGAATCCGCGGTGAAAGCAAACGCTTCTTGAGAAGCTGCTTGATCTCTGCCCAATTGACTCGTCTGCTGTCGCGCGGCTGCTGGTGCAACAGGCGAAAGAAACGCAACCAATCGGTTACCATCGGAGCAGGGCGATTTCCGCAGCCATTCCGGGACCTAAGGCGATCATCACTCCCCAATCTCCAGGCTGAGGATCTCCGTTACGCACGATCTCATCGAGAACAAACATCACCGTCGGCGAAGACATGTTTCCGTAGTTGCGCAGGACTGTCCTGGAAAACCGCAATTGCTCATCCGACATGCCGAAATGTTTCTGAACGTTGTCGATGACCTTGCGGCCGCCGGGATGAACACCCCAGAAGCGAATGTCAGAGTGGTCGAGTCCATGGCGTAGCAGCAGCTGCTGGAGCGCGACGTCAATCATGTCGCCGGCGAGGTGTTGAATGGAGATCCCTAACACTATGCGCAACTTCCCATCCCGATGCTGCAGGCCGACTTCCTCTATGTGTTCGACGTCGAGAAAGGTTTCGAAGTCGATGACTTGGGGATAGCGGCCACGCGTTGGCTGGGAAGTCCCGAGCAGAAAGGCGGCAGCGCCGTCGGCGCAGATCGCATTGCCGACGACAGTTTCAACAGTGTTGTCGAAGTAGTAGCAGGCCGAGCAGATCTCAACCGCCAGCATCAGGGCATTACGGCCGGGATTAGCACGAACAAAATCCGTCGCGCGTTGCAACGCGGGTATCGCGCCGGCACAACCAAGACCCAGGATCGAAGCTCGCTGCACGTTTCTGCGAAACCCCATGTGCGCGATGAGATGGCTACCGACGTCCGGGCAGACATAACCGGTGCAAGTGCAGACGGCCAGGAAATCGACGTCGCGCACGGTGGTGCCAGCGGATTGCAGGCAATCCGCTATAGCGTGACAACCGGTTTTCACTGCGCCCGAGAGATAGCGCTGGTTTAGCTGATCCGAGTTTTCATGACGATTTGGAGTGCCTCCAAAATAGAAATGCCGGTGTTCGATGTCGCTGTTGAGAAAAATCTTCCGAATTCGCTCGCCTTCGTAGCCAGCAGCGTGGAAGGCTTGCTCCTGGGTCAGCCGAATTGGCGGATTGGCTGTTCCTATACCGAGAATACGCGGAGAAATCACTAAAAGTCCTGAGTCGGTGAGTTGAAGTTCTACAGTGCAGAACTCTGGGGATGCGGGCTTTATTCCGAGATGAAGAGATTTCTAAGCAGATTGGAATACTGGGAATGGGCGATAGAGACTTAGCGCTCTGCATTCGGCTTCATAATTCTTAGTACGGGACGGCCGTCCAAATTCTGCAACGGAAAATATACGAAATGGCTTTGGGGATCAACGCTTACGGTGTGCGCATAGGGGATAGCAAGGCCACCCAATGAGATCAGTGATTTTCCGCCCTCGCGAAAGACCCTCACCTGTCCGGATTCGGCCGAGACGTACAGCAGCTTCAATGCGGGATCGAAGGCGAGCACGTCGGGATCTTCGCCGACCTCGTAGCTGCCGAACATCTTCATTGTTGTCAGGTCGACGACCGCCAACTTGTGGTTTTCCTCGCCGGCCACAAATGCCAGCCGGCCTGAGACATCGAGCGCGATGCCGTGAGGATTTTCGATTCCAGGCAGCGGATAATGTCCGATGATTTTAGCGGACTCGGGATCAATCACAACGAGCTCATTCTTCCCGTGCACGGCGACAATTATGTGTTTCGAACCTGGATCATAGACCGTATTACCAGCGCCGCCTGCAAGCGGAATACTGGTAATGACCGCATTCGTTGTAGCATCGATTACGGCATCAGTATTTCCGTGCTCATCCGACACAAACACACGCTTAGGCCCAGGAGCGTAGGCAATTCCATCCGGATATTGAATTGGACCAACACGAGCAATGGTTTTCAGGGACTCCATGTCTACGACGGCGACTTTGTGCTCTCCGGTAACAGAGGCGTAAACCCGTCCCAATTCCGGCACTGCCCACACGCCATGAACTTTAGGAAATCCATCGAGGTTAGCCACGACCGCGCGCTTTTTAACGTCGAACACCACGAGTTGATTGGCGTTCATATGCGAGATGTACAGCCGGCCTGAGGTGGTATCGAGGCTCTGATAGTCGAAACGGACAGCGGGGCCTGGCATCGGGACATCCGCCACCTTGGTAAGTGGAGATCCCACCTGACCTCGGACCGGTGCAGCCAACAAAACAAAGGCGAGCGAAAATGCAGAGGATAGAAGACCGGGTCGAAAAAGTGGTTTCATACAATCTCCTGAATCAGAGACGAAATAGATTACCACCATGAAACTGCGGGTTCGGATTTGAGTGCGAGGAATCTCAAGAAAAAAAGCACTGTGACCGGAGAGGTAAGGTCACAGTGCTAGAGTGGATCGGGTCACTGTAGAAAGCCTTTAGCTGACTCCTCGCCTGGCCTGATCGGCAGCAACCGCAAGCTTAGTCACGAAGCTCATGAATTCCTGCGATTGCCCGATGAAGGCGCCCATGCTGACAAACCCCTGAAGGGCGTTCTGGGCAGCATTGCGAGTTTCGGTTGGGCGAATGATCGAGCAGACCGTGTTCGGCAATTCGGGGAAAAATACAGTCGGCTCGGGCATGATCAAGTTGGATTGCAAGTCCTCGCCCACCGGCGGTGTGGCGGCACTTGTCAGATCCGGAAAAAAGACGGGAACCTTGGTGACCGGATCGATAATTGTCTGTTTCGAAACGATCGCGTTTCCGGCCTTGTCGTGCCAGGTCTGGAAGTGCGAGGTTTCGGTTGGCCCGATCGCTAACAGGATTCGCAGCACATGCACGTCGCTCACCCGCTGCGCCAGGGACGGGTACATACTCGAGCCGCCTACTTCGATGTTGCAAAAGTGAAAACCAGCGGTATTGGCGATTGCCTGGAGGAAAGTGGGATCGCTCAGATCGTCGTCAGTTCGAGGAATTGCAGTGTGCTGATTGACTGCCAGAGTCGGAACAGCCGGCGGGAAATTGGGGTTTCCAATGTCTGGATTCTGCGTCCGGCTGCGATAACGTGTCCACCATGTGGTATCCACGGTGAGTTGCATCAGGTTGGTCAACCGGCCCACGTTATTTGCCCCTGTGGCCTTACTGCTCGGAAGATTGCGGAATTTGTCGAGAACGATGGGCTCGTGCCCTTTCAAAACCAAAAAGGCGTTAATGAAGTTGGAATGGCTTAACTCGTCTTCGGTATTGTCGTGAACGTAAGTCGGCATATCGCCGTCGAGCTGTGAAACGGCTTGGGTATAGAGGAAGCTGCCTCCGGTTGCGGTCGGGGGATAACCCGGAATCTGCTGGCTGGCAATCTTTGCAACTTCATCGTCTTGTAATCCGGTGAGTTCCTGGTATTGCAGCCAAAGATCGGTCTCGATGATTTCGGCAGCTGCGAGCCATTTCAAGATGGCTGCATCACCGCGAGTGAGATGGCCTTTGCCCGGTTCCGCGAGTGCAGCAGGAACGCCGTCCAGAACGCTAGCCCCGGTCATTACAGCTCCGGCGAGAACGCTGTTCCGCATGAAGGAGCGGCGGTTGAATGCTTTTTTGGCTATTGATGAGACATCTTCTCCGGTTGATTGACTCGAGGTCGAAAGTGTCTGATCTGGGAGACTATTCTTCTTCATATTTCGGCTCATTTCCTTTGCAGCATGGATTTGTCGAACTGATTCAGCTAAGTGGAGTCTAGGGGGCCGGACTCAGCCCAGGTGTCACGTTCTCGTCAAAGGTCGATCAAAGATTTGGAAAAAAATTGTCGGGAATTTGTCGTACTTAATTTTTGCGGTCCGGTGCGCAGGTTCAAGCAGACGCGAACCCGCAAGCTTACGTTCTTCAGCTACGCTTTTGTGGAGCCTTGATCTGTGGCAGGATTACCGGCTGGAGCGACTGGCTTCACTTCCTCGGCTTTCATTGCCGCTTTGAAGCCGCGAATGCCCTCGCCAATTCCCTTCCCTAGCTCGGGCAGCTTTTTGGGGCCGAAGATTAACAGTGCAATTCCAAAAATGACCAGCAAGTGCATGGGTTGAAACAGGCCATCAAACATGAGTTCTCCTATGATGCTTCTGGGTTTATGCAGATTATGGGCAGGGGCTTGGTCAGAATGTCATGTGATTGTCAGAAATTGATCAAAAGTTTGGAAAATGTGATTCACCGGCCCCGTGTTGGGCCAATGACGACTCTGAGCCACGGCTTACGCCGTAGGCTGTATTTTTTCGCCGGTGTGCGCCAGTTGTTGCATCATCACGCACTGAAGGCCTCACTCCACCATCATCCGTTGACGCCGCTCAGGAATCCGCCGAGATGGGCGGTGAGCGCGATGAGGCAGACGCCGATCAGCTCAATCGGGAGACGGTAGTTTGGCAAGTGCGGCGATCCGGACTTGCGCGTTCGCCAGTGCACCCACCAGGACGCAAGGACCAATACCACCGACGTCCACGCGGCCATCAGGTGCCACAGCAGGAGTCCCTTGATTTTTTCGCCATCCAAAGCAAACTGCCAGGCGAGGACGCCGGTGATGGCAGTCGGAATTACGGTGACCGCCGCGGCGCAGAGGTTCACATACGCGGCGCTGGCAAGCTGTGATGCACGTTGACCGCCAGAAGCCAGATCGAATGCGACGCCCGCGATGAACAGTGCGATCGGAAAATGGATCAGCACCACATGCTGCGCGTGCTTCGCCAGCACGACCGTGCGTGGATCAAAAGGATTCATCATGGTCGTCGCAATCTCCTGTTTACTGAACGACAATCTTTCCCACCATCTTCGGGTGAATGCTGCAGTAATACGCGTAGGTGCCCGGCTTGCTGAAGGTGAACGAATATTTCTGATCGGTATCGAGAGCTTTCGACTTGAACGAGCCGTCATTGGCGGCGATCACGTGCGGAATATCGTCCTTGTTGACCCAGGTCACGGTGCTGTTGACCGGCACAGTCAGGGTGTTCGGGCTGAAAGTAAAGTTGTCGACCTTCACTTCAGTCGTTTTTGCATCTTCGCTGCGGGCACGCGTGGGAATGATGATCAGCGCGTTCACGATTGTGAATAAAACAGCGAGACTTAAGGCTGAATAGAACGAATGTTTTCTCATATTTTTGTCTCCTTTAGAGAATTCTGTGGAGAAGTCATCCCTCATGCGAGGGATGAGTCCACAACCGCCAGCGCGTGCCGCCCCTGAACGTAGTTGACATCGGTGATGCCCAGCACGCTGCGCAGCTGATCAGCCGGGACCTTCATGGGTCCCGGGCTGTCAGCTTTGCCGGGCGCGGGTTGGGGGAAGGCTGTCGAAAAAGCAGTGTGGAAGGTTACATTGCCCTCCACTTTTTGCATGGTCTGATGAATGTGCCCGTTGAGCACGGTCACCGAACCGAATTTCTTTAGATACGAAAGCGCTTGCGCGCTGTCGTCGGTGCCCCATCCCCACTGCGGATAGACCGTCCAGAGCGGGATGTGCGCGAACACCACGATCGGGGTGCTGGATTTGAGGTGTTTTACGTCGCCTTCCAACCATTCGAGTTGGTCGTTACCGAGCGAGCCCAGGCCCCCAGCTTTGAGATTCACAACGTTCACCAAACCGATGAAGTGCACTCCGTTTTTATCAAAGCTGTACCAGCCGGCGCCCTGGGCGTTCTTAGCGTAACGCTCGCGGTACATCTTTCCGTCATCGTTGAGAAAGTCGTGCTCGCCGGGCACGAAAAAGATTTCCTTGTTCGTGGCTTTGAGGATTTGGTCGACGTTGTCGAATTCTTCGGGATTCGAGAGATGACTGATGTCGCCGGTGTGCAGAATGAACTCGGGTTGTTGAGGAAGCGCGTTGATCTTGTCTACGGCGGCCTTCAACGTGGCGATCACATCAGGATTGGCAGGCTTGTTAAATCCCATGTGACTGTCGCTGATCTGGGCAAAGGTCAGCCCGCCCATTTTGTGGGAGTTCATCTTGGACCCCTTATGCGATCCGAGAGCATACGATTTCAGCACGCCGCCTTCCATCAAGCACACGGCGCCAGTCCCGGCCCAGGCCATGCACTTTAAGAACCCGCGGCGGTCGATTCCGTCGTTGTTGTGGTCGTGCTCAATCAAGCCTTGCGCATTGGGGTCGATGATTCTTGATTTCGACATTCGCGTAATCTCCAGTTCTGGGACGGGCCAGCCCGCCGCTCGTTCCCACGCTTGGAAGGACGGCGCCAATGACTACATGAGCAAGGGGCTGGCTTCATCGCTGGCGCCGTCCGCCAGGACGTGTTACACCTGCATAGACACGAGGGGCAGGAGTTTTATTCCATGCTGGTTTGGTCCGGCGAGAGGCGGAAAAAATGGGAATAAAATTCAGCTTTTACGGGTCAAACTAAAGCGGGCCAGGAACACTTAGGACGTGCTACAGGCGCAGCAAAAAATTCGGTTTGAGCAGTTGGTGCTGCCGCACCTGGATGCTGCGTTCAATCTGGCGAGGTGGTTGCTGCGGAACCCGGCCGACGCAGAGGACGTCGTACAGGACGCGATGGTGCGGGCGTACCGTTTTTTCGAGAGCTTTCGCGGAGGCGATGCGCGCGCGTGGTTGCTGCAGATTGTCCGGAATACTTGTTACACATGGCTGGAGAAGCACCGGCCATCGGAATTAACGACGGAATTCAACGAGGAGGTGCACCACCGCCCGGGCGCCGATCCAGAAAAATTAGCGGTACGCTCGGACGAGCGAGAGCATCTTATGCGTGCTTTGAATTCATTGCAGCCGAAGTCCCGAGAAGTACTGGTTCTGCGGGAGCTGGAAGGTTGCTCTTACAAAGAAATTGCAGAAATTACGGGCATTCCTATGGGTACGGTTATGTCGACTCTTTCACGCGCGCGCGAACGTTTGCAGCTATTGATGAGAAGCACGGCTGCGAAGGAGGCGTCGAATGACGTGTGATTGTTCACGGACAACAGTGCATGCCTATATCGACGGCGAGCTGGATGCCGTGCGCGCCGCCGAGTTCGAACGACACATTGAGGAATGCGGCGAATGCCGGATGATCCTGGAACAGGTGGAATCGCTGCGTTCGCGACTGCGGGAAAGTGATTTGTACGAACGTGCTCCGGTTGCATTGGAGCAAAGAATTCGGAAACAGCTTTCACTTCCCGGCGCTGCGAAGCCGGAGGCGGCGATATCGTGGCGGCGCTGGCTGCTGGCTCCCGCCTTTGCTTTGGCTGCGGTGGTCGCGGTTTTCTGGCTGGCGTTGTTGCTGGTTCAGCCTCATACTCGCTCTGCGCAGGTAACCGCTGAATTGATCGACGCGCACGTGCGCTCGCTGCAACCGGGGCATCTGACCGACGTGATTTCAACCGATCAGCACACCGTGAAACCGTGGTTCGATGGCAAGGTAGACTTCATCCCTCCCGTTACAGACTATTCCGACAAAGGGTTCGTACTTACGGGCGGTCGGCTCGACGTAGTGGACGGACATAAGGTGGCGGTGCTGGTCTATGGGCGCGCCAAGCATGTCGTTAATTTGTTTGTCTGGCCGACGCGGACAGCGCCAGCGGTCTCCGACAGTTCAGGATCGCGCGAAGGATACAATTGGATTTTGTGGCACTCGAGTGACATGACGATGTGCCTGGTTTCGGATACAGCTCCTGCCAGTCTCGCCCAGTTGAAGGATTTGATACATCCTTAGATAAAAGCTTTTAACCGCAGAGGTCGCGGCGATCGCGAAGAAAACACTTCTCAACGGGTTTTACTGGACGGGCGAGACGCCCGCCTCTGCAGAAACATCTCCTCCTACGATGTGAGAACGCTTGCAGTGGCTGTCTTTTATGAGAAGCTAGACTGCAGATGGCCCAAGCCTCTTCGGTCCAAATCCTGAGCGCGAGCGGGCGTTTTCGGCGCTGGTGGGCAGGCGCCCGCACATCGTTTTTCTGGATGACGACGATTGCGTTCGCGCTGCGGCTCGGGCTCATCCTAATTGGCCACACCTACAGGTTCAAAGCATCCGATCACGATTTCAGCTTTGGCTGGGAGATGGGGCGAATCGGGCGGGCAATTGCGATTGGCCGCGGCTTCGCCGATCCGTTCGACGGCCAGACCGGGCCCACGGCTTGGGAATGTCCGCTTTATCCTTATTTGATCGCGGGAGTTTTTCGGCTCGCGGGCGTCTACACGCCTGCGTCTGCGATCATTCTGCTGGCGATCAATAGCGTGTTCTCGGCGCTCACCTGCATTCCGATTTTTCTGATTGTGCGTCGATGCTTCAGTGAGAAAGTTGCCGTGTTGACAGCGTGGACGTGGGCGCTGTTGCCGTCCGTTATGTACTGGTCGACGCGGTGGGTGTGGGAAACGAGTCTCGCGGCGTTGCTGCTGGGGTTGATTTTCTGGCTCGCGCTAAAGTTGGAGGACCTTGAGGGTACTGCGCCCTGGATTGCGTTTGGGCTGCTGTGGGGAGTCGCCGCGCTCACGAACGTTTCGTTGCTTTCGTTTCTGCCGGTTTCGGGTCTTTGGGCGTGGTATCGACGGCGGCAGAAAGGCAGCCGATCCCTCGCCGGCGTGGCGCTCGCTTCCCTGTTCTTCGCCGCAACCATCGCCCCATGGCTGATAAGGAATTACGAAACATTCGGGAAGCCGATTTTCATCCGATCGAATTTTGGCGCGGAGCTTCGATTGGGCAACGGTCCGGGCGCGGATGGGACCTGGATGTCATGGAATCATCCGTCGCAAAACATCGTCGAGTTTCGGCGGTATCAGCAGCTTGGGGAACTGCGCTATGTGGCCACGCGACAGCGTGAAGCGATGGCTTTCATTCGCGCCGACTACGGGCGGTTTGCCTGGATCAGCCTGAAGCGCTTCATTTATTACTGGGCCGGATTGCCGCGATCGTCAGAGATTCCTGCGCTCGCGCCGCTTAAAAATTCTGTCTTTCTCGCGTCGTCGATTCTTGCCTTTTGGGGACTGGGACGAGCGCTGCGGAAGCATCAGCCTGGGGCATGGCTGTTCTTCTGGTTAGTTGCGATCTACCCGTTGGTTTACTACTTTGTTTTTCCTCATCCGAGATATAGGCATCCGATTGAGCCTGAGCTGGGAATCCTCATCGTTTACTTGATTTCAGAAGCTGAACTCAGAAGGTCTCGCAAGCCAGCCTAGCCGATCGTCCAGTCCATGGCCTAGCCGCTTGGCTGATGCGCCGAACTCCGCGACGAAGGATGATCATTTCATACCTGCTCAAGGAGAGCGAAATGGCATCGTCAACAATTGCGAAATTTTCGGATGAGCTCAGCGCGGCAGCGGCGCAGGCGGGGGCTTCCGTGGTTACAATTTTCGGGCGCAGGCGCCTGCCATCGAGCGGCGTAGTGTGGCGCCAGGGTGTGGTCGTTACGGCGGAGCACACGATTCAACGTGAGGAGGAGCTCGGGGTCCTTCTCGGCGGCAATAAGCGGGTCTCGGCAAAGCTCACGGGGCGGGATCCAGGAACGGATCTGGCGGTCTTGAAGTTTGACAGTGACGCGCAGGTTCCGGAGTTCGGCGATTCAACTCAACTCAAGCTCGCGAACTTAGTTCTGGCGCTGGGACGCACGCGCGCCGGCCATCTCGTCGCGAGCGCGGGAATCATTGGAGGACTCGGCCGCGAAATCCGCACCTGGCGCGGAGGACGGATCGATCAGAGTATCCGGCTCGACCTGGAGCTTTATCCCGGGTTCTCGGGTGGTCCGCTGGTTGGAGTTGAGGGCAAAGTGCTGGGCATCAACACAAGCGGCCTGGGTCGCGGTCGGGCGGTGACGATTCCCATTGCAACTGTCAATCGCGTGGTGGATGAGCTGCTCGAAAAGGGCTACATCGCGCGGCCATACCTTGGGATCGCGATGCAGCCGGTCAGAATTCCGGAAAGCGCACGCGGTAAGCTGAAGTCGGCGCCGGCCGGAGGACTGATGGTGCTGCACGTCGAGAGCGGTAGCCCGGCGGACAAGGCGGGAATCGTTTTGGGCGATGTGATCGTCGAATTACACTCGACAAGCTCGATGCGGCGACACGTACCGAGGCTGTGACCACGGCTCTGAGAATGGGTCTCATTCTTCTTTGAGGGACTCAGGCGAAGCCTCGAACTGCCGTTCCCGACAGTTCGAAGCTTCTTCATGAGGCTTGGCTAGTCGACATCAGAGCGAATTCAGGAATGTCAACAACTGCTGTTTCTGCGTGGCAGTCAGCTCGTTGAAGCCCTGAGTCACATGTTCTGCCTCGCCATGGTGCCGCCCGATAGCATTCTCCAGCGACAAGGATTTGAGGTCATGCATGAAGCGTGGGCGCATGCGCAGGCCCCAAAGCGCAGCCGTACGCAATTTGTTTTGAGTATCAGGTGGTCCGCCCTGAACAATTCCATCGCCGGTGCCGATATCGTGCAGTAGAAAATCGCTATAGGGGTGAATGGTCTTGTTCCCCAGAGCGTCAGGCACAGTGAACGCACCGCCGTTGATCACGGTTCCAGCTGGTGCGGTTGTAATGCTGCCAATGTGGCAGGTCGCGCAGCCCAGTTGAGCAAAGAGGAGCTCTCCGGCCTGAGCGTCTGCCGTTGCTGCGAGCACGGCATCCCGAGGCGGGACTTTGGTCCCGCGAATGAACTGGGCAAAATGGTCAATCGCAGCGAGTCCGAGGCTGTCGGGCGTGTCTTCGGGGTCAGCGGTAATTTTGCCGACAGTAGTCGAGTCATGCGGGCGCAGGCGATTGGTGATTCCCATTTCGTTGAGATAGGCATCGGCTGAAAAAGATAGCAGGCTGCCATGCTGGTCTTTCCAGCCGAAGCGCCCTATTCGTTTTTGGCCGGGAGCTTCGAATAGCGGCACCTCGATCACCTCTCCATGAATCTTGCCATCGCTCAGGTTGGGTTGATTGGCGGCGATTGCTTGCAATGTGCCGTCTTCGATAGCTTCCACAAATCCATCGCCCAGTGTGTTAAGTGTTGCCCGTAGAGCGCGAATGGTTTCCGTTGCCGGAATGTGCTCCTGCGCCTGGGGAATGACCGCCCGATCATTGATGATGGAACGACCGGAAATCGTGTTCAAACCGTCATTAATCGGCACGGTGGGATTGACAAAGTTGCCGTTGGAATCGAGGTGGCCGGCGCGAATCTCAGTAAACTGGCCGGCGGCACCGCTGACTGGATTCTGGTGGCAGTCGGAGCACGCGCGGGCGTTGAAGACCGGCCCAAGGCCAGTGGTGACATCCTCTGCTTGCTCATACTGCGCCTGATCTGCGGCAAAAGCATCGCCGGCAGGCTCAGGTATTCCGTTGCTGCGACTTTGTGAACCGGGATTCTGGACCAGTGTTGGCGTATCGAACCCGGCTGGGGCTTCACTTGCAGTTTGCTGGGCGAGCGCTACGAATACAACTGCTCCCGCCGTCACTATCGTTGCGATGACGAGAATGCGTTTATACGCGATCAAAGATTCCTCCTGAAGGCTGGGCCGAAACTGAAATCTGCCGCTGAGGAGGGAACTCCTGGGGTGTGTCCAATATTCTTTCAAACGGATTAAAAATTAATGAATTCTTCCACAGGGAGTATCGCTGGGTTTTCATGAGATTTCCTCTCGACTCACCATTTTTGAGCTGCCACGTCTAATCCCTGACAGGAGGAGATATGGAACGGAAACGCCGAGTTGCTACCTGGGCCGGAGCCGCAATTGGGATCGCTCTTGTGGTCATGCTGAACGTCGCGTTGGCACACGCCTGGGATGAAGATAGCGAGGGAGTCCGAGAAGAATTTCACCAGACCTATCCGCTGGCCGCGAACGGCCGGATTGAACTCGAGAACATTAACGGCAGCGTCCACATCTCGGTGTGGGACCAAAACCAGGTGAAGCTTGATGCGGTGAAGCACGCCAGAGATGAAAAGCGGCTCAAGAATATTGAAATTCAGGTCAATGCCCGGCCGGAGTCGCTTTCGATTTCAACCCAGTATCGTGAGAGCGACGATGACTGGCACGGCGAAAACAATCCCGGATCTGTGGAATACACGCTCACCGTTCCTCGAAATGCACGGCTCGATGAAATCAAGTTGATTAATGGAGCACTGGATGTCACGGGCGTAACCGGCGAGGTGCGGGCCTCGTGCATCAATGGCAAGCTAACGGCGCGCGGACTCAGCGGACGCGCCAAGCTGGAAACTATCAATGGCACGCTGAATGCGGAGTTCGGGCAAGTCGCGAGCCCAATTGATCTCTCGTCAGTAAATGGATCACTTCATCTGACTCTGCCATCAGATACGAAAGCCAGTATCGAGGCGTCCACCATCCATGGCGGAATTGATAACGATTTCGGGTTGCACACTAACAATCATCATTGGGTCGGACACGACATGCGTGGTGAACTAGGCGGAGGCGGAACAGAAATCACCCTTCACAATGTGAACGGGTCAATCGATCTGCGACACGCCGGCGACGGGCGCGCCATGAGCCCGGCGAAAGACACCGGCGAGCGAAGCAGCAACGACGACGAAATCTAGAGGAAAGCAGAGCTGCGCCGGCTAGTGACCCAAAACCAGGTTGCGCTTTCCAGTCACGATCTCCATCTCGACTTCGTAAAGGTGAATGCGATCGATGACTGGAGGATAAGATTTCTCATAGTTGGACGGGGAGTCCTTCAGGCGCGCCAGCAGGCGATCGAAAAACCATTCTTTCTTCTCCCTTAAGCCAGGATCTTGCATAACCCGGCAGCTGCCGAAGACGATCACACTCCGATACACCAGAGACGAGTCGAACGGAGTCGGCTGATTGCGATGCCACGGGCCGCTTTCATCGAGCTGAATGCAAATGCGGGGATTCTCGCTAACATTGGCGAGAAAATGCCCCTGATGCGGGCCGGTGTGAAGGTAGAGAAGATTTTCTTTCTCATACACGTACATCAAGGGCACAACATAGGGCCAGCCGGAAGCGTCGCTGGTTCCCACGTGCGCGACACAGTGCTCGCGAAGGTAGGCATTTGTATCTTGATCTGACATTTGGCGGTCGCTTCGGACCATGCGGCCGCGATGATCGGTCTGCTGCTCTTGCACTTTCATTTTTTCCTAGAACTTGCGGCTATGGTCGCTGGACCAGCGCTCGATCACGATTTTCTTGTCGGTATAAAATTCGACAGCGTCGCGCCCCTGCGCGTGCTGCACGCCGAAGAAGCTGTCTTTCCATCCGCTGAACGGGAAATAAGCCATGGGCGCGGCCACGCCGATATTGATCCCGATATTCCCCGCCGGTGCTTCGTAACGGAATCGCCGAGCCACCGCACCGCTGGAGGTGAAGAGCGAGGCCTGATTTCCGTAAGCGCTGTGCTCTAGAAATGCTAGTGCCTGGTCCAAACTGTCGGCGTGGATCAGGCTAAGAACAGGGCCAAAGATTTCGGTGTCGGTGATTTCGCTGGTTGAAGAGACGCCGTCAAGAATCGTGGGCTTCACGAAATTGCCTGATTCGAGCTTTGGAATTCTGGTACCACGGCCATCCACGACGACCTTTGCCCCTTGCTTCTCTCCAACCCCAATCAGCGATTCCACGCGTTGCTTGCTTTGCGGCGTGATCACCGGGCCCATTTGGACGCCTTCATCCAGGCCGTTGCCGACCGTGAGTTTTGAGGCAGCGTCGGCGATCGAATCGCGAAACGTTTTCTGCGCCTCGCCTACAGTCACCGCCACTGAAACTGCCAGGCAGCGCTGACCGGCACAGCCGAAGGCGCTGTCGCTAATGATCTGCGTGGCCATCGACATGTCGGCGTCGGGAAGAACGATGACGTGGTTCTTGGCTCCGCCCTGGCACTGCGCGCGCTTGCCGTTCGCTCCTGCGCGGGCGTAGATGTACTTAGCGACGGGAGTTGAACCGACGAAGCTGATGGCGCGCACCTTGGGATGGTCGATCAGAGCATCAACCGCGGCTTTGCCGCCGTTGACCAGGTTCACGACACCCTTCGGCAAACCGGTTTGCTCGAGCAGTTCAAAGGTACGTCGCACCGTCAGCGGAACGCGTTCGGAGGGTTTTAAAACGAAAGTGTTTCCGCAGGCGATCGCGTAAGGCAAAAACCAAAACGGAATCATGCCGGGAAAATTGAACGGAGTGATGGCGGCAACGACTCCGAGCGGCTGCCGGATCATGGTTTCGTCGATGCCGCGCGCGACATCTTCAAGGTTGTACCCCTGCATCATCATGGGAATGCCGCAGGCGACTTCGACGTTTTCAATAGCGCGGCGAAACTCGGCTTTGGCTTCAGCAAAGGTTTTGCCGTTTTCTTGCGTGATGATTCGAGACAGCTCGTCAATGTGATCTTGGAGAAGCATTTTCAGCTTGAAGAGGGGTTGAATGCGGTCCTCCGGGGGAGTGCGTCGCCAGGCGGGATAAGCCGCGGCAGCGGCTTCAACCGCTTTGCCGACTTCGGCGGCATTCGCAAGAGGAACGCGGGCGAGGACTTCGCCAGTGGCTGGATTGGTTACATCCTGCCACTCGGAAGCACTGGAGTCGTGCCATGATCCGTTGATATAGTTGGGAACTTTTGTGACGGGCGGTGCAGCAACCGTGCTCATGAGAGACCTCGATATGGGTTAAGAGCGTTGAGCTTCGGCCTTTAACTTTGAGCCACTTATTATCTCGCAACTGCTTCGGCGGGGGCTTTCTTTCCTGATGTCGCCGCCAAGGCGTCCTCTAGCACATTGAGCCCCTCATTCATTTGCTCGTCCGTAACCACGAGCGGTACGAGCACACGAATGACATTGCCATAGCTGCCGGCGGTAATGGTGATCAGCCCGTGCTCGTAGCAGCTCTTGGCGATGGCCTTGGTCTCGTCGGGAGCGGGTTCGCGCGACTCTCGCGATTTCACGATCTCGATGGCCCGCATGCCGCCAAGGCCGCGGATGTCGCCGACGATGTCAAATCGTGACTGCCACTGTTTCGCGCGACGCTCGAACTGCTTGCCGATTCTATTCGCGCGATCCAGCAGATCTCCATTTTCAAATACGTCGATGACTGCGTTGGCGGCAGCGCAGGCCAAAGGATTTCCGGCGAACGTTCCCCCTAAGCCGCCAGGGCCGGGAGCATCCATAATCTCTGCGCGCCCAGTAATCGCGCCGAGCGGCAAACCGCCGCCGAGTGATTTAGCGGTCACGATAATGTCCGGCTCGATTCCGTAGTGCTCGCAGGCAAACATTTTGCCAGTGCGGCCGAATCCGCTCTGCACTTCGTCGGCGATGAACAGCACGCCGTGCTTGTGGCAGATGTCCATGATAATTCGGAAAAATTCCGGCGGAGGCGTGACAAAGCCGCCCTCGCCCAGCACTGGTTCGGCAATGACGGCCGCAACGTCTTCGGACGCAACCACGCGCTTGAAAGTGTCTTCAAGATGACGCGCGCAAAACACATCGCACGATGGATACGTCAACGAATAGGAGCAGCGATAGCAATAGGCATAAGGAATGCGGTAGACATCAGATGGAAAGGGCGCGAAGCCGGCCTTGTAAGGATGAGTTTTGCTGGTAAGAGCCAGGGTCATCATGGTGCGGCCATGGAAGGCGTCTTCGAAGGCGATGATGCCTGGACGTTTCGTGTAGGCGCGAGCGATCTTGACCGCGTTTTCGACAGCTTCGGCGCCGGTGTTCACGAGCAAGGTTTTCTTAGGAAAGTTGCCGGGAGTGATCTGATTTAACCGTTCCGTAACTCGAATGTAGTTCTCGTAAGGGGTGACTTGTCCGCAGGTGTGCAGGAATTTTTGCAGTTGAGATTCGATGGCCGCGACTACGGTTTCGTTGCGCTGTCCGAAATTGAGGCAACCGATTCCGCCGGCAAAATCGAGGAAACGATTGCCGTCGACATCTTCCAGCCAGGCGCCCTGAGCGCGAGCAACGTACATAGGAGTAGCGTGCGAAAGGCCGCGTGGCACGGCGGCGTCGCGGCGCTGTGCAAGAGCGCGGGAGTGGGGTCCGGGTATTGGCGTTCGAAGTTGGATCGTATTCATGGCGTCAAGTGTTTAAATAAAAGCAGATTCCTCGACTTGAGGATGATTCGCAAGCGAATCGTCCTGCGGCGCTCGGAATGACAGATCAGCTCGGGTATTCCGCAAGTCCCACCGCTACTGGCAACTGGTAACTCGCAGCTGGCAACTGAGTCTCAGTACCAGCCGATCGGTTGCTCGTTCAAATTGATGTGCACCTGCTTGGTCTCGAGATACTCCTCGATCCCCCACGGCCCGAGCTCGCGGCCGAAACCGGACTGCTTATATCCGCCCCATGGGGCTTCTACATAAGTCGGCTGCATGTGATTGACCCACACGATTCCGGCACGCAATGATTTCACTACGCGAAAGGCCTTGAAGATGTCGCGCGTCCAAACCGCGGCGGCAAGGCCGTAAGGCGAATCGTTCGCGATCTTCAGCGCATCTTTTTCATCTTCAAATTGAATTACGGATGCAACCGGACCGAAGATTTCTTCGCGCGCGATGCGCGCACTGTTATCCACGTCGTAAAAGATCGTCGGCTCGACGTAGTAGCCCTTTGCGAACTTTTCAGCGCGACCGCCGCCGATGGCAACTTTGGCTTCCTTCTTGCCCAAGTCCTGATAGGAGCGGACGCGGTCGAATTGATCTTTGCTGACCACCGGCCCCATCTTGGTGTCGCGTTCGAGCGGCGGACCGAGCTGGATTTTCTTGGCTTTCTCCGCCATCGCGTCAACGAATTTTTTGTAGATCGGCTTGTGCACGAGAATGCGGCTTCCGGCCGAGCAGACCTCGCCCTGGTTGATGAAGACGCCGAATAGCGCGCCGTCAATCGCAGCTTCGAAATCGGCGTCGGCGAAGAAGATGTTCGGCGATTTACCGCCGAGCTCAAGCGTGACGCGCTTCACTGTGTCGGCAGCCTGCTTCACAATGATTTTTCCAACTTCGGCGCTGCCGGTGAAAGCGACTTTATTCACGTCGGGATGCTTCACAAGCGGCGCGCCGCAACTTTCGCCGAATCCGCTCACGATGTTCACGACCCCGGGCGGCAAGCCCACATCAGAAAACCAATTCGCCATTTCGAGCGCGGTAAGCGGGGTCTGCTCGGCCGGCTTAAGCACGCACGTGCAGCCGGCGGCCAGAGCGGGCGCGAGTTTCCACGCAGCCATCAAAAGCGGATAGTTCCAGGGAATGATTTGTCCGGCGACACCGATTGGCTCTTTCATGGTGAGGCTGACCGCGTTGTCGGGAACGGGATTCACGAAGCCGAGAATCTTGGTCGCGAGGCCGCCGTAGTACTCGAAGCAGGTGGCCACATCGTTGATATCGTATTCAGCCTCGACGATTGGCTTGCCGGTGTTGCGACATTCCAATTCGGCGAGCATTGGCAGGTTCTCGCGAACTTTATTGGCGAGGCGGAAGAGCACGCGCCCGCGCTCCTGTGGAGTGGTTGTGGCCCACGGCCCTTCTTCGAAGGCCGCTTTGGCTGCGCCTACTGCGCGATCTACATCGACGGTGTTGCAATCGGGCACCTGCGCGATCACCTCTTCCGTCGAGGGATCGTAAACGTCGAAGGTCTTGCCCGACTTGCTCTTCGCCCACTCGCCATTGATGAAAATGTCGTAGGTCTTGACTTCAGCTTTGACTCCGGCTGGCATAGAAACCTTCCTGAATTTAAGTGGTGGAGCTTCGCTCCACCGGGCGGGTAAGCGTACCCGTCCCTACTTGGAGTTGATATTTCACTTTGCGTCTTCCATATACAAAAAAGAAAAAGGCGGCGAGCGCAACAAAGAACAGTGTTCCGCCGACCATCCAGACTTCATAAGATAAGAGTGACGTGATCTGCTGGGCGGGAAAAAATACGAGACCTATTCCGAGACTCGTCGTGACGAACCCGCACACGCCGGAGATCAACAATTTTCCCGAACCATATCGGCCGGAAGAATCAGATTTCCAGCCATATTTAATGAGAGCAGCGAACATATATAAGAACGGCACGAGCTGCAGCACGACCGCGAGCGAAAGCAGGCGCTGAAAGGCTTCCTGCACATGGAATCCGAGATTGATGACCACCAGCACCGCGGAGACGACGAACTGCACGATCAACGCAGCGTACGGAGTCGCATACGTAGGATGGATCTTGCCCATCCAATCGGGCATGTAGGAATCGAGACCGGCGACGAAAGGAATGCGGGCCGCGCCGCCCATCCAAGCCGATCCGATGCCGGCAATTGCAAGGCTGAGCATCAGGGCAAACGGAATCCCGATCCAGGCGATGCCGACACGTTGTGCCATTCCGCCCACCGCCTGCACGATTCCCTGCAGAATACTGATATCGTTTTTGCCAATCGAAATCAGCAGAATCAGTGTGGTCGCGACGTAAAGTACGCCGGAAATAATTCCGCCCCAGGCGACTGCGCCGGGCAGAGTGCGGATGGGATCGCGGATTTCATCGCCCATCACCGAAGCGAGTTCCAGACCAACCAATCCGAAGCAAATCACACCAAAAGAATTCAGCACGGACTTGTAGTCTGAAGTAATTGCAAACTCGCCTGCGCTGAGGTGTGTTCCGAATCTGAGCGAAATGACAATGCCCAGGCCGATCAGGACAGCCGCTGCGATGCCGGTACCGATCGCGCCAGCATTGTTGATCCACTTCCCTACTCCGAGGCCGGCGATATTCAGAATCGTGAGCAGGGCGAGCAAGGCCAACGATGTCGCCATGGCAAATGTTTTGTTGTCGGCCAGCGATTGGTGACCCGCACCGAGCACATAAACCGAGACGCCGACAAAATACAGCATGACTGTGGGGACGTAAAGCATCTGGTTGGTCCAGTAGCACCAGCCGGAGAGAAATCCGTTGAAATTGCCGAATTCTTCTTTCGCCCAGAGGTATACGCCCCCCTCGCCGGGGTAGCGATGCGAAAGCTCGATGACCGCAATTCCCTGCGGCCAGAAAAACAGAAGAATCGATATGATCCAAAGCCAGATCGTGATGCCGCCGTTCGCGGCGATTGACGGCACCACGTTCAAATTGAAAACCGCAACCACAAACAGCAACACGAGGTCCCAGCGTCCGAGGACGCGCTTGAGGTGGGGCGAATTGGGTATTTCGGACAAAGACTATTCTTCCGCTCTCATCCCGACCAAACACAATGATCGGCTCTGCCGATCATTATGCGCGTGGAGAGACCTGCTGTTTGCTAGCGCAACCCAAAAACAGGTCCCTCGACTCGAAGATCCCCCGAAGCGGACCATCTTCTTCGCTCGGGATAACAGTTTGCTTTCATTCAGAGCGGCACGCTGAAAGCCGTGCTCTCCCTGTCCTTATCAGACTTGGGCGGGCGAGGGCGCCCGCCCCACACGAAACTAATGCGCTACCACGGCGGCGGTGCGCTCCTGCTGAGCTTTGGCGAGCGCGGGCGCGACATCTTCAAACGCTGCAATGTGCTTATCGATGTCGGCTTCCGTGTGCTGGACGGAAATCGTCCACTGCTCGTCCCACCAGTAGGGCTGCGCCATCACGCCGCGGTTCACCATCCCGAACCAATAGTGCCGCCACAGGTCGATATCGATCGCCAGCCAGTCGCGATAATTGCGGATCTCCTGCGGATATAGCATCAGCGCGCCGTTCGCGCCGGCACTGACGATATAGCCGTGCAGTCCGGACTTGGCAACAATACGACGATAACCATCCGTCAATTTCTTGCTTAATTTCTCGACGTGGGTGTAATTTTCGCGCGTGAGTACGTGACGGAAAGTCGCCAGACCAGCCGCCATCGAAACCGGATTGGTGTTGTAAGTTCCGCCGTGGAAAACTTTGTGCTGGGAGATCAAATCCATGACCGACTTGTGAGTGCCGAACGCAGCCAGCGGCAAGCCACCGCCGATCGACTTGGCCAGGCAGATCATGTCGGGAGTCACGCTGAAGTATTCGGACGCGCCGCCCCAGCCGAGCTTTGCGCCGGTTTTGACTTCGTCGAAGATCAGGAGCGCGCCGTTCCTGGTTGCGATTTCTCGGAGACCTTCGAGAAAACCGGGTTGCGGCATGCACAAGCCGACGTTCATCAAGATAGGCTCAAGAATGATCGCAGCAATCTCGCCGGGATTTTCTTTGAAGCGGCGCTCGACGGTGGCAAGATCGTTGAAAGTGGCGATCTTCACGTGTTCCAGCGTGGCTTTGGGGACGCCTAGACCGGCCGGGGCCGAGCGCGGCGCATGAATATCTCCGAACTCTTCCTGTGAATGCGGCTTAACGCTGACCAGTGCGTCGTTATGCAGTCCGTGATAGGCGCCTTCGAATTTGACGATCTTGTCGCGACCAGTGGCCGCGCGAGCGAGGCGGACGGCATGCATCGTGACTTCGGTTCCGCTGTTGCCGAAGCGCACCATCTCGACGGGAAAGCGATTGCAGATTTCTTCGGCCAGTTCCCATTCCATGTCGTGCGGCATGCCGAACATGGTTCCGAGGCGAAGGCGCGGCTCGACAGCCTTCATCACCGCGGGATGGCAATGGCCGGCCATGAGCGCGCCGAAGCACAGGTTATGGTCGATGTAGTCGTTACCATCGAGATCGCGAAAATGCGAGCCTTGTCCTTCTTTGACAAAAATTGGATACGGCTCATAGGCGCGGTAGTTGCTGGCGACGCCCAGCGGAATGCGCTTGAGGTTTTTCTTGTGCGCCTCCGCCGATTTCGGCGTGCGCCGCACAAAAGTGTCCAGCTCTTTTTGTAGTTCGGGATACATCGAGATTCTCCGAATAGCTCAGGCCGCCGCAGACCGGCGGCCATTAGATTGTGGGGCGAAAAGCCCCAAACCAAAAATCAGAAATAAAACTTCAATGCAAATTGCATCAAGCGCGGGTCGGCAACCTTCCGAGCAGTCCCGAAGCTGGCGCCGTCGGTAGTGTTGCCATCAACACTAAAGAAATGCGTATGGTTGAACACGTTGAAGACATCCCAGCGGAATTCAAAGTATCGTCTTTCGCTGACTGGGAAATTCTTCTGGACCGATATGTCGGAGTTATTGAGCCCCGGCCCGCAACAAATTGTGCGTTTCGCGGTTCCATAGCGGCCCAACAATGAAGGGTCATAACAGCCAAACACCACCTGAGTGGAGCAGTTAACCACACCGTTTGTGGCGGTCGGGGGCGTAGTTCCATTATCCGTGAAGCTGTTGGGATCGAAAACGAAATGGTTTGGATTCTTGCGAGGATCGAGCTTGTGAAAAGGTGCGAGTTGGTCGGGCGTTCCCGAGGCGGAGAAATCGACACTGCTAGTAAGCTCGTTGTCCGCGTTACTCTGAATATGAACAGGAAATCCTGATTGCAACTGAGTAATGCCGGAGACTGCCCAGCCGTCGAGAATACCGGCTTTGAACCCTGAGTACTTCGGCACCGGAAGAGCGTAGTAGTAGCTGAGAACAAAACGATGGCGCGCGTCGAAGAGCGAGAGACTCCGGCTCTTGGCAGAATTAAAGGGATTCAGCAGATCCTCAAAGCTGGAAGCTTGATCCAAGGATTTGCTGAACGTATAAGCCAGCTGCATTTGAAGGCCATTGGAGAAGCGCTTTTCCAGGTCGGCTTGCAGGGAGTTATAGGCGGAATTTGCGATAGTGTTCTGGGCGAAGATATTTGAGAACACGGGCGTTTGATCAGGCGGGCAGTTGGTACCGTTCACCTGGCAGGCAGGAGAGGAGAAGGGCCTGATCCCAACGAAATTGAGTGTCTGCCCAGTTCCGGCAACCGTCTGCCCGCTCGGCAGGTGGAACGTAAAGCCCGCGGGAACCGTGACTGAGTACTGATTGTCTTCGAGAAGTGGACCACACGTTGCTTGCGCCCCAAATGAGGTGACATTGGCGGGGTTCAAGTTCGCGATGGACATAATGTCCAGACAAGTCTGCGGGGTAGCGCGATTCAGATCCGTCGTAGCCAGCAGACGATGCCCTTGAGAACCAACGTATCCCAACTGCAAAACTAAATCTTTAGCCAATTGGCGTTGAATGGTGAAATTGTACTGATCGGAATACTGCGTTCGCATGTGTGGCTGGAATTCTCCGAAGAGCAAAATAGGACGGAAAATCGACCAGTCTACCGGGCTTCCCGGCTTCGGATTCTGGATCCCCGTGAATTCCCCGCCCTGCGGATTAAACGGATTTGGAAGCTGGAATCCGGACTGCGAGTAGAAGGGCGTGTTGAAGAAAGTACCGACTAAGAAGGTACTGCCGCCAAAGGGAGGTTCAGCACTGAACTGTTCCAGCACGAGTTGCTCGATTGGGTTATAGAACATTCCCCAACCGGCGCGAATGCTGGTTTTGCCGGAATTTCCGGGACTGTATGCTATTCCAATTCTCGGCGCAAAGGCTTTGTAGTAATTCTGAGTCAACCCTGGGGGCACCCCTTTATCGCCAGGAACCACCAACCCTGTCGGGAAGACTGAGGTGCAATCTGTGGTACCTATAAGCGACGCTCCATAAGGAGAGATCTGACAGGGATAGACGGTATCTTGCTGGCCCGGGCGATAAGTTTGGACGTGATGACCAATATCAGTGAGAGGACTGTCATATTCCCAGCGAAGACCATAGTTAAGAGTAAGATTGGGGCGAATCTTCCAGCTGTCTTGCGCGAATGTGTAGACGGCTGTCTCACGTACATTCTCGACCTGCGCTGCGCCTTGCTGATACTGGTCTGGCAGTCCGAGAAGGTAGTTCGGATAAAGATCAGAAAAACCAACATCGCTGACCCCCGTCCCGAAGTAGTTGTAGAACCCGCTTACCTCAAAATAAAGGTGCTGGTCAAAGCGGGCGCGACGCACATCTGCGCCAAACTTGAAGGTGTGGTTGCCGTGAATCTTCGTAATACTATCGCTCCACTGGAATGAGTTGCCAATCTGGGGAATTTCTCCCTCAAAGTTGTTGCCGATTGTGAACCCACCCGAAATGCTGATGTCCGGAACACCCTCTCGATTCGGTCCTAGCCCCGGCGTTATGCCGAGCCTGGAAAGGCCCAGGCTATTAATTGCAGAGGAATCAGACTGGCCAGTGAAACAGAATGGCTTCGCGGCGGCGCTGGTACAAGAATTGGTCACCAGATTGGTGTGCTGCGAGTGGCCAAAAGTGCCTTGGGCTTCTCGCATATAAACGAAGCGGGCTTCGTTGACCATGCTATTGCTTATCGTCCAGGTGTGAGTCAAGTTGTACTGCTGAAACCGCTGCTTGGTGGTGTCCCCGAAACCGGGCAGGTTAGCTCCGGCGGCCTGGAAGTTGTTGAATGGTTCAAAATGAGTCTCATCGGTAAGGTAATAGTAAACAGAAAGGTTCTGGCGATCGTTGATGTGGTGGTCAACGCGGAACGTTCCTTGGTCCTGGCGGTCATGATCCGACAGCACTGTCACTAAGAACCCGTTGCTGCCGACTTGCGGAATGAATGGCGTGACGTATTGATTCATGAGACTCGCTGCCACAGGATCCTGGCACGCCGCGGGAATCTTGTTGTTCGGAAATACGCTGGCCCAAGGGATTGATCCGGATGCGTCAGTTGGCAAGCCGGCGATAGATGCAACTCCCAAGGCGGCGTCGCAACCGGGCCTCCCGTCGAGCACTTGCGCAATAAACGGAGTTGAGCTCGAGATCCCGCCGCTGAATGGCCCTCCGGCAGAAAAGTCACCATTAGTTTCGGCTAAGGTCGGCAGACTGACGTCCCCGCTGGACAAGCCACGTACGCGCCGGCGTCCATCGTAAGAACCAAAAAAGAACGTTTTGTCCTTTTTGATGGGGCCTCCCAGGGTGCCACCGAATTGATTCTGAATGAAAGGTTCCTTAACCGGATCCAGATAATTCTTCGCATTCAATACTTTGTTTCGAATGTAGTCGTACACGTCACCACTCAATTTATTCGTTCCCGACTTCGTCACAACGTTAACAACAGAGCCGGAGTTTCTTCCATACTCAGCATCAAATCCGTTTGTCAGGACTCGGAATTCCTCCACACTGTCAGGGCTAGGCTGAACCGTAGGGAGATTGGCGAACATGTCATTCGCGTCTCCGCCATTGACGCTGAAGTTGTTCGCACGGCCACGGCCTCCATTGACCGAAACACTGCCCGTGCTGCTGCTCCCGTAATAAAGGTCAGCACCGGTTTGTGACTGAACACCGGGCTGTAGAGACAAAAACTGGTAAGTATCGCGCTCATTCAGTGGCAGCTGATTAATGGCACGATCATTCACCACGGTACCGAGCTGCGTGCTTGTTGTCTCGATGAGTGGGGCTTCCGATGTGACTTCGACGATTTCTTGCGTTCCGCCGGGCTGCAGTGTGGCGTTCAGCGTGAGGACCTGGTTGACATCGAGAGTCACATTGTCGCGAACGTTCTTCTTGAAACCCTGCAACGTATATTCCACGCGATAGTTTCCGGGAGTAACTTCAACGAAGGAAAAATCGCCGGTGTCGTTGGTCGTGGCCTCGCGCGCAACACCCGTTCCCGCATTAATCAGCTTGACATTTACGCCACTAATGACTGCACCGGTGGAATCGGAAACTTTTCCGATTACCCGGCCGCCGGTGCTCTGAGCTGAGGCGGGCAAAAGAAAAAGCAGCAACAGGGGCAAGCAGCAGACACACAGCAGTATTCTGCGCGCGGGGGAAGACATCGTGCAGCCTCCAAAGGATTCGGTCGGAATATTCCTGGGCGAATTGCGCCGCAATGAAACCTTGCTATAATTTGGTAAGGTTAGTAGGTTAAGAACGGAACTGTCAAGCCAAAAAAGTCGCCTCTCACGCCGCTGCACCATGGTCCGGGGCACACGGGCGAGCCAGTTCCCAATGTTCGTGGGCAAACGAATGGCTCCTGCATCGCCTGGCAGCTACCTGAAAATTGGTGATGTGGCCCGTCTGGTGGGGCTGTCGCCCACGGTCATTCGCATGTGGGAACGGCTGGGGCTGACAAACCCGCGCCGCACCGCCAAGAAATACCGGCTCTACTCTCGCGAAGATATTGCCCTGCTGAAACGCGCCAGTTTTCTGCGCAAAGCGCGCGGTATGAATGCCTCTGCGATTGCGCAAACCTTGAAACGAGATGGATTTGTGGGGAGCGGCGGCGACGGAACCGCCGAGGTAATCGGTTCTCGCTTACGGCAATTGCGAATCAAAAAAGCTCTTTCGCTGGCCACGGTGGCGCGCGCTGCGGGAATTTCGACTGGTTTCCTGAGTGCGCTGGAGCGCTCGCATATGAGCGCTTCGGTGGGCACTTTACGAAAACTGGCAAAGTTTTATCAGACTAACATTCTCGAGTTCTACGACACGGTAGATGCCAACAACCATCTGGTTCGTCCACGTGAGCGAAAAATTCTCGGCGCAAGGGGCGGAGTTCAGATGGAACTGCTGGCGTGGGGCAACAAGGTCATGGAGCCGCACTTGTTCCGGGTCGCGCCCGGCGCTGGCAGCGGGGAGCCCTACACCCACGTTGGTGAGGAATTTCTTTTTGTGCTCAAAGGAGAACTACAGATTTTCCTGCGAGGCCGGGAGTATCGCCTCAAAGCGGGCGACACTTTCTACTTCGAGAGCACGATCCCGCACAAGTGGAAGAATCCGGGGCGAGTTGAAACTTCCCTGCTCTGGGTTAACACTCCACCAACGTTTTAAGCCGGAGAGTACTTGAAACAGCTTCCATATTTTTCGCAATTCACACTTGTCCTTCTCGCCGCATGTTGTTTTCTGCAATCGCAGAATGCCGCTCATCCCGCTGACACCATAATTCTGCATGGGCGAGTCTACACCGTGAATTCGAAGCAACCCTGGGCGGAAGCGATCGCGATTCGCCAAGAAAAGATTTTGGCGGTGGGAAGCGATCGCGAGATCCTCGGCTATCGCGCCCCGAGTACAAAGATCATCGACGCCAAAGGGCATCTGCTTTTGCCGGCTTTCACGGATTGTCACGTCCACTTTATGGATGGATCCACGGCGTTGGGGGAAGTGGCGTTAGATGACACCAAGACAATCGCGGAAATTCAGCGGCGGGTGAAGACTTACGCAGCAGAACATCCGAAAGATCCGTGGGTATTGGGGCGCGGCTGGAGTTACCCGGTTTTCGCGCCGTCGGGGCTACCCGACAAAAAATATCTGGACGAAATTATTCCTGACCGGCCGGTTTATCTGGAAGGATTCGACGGGCATACGTGGTGGGCGAACAGTGCAGCGCTGGCCGCGGCGCATATTAATAAAGACACTCCAGATCCTCCGGGTGGGCTGATCGTGCGTGATCCGGCGACGGGCGAGCCGACGGGAGCAATAAAAGAAGATGCTGCGGATGCGATCGTTCGCCGGGCAATCCCGGAGCGAAACCGGGAAGAAAAACTGCGGGCCCTGCGCACTGGGATAAAGTTGGCGAACCAGTTTGGACTTGCGCGAGTGCACGTGCTGGGCGGAGTCAATGCCGGCCGCGATGATTTGCAGAATGTCGACCTTCTACAGGAGCTTCGGCGAAATGGCGAGCTGACGCTGCGCTTCTATCTCGCTTACCGGCTCGATCCGCCGGAAATGACTGCGCGCCAACTGCAGGCGATTCTTCAGGACAAGAAGCTTTATGACGATGATTGGATCGCCGCCGGCTCAGCCAAAATTTTTCTTGATGGAGTCATTGAGACCCACACGGCCGCCATGCTCGAGCCATACTCGGATGATCCGCGCCTCTCGGGCACGCTGCTCTGGGATCCAGAAAAATACAAGCAAATCGTGACACAGCTTGACGCCAATGGAGTTCAGGTTTTCACGCACGCGATTGGCGATCGCTCAATCCGCCTGGCGCTGGATGCCTACGAAGATGCCGGCAAGAAGAATGGAACGCGCGATATGCGGCACCGGGTGGAGCACATAGAAAACCCTTCGGCGCCCGATATTTCCCGTTTCGGGAAATTGGGAGTAATTGCCAGCATGCAGCCGCTGCATGCTTATCCGGACGATGACACGCTGAAATCGTGGGCGCCGAATATTGGTCCAGAGCGGGCGCAGCGAGGCTGGCCGTGGCAGAGTATTCAGGCCGCAGGCGGCGTGCTCGCTTTCGGCAGCGACTGGCCGATTGTGACGCTGAGCCCGTGGCCGGGATTGCAGAACGCGGTCACGCGCCAAACTACGGAGAGTCAGCCCAAAGGCGGATGGATTCCATCGGAGCGCATCAGTTTAGCCGATGCCATTCGCGGCTACACACTCAACGCGGCGTATGCAGGGCATCGCGAAAAGGCAGAAGGCTCGCTCGAGCCTGGCAAACTGGCGGACGTGATCATTGTTTCACAGGACCTGTTTAAGATTGAGCCATCGAAAATCGGCGAGACAAAAGTGTTGCTGACCGTAGTCGGTGGACGCGTAGTTTATACGGCTGCTGAATTCTGATGGCTCCAGGTCCTCGCACTTGTAGCAAAATGTGTCTATGCCGCCGCCCTCCGACAAACCGCCTGGCCGGCTGAAGATGTTCCTGGTTCCCTGTAGCTGCGGGGCAACCTTCGCTGTTACAGCAGATTTCGCTCGCAAAGGCAGCAGCCTTAGCCGTTACATTATTTGTCCAAAATGCGGCAAACGCCACGATCCCAAGAACCGGCTGCTCGAAATGGGTTATCAGGAAGAAGGATATTGGAAGGTCGAGCAATGCTGAGAGTGCCCGAGTCGAGCAGCATCTTGTCTGTTGTAATGTTTGAATGAGACGGAGCCGGTTTCATAGAAACTTTATGTACCATATTTGACAGGATTTGCTATACTTCCGGCGCTTAGCGAACCCTGGTCAAGCCGCTTTCTTTTTGTTTGCGACGTCGCCCGTGTTCGCGTACAGGAAGAAGGCCACCGTGAAAAACATTTTTGTAGGCAATTTGAGCTTCAATACCACCGAGGACGAGCTGCGCCGCGCGTTCGAGCCATATGGGCAGGTTGATCGCGTAAGCATTTTGACTGATCGTGATACGGGGCGTTCCCGTGGATTCGCATTCGTCGAGATGGCTAATACGGAAGAGGGAGAGAAGGCCATAGCCGGACTCAACGGCAGCCAACTCGGGGGACGCACAATCAACGTTAACGAAGCACGGCCCAAGGCGGAGCGGGCCGGCAGCGGGGGCGGCGGAGGCCGCGACCGCGGGCGCCGGTAAGCGCGCACGATCAATTCCGGAACTTGGTTCGTCGGCTTTGCACGCTCGGTGATTAAGGGGGGAGTCTCGAGCGCGACTCCTTCCTTTTTCGCCTGCCCGGTTCTCAGGCGCAAACCCACCCGAGGGATGTAAACTGGAACTGCGCGCCCGTAGCTCAGCTGGATAGAGCGGCAGCCTCCGGAGCTGTAGGTCGGGAGTTCGAATCTCTCCGGGCGCGCCATGTACTACAGATCCATCTACTGCGCTCGGGATTTCGCCGGCAGGCTCCCGCTGAGGCGCCCATGCCCGCTAAGCGGCTCAAGATTGCGCAAAAACTAAGGGTTGGGCTTGTCGCCCAACCCTCGGTTTACAGAGAGGCAATGTTGCCTGATCTTAGAACTTTACCCTGCTGAGTGTGCTGAGGTGAGCCGGGTTGACGCGGGCGATGCGAGCCGGATACGCACGCGTCGGCGATGACATCAACTTGCTCACTTTGGTCGAGCTGACCTTGTTCACTTGCGGCTTGGCTACATTGGCCTTTTTGGCTGCGCTGCGGTTGCTGATCAGAGATTTCTTTTCGATTGACATTGCCTGCTCCTTTTTATTTGATTGCCTGCGAATGCTAAGTCATATAGCACAGCAGTTGCCAAACTCGCGTCCGCGAACCAGGAGCAAATTTGTCCTAGTCATTTCAGCAACTTACTCGTAATTGCGCGATCGAGGTTGTTCAAGCGAAAGGTGAGTTTATGATCTTGTGGTTAAAATTTAACCTTCTACGGTTTAAAAATTAACCCTCGGCGGCCAGTCTTCGTTTTCGGCACAGATATTTCATACGCTGGGGATCGATATGCAGAAGAGCGGCGGCGGCGTTCTTTCTGCCCTTCGTACGCCTCAGGGCGGCCGTCAGATAAGCCAGTTCGATCCGCTCCATCTCGGCATCGAAATCGACGCCTTCCTCCGGAATGAGGATCGCCTCCTGGCTGGCATTACTGGAATAGAGCACCTGTTGCGGCAGGTGGGAAGCGCGAATCACGCGCGAATCATTCATTACTACCAATCTTTGAACGACATTCTCCAGTTCCCTGACGTTCCCCGGCCAGGAGTAATCCTCCATGATCTCCAGCGCATCGGGTTCGAGTTGCTTCAGAGGCTTATTGTTGGCTGCGCAATAAATTCGCAAAAAGTGATCGATCAGGAGCGGTAGATCACCCTGGCGGTCGCGCAACGGCGGAATAAAGATGGGCACAACATTGATGCGGTAATAAAGGTCTTCGCGAAAGCGGCCCTGCCGGACCAACTCTTCCAGATTGTCGTTGGTGGCGGCAACTAATCGAAAATCGATCTTCTTGGCCACACGGCCGCCGACGCGCTGCACAGTCCGCTCCTGCAGCACGCGCAGCAATTTGCTCTGCAGGCTGTGATCAAGGGTCGTGATCTCGTCGAGGAAAAGCGTGCCGCCGTGAGCGGATTCAATGTGCCCCGCCTTGGCGGTGTCCGCCCCGGTGAAGGCGCCTTTCTCGTGACCGAAAAGTTCAGACTCAATCAGGCTTTCGGGAATGGCCGAGCAATTGAGGCACACATAGGGCCTGTCCCGCCGGTTTCCGGTCTGGACGATGGCCTGCGCAATCAGTTCCTTCCCGGTGCCACTCTCGCCCCGTAGAACGACCGTTGTATTGCTATCGGCGACCGCCTTTATCGCCTGATAGACCAGCTGCATCGGTTCGCTTGCACCAATCAGTCCGCAGAACGCCGTTTTATTCCCCGCCTGCTCCAGAATGCGCCGGCCTTCAAGCTGAAGGCTGCGCTTTTCGATGGCGCGGGCAAGGACAACCTGGAGTTCCTGGAAATCGAGAGGCGCGAGAAAGAATTCGTCGGCACCTGCCTCGCTGGCCTTCAGAGGATGGCTGCGGCTATTAGACCGCGTAATAGCGACTAACACCAGGTCGTCGCGTATTTGGCGGATGTCGTGGAGCAGGCGAAGGGCATCGGAGGAGTCTTCGCCAACACTATCGAGGTCGAGGAGCACTGCCCTAACTTCAGGGTCATCTACAGCAGCTTGAATTTGGGTTTCGTCCTGGGCAAGGAGCGCAGTGAACCTGGGCGCCAGAAAATGTTCCATGTCGGGGAAAGCCGAGGTTTCACCGGTAATGATGGCGACGCGACACCCGGCCAGAGTGGGTTCGGCATCTCGCATAATGAAGGTTCCTGGTGGGTCGAATCCGAAGCGCTCGCATTATATGGGAACTTGGCCCGGGTTTGAAGAGATTCTCATCCGGCCCTATTGCTGCTCGATGGCTGGACCCGCGCTTATTGGACTTTGGCCTGTTTGGTCAGCGGGAATTGCTGGTCAAGGTCAAGATTCAGCTCCAGCAAATTGACGCGCACTTCGCCGAGGAATCCGAACTGCCTGCCTTCGGTGTGCTTTGCGATCACCGGGCGCAGCCGGTCGACAGTAGTGCCGCGAGCCTTGGCGACGCGAGGCAGCTGAAATTCCGCAGCTGCGGGCGTGATGTGCGGATCGAAACCAGAGCCGGAGGTAGTTACCAGGTCGATCGGCACCGGAACACCTGGGTTGTCGGCCTGATCTGCGGTAACGTCTCCCTTCACGCGATCGAGAAGCTTTTGGTTGGTTGGCCCCAGTTGTGATCCATTTGAATTGGCGGCGTCCCAGCCATTGCCCGCGGCGGATGGGCGGGAATGAAAATATGCCGGGCTGGAAAAGCCCTGGCCGATCAGCGCCGAGCCGACAATCTGACCGTCCTTCTGGATCAATTCACCATTTGCCTTATGCGGAAAGATCAATTGCGCCAGACCGGTGACGATTAGGGGATAGACAATCCCCAGCAGTACAGTTGTCACAATCGTCATCAAGATTGAAATAATAAGATTCTTCTTCATAGCAATTTCCTTATGCGAGCCCAACTCGGGTGATGACCAGGTCGATGAGCTTGATGCCAATGAATGGGATGATCACGCCGCCGACGCCGTAGATCAAAAGATTGTTGCGCAGCAGGATTGCGGCGCCTACGGGCCGATATTTCACACCGCGCAGGGCAAGCGGAATCAGAGCGATGATGATCAACGCGTTAAAAATTACAGCCGAGAGAATCGCCGACTGCGGCGTCTTCAGCTGCATGATGTTGAGGGCGTTCAAAACCGGAAAAGTACCGGCAAACATCGCTGGAATGATGGCGAAATACTTCGCGACATCGTTCGCGATGGAGAATGTGGTCAGGGCGCCACGTGTCATAAGCAACTGCTTGCCGATTTCGACGATCTCAATGAGCTTGGTGGGATTGGAATCGAGGTCCACCATGTTGCCGGCCTCTTTGGCGGCCTGCGTGCCGGTGTTCATGGCAACGCCCACGTCCGCTTGGGCGAGCGCCGGTGCGTCATTCGTGCCATCGCCGGTCATTGCCACCAACTTGCCTTCGCCCTGCTCGCGCTTGATCAGGTCCATTTTGTCTTTCGGAGTTGCTTGGGCAAGAAAGTCATCAACTCCCGCTTCGCGAGCGATCGCCGCCGCGGTCAGCGGATTATCGCCGGTGATCATCACCGTCTTGATGCCCATGGCGCGGAGGTGATCAAAGCGGTCGCGCATGCCGCCTTTCACGATGTCCTTCAACTCGATAACCCCAAGCGCGCCGCGGGTTTTCTCCGCGACCACCAAAGGCGTGCCGCCGGAACGCGCAATTTGCTCCACGGTAGCGCGGACTTCGTTGGCCATGGGACGGCTGTTTTGCGAGAGGTAATTTGCGACCGCATCCACCGCGCCCTTGCGAATCTCGAAGCCGTTGAGGTCGACGCCTGACATGCGCGTCTGCGCGGAGAACGGAATGAAACGAGCTTCGTGGGGACCTAGCTGGCGTCCCCGTAATCCGTACCTTTCTTTTGCGAGAACAACGATGGATCGGCCCTCTGGCGTTTCGTCGGCGAGCGAGGAAAGCTGGGCGGCATCGGCGAGTTCCTGTTCGGTCACGCCGGGAGCCGGAACAAGTCGGGAGGCCTGGCGGTTGCCGAGTGTAATGGTTCCAGTCTTATCCAGTAGCAGAGTGTTGACGTCGCCGGCAGCTTCCACGGCACGGCCCGACATCGCCAGCACATTGTGCTGCACCAGTCGGTCCATTCCCGCAATGCCAATTGCCGAAAGCAAGCCGCCGATGGTTGTGGGAATCAGGCAAACCAGCAGCGATACCAGAACGAAAACCGTCTGCGGCGATCCCGAGTAAATTGCGAACGGCTGCAGCGTGACAACCGCGAGAAGGAAAATGATCGTCAACCCTGCAAGCAAAATGTTCAGCGCGATTTCATTGGGTGTCTTCTGTCGCTCCGCGCCTTCGACCAGCGCGATCATGCGATCGAGAAAAGTCTCGCCCGGGTTGGAGGTTATTTTGACCTTAATCTGGTCGGAAAGGACGCGCGTGCCCCCAGTGACGGCTGAGCGATCGCCTCCAGCTTCGCGGATCACGGGAGCCGATTCGCCGGTGATGGCCGATTCATCCACCGACGCTACGCCTTCAATGATTTCGCCGTCGGAAGGAATGAACTCGCCTGCCGAAACCTGCACGAGGTCGCCAGTCCTGAGTTTTGAACTGGGGATTCTTTCAATTCGGCCGTCATTGCCCAGCAACCGATTCGCAACTGTTTCTGACCGCGCTTTGCGAAGCGTGTCGGCCTGGGCCTTGCCGCGCCCCTCCGCCATGGCTTCGGCGAAGTTCGCAAAAAGTACCGTGAACCAAAGCCAAAGCGTGATCTGCAGATTGAAGATAAACGCAGCGCCACCCTTGAACAGCAGCACGGTCGTGATCACGCTGCCGATCTCGACAACGAACATGACGGGATTACCCATCATCTTGCGCGGGTTCAACTTGACGAATGAGTCCACAATCGCCCGGCGAACGATCTTCCACTCCCAAACAGCCTTCTTGCGCCGTTTAAGCGGCGACTGGCCGAGTCTCACTGACGGAATCTGCGGAGGTGTCTTTATTTCGGTTGTGGTTGCCATTGCGACTCCTCTAGAAAGTTTTGCCCGCGGCCATCAGCAAGTGTTCAAGAATCGGCCCGAGGCTCAATGCCGGGAAAAATGTCAGCGCACCCACAATGACGATCACGCCAATCAAAAGCACTGTGAAAAGGGGCGTGGTCACCGGGAACGTTCCCAATGAAGGCGGAACATATTTTTTCTGCGCCAGGTTGCCGGCGATGGCCAGCATGGGAATGATCATCATGAACCGGCCGATGAGCATGGTGAATGCGCCCGAAACGTTGTACCAAATGGTGTTGCCGTTCAGTCCGCCAAAAGCCGAACCGTTGTTGCCAGCCTGCGAGACGAATGCATAAAGAATTTCGCTGAATCCGTGCGGGCCCGGGTTGGAAATAGACGAAACGCCGTAGCTGGCCACGACGGAAATCGCGGCAAAACTGAGAATGACCAGCGGAAAGACGAGCACGACCAGCATGGCCATCTTCACGTCGTACGCCTCGATTTTCTTGCCTAGATATTCCGGAGTGCGGCCAACCATCAGACCGGCGATGAAAACCGCAAGCACGATGTAAATTAACATCCCGTACATGCCGGCCCCCACTCCGCCGAACACAACTTCGCTCAGCATGATGTTGGCCAAGGGAACCATTCCGCCGAGCGGCGTGTAGGAGTCGTGCCAGCCGTTGATGGCGCCGCAACTGGCGTCCGTGGTCACAGTGGCAAAAAGAGCGCTGTTGGCGATGCCGAACCGTACTTCTTTGCCTTCCATGTTGCCACCGGCTTGCGAAGCGGTGGTTCTCTGGTCGGTGCCAGCCAGTAACGGATTGCCGCGGGTTTCGGCCCAGTACGCAACCGTTACTCCGGCCAGAAACAAGACTGCCATTGCCGCCCAAACTGCCCAGCCGTGGGCCTGCGATCCGGTCACGCGTCCTAGGGTATAAGTGAGACCACTGCCAATCGCGAAAATGGCAAACATCTCAAACAGGTTGGAAAATGGAGTGGGATTCTCAAAAGGATGAGCGCTGTTGGCGTTGAAAAATCCGCCGCCGTTCGTGCCAAATTCTTTGATGATCTCCTGCGAAGCCACCGGCCCTTGCGCGATGGTCTGCGTCGTCACCGTGTCCATCACGGGCTTGCCCTGGGCATCGACCATTGGCTTGCCATCGGGCCCGGTCTTTTGGATTTGCATCGGTTCGACGAGCTTCACCGAGTCGTAAGGCTTCAGGTTCTGTACAACTCCCTGCGACACGAGCACCAACGCTCCGACGATGCAAAATGGCAGCAGTACCCACAAACTGCAGCGCACCAGATCAACCCAGAAATTACCGATGGTTTGCATCTGACGCCGCGCAATGCCACGGATAAACGCGATGGCCAGCGCAATTCCTACTGCTGCCGAAACGAAGTTGTGATAAGCGAGCCCAGCCATCTGCGTGAAATAGCTCATCGTGGTCTCGCCCGAGTAATTCTGCCAATTGGTGTTGGTGGTAAATGATGCGGCGGTGTTGAACGCCAGCGCGGTCGGGCTCACGGCACCGAATTTCTGCGGGTTGAAAGGAAGATATGCTTGCAAGCGCTCAAAACCGTAGAGCACGAACATCGACACCGCGCTAAACAAGAGCATGGCGATGGCATACTCCGTCCAGCGCATCTCGTGATTTTCGTCGACGCCAGTCAGCCGATAGAGAAGCCGCTCAATCGGTCGCAACAGCGGGTCCATGAATGTCTTCTCGCGGTTGAACACGCGCGTCATGAAGATCCCGAGTGGCTTCGCGACCAGGAATACGAGCAGCAGAAAGAAAAAGATTTGCAACCATCCGTTGAGCGTCATATCAGAATTTCTCCGGGCGCAGGAGTGCGTACACGAGGTACACCGTCGTCAGCACACTCACCGCGAGCACGATCATCGATTCCAGGCTCATAGATTTCTCCTTACCGCGAAGACTTCACTTCACGCGGTCGCAAAAGTGCACATAGCCGATGGATACAGCGAAGAATGCAATCGTTACCGCAATCCAAAGAATGTCCTGCATAATCACTCCTCACGTGGTCAGTAAGAAATCCGCCGAGCAGAACCACCGGTTTTGTTGGGAACTGGAAGTATGTGGAGGTTATCACCGTGTCCCGCTTCGGGGGTTGGCACAAACGAATCCCGGGGCTTTGCGCCGAACGGTATGATCGGCGTCGAACTGCGAATCGGGAAACTTTGCACCCGCGTTTTTCGCATCTTTCCGTCCTCCAGTAAAAGCCCGATCAGGAACCAAAGCAAGAATCCGACAGTTAGCGCACAGAAGGCGACAACTGCTATCTGCGTCGAACCAGGAAGGGAGCGGACCAAAACGCTGTTCATTTTTCGGGCACCCGGACAGGCAGGATCAAATCTCGACGCGTTGCTCAACTATCCGGGATCAACCGAGGTTATTGAACACCTCAGACCGTAAAGCCTGAGTAAAAAGTTCCTAAAGAATTTCTAAAGAAACAATTTTAATGCGTGCAGGTCTTTGAATTCATTGAGGGTAGATTTCTAAAGCGGAGAAGAAGGAAGCCATCCTAAGTGGGTACAGGTAGGTTTTCCCGGGTCCCACCTGCTTGCGCTGAACTTACTTCCCAACTTCCTAAGCTGCTGCCAATGAATGCCTTAAGACTGTGGCTGACTTCGAGGATTTCTCATGGTATGATGCGTGCCACTTGTACGGCCCCCATGGAACGCGCTACCGCGTCCGCTCACATTTTTCGTTTTGGCCTGTTTGAGGCGGATCCTGCCCACAATTCGCTGACGCGGGCCGGTCTGCGTGTCAAGATCCAGGAGCAGCCTTTTCGCGTCCTGATCACGTTGCTGGAACGCCCCGGCGAAGTAATCGCGCGTGAAGAATTGCGCCAAAAGTTGTGGCCGGATGGCACCTACGTAGATTTTGATGGCAGCCTGAACGTCATACTAAAAAAGCTGCGGGCAGCGGTTGACGACGACTCTGACAATCCGCGTTTTATCGAGACCGTGCCGCGACGCGGATATCGCTTCATCGCTCCCGTCACCGCAGTCGGATCGTCGGGAAATTCAATCCCCAGGGTTGAGCGTCCTGTGTTGGCCGATCAGGCAGCGATCACGCCCTCGGGCAGCGCAAATGAAGGCTCGCGGCAGCCCCTCTTATATTTATCCGCCGCCCTGGCGGTTCTGATTGCAGTCGGGATAGTGACGTTAGTCTGGCACCAGAAACGCGGAACGGTGCAGGCGCGGACCACCGATCTGCCGAGAAACATTCCCATTCCTATCCGCAAGTCTCTTGCGGTCCTTGGCTTTCACAATAATTCGGGCCGAGTGGCCGATGCCTGGCTCTCAACCGCATTTGCGGAGATGTTGAGCACAGAACTGGGCGCGGGGGAAAAATTGCGCCTTGTTTCGGCGGAGGACGTTGCGAATCTTCGGCTTTCTTCTCCCTGGTCGCAAACCGACACGCTGGATCAGGAAACGACGGCGCGCATTGGGAAAGCATTGAACAGCGATCTTCTGATTCTAGGTTCATACACGACAGTGGGCGAAACGAACCGAGCGCAAGTGCGGCTGGACGTGCGGTTGCAAGATGCTAGGACGGGCGAAATTCTCTCTGAAATCGCAGAGATAGGCGGCTCCCAAGACTTGTTCCATCTGGTCTCCCGCGTAGGCAGCGAAATGAGATCGCGACTGGGAGTCCAAGCGGCTGAAGATTGGGACGACAACGGCTTGTTAGCATCGGTTCCAGTCAATCGCGACGCCGCAAAATTTTATTCGCTCGGACTTGCCAAGCTCCGTCAGTTTGATGCGCTTCCGGCCAAAGATCTTTTGCAACAAGCATGTCTTGCCGATCCGAAGTTTTCTCTCGCGCACCTGATGCTCGCTCGGGCATGGGCGCAGCTTGGCTATGAGCAAAATCGGAAGGCGGAAATTAAGAAGGCGCTCGATCTCTCAACTGACCTGCCCAAGGTTGAGCAACTCGTGGTTCAGGGCGACTATTACGAGAGTCTTGCGGACCACGAAAAAGCAGCATCCACGTATCGGGTGCTGTTCCAATTGTTCCCTGACAGCGTGGAATATGGATTACTGCTCGCGAATGCGCAGGTTGCAGCCGGACATAACAGCCAGGCGGCGGATACCATTGCCCAACTGCGACGGCTGCCCCCGCCGGCTTCTGATGATCCGCTGATCGACTTGACCGACGTTCGGGCAACCGCGACCAACGATCCAGAACGCCTGGTTCTCATCCGAAGCGCCATGCGCAAGGCTGAGGCACAAGGAAAAAGACTAGTCTATGCGAAGGCACGCAAAGAAGAATGTCTGAACCTGAATTACAGCCGGCAACCGCTCCTGGGACGGCAATCCTGCGAGGATGCTTACAACCTCTTTATGGCAGCTGGAAACCGTCTAGCCGCCGCCGATACTATCCGGCTCATGGGTGACATGGAAGGTTCGCAGGGGCATCTGGAGCAGGCTATCGCCACTTACAAGCGGGCGTTGGCGATGCTGGCAGAGCTGGGTGAACACACTAAGACTGGTTCGGTCCTTAATAATATGGCGATCAATTTTGCCAACGAGGGGAAACTCGATCGCGCCGAGCAGTTGTACCGACAAGCCAAATTTCATTTTGAACAGGCAGGGGACAAAGGAGATGCGGCAACAGCTCTCGGAAATATCGCGGATATTCTGTTCCTGCGCGGCGATTTAGCCGCGGCCGGGAAACTCTATGACCAAGCGACGGATATTCTCGACTCGCTCGATGACGGGAGACCCAGCTATTTATTGATGCGCAATGCGGATTTGAATTTGACCGAGGGCCACATCCAGGAAGCGCACCGACTTGCACAGCAGGCGATTGACGGGATGCGCGCGAACCAGGGTGGATACGGCTATCTCACGGAGGCTCTCATCGAATTGGGATTGGTCCTGCAGGCGGAAGGAAACCTGGACGGCGCGCGCCAGCAATTCGAGTCGGCCCGCGACACGCAGCAAAATGGCGGAAACGTGGGATTAGTCGAAGAGAGCCAGGGAGCGTTGGCAGACCTGGCAATTGAGGAGGGGCACGGCGATCGGGCCGAGGCACTGTTGCGTCCCGCGCTCGCGGAATTCGAAAAAGAAAAGAGCGATCCCGCATCTTCTGCCGCCTACACCAGCTTGAGCCATGCTCTGTTGCTGCAGGGAAAGTTGGAAGAGGCACGGCAGGCGGTTCAGAAGGGCACCGAACTGAGCCTGACCAGTTCCGATCCCGCCCTGAAGCTGCCGGCAGCGATTCAGCACGCGCGAGTTGAAATTGCCAGCGCAGGTACGGGCGCAGGCGCTGCCAGTGCACCCCTGGCTGCCGCTCGTCTCGAACTGCGTTCGGTCATCGCTACCGCCAAAAAGTTGGGGTATTACGCGATCGAGTGCGAAGCCCGAATACTTCTCGGTCAACTGGAATTGAAGATCAATAGCAACCTCGGGCTTTCGCAATTGAACACGGTCGCCTCCGATGCTCGCCGGCATGGCATGGAACTGCTCGCTCGCAATGCCGAACAAGCGATAACCGCAGGCGCCGCCGTGATGGCCTCGAACAAGCCGCTTCATTAAGCTCTCGCCGGCGAACCCCAGCCACGCAACCAAACCTCGCAATTTTTATTCGTTGCAAAGCAATCAGTGCCAAGTCATCCATCGCTATAAGGCATTCACACGAGACCACTTAGCAAGTCACTTCCATTTCAGGCTCAGTTCCTTTGACCCGAAAACACCTCTGCGGTATTCATGCCAGAGTTTTTCCGGAGGTGGACGTTATGCGCAGAGATCTGAGTGGCGGTCTTCTTGTTTTAATGCTGTGCGGCGTCGCCGTTTTTGGCCAGGAATCAGTTCCTGTTTCACCGATCCAGGCCCCTGACGTAACCCTTCAGGGACCTCAAAGGCAACAACCGCCGGCTCAGCGACAGCCGGCGAACGGGATTCCGAGAACCGCGCCCCGCCCTGTTACAACGATGCACGCCCCGTACCCGGGCACCGTCGAGGGATTTGTTTATTGGAATGCGGGCTCTATCTCGCACACGCCTGTAGGAAGCTGCAGCGGGTTACAGGTGACGGTCAGCGTGGGAAATTCTTCAGGCGGACCGGGACCAACGCCGGAACAATTCACTCCGCTTCCTCCTCTTACTAACAATTTCAAGTATGTCGGAAATGTGGGCAGCTACGCGGTCTGTACTTACGCATTCGATCACGTGCCAGTGGGACCAAACGTTCAAGTAAAGATCGATGTGACCGGCGCGTCAACTTTTTCGCCGATCAGCGCGCCGGCGGTGGCAATCACTGGCCCCATCAAGATCATCAACGGAAAGTGCAACAACCTTCCCCCGGCTGTTCCTTCGCCATCCGATCTGACTTCGCATTGGTGGACGTGCGGAAATTACGCTTACAACGTCAATTTTGTTCTGCAGCCGTCGGCGGTGCGCGTCATGGGTGCGCCGACTCGAACCGGACTTCTTTCCGGTTCGTCTCCCAGCCAGCCGACATTACTTTCCAGCACGCCGAAGCCTGGAATGCTTGCCGCTGGCGGAGCGCCTACGCCGCTTGCCGCTAGCGGAGCGCCCACCCCGCAGGCATCTGGAGGATCGCCTGCGCCGCAGGCCGGCTCAGGGCAGCTACTGGGAAACCGTACCGTCAGTTCACAAAAACCACTGACCAACACTGACGTGATCAAGATGGTCCAGGCCGGCGTGCCGGAGCCGACCATTATTTCTTCGCTTCAATCCAACGGAAAGAATTTCGACTTTTCCCCAGCGGGATGCCACTCACTCAATACCGCAAATGTGAGCGCGAATGTCCTCACCGCGATGGGGGATGGCAGCATGCCGGCATGCAGTGCCGCTGGCGGAACTGGGGGAGTCACGGCAGCTGTGTCCGGAACCGCAAATCCGAGCATAAAGTCACCGGTAACCCGTGAGCAGCGGCTAGCGATTCTGAAGAAGCCTTCGCCGGGAAGCCGCTTCGCCGTATCACCAAGAAGGACGACACCAGCCAAAGCGCTGAGAAAAGTCACGAATCCGCGCCTGGCAGAGCAGAACGAGCGGATCATTGCCCTCCTTAGGGAGCAGAAGTTCGCGGCCGACCGGGAAGCTTCGGCAATGAAGGTCGGCACGCGCGCGATCACATCGGAGGCTTCTGCGCCCAGGCTCGCGCTCGCTATGAATCTTGGACGCAATCCGGTCCAGAACCTCGCCCCGGAACAAACCCAGGACTCACAAACGCTCAGCTCTCGGATGGTTCATGAACCTTATTTCAACGGCATTGTGCTTCTGTGCGCAAAAGACCCGACGCCCAGAATCACTTATGTAAACGGAGGAGAAGGACACGGAACCATCTTCACTCCCGACCCCAAATACAACCTCTACACCATCGTTGGTTGCAGCTTCGGCGCGTCGAACTCCGGCAATATGGCGTACATCACCGGCGCTAACGGATTCAAGGCAAATCTGAACATCGACTCCTGGGGCGACAACGGCATCACTGCCCACCTAGATCCGTGGCTCGCCGGCGTGTTGGACCAGGACAATGTGACACTGGTGTTAGTTTCCCCGGCGGCGGGGCTGGCAATTCAGCAGCCCGGGTTCAGTTTCTATGCGGCCCGGGGCATGCCCGGCGACCCGAACAACACGCCACAAGAAGTTCCGCTGGCGTATAACTCAGTGCCGCAGGCGGACGTAAATCTCTCCAGCGTGACTGACATACTATTTGGCTGGGACAACGTTCCGAAAAACGCCACTTCAGCGTTTCCATCTTTCTCCTTCCAAGGTACGCCGGTGGCGGGTTGGGTTTTTCGTTATGCCTACGGGCACGACGACTCTGCGAATTTTTTCACGTCTACAGACCCTCGGAATTACGAGTGCTGGATCAATGGGCAGGACGCGTATGAAGTCTGGGTGGTAGCAGGGAATCAGGTCATAGCCCAACAGTACGACTGCTCGACCTACTTCAATCCGGCACGCAACGAGTGGACGGCTAATCTTTGGGGCCCCATCGGCCCCGACCAGTGGAATATCTCGCTTGCGCCACAATTTGCCATCAGCTCATACGAGCTCTACTACGATCCCACTGATCCGTCGCAGATTTGCGGTGCGTGGGACGATTCCTCCAAAACGAGTGGCCAGATAGGCAATTGGGATTTCAACCTGACTGGCCCCAATCAGATCACTGTCAGCTACCCGTTGTTCTGGTGCTTCGACCAGGAGGCCTGGCCTTTTAACCGGGTAAACGCACAAAGACAGAGCGCATACGGTATGGCCGTGTGGGTGTGGGGCCCGCGCTGCATTGATCCGATCAAGGGCAATCCGGACACATCCTGCATGGCGACGGTAAAGCAGAGACTCGGGGGTTAGCACAGGGGGCGTTGATGCATGGGCTGGACACGCGGTAATTGAGGCGACTCACAATCTGGGAAAGGAGCAGCGACATGAGACTTGTTTTCGCAATAACCCTACTGACCGTCGGATTAAGCAGTTTGCCGCTGGTTGCTCAACAATCGCCGCCGCTCACCAACGCTGACGTGATCAAGATGGTGAAGGCGGGCGTTCCGGAATCGGCGATTGTTGATTCCATTCAGTCCAGTTCAGCCAAGTTTGATGTTTCGCCGGACGCTCTGCTCAATCTGCATCAGGCCGGAGTGGGGCAAAAAGTTCTGGACACGATGTTGGCGAAAGCCCGAACCAAGGTCGTGCGTATCAATGAGCGTTCCCGAAAACATAAAAGCAATCCCAAGCGGGACGCGTCCGAACCTATGGACGCGCGGCAGGTCGCTGAAATGAGATCAAAGCTGGAAACGCAGTTTGCGGCATTTAGGGGAAAGCTGCCGTCGGTTCATGAGGTCAAAGCGCAAGCCGAAGTGAAGAAGGCGCCTGAAATTGAGGCGCTCGAACGGCAGAAGGTTTTCGTTGCGAGTCTACGGGTTGCAAGCCCGAAACCATCCACCGCTCTGTTATCCGGTGGTTCTTCGTCCACGATGAGTGCCAGCGGCCGACCGCTGCTTGGTGGCGCCACCCCTGCCACGATCAGTCCGGGAACTGTTCAGCCCGCTCCCGCGCCGAAAGTTGCAGCCACGCGAACCACCCTCGTTGCGCCCCCAAGCCCACCGTCGGAACGACAGGCGCCCACCGCGCTTGCAGCGTACCCTACGACATCTTCGGCCGGAGTTGTAGCAACCCAGGCAGTATTAGCAACTACGGCGACACCTCAGCCTCAATCGCCGCCCTCTGGTGGACAACATCCAGCTACATCAACCTTCAACCTTGCGGCACCGCAACCGGTATTGACAACCGCACCACAGGAACCTTCCGAACGTCAGGCACCAACCGCCGCCGCGCAATATCAACCAATATCGTCGCCGAACTCGAAATTCGCGCAACTGCCGGTGAACGCCACCATTTGCACGACGGCGCAAGTTTATAGCGTCAACAATGCCACGACGGGCGTGGTGTTCACGCAGGATCCCGCCTACAACGACTTCATCATCTCGGGCCGATGTTTTGGGATTCAAGGCGGAGAGGTTTACCTCTCGGGCGCGATCACTGGCGGCCGAATCAACATGGTCGTCAGCGAATGGGGTCCCAATCAGATTCGCGCAAAGGTTCAACCCGGATTGACTGGCGTGCTGGACGGATGGCCAGACCTTATCGTCGTGCCGGTCGGCAATCCACCAATCAAGTTTCCTAACAACCGGTTTTATGCGCAGCGGCAAAGTGTTTTGTTGTCGAACATCCCCGTGAACTACGCGCATCTGGCAAATGTTGCCATACCCAAGGACACGACAAATTTCGGCACGGGGTATTGTCCAGGCCCTGATCAGATGCACTTGTTCCCATGTATTTCGTTCAACGCGGGACCACCGATCGATGGAATCACGAACGAACCCTCTCTCAGGGGTACGGCTTCGCAAAATGTGTCGAACGCTGTGGATCGCGATGGCGGACGCAATTCATTTGACGCCGGCGAAGATGTGTACCAGCTGACCTCGCTGGCGCCGGGGTTCGTCGTCGATTATTTCGGGGTGTTCTGGTACGCGTGGAGTGAAAGCATCTGCAAAGGCTGGCAGGCGGAAGGATCGGAGAAGCCGGGCGACTCCATTGATTACGAAACCATAGGCACCTATGGCTGGTACCAGAAGAGCAGCAGCGAACTGGTTGTCGATTGGGGCGTTGATCATTGCAAGTGGCGCTGGCTCGGCATTTTTAACGTCGACGATGAGTACAACTCCGGGTACAGCCTTCAGGTTTACGTGAAGGGTCCGATCGGCGTCGATCCCTGGACCGGCCACGCAACCACGAGCAACTAACGACGAAGGAGCATGAGCAATGATGCAACGCACTTTCAACATGACGGTGCTAATAGCGACCGGACTGATGGCGTTCCCGCTAGTTGCTCAACGATCACAGGCGCCGCTCACCAACGCCGACGTACTCAAGATGGTGAAGGCGGGCGTTCCTGAAGTGCAGATCGTAAAGTCGATGCAATTCCGCCACGCCAAATTTGATCTCTCGCCGGATGCGCTGCTTGCCCTGCAGCGGGGAGGCGTGCGTCAGAACGTATTGAAGGCTATGGAGATTAAGAGTCAAGCCGACGGAGAAATCACAGGCGATGGCAGGCTGGTGCGCAAAGCGGGCGAAGTGCCAGCCGCGAAGCTAGGCGCGGGGAAAACCGGTCAAAAGGTTGCGAACCCGCGAGCCATGCACCTCAATGAGATGATCATTGCCGTCCTGCAAAGGCAGCGAAGTGTTGCGGATGTTGAAACTGCGCAGATGAGAGTGCCGGTTCGAGCGCCAGCGCAAGTTGGAACGATCGGCCAGTCGCAAACGATGTCGGCGACGGCTGGGAGTCGTACAAAACAAGTGGTTCAAGCGCGCGCTGCCAGGGTCGCGGTTAACGATGGAACCAAGCCCGCTGCGCAACCTGCAAAAAGCATGACCGCTTCAGCCCCCAATGCCCTGATTCAGAAGACGCCGTCGTCAGTAAACATCGCGTCCAGTCAAACTCAGGTCGCCACTGGCACCGCTCCTATGCTTCGGGCTTCCGCCACACCGCTGCTGATGCAAGCTCCCGGCGGCAACTCCGGGCCTGGCCTGCAGTCGCAAGGCGGCACCGGTGGGCCATCGAACCCGGGCGGAAGCGGCGGCCCGTCGGGACAGCCGCAGAGTTCGATCGGAGGTCCTTCAAGCCTGCGGCAAGCGAATGGAGGCAATTCCGGCGGTGGCTGGCCAGGCTCCAACGGCGGCACAGGCAACTCCAACGGTGGCACAGGAAACTCCAATGGCGGCGCGGGCGTTTCCACTTCCAACAATAAGTTGGCTTCAATCGAGCAAGTTCACAATTTCGACAGCAGCGTGCTCGTGTGCGCGCAGAATCCGCAGTTTCGGATTCTGAACGTCAGCGGCAGTTCGTTTCCGGCGACTTTTACGCCTATCGATCAATACAACCTGTACACGATCACCGGCTGCTCGTTCGGCAACGCAAATCCAAACAACAAGGTTTACGTTTACGGAACCGGGCAATTTCAAGGCAATTTCAATATCAAGTTCTGGAATGACAACTCCATTGCGCTGTCGCTGGATGAATCGATCAGCGGCTTCCCCGATCTCGACAACCTGACACTTGTTGTCCAGCGTTCCGACGGACAGCAGGCACAAAAGGGCGGATTCAAATTCTACGCGGCGCGTCAGACAGTCGAGCTCAAGACAATTCCCACTTCCTGGGTCAATCTGGCAACCCTGACTTCGGGATTTAAGACGCTGAGTGCGGAGTATTCATCTCCGCCCACCAGCGATCAGGGAGGGCCCGGGCCGGGTCCTGGATCTGCCTACGTTAGCCGATACTTTTCCGGTGCAAAATTCGATCCGGTTAGCACGTACGATCATTTTTACTTCAACAATCTTGCACCAGGGTGGAACACAGATTCGTTTCAACTGACAACGTATCCCCTGGACTGCCCCTACACCGTAACTTGGCGGCAGAACTTCGGAGCCTGGTCGTCGGGCTGGGACGGAAACAACATCTACGTCGGCTTGTCAGATACATCTTGCTCCGGCTTCAACCCAGACTCTCTCATTCTGGGCATTCCTTTGAATATTTATCAAAACCGTACAGGATCTTATTACGCACTGAAAGTTTGGGTAACTGGTCCGCGCGGGCTCGATCCGCTGACGAACAACCGTACGCAGTGAAGCGCGCTCGCGAAGATTGCGAGTTGTTCTGGAAATTCGAAGGGAGGGGAGAATTTATGCGAGTGAAAAGCATGGCGAAATTGGCGATCTACTTGATAACTGCCGGTGTGCTGATCGCGACGTTATACGCGCAAGATGCACAAAAACCGCTGACCAATGCCGATGTAATCAAGATGGTGAAGGGCGGATTGCCGGAATCGGTGATCGTCGGCGCGATTCAATCGAGCCCCGCGAAGTACGACACTTCGCCGGATGGGCTGATCGCCCTTCATACCGCCGGAGTCACTCAGGGCGAGATGAACGCGATCATGGCAGCGTCAGGAAAAGGCGCGCAGCCAGCAGGTGAAGCGGCCGCTCCAACTCCCGCCGTTCCAAAGGGTCGCATGCCGAAGGTTTTCGTCGTGGAGGGCACTCTGCCCAAGGAGATTCCACTGGAAAAAACCCAGCTGGCCGAAACCAAGACCAAGCCGTCCTCGATGAAGAACCTGGCCACGGACCCCACAATTACGCAAGCTATGACCAACACCGTAACCATGGATGCTGCGATGCACATGAACTCGTCTGTCGGCAGTTCGACCATCGGGCAGGCAGGGTCGGTGTTCTCCGGGCTCATGTCCCATCGCAAGCCGACCGTGACCTATGTGTGGGGAGTTCCGGCGCCGGCTTCGACCAACGTTCTGCAGACAACTTCTCCGAAATTTTCGGTCGACTTTTCTCGCTATCCAGCTATTACACCTGACGACTACGCGCCGACGATCGTGAAACTGACGCCGGCGCAAAACACATGCCGAATTGTCGGCGCAACTCAGGGCAAGGAAGACGTGCGATCCAGTCCCGCGGCCGATTGGCAAATCTACTCTGCGTTTCTCGAGGAACGAGTTGCCGTGAATGCGGAGAAAGTGAAACCGGGAGAGTACAAACTCTCGGCCGCATCTCCGCTGCTGCCGGGCGAATATGCCGTCGTGCTGCGTCCGCTTTCGAAGGATAAGAAATTTTCCGGCGGCGACGTAGCCCGCGCCCAGGGTGACGGATTGATGTTTGACGCAGCATGGACATTCCAGGTCTCGATGGATGCGGAGTGAGGAATTCAAAACGGCAACGCGTCAAGGAGGCAGTATGAAGAAAGTTGAGAATCGGCAAGTTGGAAAACACACTGCAATTGTTGCCGCGCTTTCTTTGCTGCTGACAGGAATCGGCTGCAGCAAGAAGAACGGGCAATCCACCGCTCAAACATCGACCGCGAATGTGTCTCCGCTCGCCGCCACAACCGCAGTGCCGCAACAACCACTTCCCTCTCAGGGTTCTGGATACGCCCACGTGACCTATCGCCCGAATGTGCACGTGATGGAAGAAGACGAGGGAATGCGCGCAATCATCGGCGTGAGCACGTACGAGAACGCGCTGCTTTTCGACCCTTCTAACGCGACAGCCCGCGCGCTGCGCGCCGGCGACGTGTTGATGATCAAAAATCGTATCGTTCGAAAAGTGCTTGCAGCGGAACAAACTATGGACGGCGTGATCGTTCTAACCGAGCAGGCCGCGCTTACCGACCTGGTCCAGGATGGCGACATTCACATTGCAATGCCTGTGCGCTTTGGTCAGATGCAGGCGGAGGCACCCGAACCAGGTTCATTCTGGTCGCTGGATGGTCTTTTTGTCGAACCCGCATACGCCCAGAGTCCAGAGAACGCGATGGCGCAGAAAGCGCGGGACCAAGGCACGAAGGACTTTTACGGCAATGTCTTCAAAGGCGTCCAGAAAGTACTCGTGGACGATTGGGACACGACTTATCAAGCCACACCCGGCGAAGGCAAAACCGATCTCAACATCACTCTCAAAAAGGAGATTGGCGGTTTCGTCGCTTTGATTACCGGGCAAGGTTACATCTCCAACTTCGGATTCGAGTCCGACATCGGAATCCAACAAAGCACGGTGCAAAAGATGGAGACGGCTTTCAAGAACCTGAACGGAGTTATGAATTTTCAATGGTCGGTGGCGACCAATTCCGCCGGGGTAAGAGCCGATGAGAGCCGCATCAAGCTGCCGGGCGCGGTGGATGTTCCCTTGGCGCCTCTCACTGGAGGTATTCCGTTCAACCTCGAGGTCAGCGCGGCAATCCTGATTCATCCGGCAATCACCGGTGGATCCGAGTACACCAAGGGGCAGTTTCGAATCACCTACGACGGCTATCAGCATTTCAGGGTGAAACCGGGCAACGTCGATTCAGATGGCAACCTAACCGGCGACATCCAGATGGGCGATCATCAGGAGCTTTCGCCCACCGCGCCTTTGGGAATGGTGATCGCATTTTGTGCGCCGCGAATCGAACTCTCAGTAGGCCTAAACAAAATTGGCAAGCTCGACGCTCAAAAAGCAGTCGATATCGTCGACAAGATCGCCGATCAGGTCGCAAAACGACTGCTGAGTCCTGAACAGTATCAAAATTTCCAGCAGAACGGACTTCATCTCAGCAAACTCCTCAAGCAAACGCTGTCGACCGATGCCGCCGCCTACTTTCAGACGATCGGCACCTCGGCTTCCAGCTTTTCGGGAAATTCTGCAATCACGCCGTGCTCACGCTATGACTTGACCTTTTTAGCCCAGGTCGGAGCGGGAGCGGAACTCGCGGGCATATCGCTTGGCAAATTGAACAAAGACATCTTGAAAAAAACCCAGACGAAGGTTGATCCGCCGGGAATGAAGTTGTGCGAAGACATCGGCAAAAGCTAACAACAAAGGAGAACTCTCATGGCATTCTGTGCGAATTGTGGAGCAGCGTTAAATCAGGAAAGTGGATTTTGCGGAAGTTGCGGCAGACCGGTTGGGAGCGGTCAACCTGCCACCGCAACCATGCAGGCAGTTGCGGCGGCGCCGGCAATGCAGCCTGTGGCGGTTCCGAGCGCGCCTGCAGCAGCCTCTTCCGGCTTAACCCCAAATGTGGCCGGCGCGCTGGCCTACATTCTCGGTTTCATCACCGGGATTCTGTTTCTCGTGCTGGAGCCGTATAAGCACGACCGCTTCGTGCGATTCCATGCGATGCAATCCATTTTGTACAGCGCATTCGGGATTGTGTTCCGGGTCGCGTGGTGGATTCTTGTCGATGCGCTCATGTCGATCACGGCCTGGGCTGGACTGTTGTTGTTGCCCGTCGGCCTGGTGATCTCGATCGGCCTGTTCGGATTTTGGATTTTCCTCATGTACAAGGCGTACAGCAATCAGGAATTTCGCATTCCGATCATAGGCGCAATCGCGGCGAAGCAGGTGGGGCAATAAACAACCATATTCGGGTGGCGGAAATAATGGAGGATGCCGTGAGCAGACACGATTCCCCGCAGTTTTTTGCGATGCTGAGCATCGGTGTGCTGCTGATCGCGCTGGCGGCATGCACTTCGAAGCCGTCGTCGAAGGTGGAAAAGACTGAGACGAGGCGTCAGCCCGTGCCCGCCACCGATCCTTCAGAACATTACTTTGACGGCGGAAGCTACTGCGTGCAGGCATTTCTGCAGGGGCCGCCGCCAGCACAGGCATTGCACTTCTCAAACAAGGTCACGGAGAGCGATCAGACGCAAAAATCGAAAGATTTCGAGGCGGATCTTGCAGGCGACACACTCGATATCGTGCATCACGATCACTGGCTCGCCACTGATGATGATCGCAAATTCTTCGAGGAGAGCCGCAAATTCACCGATCCTAAGATCATCACGAGGGATATCCACGACGGCTTTGCCGATGAGACGGTCACAAACCACATCACCCGTTCCGACGAGGTTGGCTGGAGAGGCGGAGTGATAAGTATCGCGCAGGGCGGGACGCCGTGGGGTTTGTTTATCAGCAAGCCGCCTGTCTCGCGAGTCGGGACCGAGACCATCAATGGTTACGAAACGACCAAATATTCCGTAGATACAACTCATCAGCGCCAATCTGACAAGTTCGCGCTACTCATGAGTAGCGGGATGCAGGATTACAACATCACCGGAACTGCATGGGTCCTCAAGAATCCCAGCTGCGTTCTGCAATACGACCTCGAATTCGACCAGACAGGCAAAGACGGAAAGCTCAGCAAGACGCACTTCGAGGGCACGATCACCAAGAAAGACGCCGGTCAGCCCGTAGCTAGCCCGACCAAGGCCGCGAGTTGAGAAGCTTTTTCGAAGGATAAAGGAGGCGCGCCGTGAATCTGAAAAACATTGTGTCGTCCGGCTGGATGATTGTCTTTGCAAGCTTCTATCTCTTCTTTACGCAATCGGCGTGCACAAGCAAATCCAGAGGGAAAGATCTGAACGACAAAAAAGAATTTACGCAGGCTTCAAATCCTTTGGAACGACAGTTCGACGGCGGGAGTTACTGCGTGCAGACATTCGCGCAGGGACCTCCGCCGCCGCAGGCGCTGCATTTTTCGAACAAGGTGAAGGAAAGCGATGGCTCAGCGAAGGACTTCGAAGCCGACCTTTCTGGCGACAATTTCGACGAAACCTTCAGCGAACGTCATCCGGTCACTGATATGGACCGTGATCTCGCCAAGATGGCCAGCGCGACGCCGATTGCTATCCGCGATGGCTTCGCGGAGAGCACGCACGTCAACCACTACACTCGCGCCGACAAGGCCGGATGGGCAGCAGGAAGCAACGGCATTGCCTTGGGCGGCACGCCGTGGGGATTGTTCGTGGCGAAGCCACCGGTAACCCAAGCGGGTGGGGAGAACGTGAATGGGTATGACACCGTCAAGTACGCGGTCGATACCACTCACCAGAGCCAGCTCGAAAAATTTGCGCTTCTGTATTCCGGACAACTGAAGGATTACAACATCACCGGAACCGCCTGGGTACTTAAATCCGCTAACTGCGTTTTGCAGTACGACATCGACTTCGAACAGGACGGCAAGGACGGCACGGTGAAGAAAACACATTATGAAGGAACGGTTACGAAGAAGTGATGAAAAAGATTCAACTCCAAGGAGGATAACGATGCGACTTCATCAGAGGTTCAGTGTCCATGTGACGCTCATCATCATGGGAGCAGTCTGCGTGCTGAGTGGCACGGCCGCTTGGGCAAAGGATCCGCCTTCGGACCTGTGTTCCCTGCTCACCCCGGACCAGTTACAGAAGACGCTCGGGCAAGCGTTCGGTGCCGCAGAGAAAGGCACCTGGCCGCCGCCCTTCGCAGGTCAGCCATCCGGAACGAGCTGCGGATACTCGGCAAAAAATCAACATTCCAAAGTGACATTCATTGCCTATGTGGACCCGTCAGCAGCGCAGGCGAAGCAGAACTTCGACAAATTGTCGATGTGGTTCCCGGCCAAATCAAAACCGGCAATCGGCGACGCTGCCTACATCGACACCGGAGGTGCGATTCACGTGCTGAAAGGCCGAGTGCGGTATTACGTCAAGCTTGAATGGTCGGGCGGATCTTCCGACAAAGCAGTGCAGGATTTGGCCAGCCTGGTGGCAACCGAGATTTGAACGTGCAGCTTCGCGCCTCTTGCACAACTGATGCAATGAAACATGGAAAGTTCTTAGTCACACCAACAACATTCGGGAGGATGAAATGAAGAAGGCAATCGCAATCGCGGGAATTTGTTTGACGGCATCTCTCATCATAGCGGCCGCAGAAGCCGTGCGTCCGTTAAATGCGAGAACCGGCTTATGGCAGATGACCGAAACCACGGCCTGGACGGGGGTGCCGCCGCAATATGCAGCCATTCTCAAGAGTGGCCGGCCAAGGAATTACAAGTCCTGTGTCAAGACCAAGGACTTGAGCTCGAATCCATTTGCAGAAGGAACGCACGACACGTGTCACTGGACGGTTTTGAAATCCACCGGAACCGACATGGAGGTGAAGGGAACGTCGTGCGACATGGGCAAAGAGGCTGGGATGACGGCGGAGCTTCATGGCACGATCCACGTCTCCGATCCGGAAAACGGCACAGGATTGTTTGACGTCACTTTGACGGGTGAGGGCCAAACCATGAAGGGCCGTGCGTCCTACACGGGCAAGTGGATCGGCGCAACCTGCCCGGAGAACATGAATTGAGAACGCAGCCGCGAGAATTCGCTGGAGTTGAATGATACTGCGTCGCGGCGGGAAGGATACAAAACCATGCCCAGCTTTTGCGTGAAATGCGGAAGTCCTTTTGCTGAAGGCCAGGCATTCTGTGCCGCCTGTGGCGAGCGGCGGAATGAACCGGTTTCGGCTGTGCCTTCAAAGCGATTCTGCACCGGTTGCGGTGCGCAGCTGAGTGGCAGTTCCAGCTTCTGCACGAAATGCGGGGCCCGCGTTGCGGCTGGCGCTTCTCCACCGCAACCCGCACCATCGGTCACAACACCCGTCTCAGCCGCTTCACCGACAGCTGCCGCGGTACAACGGGCGCCGGTGCAAACCGCATCCGCCACGCCTCCAAAGAAAACAGGATTTTTATTCAAACTGATCGTCGCGGTTGTAATTCTGTTCGTGCTGGGCGGGCTGGCAATTGGAGCCGGGCTCATGTACGTCGGCTACGTCGCGAAGAAACGCGTCTCAGCTGTTCAACAGGCGTACAAGAACAACGATGTTGCCGGAATGGTTGCCGCCGCGACCGGGAAGGAGAACAAGCCACAGCCATTGCCAAACTGGAAGCCGGCTTCCGCCGATCTCGTCTCATCACCCGCCAGCAGAATTCCGCTTCGCAAGTCGCTCACGACCGTCAACACTGGAAGCGATCCGTTGCGCGGAGATTATGAATCGATCTTCATTGTCGACTCGGTGACGGAACAGAGTGTTCACATCAAAGCCTCGCAGCAATTTCCTAACGGAGACGCGCTCGACCGTCTGCTGGGGAATAAAACAAACGACACGGAAAAAGTCCGCAAGATCCAGTGCGGACGTACCGTCTTCCGCGCAGACATGGAAACGGCGAACGAGACTGATGGGTATTTCTGCCGAGAAGGCCAGGATGAAAGACATCCCGGCACCACGGCCATGAGCATTTCAAAGAAAGAATTCGATGAGCTTAAGACGACCGGCCAGGCCGAGGTCGTCTTTCATGAAGATCCGCTCCGGGCCGTGCTGAAGTCGTTCAAGAACGCGATGAATGCTCAGGACGGCAAGGCCAGCGAAGCCGCCAGCCAGGATTTGCTCAATAAGATGATGAGCCTGGCTCCAACTGGAGTGATGACCCCGAAGCAGACGGATACGCCTCCGGTGATATATACGATTCGCCGGCAAGGCGACTCAGACCTGGCCTTTCCCGTGCTCGTGAACGACCAACCAGTGGAACTTCCTGTGATGGACATTCTCTGCAAGCATCCCGATGGCGTTGAGGGTCACCTCTACGTTCTCGATGATCGAGATAACCCCTTGTTTCTGGCGGGCGCATCCGAAAGCCTGGGTCGCGAGCAGGTCACTAAAATTTATTGGGATCCAGACACGCCAAAGAACCCGCTCGCCGAAGAACTCGAGAAAACCGGCCGCGCCAAAGTTTATGACCTTTACTTTGATTTCCGCAGCGACCAGTTGCGGCCTGAGTCCAAAAAAGTGCTGGACGAGATTGCACAGGTGATGCGCGACCACCCCGACTGGAAACTGAGCGTCGAAGGCAACACCGACAATATTGGCGGTGACGCTTACAACCTGGATCTATCGAACCGTCGGGCAGCGGCTGTGAAGCAAGCGCTCGTATCGAATTACAACATTGCTGCCGATCGCTTGAGCAGCACCGGCTTCGGGCGCTCTCATCCCATAGATACCAACGACACTGTCGAAGGAAGGGCGCGCAATCGCCGTGTGGAATTGGTGCGGCAATGAAGCGGCCAGCTTCGACATTGATCAGCAATGATAGGGCGAGACTTGGTTTCGCCCATCATAAAAATCTCGACCTCAGACCCTTTTCCGGGCAAGCCGGGGCCGTGCGATTGGGCTGCTTCGGACAAGTGGCTGTGATCTTCCTGATGCTGGTTGGCTTGGGAGTGCTCTATGCCGCATTGAATCCCTGGGCATTTTTCATGGGGGGGGATTTTCATCCGCTGGGATATTGGCGTGGCTGGGGCCGGATGAATTCGAAGACCGCGGGAGATCATTTCCTTTATGTGGAAATTTACCCGAACATGCATCGCCGGGGCATGGTAGTTCCGGCCACACCAGTCAAAGGAAAAGCCTGGCTTTGTACCCCGAAGCGGGAGCAGTTCTATCTGACGCTGGGTGGCGGCATGCCATTCGGTTACTATGTCAATTCTCTGGGAAAACCGATTCACATTTACATGTCTAAGTGGCAATCCAGTATCGTATTTAAGCCAGATAACCGTCCCAGTTTCCAGTTATATGGGCATTGGGAGAGAGGCGAACTGGTCGCCGATGATCATAAAACCCTCTCAGCAGCGTTTCTCCCCGACGGAGCACTCAGGCCGCAGGGATCAAGCGTTTTCCCCTCTCAATACGAGGACACTCAAGTGACGCTGCACGAAGGCAGCTATTCGGAATTCAAGGCGGCGTGCCGCGAATAGCATCGCAGTTGTATCCGAGATCTGAAAAAAGGTCGCAGCTCGTTCGGCCGCACATTGGTGCAGTTCAGCCTAGGCTGATTTACGGATCCTTGGCTCCGATTTTTGCACCTGCTCTAATTTCTGTTTCGTCTCTTCGTCGAGAGCTTTGATGAGTTCCTGACTTAATTGGGCAACTCTGTTGGAGTTCGGCTCTCTGGAGACATCCGCTGCGAATTGCCGCCAGGTTTTCTTTCGCTTCTTATCGTGTTCGGACACAGGAACCTCCTTGCCTTGCTCGTCCTGTGGCGCGACACCGAAGTAGGGGATTGCATTAATTCTGATCTACTTTCAGCCATTCAGCACAAAAAAATTTGGAGAATGCCGGATCGCCAGAATTGCACATAAATTGGTGCAGAGTGGGGAGAAGGAAAACATCCGCGGGCTCCAGGCCGGCCGGTATGCGAGGTCTGGAATGAAATCTGGCGCGTCTGAAGCCATGGATTGAAACTCCCTTCGCAGGGGATCCCGCCAGCTGATGGAAGATATTCCCCTTGAAATGATTTACAGAGGGCTTTTTGAGGAGATGCTTTACGATTGCGTACAGCCCGGTGCCGCACGGATAGGTGCCTGGCACGAGTACTCGTCAACAGGTCGCCAGGCAAAGTTCACGCCCGCATTGATGCCTGCTTTAGGGCGTCACTCTCAGGCCGGTGAAGTGAGCAATCGTTCCAGGGCCGATCCAAAGGCCGATTGCGCCGTTCACCACGGGCTGTTTGAGGTCGTTGACGATGAGCGCAGGCTGGTCTGCTCCGTTCACATAGAGTCGCGCTGTCGACCCAGCGACTTGAATTTTCACGTGCGTCCACCGTCCCGGCTCCAGATCGACATAAGACTCATACTTTCCCGGCGTCTCAGCGCGCAGCCGGTTCCAGGGGAACCCCGGCACCGAGATGTACTGGGCAGAATGATTGCGCTGCAGTTGGTCCTCGGAGCGCCCGTTTTTGGGGCGCCGATAAAAGCATTCGAAATGCGACCTGTCGGCGGTTATGCGAAATGCAATCCCTACAAAGCCACGTAGATTCGCTGGCGCGGCGGGAGCGGTGTCACCGCTCAGGTCGACCTCAATAGTGCCGTCCTGGAGGGAAGTTCCTGGAACCACCGCTAAACGGCCGGCATCATTCAGATCCGCTCCGCCGGCGTCGGTTACGCGCATTGCAGTTCGCCCGAGATAAGTTGCCGGCTCAGCTTTGACGTTGTGAAGCTCGAGCTTGTCCAATACGAGGCGCGTCGTGGCTTGCGGTCCTTGCGCGAACCCGATCGCGGAGCTAATCACGAGAACAGCCAACGGAATTACGAGCACCAATTTGTCTTTCATTCGATTTCTGCTCTGTGACGAGGCCAGAAGAACTGTGTAGGTCAACAGCGTCCGACCTCAGCTATTCGTAGCGGAGCGCGACCATCGGATCGACCCGAGCCGCCCTACGCGCCGGAATCCATGACGCAAGTGCCGCCGTCACAGTCAATAACAATGTCGTCGCCGCAAGCGTTATTGGATCGTAGATTTTGACGCCGACTAACTGGGTACCGATAACTCGCCCGAGAGTCAGACTGATTGCCACGCCGATAGCCATGCCCACGACGACCAGGCGCAAGCCTGTGCTGACTACCGTTCCCAGAACATGGCCGCGTTCCGCGCCAAGTGCCATGCGGATCCCAATCTCGTGCGTCTTCCGCGCCGTCGCGTACGCCAAAACACTGTAAACGCCGATGGTCACAAGAATTAAACCGACGCCTCCGAAAATAGCCATCACCACGAACCCGAACCCCGGTCCTGCGTAGACGTACTGGCTGAGACGGCCTTCCATAGTGTTGGTGTAAGCCAGAGCTATTCCCGAATCTGTGGTCCAGATTTCTTTGCGTATCGGTTCGATCATCGTGGCCGGGTCCTGCGTTGTGCGCGCGATTAGCACTCGCCGGCTTGCGTTGATTGTGTAGGGCATCCAAACTTCGGGTTCAACGGGCGCTTGCAGCCCGTTGTTGGTCACGTCTGCGGCCACACCGATGATTTCCAACGCGTCCGCAGCCAGGTCGGACCTTAACAGGCGAACTGGCTGCCCGATTGGATTTTTCCTGCCTAGAAATTTGCGCACGAACGTTTCGTTGACCACAGCCACCTTCCGCGCGCTGTTGACCTCTGCCTCGTTGAATGTGCGTCCATCCTTTAACGGGATGCGCAGCGTATTGAAGTATTGCTCGCTAACACCCTGAAAGTCGGCTTGCCACTCTTCCTGGTGCGCTCTTCCGGCTATTTCGATCTTGCTCGCTTCGAAATTAAAAGGCGGCACAGAGCTCGACTCTGCAATGTCTATCACGCCAGGAAGCGCCTTCAGGCGCGCGAGCAGCGGCCGAAAGAAATTGGTCACCTGATCCGTTGTTCTGTAGCGTTCGGGGGGTAGAACTACAACGGTGAAAAGCAAGTGGTCAGCTCTCATTCCCAGATTGACCTCGCGCAACGCGACAAAGCTCCTCATCAACAGTCCGGAGCCGATCAACAGCATCAATGACAACGCGACTTCGCCAACCACAACCGCATCACGCAACCATCTGCCGTGGAAGCCGCCGCTCACGCCCTTGCCGCTATCGCGCAGCGCATCGTTTACGTCACGTCGCGATGTTTGAAGCGCTGGGGCCAGGCCGAAAATCAGTGCCGTCAGCACCGAGACAGCAAGCGTTAAGGCCAGCACTGGCGCATTCAGCTGAATCACGGTTTCCGAAGGGAAAAAATCATCCGGCATCGCCGCAACCACCGCCTTCAGCCCCCCCCAGGCAATGAGGATTCCGAATGCGGCCCCGGCGAATGCCAAAACCATACTCTCAACCATGAGCAGCCGAATGATTCTTGCTCGTTTGGCACCCAGCGCAGCGCGCAAGGCAAATTCCTTTTCTCGAGTCGTGGCTCGAGCCAGCATTAAATTCGCGACGTTGCTGCATGCAATCAGCAGCAGCAGGCAAACCGCCGCCAAAACTGTGTACAAAGTCTCCCGGAAGTGGCCGATTACGCTCTCGCCCAGGTGTTTCATGAGAACCGTAAATTGCGCCGGATAATTCTGGGGATAGATTTTTGCCAGACGCGTGGCGATTACCGTTAAGTCCGCCTGTGCTTGTTGTTTTGACATGCCGGGTTTCAGGCGTCCCACAAAGAACCAAGTCGGGGCGCCCGCTGATCCGGCCTCAGGCGTTAACTTTGTCGGAATGTATACGTCGGCGCCATACCATCCAAAACGCCGAGGCATGATTCCGACCAACGTCCGGGCCGCTCCGTTCAGGATAAGAGGCTTGTTCAAAATCGAAAGATCCCCGCCAAACTTTTCCTTCCAGATCTTGTAAGCCATCACAAAAACTGGCGGCGCACCCGGCTCGTAGTCGCTCGGTTGCAACACCCGCCCGTGTAGGGCCGGCATTCCGAAAAATTCGAAGGTGCCCGGTGTCACGTTTGTCCCATAGAGCTGTTCGGTGCCTTCCCCATGTTTATAAAGGACCAAATCGCCTGAAGTCGCGGTAGTCCCCTCAAACACATGGTTGTTCTCCATCAGATCCAAAACTTCGTTCGCCGTATATCCCTGGCGTCCGTCGTCCTCGCTTTGCTGCGCGCCGACAATCCGCGGAAACACAATGCGATTTCCGCCCGGGTATGGAAATGGCGCCACCAGCACATTGTCGATTACGCTGAAGATCGCCGTCGCTGCGCCGATTCCCAATGCCAGCGTGGCAATTGAGACAGCTGTGAAACCACGGTTTTTCCAAAGGGTGCGCAAGGCGTACCGGATGTCGAGCCACAACGACTCCAGCGAGGTCAGGGTCTGCAATTCCCTGCGGTCTTCTTCATGCAGCGTTGCATTCCCAAACTGCCGGCGTGCTGCTCGTCCGGCTTCTTCGTCAGACATGCCCTGGGCGACGAACGTCTCGGTCAGCAGGCGCAGATGTTCCTGCATCTCACTATCGAATTCGTCATCATGCTGCCGCCCAGAGAGAAAGCCGCGTATCCTCGCAGCCAACGCGCGCAGCTTGAACACTGCTTGCGTGTCCATGTTTTACCTTTCCTGTTCCAGCCGCAGCACGCGGCCAATCACGCCGGAAATCCGCTCCCAGTTTTCGGTTTCCAGTTCGAGCTGTTTCAGCCCGCGTTTTGTGATCGAGTAAAACTTTGCCTTGCGATTGTTCTCCGAGATGCCCCACTCGGCCGCAATCCATCCCTGCTGCTGCATGCGCAATAACGAGGTGTACACGGTGCCCTCATTGAGTTGGAGGATGTCGTGGCTGACCTGTTCGATCCGCCGCGCAATACCGAACCCGTGCAGCGGCCCGAGCGCGTGGAGAGTCTTCAGGATCATCAGATCCAGCGTGCCTTGCAGCACTTCCGATTTTTCCGAGTCCATTTTTCCTTCGCCGTGACGCTTTCTTTGGCTTATCCAAATGAGAGTATCACCCTTCCTTTGGAATGTCCATATGAGGACTGGCTACTTCTGGGGCGTCATTATGCGGGTCAGAGTTTGCAAATCGCGCTGCAACCTGGCGAGATTGGCCTTGCCCAGCGCTTTCATCGCGGCCTGGTGCAGTTCCGTCCGGATATCCATACACGCCTTGCGCAAGGCCACTCCGCGCCGCGTCAAGCGCACCATCTTGGCCCGGGTATCGGTTGAGTCGGCTATCTGCTCCACGTACTCGAGTTCCTCCAGCTGCTTGAGAAGCTGGCTCATGGCCTGCTTGGAGACGCCGGCCTGCCGGGCCAAAACCGTCGAGCGGGCCCCCACCGCATCGAGCTGCGGAATGACGGTAGCGAATGCCGGGGTCAAGTCGCCATAACCACGGGCAGACAATCCGGCCATAAGCGCGGCCACCTGGGCCCGGGCCGCCTGGCCAAGGATCGGAGCGGTATCCGAAAGTTTTGAAACTTTCTTCATGCCTCGATAGTCAATGTACTTGACCATGATGGTCAAGCAGCTTTACCACACTGTTATCAAAGGAACTATTTTATGAGAGTATTGCGACTCGATTCCAGCGCCCGCCTCGCCTCCGTCTCCCGGCAACTCACGGCAAAATTCGTTGAAACCTGGAAAGCGGCGGATCCCGACACCGAGGTGGTGGACCGCAATCTCGCCGCTACCCCTCTGCCTTACATCACCGACGACTGGATGGCCTCCTATGGCGATCCCGCGAAGATGACTGCGGCGCAACGGCAATACTTTGAATTATCGGACTCCCTGGTCCAGGAACTTGTGAACAGCGATGTCATCGTGATCGGCGCGCCCATGTATAACTTCTCGATTTCCTGGCCATTGAAAGCGTGGATCGATCAGATTGTTCGCATCGGCAAAACAGTCGTTTATAGTCCCAGCGGTCCAAAAGGCCTGTTAACCGGAAAGAGGGCGGTTGTCATCACCTCGCGAGGTGGTGAGTATTCGTCCGACCCGAGCGCTCTCAATTTCGATTTTCAGGAAGCCTACCTGCGGCGAATTCTAGGATTCATTGGGGTCACCGATGTCACATTTGTCCATACCAATCATCAGCGCAGGAGCGAACAGGCTGCGCACGCCTTCGCGGCGACAATCGAGCAGATTGAGCAGACGGTAACGAAGCTTTCCTCAACGTCATTCGGCGATCCCCAAGCCCAAACGCAGGCCTAATTAGAAACTAACGATCAAACAGAACACATCATCTGGAATGGAGAACACGACATGCAAACTCTGAAATCACTCGACGTGGCCACGGCACAAGGAAAAACCAAAGAATTATTTAATACCATCGAAAAAAGAGTCGGCAGAGTTCCGGCAATGATTCGGGTTATGGGCAACTCGCCCAGCGTTCTCGACGCGTACCTGCACTTCAATGAGGTCCTCGATCAGTCCAACACTACCCTGAAACTGCGCTGCTTGATCAGCACTCTGGTGTCGGAGATCAACGGTTGCCAGTACACTCTGGCCACCTCATTCGCTTTTGGGCGGCGCGCCGGTTTAAGCGACGACGAACTGAACCAGGCGCAAAAGGCAGAATCCGGCGATCCGAAAACCGCCGCCGCTCTTCAGTTCGCGGCAAAGGTGGTGAAAGAGCGGGGATCGGTCTCTCCCAATGACGTGAAGAACCTTCAAGCTGCCGGATACAGCGATCAGGATGTTGTGGAGATCGTCGGCGTCGTGGCTCTGAATATCCTGAGAAACTATTTCAATCTCGTCGCCGGAACGGAAGTAGACTTCCCGTCTGCAAAAACGAATTCGGCCGCCAACCAGAGTTCGGTGAAGCAGAGCGCGTAAAAATGTACTTCTCTCATACGGAGTTGCCCTACTTCTGCGGCGGGTCTGATCGCGCAAGATCCGCCGCAATCTCCGGAATCACCGCGCGCAGCAACGCAACAAAACCTCCGCGCACGCGTTCCGTGGTTTCAAATACCTCAACATAGCTGAGCGGCTGGTCGAGAATTCCCGCAGCCATGTTCGTGACACAGGAAATCGCCAGCACTTTCATTCCCATGTGGCTCGCGGCAATCACTTCTGGCACGGTCGACATGCCAACCAGATCGGCGCCAATGGCCCGCAGGTATCGAATCTCGGCGGGAGTCTCGTAACTGGGACCCAGCAGCGCGGCATACACACCTTCAGGCAACTGCTGTCCCAGCTTTTGTGCGGCGCGGCGGGCAATCTCTCTCAGTGATTTGGAATAGACCTGAGTCATGTCTGGAAAGCGTGGCCCGAAACGATCGTCATTCGGTCCTACCAGCGGATTGTGGCCCTGCAAATTAATGTGGTCTTTGATCAGAACCAGCGCTCCCTTGTTGTACTCAGTGTTGATTCCGCCGGCCGCGTTGGTAAGGATCGTTGCGCGAATTCCCATACGCGCGAAAACGCGCATGGGGAACGCAACCTGTTGCGCGGAGTACCCCTCGTAGAGATGCACCCGTCCCTGCATGGCCAGGACGGGGACCTTCGCTACGTACCCAATCACCAATTGCCCGGCGTGACCGATCGCGGTGGACTGGGGAAACGAAGGAATGATTGTGTACGGAATGCGTACCGCGTCAGCGAGTTCGTCCGCAAAGCTACCCAACCCGGAACCGAGGACCAGCCCGATTTGCGGGCGAACCGAGATTTGTGAAAGCAGAAATTGCGCCGCAACTTCGGCGCGAGAAAACTCATCGGGTGATGTCATTTCGAACTGCTTTAGCGTGAGGAAGCTACTACCTCATCGCGGGAATGCAGATTCCTCGGGCTAAAGCCACTCGGAATGACATGGTCTCAGCGGTCTGAAGAACTCAGAACTTTTTCTCAAAAGCCGCGAATTCTTGTTCCAACTTCCACTGCAGCTGAGCTTTTTCGTTGGCATCGAGGAATTTCTTGCAAGTCGCCGAGGGGGAACCGACGCCGTCGACGCCAGCACATTGCGGAAGCTCCTGAGCTTCCTGCGCATCCACCCACAGACTGGCTCCAGCCAAGAAACTGTGTTCAAGACTTTGGCGGGCCATGTGCTTCAAATCAAGGTAAGACAAATTGTAGGTTTCGACCGCCCGCAGATACTCATGCGTCAAATCGGAGCGCGAGACACCCTCGTCGTCAGTTGCCAGAGCAACAGGCACCTTGTAACGGCGATAAGTCGGAAATGGGTGGTCGTCTCCTTGGACGCCGAGAATCTCGTCATTCGACGTAAGGCAAATTTCTATCAGCACTTTGCGGTCCGCAATTTCGTGCAGAAGTTGCAGCGCATCACGCTCATTCATAACGTCGACGCCGTGGCCGATGCGCTCAGCGTGTCCCATCTCGACTGATTCGCGAATATGAAAGCTCAATCCCTCAGGTGGAACCAGCCCTGGCGCCAACTCGCCGGCATGCAGGCTAATATGCACTTTCGGATAAAGTTCATGCAGATAGCTCAAAACCTTCATGTGAAGATTGAAGTCGCGCATGGGCACATACCAGTCTTCCGGCATGACCAGGTTAAGTCCCACAACCCGCGGATCGCTGGACGCCAGTTCGAAACCGGTGAGAATCTGTGCAAACACCTGCTCCGGCGGAAGGCCTCGCAAGACTTGATACAGATATCGAATCGTAACCTCACAACCGGGAGCCGGGAGTGCCGTGCCACAACCAAGTTTCTTCCGCGCGGTTTGCTCTTCGCGATCAAGCTCGTTGCGTGCCTCTGCGACCGCATCCTTCAGCCCGGCGGAAAGAAGCTTTTCACGCATGGCGCGGAAATCGGGATTCCATCCAACCTTTCCGCCTAAACCTGCTGATTGCAGACCACCGACTGTGTGCATCAGTTCGAGGTATTGCAGATGGTCGGCAGCCGCCTGGTTCAGCGCATCGGCGATGGCTTCACCGTAGTGATTATCGAAAGCGGGACCAAACTTCGAAAACGTGGCAAAGAAGTGATCGTGGCCCGACTCGCGCCCACGCTTCCAGTTGCGCATCGACCAGGCATCAACAAGCGAGTTGTAAAAATCCTGATCGCGGTAGGCGCACTCGACAGCGCGCCTAGCCGCTGTCTTATCGCAGGAAGACTCGCAAGCGCCGGATGACAACGACAAAGTAGCATTGGCGACGCAAAGTTTGTCTTGGGCGGCGAAGTCGATCAGGTCCTCGGCTTCGATGGCCCCGCCCAGGTGATTGTGCAGGTCTCCGCCTTTAGGCATGTCGCGCAGGAAAGCCAACGCCAGCGAAGGCGATTTCTGCACGCTTTCCAGATATCGATTGGCACGCTGCTCGGGACTGCTCGCAGCTTGCGCGAGCGCGCACGCTACGCCGAAGACAAACAGAACGAGAAGATTTGAAAGATTTCTGTGCCCCAATGCGCCTCACATTAGAAACTGAACGCCAACGACATCTGAATTTGTCGCGGGCTGCCGATGGTTTTATTGGTTACTCCGAGACCGAAAGGCGCGTTATAAAACGATCCTGCCCCTTGCGAAGGAAGCACTGGCTGTCCTGCGGTCGGAAAATCGTTGAAATTTTCGTTCTGTGTCACGTCGTCGATGGGGATATCGAAACTCGCCGTGTTGGTGATGTTGAACACGTCAAATCGATATTTCATCGACACTCGTTCTGTGAGCTGCGTGTCCTTTACGATGGAGATGTCAGCACGTTTCTGCCATGCCTGCCGAAAAATATTGCGATAACCGGAGGTGAAGTTTGTCTCGTAGGGATCGTTCGAGGGAATTGCACCGCCCAATCCGCCCGGAGGCAAAAGGGGAAGCGTGAAGCAGTTTGCATTTAGGGCAAGTTCCTGCGGGTTCGGAGGACCATTCGGGTTGAACGAAAATGCTCCTGACGCACCAGTCACGGCTTTGCAACCTGGTACCGTCGGAACAATGGGATTGGTAATCCCATCAGAGGTTCCGAAATAAATGCTGCCCGCAGCGCCGGAGAAATCGATGACGCTATAAGGCTGGCCGCTCTGAATGATGGTGATTCCCTGCAGCGCCCACCCATCGGCCAGCTTGCCCTTCAGTGTCGAATTGGCATAGAACTTCGGCAGCTGGTAAACATAGCTGAAGTTGATTACGTGTGTGCGGTCGAAGTCGGACGATCCGTAAGCATCGCGAAGGTGTTGTGGATTACTGCCATTGTAGAACAGCCCAAGAGCGCTTTGTTCATCGAGCGCGTGTGAATACGTATAAGAGAAGCCCACCTGCAGCCCGTGGCTCATGCGCTTTTCGATGTGGGTCTGAAGGGCGTTGTACGCGGAAACACCAGCTGCGGTGTAACTCTCCGATTCTGCGGAATAACCAATATACGGGACGCGCAGATCGATGTTGCCGCCTTCGTACGTCTGTAAATACGGTCCGGCATTATTCGGAAGCGGAATTGGGTTGAAATTCTGGTCGACGAGCGAGTAGCCGTACGTGTATTGCTGGCACGCTGCATTCGTTTTCGAAGCCAGACAGTGAATCGGATGCATCGGTGACGCGATTCCAGGCTCGTTGAAAGGAATCGGAATCACCTCATGACGTCCAAAGTTGCCCACATATCCGACTTCGATTGCCAAATCTCTCCTTGGCTGCCATTGAATGTCGAGCGTGTCATTGATCGTATACGGCAGTTTGTTGGCACGATTGTACGTGGCAAAGGAAAACAGTTGCGCCGGAGGAAAGCCCTCGATAGCAGGCGCGGTTGGCAAAAAGTTGGTGATGTCTGCCGGATTTCCGGTCGGGGCGGATTGTAATGTTGTGCCCCACGGATTGGCAAAACTCTGAGCCGCACAAGTCGGAATGAAACCCATATAGGGGGCCTGCGTTGGGTTGCACAATTGTCGATTGACGTACGGCGGCGTCTGATTGAAGCCAAAGGGCCCGGCGGTGGTCACGCCGGCAGCAAACCCCGGAGACAAATACGAAAACAGTTCGCCGCGATCGTAGTACATGCCTGTTCCGGCACGCACGACAACTTTGTCGTGAAGCGCCGATGGGCTCCACGCGACGCCCAATCGCGGAGCAAAACCCCACTGCCGGCCGGTAAGGGTCGTATTGCTTACGCCGTGGGTCGGAAATTGTTTGTTGTTTCCCGCGATGATGAAACCGTTGGAGGTAATGGTATCTGTGCTGAGATCATACGAGTAGCGAGAAGGATCGAAGTTGTAAATCCGCCCATACTTCTCAGTAAGACCACCGTCCCAATCAAAGCGCAACCCAGTGCTGATGCTCAAATTCGGGCGGACCTGATATCGGTCCTGCACGTACAAGCCCGTCTGACCAGATCGGAAGTACCGATTCGGGTTTCCTTGCAAATACGCGGTTGTGATAAATCCGTCTGAAGTGTACGAAGTCGGCGATCCTGTAAGAAATTGCGAGAAATCGAAAAAGCCGATCATGCCGTAGCCAGCGCGGTCATCACGCGTGTTCAGCTGTGTGTAGCCGTAGTTTCCGCCGAAATTGAGCGTGTGCCGCCCCAACGTCCAGGTCGCATTCGCCGAGGGCATGATGCGGTTTTGAAAGACGCCAGTAAATGCAGCTTGGGCGGCTGCGCTTCCACCGAAGTTCATGGCAGCGTTGAAGACTCCTGCCACATTCTGTTGCGCACCGTTACCCAGGCTGTCGGCTAGAGTGATGCCCGGAAAACGCGGGTCCCCAAAAGTATTAATGCTGAGCGGCCCATTTGCTGAAGGGATGGCTTTCGGCGAGAACGGCTGTCCAACAGTGCTGAAAATCTTCTCTCGAAGAATGCCGAGCGTTTCTACGATGCTGAGATTCGGCTTCAGCGACTGCACGTTACTGATCGACGCGACTTGGCTGCCAGCATCCAGATGCTGGGGAAAACCGGGAACATTCGCGTAAGCATAAGGTGCCACCGTCGGGTCGTGCTGGTAGTAGTACTTGAGAGCAACTGTATCTTTTGAACTCTTGTTCCAATCTAAATTGGCTACCGCCTTATCCGCCAGAAACAAAGCCGTGCCCGGTGCCACGGCGTTTTCTGGAAAATTCGGCGTGGGCGTATGGCCGTCATCCGATGGAATCAGGAACTGGCCGTTGGGTAGCTTGTATTGCAACAGCGCAAGCGCGACGGGATCTATATTAGCCGCTGTGATCGACCCGGGAGCGTTAGCTGGATCATCTGCGATTGCAAGCGCGGCCAATGCGTTAGGGTCAAAGCGGTTTGTATCGGTGAGACCAAACGGCACTCCCAGGCGCGAAATACCGATCTCCTGGTCGGAAGAGTGAGTATGCTCGTAGGCCACAAAACCGAACAGCTTGTCTTTGATAATCGGCGCGCCTAATGTGCCGCCAGCGGTGTAACGATGGAGCTGAGGCACTTTCTCATTGGCGGGAATGTTCGGGTCCTGATTGAAGAAGAACGGCGCAGCATTGAGCCAATCCGTCCCACGATGGCCATAAAGACTGCCATGTATGTCGTTCGTACCGGACCTCGTACTCATGTCGATGTGCGCGCCGCTGGTCGATCCTTGCTGCGCGTCGTACATCGAGGTATTCACGCGAAGTTCCTGCACGGTCTCCGGGGCCGGCGTGGGCAGGGCCTGGCCAATTGCCAGATAAGGAGACGCCGTACTCTGCACCGGCGCCGCACTCGCCGAAGCTGCGCCACTGGTGCCAGTGTTCAGCACCACGCGCGCCGAGAGCACCTGGCTGGTGCTCTTGCCATTGAATAGATTGCTGGCATCAACGCCGTTCATCAGGAAGGTGTTGCTGGTGTCCCGCTGACCATTCGCCCAGATCGGAGCATTCCCCAGGCCGCTGTTTGCGCCCGAGCCGCCGGGAAGTTCTGCGTTCACGCCGGGCGAGAGAATCGCGAGTCCGGTAAAACTGCCGGTTTGGAGCGGCGCGGACTGAATCTGGTCCTGCTCTAAAATGTAGCCGTTCGTGGTATCCACCGCGTTCATCAGCGGCGAGGCTTGGACTTCAACGCTTTCGGCAGTTTGACCAACCTGCAGGGTGACGTTGAGCGTGGCGCTACGGTCGGCTTGGACGGTGATCGAAGGAATTTTTTGCGTCTGAAAGCCATCATGCGAAAACGTCAGTGTGTAAGTGCCGATGGGCAAGTTCACAAACGAATACGCACCGGTTTCGTTGGTCTTCTGAGTGCGAGTCAGCTGGGTCTGATCGCCGACCAGGGTGACAGTGGCGTCGGTCAACACGCTGCCCGTCTTGTCGGACACGGTGCCGAGAATGCCCCCGAGGGTTTGTTGGGCCTGAACTGCTGCCGAGACGAGAAGGATCACGCAAACGGCCGCCGCATGGAACTTCGCTTGCTTGAACATGGACCGCCCCCTTATCCGTTGCGGAAATCGCGATTCGAGACAATAAACGGTTACCGCTTATTTCTTCAAGCAGAATCTTCGATCAAAGACGGAATATACCTCTTTGGATACAAATGATTGCGGGAAAATATGATGCACCACTTTACGCGAAATTCGACGGAAGTAAAAGGGCAACGCTATAGGCGTTCGAACCATGCTTGTCATAGACTCTGGAAACTCTTCTGCAAATTTCAGAGGAGGCCATGAACAGTTCAATGTAACTCAGAATAGCGGTCGACCTGATTATGCCTTGCCTTCAGCAGCACCGGAATCTACTTCCCCGGCCCACTCGCGCATCTTGGTGCGGAAGCGTTCGCGCTCTTCGGGCGTCATTCTTTGCCATCGACCCCGCATGTCATTCCACCGGTATGCGCCGGGCCGGCCCCAGCCGCGCGGGCCGCGGAACAGGATCCAGCTCAGTATGAGCAGTCCGATTGCCTGCCAGTACGTGACGGCGTGCAAGCCGAACAGGGCCGGCATCAGCCAGTTCCAAAGATGCATCACGATCAATCCGAACAGGGCAGCGGCGATCAACATAATCCCGAAAAATGCGCTTCCGATGCCAACCTTCTTCGCAATCCGATGTCTTCTCATAACTTCTCCTTGTCAGCTCAAAAATTCTTCATACACCGACAGCAGCCGCCGGCGGAGGTGCAGCACCGCGTACCGCTTGCGCGAGAGCAGGGTATTAATGCTCACGCCGGTCGCGGCAGACAATTCCTTAAAGCTGTGGCCTTCGACTTCATTTGCGATGAACACCTCGCGCTGCTCTTCGGGCAGTTCGTCCAGCGCATCTTCGAGTTCATCGAGCAAAAGACTTCTTGCGTACGCCGCCTCGGGACCGGCATCTTTCGACGGAAGGAACTCCTCAATCGAGAGGATTTCAACTTCTTCGTCGAAAGATGGCGGCAGATCGGCCATGCGCTCAGGTCTCTTCTTGCGGAACCGGTCGATGATCTTGTTTCTTGCGACTCGGAAGAGCCACGCGCCCGCCTGCTCGACGGGCTTCATCACTCGATAGGCTTCGACCAGTTCGAGGAAAACATCCTGCAAAATGTCTTCAACCTCAACGCGGTCAGCTACGTTCCGGCGGATGAAATTCCGCAGGCGCGAGCGCTGTCGTTCGACTGCCTCAACTATCTTCCGGTCCTGGTCGCGCACCATGTCGATGGCCAGCGCCTTCATCTAAAGGTGAAGACGATTTGAAAAGGAGAATATTGTAGGCGTGAGAAACAAGATTCAGCCGGGGAGAAGGGCAAACCGGCGAAAGTCAGGATTTCACCGCGCTCAAAGACAAGAGGATTGCCACCTACTGCGGCGCGTTGGCCGTGGCGAGCTGCTTTTCCTGAGCTGTCATCTGCCGCCAGAGAACTTGCAGATCGGTGGCGATGCGAGAATTCTGTGGCTCCTGATGCAGAGCACGAGCAAACCAGCGATACGCCATAGGCAAATCGCGGCCTACGCAGTGGCCGGTGGCGTACATGGTCCCGAGAACCGTTTGGGCCTTGGTGTTGCCCTTGGTTGCAGCGGTGCGCAGGTTGGATTCCGCGCGTGCGCAATTTTGGGGCAAGCCATTGCCGTAAAGGTAACGTTCACCTGCAAGCTCTAAATCAGCATCCGGCGCTGGCGTCACCCCTGTATCGACTGAGCTAGCGGCGGCAGCCTTGGCTGCGCGAGGCGACGGTTTCGGCGTGCGTGGCTTTGCAGGAAGCTTGGCCGGAACTTCGGGCGGAGTAGCCTTGGCCTCTTGCGTGTTTTCAGGAGCTTTGGTCTCGGCCTTCTCGGAGGCAGCCGCATTGTCACTTGCTGGTGCTGCGGCGTTGCCTGAGGGAGGAGCGCTTGCGTTCGACGGCTGGCCAGCTTGTCCATTATCCACCGGTATTTCAGTTGATTTGCCGGTCGAATCTGGCTGCGCCTTCTGGTCGGGCGCGGTCGGCAGCACCTCGCCGGCGCCGGTCATCGGCTTTTCAGCGTGAGTTTGCTGGTCTTGCGATTGCGCTGGTGCTACTTCCGACGGAGAGGCCGACTGCTCCGAAGCGCCGCTGGCGGTCAAGCGGTTAAACGGAAAGCCGTTGTGGCGCCATTGCCAACCAAGAAAGCCGGCTGCGCCAAAAATAATCAGCAGGAAGATAACGAGCCCCACATGGCTGCGCGGCTGTTCGTCTTCATATAAATAATGAAATTCAACTTTGGGATCTTCTGCCAGCCCCAGGAATGACGGACCGTGAACGTTCTCCGTGTGGCCATTCCCGCCGTTGCTCGCCACCTTCTTTTCTTTTTCCGGAGGCTTCGGCACAGCTGGCGGATGCGCCAGCGAGGCTCCGCACATTCCGCAAAAGCGATACTCAGGGCTATTGTCGTACCCGCAGTGGGTACAGCGGACGTACATGGTTTCAAGCATATCGCAATAGTTGGATGGCAGAAAGGCTGCTGCTGTTGGAAGCAGCTGCTCTCATCTACGTAAATAGACCGTGACTTCTTGACCGTGGCGTATCCATTGATAATACGCGGGTTAAGCGGCTTCAGCAAACGGAACATAGTCGCATGGCCGCCATTAGTCTTCACTATTTGGGGGCTGCAACTTTCCCCGAATGAGAGTGTTTGTACGCCGCAGAGGCCATAAGGCCCGAAGCGAGAGAGGCGATATGCGACGACAAATAGTTTCTTTGCTGTGTTTTGCGGTGCTGGGATCGGTTTTTGCGCTGGGGCAGGACTTGGCCAACGATCATCGCGATGTGCGCCAGGACCGGCAAGACCTGCGCCAGGACGGGGTTGACCGGAGGAATGATCGACAGGACATTCGCAGCGATCGACGCGACCTTACGAAGGATCGCCGCGACTTGCGCAACGATGTTCGCAGCGGAGATTTCAAAGATGCCCGCCGCGACCGCCGGGATATTCGCAAGGAGCAAAGGGATCTGAGATCAGACCGCCGCGATCTGCGGAACGACCGGAAGGACATTCGTTCCGACCGGAAAGACTTGCGTGCGGATCGACGGGATATTCGCGCCGACCGCCGGAAATAGCTTCGCTGTATCCGAGGGGAGCGAACTGCCTGAGCAGGGTTCCGGAAAGCTGCCGATCGGGTAGAGGAAAAAAGCTCGACGTACGGGCGGGAACGCCCCGGACCTCTAACAAAATCGTTCAGACCTTCCGCACCTGCCCAGGCGGGCTTTTCTCGGACTGCGAATGTGCCACATACAGCCCGACATCTGACTTAACTGCTCGGGCATGCTCACCTTCAGCCCACACATTCATTGATCCACTTCAAATACTCGGCACTGCCGCCTTTAACTGCCAGCGTTACGAATTCCGGCAAATCGTAAGAATTTAACTCCGCAATCGCAGCGTGCAATTTTTCCACCAGCTCTTCATTCGTCTTGATGATCATCAGGTACTCTTCGGCTCGCTGGAGCTTGTCTTCCCAGCGATAAAACGACTGGATTCGTCCGATGACGTTGACGCACGCGGCCAGCCGGCGTTCCACCAATTCTTCCGCAATTCGTGCCGCCTCGGCTTGGGAACCGGCGGTACTCAGGACGACCATTTTGTCTGTCATATCGAATCACCCTTGGCATTTTGCACCGAAGTTTATATACCGGTGCGGATGAGCCACGTTCTTCTCGCAAAACCTCAATGTCCACGGTCTGCGCAAAATCAAGTTTGGCACATCCTTGTGACGAGCGGGAACTGTATGCCGAAGTTGATTCCTCTTGTCCGTAGCGGGAAAACTTCCGATTGACGTGGGAGGTGAAGGAGAAGTTTACTGAGAAGTTACGCCTCGATCTGCGCAGTGGAAATTGAATGGCGCAGCTGCCAAGCAATGGATTTTCGAGTAAAGGTGCCAAAAATCCGGGCCGTGCCTCCTCCAGAACGGCGGCTGCGTTCCCTCGTGAAGGGAGCAGACCAGGCTGAAGCATTCACGGACAAAGTTCTCGATAAAGCGCGGCCCTACTTAGAAAAAGTACATTTGCTGCGCACCCGGCTAGCGACGCTTGCTGTGGCGCTGCTCGCGGTGTGGCTGTTCTTTCACGTGACCTTCGGGGCAAACGGCATGGTCATTTATCGGGCTAAACGGGCGGAGTACCAAACCTTGCAGAAAGATATCGATCGCCTGCAAAAAGAAAACGCCGAGTACAACCAGCAGGTGGATGAACTGAAGACGGATCCCAAACGCATCGAAAAAGAAGCTCGAGAGCAGTTTCACTATGCGCGTCCGGGAGAAGTGGTTTATGTTGCGCCGGAAACTCCTGCTTCGGCGCCACCCGCGAACCGCTCGGCCAAAAAGTGACTTCTCATTTGCAACCCACCATTCAGGCTGTGATATAGTTCCGCGCACGTCGCGGAACTTTGCTTCGCGGCTTCGGCCGTAAACCAGGAGGAAGTCTTATGAGAAAGCTGGTTCTGATCTGTCTTGCGCTTTGTGTAGTCTTTATGTTCGTGAGCGTCACCTTCGCGGCTGACGCATCAACTGTCAATGGCTGGGTCGCGGATTCCAAGTGCGGCGTCAAAGCGGCGCACGATGGCGCAGCCGAGTGCACCAAGAAATGTTTGCAGGAAGGCGCCAAGATGGTGGTGGTCACCGACGGCGATCAGAAGGTACTGACGGTCGACAATCCCAAGAAGCTCGCGGGACATGAAGGCCATCACGTGGCCGTCACCGGCGAGGTGAAGGGCGAGTCCATCCACGTGGACAGCGTGAAGATGCTGTGAGTTTTCTTGTGGCTTGAGTTCCTCGTAATGATGTCACTCCGAGGACCTTCAGGTAAGAGGAATCTGCTTTCTCCTTCCGAGCGAACGGCAGATTCCTCACCGCTAAACCGGTCCGGAATGACATAGGCTAAAAGACGATTACCGCACCACACCCTCTAGTGGCGAGCTGGCAGTCGCATACAACTTTTTCTGCATGCGTCCGGCGAGATAGGCTTGGCGGCCCGCGATGACTGCGTGCTTCATGGCTTCGGCCATGAGCACCGGATCCTGTGCATTGGCGATTCCCGTATTCATAAGAACTGCATCGGCTCCGAGTTCCATCGCGACGGTCGCGTCGGAAGCTGTGCCTACGCCGGCGTCGATGATGAGAGGCACCCCGGTAATCATCTCGCGAAGGATCTGAAGATTTGCACGGTTCTGGATTCCGAGGCCACTGCCGATGGGTGCGCCAAGCGGCATTACTGTTGCGGCGCCGGCATCCAGCAGCCTTTTGGCAAATACCACGTCATCCGAGGTATATGGCAAAACCGTAAAGCCTTCCTTCACCAGGACGCGCGTCGCTTCCAAAGTTGCCTGCACGTCGGGATAGAGTGTCGCCTGGTCGCCGATGACTTCGATCTTCACCCAATCAGAAAGCCCAACTTCGCGTCCCAGACGCGCGGCCCGGATGGCTTCATCGGCGGTGTAACACCCGGCCGTGTTCGGCAAAAGAAAATATTTCTTCGGATCAATGTAGTCGAGCAGGGACTCTTTGCTACGATCGAGGTTCACACGCCGCACGGCGACGGTGACGATCTCCGCGCCGCTGGCCTCGAGTGCGCGCGCCGTTTCCTGAAACGACTTGTACTTTCCAGTGCCGACGATCAGCCGCGAGCGGAACTCCCGCCCAGCAATAATAAGATGATCAGACATGTCCTTATTGTAATTGGTGAAAATCCGATTCACCACCGCGGCACAGGGCCAACAAGAAAATTCCTTCGTGTGCCTTCGTGTCCTTCATGGTCCTTGGTTTTCAACCGCGAAGGACACGAAGGAAGTCGCGCCCATGGCTTCGGTTTAGACCTGCTCCTTGTAGATTTCCTCGATCAGATCGCGGAAGCGCTCTTCGATTGCTCGCCGCCTCAGTTTCATGCTGGCGGTCAGCGTTCCATTCGCCGAAGACAGTTCTTCGCTGGCGAGCCTGAACTCTTTCAACTTTTCAAATTGGGCAAGGTTCTCGTTTAACTCGTCGACGATCTCGGCGTAGCGGGCCCGGACTTGCGCCAGTTCTACCAACTCCTTTCGCGACGAAAACTGCAGGTTCCTCTCACGCGCCCGCGCTTCGAGGGCCGCGAAATTCGGAAAAATCAGGACGGCGGGAAATTTGCGTTTGTCGCCCACAACTACAGCCTCTGCGACCAGGGGATTGTGTTTCAGAGCATTCTCAATCGGCTGCGGCGCGACAAACTTTCCGCCGGAGGTTTTCAGCAGGTCTTTTTTTCGGTCGGTTACGTAGAGAAAGCCATCTTCGTCGATCTTTCCGATGTCTCCGGTCTTGAACCATCCGTCGACGAAAGCATCGCGAGTTTCTTCGGGACGGTTCCAGTAAGTCTGAAAAACCGAGGGCCCGCGTACCAGAATCTCGCCATCCTCTGCAATTCGCACCTGCACATTTTCGAGCGGCTTGCCAACGCTGCCGATCCGATGCGCGACCGGAGTGTTGCGCGCGATCACAGGAGATGTTTCAGTCAGGCCATAGCCTTCATGAATGCGAATACCCACGTCGGCGAACCATTCCGCCAGCTGCCGTCCTAACGGAGCTCCGCCGGAAATGAAGAGTTCGGCCCGACCTCCGATGCCCGCGCGAACCTTCGAATAAACCAAACGGTTTGCCAGCTTCCAGGCGAGCGAACGCGGGGTTTTCCCTGCCAGCACCTCTTCGCGGTGTTCCCGGCCCACGCGCATGGCCCATTGATACATCTGATGCTTTGGAAACTTCGCCGCCTGCAAATCCGCTTGCGCGTGGATCTTTTCGTAAACTCTCGGCACGCTCAGCAGAACATGCGGGCGAATCTCCAGCAAAGCTTGCGGCAGTTTTTCGAGCTGCGGCAGATGGGCGAGCGTGACGCCGTTATAAAGCATGCCCATATCTACGGACCGTGCGGTCACGTGGGAAAGCGGCAGGAACGACACGCAATACATGCCTTGCTCGAATCCGAAATCACGCAGGAAGAAGGTGATGTTGGCCGCCATGTTGCCATGGGTCAGAATGACGCCTTTGGGTTGTCCGGTTGTTCCCGAGGTGTAGATGATCGTGGCGAGATGGTCAGGCTGAACGCTGTGGCTGATGGAATCGAGCTTGGACGCGGCCGGCGATTGCATGAGCTCAGCCATGGGAAACGCCCGCTCGTCGGCGATCTCGTCCATCAAGATGATTTTTTCGAGGCTGGTTGACGGCTGAATCGATAACACCTTTTCGAGATGCTTCTCGGTCGAAACAAAGATTGCGCGGGCGCCGGAATCACTCAGCAGGTAAGCCGTTTGCTCCGCGGTCAAGGTCGTATAAATAGGTACGACCACCGCGCCCAGCAGCAAGCACGCAAAATCCGCCACCACCCATTCGTGCCGGTTCTCGCTGAGTATGGCAATACGATCGCCGCGCGAGATCCCCCAGGAGCGCAAGACACCGGCGACGCCATTTACCTTCGCTACGAACTGCTGCGAGGATATCGGCTCCCAGCCGGCTGCAGTCGCCCGCAGCAGAAATTCAGGCTGGTCGCGGCCCGCGATAGAAAAGAAGATGTCGTTTAGGGTCTGCAGGCTCATGCGGTAGCGAGAGAACTGTAACGTGTTTTCACGAGGATACGCAATAACACGGCAGTCTAGCGTCCTCTCGTCCAGCTGCGCGCAACAGCATAAATTTTGACATCTTCCGAATTGACCGGATGACGATTCGACCGATACACTCGCTGGGCGAGGAATGCACAATGAAAAAATGGTTTGTTGCTCTGCTGCTGGCGAGCACGGTCTTTTCCCCGCTGTTGAATGCCGCTCCCAAGGAGGAAGCCGCTACTATGCCGAAAGTTGGCGATATGGCTCCTGATTTCAAGTTGTCTTACTTCGACGGGAACGACTTGAAAGAGGTCTCGCTTGACCAGTATCGCGGGAAAAAACAGGTGGTGCTGGCGTTTTATATTTTTGCTTTTACCGGTGGTTGAACGCAGCAGATGAAAAACTTTCAGGCGAATCTGAAGCGCCTGGAAGCTACCGACACCCAGGTCCTGGGTGTGAGCATGGATAGCGCGTTCGCCAACAAAGCCTTTGCCGATTCCATCGGTGTCACCTTCCCGCTGCTCAGCGATTGGGGCGGCGAGACCACCCGCAAGTACGGAATTTACGAAAACAAGTACAAAGCTCCCCGCCGTGTGAACTTTCTTATCGGCAAGGACGGGCGAATTCTGCACGAGGACGTGGACAACGCAGCCATCGATCCGACGAAGTTGGTCGATGCCTGCGAACGTCCTAAAATGAAGCAGTAGATCTTGCCAAAAATGGCGCGGCCCTCTGCCGCGCCATTCCCTTATACTGGCCGCCGTTAATCCTCGTCGGGCGGGCGCACGCATGATTTTTTTCATTGTTGTGCTGCTGGTGTCGGTGCTGGCGGGAGGTGTGGCCGCAATCGCGGGCTTCGGCATTGGCAGTCTGCTGACGCCGCTATTGGCTGTTCGCTTCGGTACGAAGTTGGCGGTCGCGGTGATCTCCGTGCCGCATATCATTGCCACCGCCGCACGCTTTCTGCGCCTGCGCGAGCACCTGGATAGAAAAGTCTTTCTGAACTTCGGAATCCTAAGCGCAGTTGGAGGATTGCTCGGCGCTTTGCTCAATTCCCGCGCCAACAGTCCGGCGCTGACGATTGTCTTCGGCTGTCTCCTTCTGCTGGCAGGGGTTTCAGGCCTGACCGGGTTTTTGGAAAAACTACGGATGGGCCGCCGTACGGCATGGATCGCGGGCGCGCTTTCGGGATTTTTCGGCGGCCTGGTTGGAAATCAGGGAGGCATCCGATCCGCCGCACTGCTCAGCTTTGGAATGCAAAAAGAAGCGATGATCGCCACTGCTACTGCGGTCGCTCTAATTGTCGACGGCGCGCGCATGCCGGTGTACTTCGCCGTTGAGACCCACGGAATAATTCATGCCTGGGCGATCATTCTGGTTGCAGTCGCCGGAGTGCTACTCGGCACTTTTTGGGGAGTCAACCTCTTGCGCAAAATTCCCGAACATCTGTTTCCGAAACTCTTGTCACTCTTAATCCTTGCACTCGGCGTTTACATGATTGTTCACGGAGTGAAGCAGCTTGAGTGGCGCGGTGTTTGACGCTCATCTACGGTGCTGTCACTCGGAGGTTTCTGCAGAGTGAGCTTGATGCTAAACCTGTGATAGCATTACATCGCGGGGTGGAGCAGTCTGGTAGCTCGTTGGGCTCATAACCCAAAGGTCGGTGGTTCAAATCCACCCCCCGCAACCAACTCCATCAACCACTTAGCGGGATTCCACCGTTTCCATCTGGGTCAAATAAGGGTCACGAAAGCTTCTATTGCACCGAAGTTGTGATCGTTGGGCAATTGGCCCATAGATCTTTCTCAGGTTTCCAGCCTTCCAGTTCCGCTTGCTGCTTCACAAATTCCACCAAACGTCGTTGAAGTTCCCGTTTCGCCTCAATCTGCGGAGCACCATAAACCTGGGACGTAGTGGCAATGTTTTCGTGCCGAAGCAGAGTCTTCACTTCTTCGAGTGTGAACCCTGCTTCCTTTCCCCACGCACTCACGGTATGGCGAAAACTGTGCCAGCCAATCTTTGGGAGTCCAGCTTTAGTGGCTATCGGCTGGATGTAATCCTTCAGCAACTGACACGGCCACAGCGGTCGCTTCCCCCTGTTGAAGGGTGATGCGAACACCCAGTCCTCGGGCTCGTTGTAAGGAGTGATCGATCGCCACTGATCCAGAAGCACGGCAACATCCTCCGGCAATGACAAATCGGTCCTTGAAGCCTCAGTTTTCAGCAACGTGATTCGCCCCTGTACGAAACCGCGCTGGAATTGCACTACGCGCGACTTCGTATCAAGGTCCTGCCACTGCAAACCAAAGGCCTCACTTCTCCGCGGCCCCAACCACCCAACCAGCGCGACGGCCGCCCGCTCCCGAGTGTGGAATTGCGGAAGAAGGTAAAGAAACTGTGCGGCCGTTAGCTGCACAGGTCGATGCCGTCGCTTCGTCGAACCCCGTGGAAGTTCAACCCGCTTTTCGGCCATTGGATTTTGGCCCAAGTAGCCCCACTTCACGGCAAACTTGAACACCAACTTCATGGTGCTGAAAATATGCCGTACTGTTTTGGGGGCCAAGCCGGCGGAATTCCCGGTCGATCGCTGCAATGAAGTAAACCATTGCTCAATCGACGCCCGGACCTGCGGACGCTCGAATTCGGAGATTCTGTAAGACTCCCATCGCGCCAATACATATTTGTTAAGCATGGAACGATAGGAACCGGCCGTCTGAAACGACATCAGCGCCGATTCCTCCTGAACCCCGCCTAATGGCACTTTGAGACACGGTTTGAGCACTTCGTCGATGTAGCGATTAACAATCCCGCCCATCGTCGGAGTGCTCTCATCGTTCTCCGCATTCGCAGCGAGTCGGAACTTTTCGCACGCTCGCTCTGCCTCTGCTCGCTTCGGCATTTCATCGAGCGTTCCAACGATCGCCTTACGTCGAACCCGCTTGCCCTTTCTGTTTTCAAAGAACCGATATACCCAAACATCGGGTCCCCGCCTTCGCGGTTCAGGCACCAGAGTGCCGTATTGGTATGTAGCGCGCCGCCTCAGATTTGTCATTCGCGATTCTCCTGATCGCGGCGCAGATGACTGCCTGACTCTACCTGATTTGCTAGGAAGCGCTCAAGATCCTTCCGTCGCACGTACCAATGCTTGCCAAATTTAAATGCTGGGAGATTTCCTCGACGCGCCATGCGCTTGATCTTCTCCCGGCTGCATTTGAAAATCTCTGCAAGATCCTGGACATCAAGAATCTCTTTCGAAAAAACGCGAAGAGTACTTTCGCGCTGTTGTTCGCCGAATTCGATCTCCGAACTGTCCGATCTTCGCGCAATGTCGGCTGAGGCGAGGGTCTTCATGATGGGGTGAATCTATCTCCACTGGTTGGGGCAGTCCAAGACTTCTTTGGCGACAATTGATAGCGTCAGGCTATTTACTGCAACAACAGAAGTTCTTGCGCAACTGGGGATTCGGCACACAAAATGCACACAAGCACAGCGAAATCTCCACTGCTAACACTTGAGGCACGCCCGCCGACAGTAAGTCGCAATTCGAGGGAACGGAATGCTGCCGTGACAGCGCTGCGTGACTAGGTTTTACAACAACTTACAAGACCGCGGGGACTGCCAAACGCCGCGCAAGTCATACAAAACATCACTTCCTGTGGGTTGGGTTGTGGGTTGGAAAAAGTGCTCAAAAATGCCCGTAAAAGCGAACCTCGTTGCTCAAGCCGGTGGGGCGAATAACCCCGATCTTTGTGGGATGAGTTGTGGGTCAGAAGAAGTCTGCACGGAAAGAACTCACGGAATCATCAGGGGATTTCGCTTTCATCACTGCCGCCTGAACGCTGCCTAAACGCAGTCGTGAGCCCCTCTTTTCAGCGCGTTTTTGACTGTAGGTTGAGTTGTGTGTCAGAAACAAATGCCAAAATACTCTCGATACAATTTGCGTCCCGCGCCACAAAAAGGCAAAGGAAGGTACGGGCGATCTCCGGCGTCGCGAAAACGCAGATTTTATTTCCTAATCCGAATTGAAATACTGGGGCGTTCCGTCCCAAGGCTTGAAATACTTCCGCTCGGCCCAAAGCCCGAGCTTTTCTTTCAACGCGAGAAGGCGTGCTTCCTGCGTCCAGAGTATTCTGGCCGTCTCAGAAGCGACCTCGCTCCCTGCCGTAGCATCGCCCGAAACCATCTCACTTCCTAACGGCCGAAGAATGGTTTCGTGAGGAAAATCAGCCTCGACCAGCGCAAAGAAGTTCTTCGTGCAGTTGTAGCCGCCCTGGGCGACGACAACCTTACCCGCCAGCGGGCCGGTTTTATCTTTGAGCGCGGGCGGCACGGACAGGCCCTGGGTGAAGTAGTCGTTTAAGTTCCTGCCGATCTCAGCACACCATCCGCTGATTCTGAAAGCATCCGCCAGTTCAACTCGTGGCAAGTCGATGTTCTGTTCGGTGCTGAGAGCCCACTGACGCGCCTTCGGTTCGAAGTATGATGTCGTCGCTAGCATCGCATTCTTGGCACGCTCCATCGCGGCCAAGCCGAAGATCGACGTGATGGGCTGAAGATCAATGGGATCTTTGTACCTCTTGGCCTGTACCAGCGTGACGACCTCGGGAATACCCTTGTGTTGATAGAGACGGATGTCCACGCCGCCATCATTTCTGCCTGGGCCAAGCTCTGTGTAATAGCCCTGATTCCTAAAAATCGAGTCGAGTAGCTCTTCGAATTCGCGCCAATGCAATCGGTGCAGGTCACCTGGATACTTGCCGAAGTATTCGAAAATCTCGCAATGCAGCTCATACACCTTCTTCTCGGCAAGGTGCTTAAGCCACTGCCAACGATACAGACTGAGATAGTCTTCCCTAACCTTGTCGTCGGTCGGGTACAAAGACATCGTGTAGTGGTTCTCGTTCTCAAACCAAAGTCCTAGCTTGCCCAGCAACTCAGTGAAGGGTTTCTCATATTCATCTGCGAACGCGCCATCTGAACCGAATATCCGTCCCAATGCTCCCTCTGAGATGAGCAGCAAGGTTTCGTGACTTCGCGGGGCTTCGTTATGGAAGCTGAAGGGTGTGGCGAAGCTCGTATCGTCCCAGAGTTCGTTCTTGACGGCCCAAGCCTCAATCTCACTCTTAATCTGTTCAAGACTAGATATCAATTCAGCTTCATGGACTTCTCGGGTGCCTAAGTGGACGCTTTGGGAATGGGTCGGCACAAGTCGCTCACCGCTGCGGGACCTCTCGATCGTGGAATTCCTCGGGTTGGAGCACCAGTTTGTTTGGTTTGCACCTCGGACACACTGAAGAAGTCGGAGAGAAGCAGGCCAGGGAAATTTTCCGCTGTTTTCGCTTTTCCGGTCTTTTCGATTCCAGGGACGCTACGGCATCCGTGAATCGTGGGCGGCTCATCTGGTACATTGCTCCCCGAGCACCTTCAAACTGGCAATTCAAGGCTGCCAGAGCCTGGGCGTGTTCCAGAAAAGACGAAATGTCTTCCTTCGATGTGCCACCGAGACCATCCCGTCCATTCGTAAACATCGAAGCTATGAGTCCTACGGAGGTCCAATCACCTGAACCAGCGGTGTCCTTGATCTTGACCTCAAATGCCGGGACCGAATTCCAGGTACCGAAGGAATGACGAGTTCGAAAGCGTAGCCCGTCCTCACCCAGGGTTTCGATTTCCAGATGCGCTTTGTGATCTCTTAGCAACTCGGAAAAGGAGCGCGCGCGTTGCGTGGAATATTTCAGTACGTCACATAGCTGAAGCATTTCTCGAAACAGCTTCGCATCGCCAGCCGCCGACGGCTCAAAATAAATCAGAGTACCTTTGCTTCCATAGTATCGCGCTAATTCGACGGTTGAGCGTGAAACACGGTCCGCAAAAAAGACATCGGCGTCCTTCCTTTCTGATTTGAGGAAGTCAACAGAACTCTGAAGTACTGGCTTGAATGGAGGAAAGTACCCGTTACAATCGGGACAATTCCACAGAAACCGGTGCTTGGGCACGCCATTCTTACTCAGCTCAATCTTCTCTAACACGATCGGACTCGCCGCCACGGGCGAGAGACCGAGGAACTGTGTATCCACACCCCAGCGCTTCAAGTCCTTGCGGACGAAATCGCCCGCCACATCGTCCGACAAGCGCGCCAGGGGCAAAGCCTCCCAACCCATGTAGGATAACCCTGCCACAATGTTTCCCGAAGTACCCCCAGCATAGAACTTTGGAGCAGGATCATCGAGACCGAAAACGACGTCGAGCGCGAAGAATCCCGCGGCAATTATTGTCGGTTTTCTTCCAAGTCCTGCTCTATGCATAGCAGTCTCCGCAAAGCCAAAGCCCGTGAAGCCGGCTTTCGCTCGCCAATTCGTCCAGGTTGTTTGCTTCCGACTCCCTCATCGTATAACCGTGAGCCTCCACGTGCGCAATAGCAATATTCACCCCGGACCGTTTCAGTTCATAGGCGGCCAATAAAGCTCCTACAGAGAGAAGCTTACTGGAATTCGCCGAAATAACGGCATTCGATCCACCCAGCGGCTTCAGCGCCTTACCGTAGTGCAGTATTGCGCGCCTCAGTTGCCGATAGGCTTCGAACGCGTTCGTCTCTGAGGCGTAGATGAAGTTCCTGGCTTCCACGCGCAATTGGTCAAACAAAAGCTCACGATACTCCATTACCAGTTCGTCTCCTCGCCGCGGATTCACCGACGGTGCTGGCAACAGAGGGCAAATTTCAGCCGGATTGACCAGGTCGTAAATGCGTTTCAGCTGGACAATCTGGTTTTCGCCCAACAATGGAAACCATACCCTTGGCCGCCCAGCTGCAGATTCACGTTCCGCGGCTCCCCGAAAAGGATGAATGTAATCGGCATCTTCATCGATCCCTTCCTCCGTGATGTTTGCATCTAGAGCGGCACTTTCACTCACCAGCACAAACAGATTCGGTTTTGAGCCTCCGTCCATACTGTCGAGCAGAAATAGCAACTTGGCAATCACCGGAAAATAGACGCTCCGTGGCAACGAGCTGACATCGACGAATATGTCGGTGAACTCTTTCAGTTCCGCCGCCGTGCGGAACACTCCCTCAGCGGATCTCGAAGTGATCCTACGGCCTTCGGCGGAAAACATGTTGATCCGTCGCTCCTGCAACCGCTCCGATCCGACAGTGCCATTTAGCTTTTCGAGATTCTTTTTCACAAATTCGTCATATCGGCGCGATGGCGAGGTGGTTCCCTCATCAAAAGCCAGCATAATCACCATTATTTCGTTCGACTTGACGATCCCGCGTAGCAAGTCGAAGCCGGCAAGCATACGGGGATCAAATCCTCTCCCCAGAACTAAGCACGTTTTCGTTGGCTCCTTTCGCTGCGAAACGTGATCCTGCAGGAGCGTCGTTAGGTCGTTCCCACTCACTTGGACATAGGAGTCCCAACGATCATTCCGGTCAGGCTTCATACCAAAGCAGCCTTCTGTTTGTACCCGGTTGTCATCCACAGATAGAGATCACGTAAATGCTGCTCTTTGAATCCTCCATAGTGCAACGGCAGATCGAAATTGACGCACAAAAGACGATTCAGATTGAGCACCATCCATGTAGAACCCTTCACGTTATAGTCGAGCCGCGGTTCCAACAGATTGTTCGCAATCGCCGCCGCTAGTACCTCCGCAAGCATCATGTACTCGGGATTCCGCTGCAGAAAGTCGCGGTCCTGCAATGACTCCCTGTCGCGCATTGAGATTGCGATTCCCGTAACACCCGGATCGTATGAGGCCGTAGGCTCATACGTTCGTTGGCGGCAATACTGCCCAATCGAATCCAACAGCTTTAGCACCCGCTCTCCGTTTCGTGCTCTTCGGGGGATCTCGCTCCTGAATGATGTCGATGCCGCATGCAGCAGCGCGTCCTGCCGTGCCGCATCGAGCGTCGCTGCGCGCTGAACGATGTACGAAGAGACCACCTCTTCAAATTCATCGCCAGCCAGACGCATGAACTGCTCAATATTCCAGGAGGCAAGACTGGCAAGCTTTCGCGTCCCAAAGTAGTACGGCAGACTAAACTCCTGCGCGAGGAATAGTTCGGCCGCCGCCCTAAGTTGCGAATCGCTCCGCTCTTCGAATGCCGACTCGCTCAAAGGAAAATCAAACGCGGTCTGCTCTCGCCTGATCTCTCGATGCACGAGAATTTCCAAGGTTCTCCAATTCAGGGCTCTATCACGCGCCGTTCCGGTCGCACGTTCTTGCTTTCCTACCCAGGCGTCGAATAATGACCGGCCAGATATAGCTTTCATGATTCGGTCTTTAATGACCGGAATCGTCTTTTCATACCGCTCCACCCATTCCCCGCCATCGAGCGAGGTCTGGAGACAGGAGTCCAGTGAGCTGACTTCGACGTTGATGGCAGCCGATGCCCTCCTGTCGGCAACATTCATCATTAGGGTTTCGAACTTACGCGGATGATCGCGCCAATATCGTTCCAACAGAATCTCGCTTTCGTAGTCGCGCCCCTCAGCCGTTCCGGTTGCCAGCATTTCATCCGGCGCAAGCGCCTCGAAGCGCTCCGCCAGCCACACACCGACCCCCGTCCTGAGATCAGTGACCACTTTCAGAACTCTGCTTCGTTGCCGATGTGTCAGATGGTGAACATCATCGAGCAACAGTAAAAGGTGCTGAGCAGCGGGCTTCCCATCGACAAGTAAAGCGTCTTTCTGCAATAGTCCCAGGGACGAAAACGTCTCGTTACCAGGCAAACCCTTCACATCATCAGCACTTCCAAAACTATCGATCGCATCGCAAACCTGACCCTCCAATTCAGTGGCCCATCTATTCAGCTCCACCCCTGTACTACCTGGAGTAAACACACTCGCGGTCTCTTGTATCGGCCTACTTCCGAGCGTAATTCTTGCTAAGTCCGATGGATAGTCAAGCTTGTATAGCGCCAGGGCGGAGCGAAGCGTTGCCAGCGTAACTCTCGCGTTCAGCAATCCAAATAGCAGGCGCTCCTTCCGAGCACTGTCAAATTCCAGCTCTTCCAGAGTTGCATAATTGCGCGCACACGAATGGAAAACCCCGAGCAGTCGAGGCCCGTCCTCGTCGACCACTCCCATTTCACTCATCCGCTGATAAAGTTCCTTGAGATCCTCACTCCTCCGGAAAGCGTGAAGAGTTAATAGCACACTCGGCGTAAACAAACGCAGAAGGGAGCTCTTTCCGGCCCCCGGCGCGCTGCGGAAGATTTGCAATTTGTCCCACAACTGCGTGCCTTCAGGGAGAAGATCGAGCATACCGGGACCGAAGAGCTTCAGAAACGTCGTGTCGGACTCGATCGCTTCCGATGCCCGCAAACGAAATGGATTCCGTGGTTCTCTCATGAGTCTTTATGCCGCGTCACGCGCGGAAACAATGGCCGCATGTTCGAGCCTTCGGCCCACAGGAGACCGATAGCATTGTTCGGTGTGTTGTGGCTGAGGACTAGAGGTAGCGCCCCTCCCGCAAATCCATACTTCAGATTCGTCCCGCCAAGCTCCGTACTCGTCGATTCGTTCGCATCGTCATAGTGTGACTCGATCAGGGCGTCAAAATCAGGGAGCATTCCGGCGACCACGCGGTGAGCCTCGGGGAATGGCTGCACGACCAATACATGCGCTTCTTGCCCGCACTTTGCGCAGGATTCGTTAAGATTCTCGCGCAACACAGTCTCGGCGCGTTGAGTTCCCATATACAGAACTAGAATGATCTCAAGATTTGCCTTCACAAATAACCCTGCTAGGGGGTTCGTCGCATCGTGCAGCGAATTCAAAAAGCGCCCAACCTTCCCTCCAATGGTCCCGTCTTCCTTCTTGCGAATGTAGCTGACGCCGCTAGCCGAAAAATCGTCCAACAAGACCACTGAGCGAAACACGCACTCCTCCTCGGTCGCCTCTCGTCCAAGCAGCTTCTTAAGGTCCTTCTTCAGATCCTCGCGCAGATCATCGATGCGGTCCTTTGTCAGTTCATGGCTTTGTCGAACCTGTTCGTTGCTCAGTTGTGGATTGGAACGCCGAAACACATCCGTGTGCGAGCCATCGCTCAACCCTAGGAACAGGCACTTCCTCTTACGCACGCGATACTCCAGGCTGCTGGCCACTTTGGCCAAATGCCACTTCGGCAATCCAGCCTCGGCCGCCGCCTTCGAAAGCAGCAGCGGACGAATATGATCAGGATAGGAAATCGACACCAGGTGGTTCATTTCAGCGGAGGAAATGAATACCAGCCGTTCGCGAACAAAGGCAAGGGCTGTCTTGCGTTGCTCTATGGTATCGAATTGCCCGAGCCACTGGGCCAGGCTCTCGATGAAACGCATCCCCGGAGAAAATTGCTGATATTCGTCGTACTTATAAGTCGCCATTGCCTGTAACGGAATTCCATCCCTCACAAACTCTTCCGGGCTCTTCCAGCCCATCACTTTGGCTAGCAACTGCTCCGCCAGTTGATCCTTCATTCCGTCTCCAGTTCCATCCGGAAATCCTTCTTGCCCATTCTGATTCTTCCTAAGTAATAGCGAAGGGCGGCGCTGCCCAGCACACCGGCGGGCGCCAAGTTCCAAACGCTGTCGAGGCTGCCATCAACCTCGTCTACGCTCAGAGAAAATTCATGGGTAAGCAGCTCTGCATCATTCCCCGGCCAACAAGGCCGGTCACCAATACACACGAAGCTCCCATTCGGCTGAACTTCCCCCAGCGCCCGCAAGACCCTCAGCTTGCTAGTGTCTTCTGGAACCACATCAACCGAACGCGTGGAAGCCAACACCCGAACCTCCGGCACCCGTGGTTCAGCAAGGGATCGGACGACCATCGACCAGAGCGCCCTCACGTCGAGGTTCGATGAGCTCTCGATGGTTACCTGATCTGGCCTAACGCTCAGTTGGACGTGATCTCCCAGTTTCTTTTCGAGACAGGCAGCCGCCTTTTGCAATTGTGGTCGGATCGCCTTGTCCGTCCTCGGTTCGTCATCATCATCCAAGGCCGCGATGATTCCGCCGTTGTAATAGCCTACCCATACTTTGTTCCATTGCTTTTTCGGAATCGCAGCGCGCAATGCCTTTCGGACCGACTGGCCTCGCCCAGTCGCTATTCCCAGCAAGAACCCAGCGCCAGTCAGCCGTCTTAGTTCGCGTGCGGTTTCGGGGCGGATCGCTAGAAATCTGTCTTCGTGATCGCAGATGGTGCCATCGTAATCGAGTACTAAGCCACGGAATCTTGTCCGAGAGAACCGCCGACACAACTCCCGGTAGGCCGCCTCCGCTTGCTGGCGATGGCCGGGATTTCGTCCATCCGCTGCTTTAATTTTTCGGTCAACAGCCGCATCCTGAATCGTCGTCTTTCGAGCCTTGAACGCGTTCAGATGATAAATACGTCGACCGAACTCAGGAACACCCGGTCTTCCGGGATCAATGCCTACTGCCTGTCCGTAACGCCGAACCAATTCGAAAACCGCGACTTGCAGTTCTACCCACGCCGGAGGTCCCGATCGAGTCGACGTCACGAGCAGCGAAGAGATATGCCGAGGTAATAGTGCGAGCGTCCGCCGTGCCAATTCGATGTCATCATCGCTCGCCAGAGCGATTACGCACGATTCCGGGTGCTTTGCGAACCAGTGATGTCGGCCATGCGCAAAGTTTCTAAAGTCCGCCAGGTGAGCTGATACAAGACCTGCCTCCACCAACTTTGATTCAAGGTCCGCAGCCGCGACTCTGGCATCGGGTCCATAAAGTACCGCAACGCTATTGCAGGTGAAAAAATCATCCTCAACGGCGGAGAGTTTCTCTCGGCTACCGTCTACCATGATTGCGCCAGGATCGAGCGATTGTGGCAACACGTCCCTGATGCCATGCCCCTTCAGTACGACCACTCCCAAGGCGAGCAGACTGTTCGTAGCTAGAAAACCATCTTTTCCCGCCGGCACGTCAAAATCGAAGCAAAAGCCGCGCGCATAGTTTCCGACGATACGTGCGAGGGGGGATGATTTCGAGGCGCACAGTGCGATCAGGGACTCAGGCTCAGATTGAACGGCCCTACGTGCGACTCCCAGGATGTCGGGGTTCCGTCCAGCCCCGCTGACTAGCACCACCGCAGAGCCCTTGAGTTGCTTTAGATAACTTGCTGCCATCCAAGGCGTATCGGCTCTTCCAACCTCGCCGGTCTGCCTCTGGTGAAGATCTGCGACCAGGATCGCAGTGCTGTGTGAGCCCCCGGAACCGATGGCAATCACGGGACAGTTAGCCACCGAAGCTAATCGCTCTTGCAGCGTCGTGGCATCGATGGACAAAGCCCACTGATAAGTCTCAGGCAGCTTAGCTAGCTCAGTTTGGTAGGGCTTTCCCATGTCTTCGCTTTTTGTTCGCCTATAGGATATTGCCCGAATTTCGAGGCGAAAGCAACATCTTCAGAACCTCGGATCGTAACCCCTATTGCACACAAAACAAAGCCAGTTGATCGACCCTCAGGTCCATCTGACAGGTCTCAGCCTAATGTCTGCGTCTGTTTCCCCGACCTATATTCTCGCCCGCCGTTGACATTCCCTCCCGACACTGCGTGAATGGTGCGATGAGCCGCTTCAACACAAGAAATCTCGACAGGCTTGGCAATCAGGTGAGCGTCCCTATCAAGACGGATGAGGACGGCTATCTTGGCCGCGAATGCCCAGTCAAAGAATGTCTCGGTTACTTCAAGATAACATCGGGAACGGGGATCAAGGGGCCTGCCCCCTGTCGTTGCCCGTATTGCGGGCACAGCGGCGACCAGAACACATTTTGGACGCAGGAGCAGCTCGAATACGCGAGATCGGTCGCTCTTCGGAAGCTCACCGAGGCCATACATCAGGACCTGAAGTCCCTGGAGTTCGACCATAGGCCAGTCGGGCCTTTTGGCCTCGGAATCAGCCTAAAAGTACAGGCAGGAAGGCCACATCCGATCAAGTATTACCGCGAAAAGCAGCTCGAAACCGAAGTCGTCTGCGACAATTGCACCCTTCGCTACACGATCTACGGAGTATTTGGGTGGTGCCCCGACTGCGGGGTCCACAATTCCATTCAAATTCTGACCAAGAACTTGGAGCTGGCAAAGAAGGAGCTTGCCCTCGCCGAGTCCGTGGACAAGGAACTGGCGGACCATCTCACCGGAGATGCTCTGGAAAACGTTGTATCGGCTTTTGACGGGTTTGGACGCGAGATTTGCGAGAGGAAAGGTGCGGATATCCAGTTTCAGAATCTGATCGGCGCAAGGCGACGTGTGCAAGAACATTTCACATTCGATTTTGCGGATGTCCTCGCCCCTGATGACTGGGAGAGAGTGTGCCGGGTCTTTCAAAAGCGCCATTTGCTTGCCCACAAGATGGGCGTCGTAGACGAGGACTATGTCAAGAAGGCCAACGACTCCCAAGCGGTGCTAGGCCGCAGAATTAACATCAGCCACGATGAAGTGATTGCGACTATCAATCTCATCGAGAAACTTGGCAAGCGACTTTTTGAAGGGCTAATTCACCCGACGCCCTAACGGTGAGTGGCGCCGAGCGCATAATCTCGTGGAATCGCCTGATCGTCTTTATGCTTAAGGCGACGTTAGATGCGATCTTCGAACCATTTCTACTCCGTTATCTTGAGATCGTTAACCGAGGCCATGACCATATGTTCCCAAATGGAGCGGAATACAAGTTCGCCATCGAGCTCAAAATAGTGGATCGCACCCGGTAGCAGTTCAAACTCAAGGGGTCGGGATGCTAGCGGATTGTGGTAAACCTCTAGCTCCTGGCACCACTCTTCACCGCGCGGCCACAAGGCCGCATACTCGTCGCTGAGTACGTCCATTTCAAAATCCCTGGCTTTGACTGCATTCGGGGCGGGATTGAAGAAGATTCCGGACCGAACCATTTTAAGGCCGGGTGGCTGCCAGCCCGCGAGAAATCCCATGCGATTGAACTTTCCCAGCGTGGCTGCATTGCTGAAAATGACGGCGGAAAGGTAGGACATCGCCGGATCGCGAAACAGGCCCGCCGGAATCCCTTCGGGACCGAGCAGCTTATCGACGACGGATCCAACCGCGTGCGGTCCGTCCGGACCTATTTCGACCTTCGCATGGACCCCATACAAGTACGACGGCAAAGCTTCTCTACTCCAGACCATTGAGCTCGGGGCGTGAAAATCCGCAATTGCTAGTGCGAACGGTTTCCCCAGGACATGCGGAAGCTTCTCGTATCCTCGCTGGATCTTGCTTCTCAGGGTTTTCGCGAATCGCACGGCAGGAGCGCCAAGGAGTCGTTCCTCCCGGGATTCGGGCGCGAATTTTGGAAAAGTGAGCCCCTGAATCTTCAGCTCTTTTGGGTTTGCCGTGACGGCCTCGACGAAACATTCATGGCCGGCACGGCGGATTAAGAAGTCTGGAGATTCATAATCCTGTAGCACCGTCACGCCCTGCTCCCGAAATGCAGCCACCAAATAGAGTTCGAACAGACGCGAGTCGAAGTTCGTGGTTTGAAAGTCGGGTACGAAATTGTCGTCCGGATTCGGCATTGCGAGATATATCTCGCCA